>Ga0302140_10001097_pt1 | contig 35300 bp, 28 predicted proteins | sample I_Bog_E1_1_FD_202095 | JGI IMG/M metagenome (GOLD analysis project Ga0302140, IMG submission 202095) | Peat permafrost microbial communities from Stordalen Mire near Abisko, Sweden - I_Bog_E1_1 | ecosystem: Environmental > Terrestrial > Soil > Wetlands > Peat | place: Sweden: Abisko, Stordalen... | reverse complement strand
ACTGGCGTGATCCACACAGGCAGTGATAGTTTGCGCGAGACGATCCCTCGTGGGTGGAGAGACAACGCCGGGAGCGGCGGCAATGAGTTCTCCCAGAGCGGTCGCCGCCCAGGTAGCCCATATCAGTTCATCACCAGCAGGTGCCTCGGGACCAGGGGCCTGATCGACACGGACGAGCAATCCCTCGCACTTGGAGCAATATCCAGGCCGAGAACGCCAATCGAGAGGGCCCATGCGGCACCCACAATGCGGGCACACGTCGCACAGCCTGCGCCGATGATTCGGACAGACCTTTACGGCCCGCATCGTCCACAGGAGCGGCTCGTAAACAGGTTGCTTAGCTTGTAGCCTCTCCTGGAAACAAAGGTCGCACCAAGCACGCGAGCGGCGCATCAAGGAGTAGCCGCGCTTTCCGCCCTTTCAACGCCTACCAACCGGATCGCGCATTGGTTTGCGGGAGCCAACGCGCCGGCTTGGTTGGTTCTGCCGCAGGTCAAGCGCCGCTGTACTTTGCGCCCCATTCTGGATACTGACTGAACGCTCAAATTCAGCCCCTGCCGGCAATGCATCTAAGCCCAACAGGCTTCGAAGACGATCAATTCCTCCTGGCCTTTCAGAGAGGACCGCTTCGCCCTCCAGGGCTTCCTGCACCATTTTTTCGCACTGATCGAGCGACCACGCGTGGCGCTCCAGATCTGCTCGTGTCACCGTAACGGCAGTACGCTCCAAGACCTGAGCTAGAGTGCGTGTGAACCAATCCTTAAGGATTCCGACACAACCCATCGAGTGCGCGTAGCAGTACTCCCAATCACGCCAGAGTGTTGGCTCTTCTGCGACGGGCAAGTGCCGCTGGAAACTGAAGACGACGTTCTGAAAGGCAACAATGTCCTCCTGATTATCCGCTCGATACCGCTGGAAATGAATATCGATACTGCGGCGGCTCAGTTGGGCACTGAGATTCCGGCACGGAAGCAAGTCATACGTTCCGATCAGCACGTGGACACAGCCAGTGAAACTGGCCAGGGATTTGATGCAATCCAGCTGGTCTCCAAGCCGACGACCGCTGGCAATCTTCGTGAGATGCTGGGCTTCGTCAATGAGAACCGCTGACGGCCGCCGATGCTGGAGGGCCTTCTCCATGGCTTGGCGCAACTCGGGGCTTCCTGCTCTGTTCGCAATCGTGAGTCCGCCGCCTTGATTTCTGTAAATGTGCCTTGAAGCATAGTCAATCTTGTAATCGATGAGTGGTTCTTCAAGCGCCTGGAGCGTCCGCCGGTAGTAATCTTTCCAACTGAAATTGCCCGAATCCGGCGCTGCGGCCTCGATTGCGACCACTGGAATACGGCCCGGATCCGCCTCGCGGGCCGCGAGGAATCGCTCCTTCAGCTCTTGTTCAACCCGCAGACGTAGCGTTGTCTTGCCGACGCCGGTCGGCCCGGTCACGAGGATCAGCGATCGGCCCGCCGGTTCCTGGATCGCTCGCATTAGCGTGTCACTGATTGCCGTCAGTCGCGGGTGAGCGATCGTATAGGAACGGAAGTACGCTAGACGTTCGCTCGTCGGTCGATCCAACAACTCTCGAGGAAATCCCGCCAGTGGCATGTTCAATATTCCTCGTACACAGTGAGTTCATCCAGGCGCAGCGTCTTGGGCAATTCCCGCGATGGCTTCAGGGCGGCAACTTCCTCAAGTTCGGAATCGTTACGAAAGCCGTCGGCCAGACTGCCGGAAATTAGGCGCACGATGCCTTTGGCCTCACGGTCTCGTGTGCGTTGGGGGGCCAAAATTTTATCGCCCTCGGCACAAGCCAGGAAATCGGCCAGCTTCTTTGCCGTCAGCGTGAACTGACCAGCATGCTTCTGCGCGCGCCTTCGCAACTCCGCCGTTGCCAGCATCAACTCGCGCTCGGATCTTCCATGCAGTGCGCTGTAGCACTCTGAGATGCACTGCGTCCACCGCTTGTGCACGTACGCGTGGGCAGTTCCGGCATCGTAAGGATCGTAGCGAACAGGAACCTGGATCCGCTCCACATCCGGCTCCCGGAACGCGGACGCCCAATAGAAAACGTGGTTGATTTTGACTCCCTTGCCAGGCACGACCAGCGCCGTTCCGCGACGAGTCGTCGGGAGTGTCCACAATCGGAACTCCTCGTCATAAGCGAATAGGCGCTGCGGCCGATTCCCGCTCTGAGCGAGCCCTCTCTCAAAAGCTTCACGTGGGCTCTCGCCGAGAGATGGATGGGGGATTGTGTCGTACACCTCGTAGGCCCACTCTGACAAGCAATCGTGGAGCCTTCCGAGCGTCCATTCGGCGTGGCGCTTCGGATTCACACTCTTCGTGACCTGTCGAACATTCTTCGTGATCTGCGTGTTGCCTGCCAGATTGTGGATGAACTGTGTGTTTGATGTGCCGAACAGCCTTTCACATACAGAACCAAACCGTGCCTTGGCTGGAGGACGAGTTTTCTTCGTGCACTCGAATCGCGCAAGGAGCGTGTCGAAATAGACACTCTCAAACTCCTTGCCTCCATCGACGACGAGGCATTGAGGAAGTCTGCCGTGCCGGCGGACACACTCTCGCAGGACCATCATGCAAGACCGGTAGCTTGGCGGGTCGAAAGAGAGAAAGCTCGCCAACAGCCGTCTGGAAAATGCGTCGGTCATGATGGTGTGCCAGGGACGGCCCAGGTTCTGCCCGGTATGCGAGCAAACGAGTTCGATGTCGAGTTCCGTATGGTCAATGTGGCAGATGTGAAACGGGCGGTCGCCATGCCGAGGCGTGCCAGACCCGAGTTCCAGGTAGCTGGGCTCGTGCGGATAGGCGGCTCTGGGTCCTTTCCTTTTCAGGGTCTGCTCGTACTGCGGCCGGCGAGAAATCTCCTTCGTGAAGGTCTTATAGCTGGGAGCCGCGGCATCCTGTGCTTCGCAGGCGCGAACCAGTGCGCCGTAAACCTGGGAACGAGACTTTTGCCTGAAAGTCTCGTATTTGTTCTCGATGAAGTCCCGCATGAGCACCCGAGTTGGTTCCGGGAGTCTACTGGTGCGGTTTCCTTTCGCGTTCGTTCTTGGCAGCAGGCCGAGGAGGCCGTTGCCGTGGGAATCTTCGGCAATGCGGTACTTTGTCAACCAGTCATAGATCGTCCGCTGCGGGACGACGTTATCCCTGATGGGTTCTCCTTCCAAATATGGACGAATTATTTCGTATCGCCGGTTCGCTTCCTGAAGCTGGTCAGGGCCGGCGCTCTCGATCTTGTCCCGTGTCGTTGTGTCCAACTCCGGATGCGCCCCAAAGATGCCTGTGATTCCTCCCGCCCGGACCAGTTTCTCCAATGTCTCATGCGGCATCTCGACGAGAGACCCGTCGCTTGCCAAAAGACCTATCTTGCTGGCTCCGACGTTGACAATTTGCCAGGGTATTCCGTCCCAAGAAACTGCCTGCCCGACCACCACCGAAACGAAGAACCGCTTATCCGTTCCGTCCTGCGGCGACAATCTCGTTATAGCGGAGTTAGCTTCTGCCTCTTCTTTGCTGCAGAACACCGGGACTCGTGCGGCTTCCGTCAGGGGAACGCCATGCAAATCTACCTGCAGATGCGCGGCAGCTATCAACGCATAGATTTCATCCGGTCCAAATAGATCCGAGACCTGCCTCAGTTCGGCCACGGTTATGCCAGGCTTCGCTCTGACTGCCGCAAGGGCGGCTACTCGCGCGCTCTCCGAAACAATTAGGGCGTCGTGCAGATATTCTTCCAGGAACTCCAGATTGCGACGATAAACCAAACTCGTCTCTCGCGATGACCGGAGGTGATAGTGAAGCCCGAACCTGGTCGCGTAATCTTCCCCTGGTGGGCAACTCCAACTACCATCTGCTGCCGTCTGAAAGCGCTCCGGGCTTTGAACGGCTAGTTGCACGAGGTCTTGTTCCGTTTTGCATTCGACCCAACCGGCGGATGCGGTCCGCAAGACGAAGAAATCCGCCGTATGCAAGACCCGAAGATGCTTTCCGTTCTTCGCCACATACTCCAATGGGATGCTTGGCTGGGGTTGATCGTAGAATTCCAGACAATCTGGGTCGTTCTCATACTCCAGAACTGCGGCGAGTTCGTTGGAGTGGCTTTCGAACTGGATGGTCACCCCCATTTTGCGACTGGGATACCTCCCGGCCACGTTCTTCTTGCCTCCACCGACCCGGCGGGCTGGAGGCGAGGAGCGAATTTGATCGAGAATTTCTTTGGCCTCTCGCTTGAAAACGAGACTCCGACACCAATCCTGGTACGCCTGCTCGTCGAGCATCCTTTGCTCCTTCAGCCGACCCCAAGGATCACCCGCATTTCAAAACATGTTACCTCAAAAATGTTTTTTTGCAAGCTTATGGTTCCAAACAGAACTTCGTGCAAACTTATGCTTCCATTCGCGGTCATTCCGGTGCGCGGTGGTATGGACGATCTGTCGCGCTTGCTGCGGATTCATGCTCCCCGCAGTGCAATCTCATCGGTCGGAGCGACAGCCACTCCGCAAGCTTATGGGTCCAGCTCTGCAAACTTATTGGTAAAGTGACACGAAGTCATCGACCTCAAAAAGCAAGACGGCTCGACCGTCACAACGTTCTCAGTGGCGACCAAGGAAGTACGCGGCACGGGCGAGGCCCGCAAAGAGTACACCACCTGGCACAAAGTCGCGGTTTACGGCGGCTTACAGAAGTTCGCGGCGACGATCGAGAAGGGCGACCTGATAGCGGCGTCCGGCCCGATCTACACCCAGTCCTTCGCGGGCAAGAACGGCAAGGTCGAAACCTACGCCGTACGCGCCAACACCCTGGAGATGCTAAAACGCAAGAACGCCAGCACCTCCGACGCTTCGCCCGAAGCCGCCGCCGAGCTGGTGGAGGGCGCGCCCTTTTAACTCTCCTTTGCTTCGCAGCACAGACGGCCGCCCTTCGGGGCGGCCTTCTTTCACGCTCCTCCACCTTTCGCCCGACAGTGGACCGTTCCCTGCGAACTTTCCCTTCTGACTAAGGGGCTCCGCCCACTCGCGCGGCAAGGGCGCGGCCCGCCGGGTTTTGGCTCCCCCATCCGCTGCGCTCGCGGTCCCCCCAAAAAGCCTGCAAGCAGGTTCCACAACCCTTGCTCTTGCTACCCCCGCGCCTCGCCGGCGAGTCAGGGTTTCGTGAGCGAGCCCACACAACCCATTTACAAAGGAGAACAAAACCATGAACACCGAACTAGCCGACGTCTACACCCGAGTCACGAATCAGATCATTGAAGCCATCGAAAAAGGTGCAGCCGATTGGCGCATGCCGTGGCATTCGACGGGCAAGGATTCCATTGCACCTCTGAACGCCGCCACGCAGAAACCCTATCGAGGCGTCAATGTGCTCAGCCTGTGGGCGGCTGCCCAGGAGCACGGCTATGCGACCGGGTATTGGGCCACCTACAAGCAATGGCAAGAAACGGGCGCCCAGGTGCGCAAGGGTGAGAAATCGTCGCTTGTCGTGTTCTGGAAATTCGCGAATGTCGAGAGCGAAGACGAAGATAACCCCACCGCCGACGAAACATCCCGCCGCTTGGTGTTGGTCCGCGGGTACTCGGTGTTCAATGCCGCTCAGGTCGATGGATTTGTCCCGCCTGAGGTTGCAGAGCAACCAGTTGAGGAGCGAATCGCATGCGCGGAGGAGTTCTTTGCCAGCTTACGGGACCAAGCAGGGAAAGCAAAACGATCGGCAAGTATAGCAGGTTCTTTTTCATAAGACTCTCCCAATTAAGATGTGAGTGCATTTCCGCGACAAACCATTTTCGGCCACCAATGCGCACTCACCCACCGGCAACTCGGGGAAGGCGAATGTGCCTTCGGCAGCGGTCGGCTGCCTTGCAGCGAGAGCGGTCCATTCATTCGTCGCGCCCGCTGTCGCGTCCGGTACAGCATGGTACTGCCGGTTCGTGAGCTGCTCTTGCAACACGCGCTCGGATCCTGGGCGTTCGCAATCGCACTCATCAGAACGATCCACGAAAGTAGTTTCTGAAGTCCCATCGTGCTCGCTTTCGGACTGTTCGCTCTCTCGCGTTTCACCGACGGAAAATGGCTGGCGCGTGAGCTGAACTATGCGCAGGACTCCCCGATAAACAACCGAGTCCATCTCCCGCAGAGAACCTGACTCGCTGCTTGAGGTGGGTCTCGTTTCGAAAATCACCTCTGAACCGTGGGGTCATGCGACTGTTACATCATATGGTGAGTCAATGCATTTCACAAGACAAACATGTCTGATAATCCGATAAGAAAAGTGAATTTCGATTTGCTTATGAGACGATTAGAGCGTCTAATTACATGTTATAGAAAGCTACCCTTGTATGGCGCAAGACAGACGCACAATCCTAGAGGTTTGATTGGCTTATAGGCTGATTGTGTCTCTTCCCAGATCCGCAAGGAACAACTCGCTTGGGGAGCAAGTTAGGCCTGCAGATAGGCCAGACTTAGAGCCTACTGCGACGTCTCACGCGTGGAATGACAGACCGAGGTATGACCTGAAGCGGTGCGCCTCAATGGAGTTGCTGAACGCCGTCCACGAGGTCCTTAGAGGGCGCCCCCAGGCCACGCCCCTGATTACGAAAGACATGTTGGGCGAATTGCCGGACTGCATACTTGGGTCTGGGGCGGTCTCCGGCGAACTAGTGTGCAACTGGCGGCGGAAGGACGTTGCATCAGAACAATTGCGGTAATTCTCGAGATTTCCGGCAAAACAGTGACTTTCCACAAGTCGAAGGTGATGCGAAGACTGGGCATCCGCACCACTGCCGAATTGACGAAATCCGCTCTGGAACACGGCATCCCCGGATCCTCACCGGTGGCCGCAGGCCAATCCCGGCCATCACTTTCGCAAGCCATGCCTGGACATTTGCCCGGTTCCCCGGCCTGAAATCGAAGGCTATGTTTGAAGTAGCGCATCTCCGGAGCTGCGCAGTCCCAGAACGAAGTATTCACGAGCCGGCATTCGCGGGTCGGCAGATTTCGCATTATAAGGTGCAGGTTTTGCATTTCGGCTCCGGTCGCCGTCTGCTAACACCCCGCTGGCCCAGCGGCCTCGGCCTCCGAGTGGGGGAAGCTTTGCTTTTGGACCTTCCCGTGCTGGGACGACAGCCAAGATCTCGAGCGTTGAACGCATGACGGCGTGGGACTGGAACGGGCCCAGAGTACAGGCCACTTGAATGATCAACTGGACACCGCGCGGACAGGGTTTGAAGCTGGTTAGCTGGGACAGGATCTGCGCCTTCGGATTGTGGGTCAGGACGAGGCAATCGAGCGAACTTCCCCTGACGATGATCCAACGGCGTTTTTCTGACCTCGGAAGACAATTGTTCCTCTTTGTTCCGATTGTTCCGAAGACCGTCCAACCGTGGGGAACTGCTCATCTTGAGTCATTTCGACGGATATCTCCTCCTGCCTGCTTCCACCTAGGAGCCTTACGAAAGTGTCGCTCGAGCCGCCGCTCTCGGACACCCTCTTTCCTTGCACTCGCAGTCGTAACTCTTAGCCTCTGCGGTTGTTTCAAGAAGGCCCCACCACCGCGCCTCACCGAGGTCACGTTCAGTACCCCAGTACGCCAAGACGTGCCTGTGTACTCGCAATGGATCGGAACCACCGTCGGCTTCATCGATGCGGAGATCCATTCCAAGGTCACCGGGTACTTGATGGCACAAAACTATCAGGAAGGATCTCTGGTCAAGACGGGAGATCTTCTTTTTGAAGTTGATCCGCGTCCGTTCCAGGCAATTGTCGATCAGGCCGCAGCGCAGTTGAACGTTGCAAATGCTGGACTGACGCAGGCAACTGCCGACGTAGCTGCCGCAAAAGCCGAGATCGACCGGGCTGAAGCCGCACAACTCAAAACGGAGTTGGATGTAAAGAGGTATTCACCCCTTGCGAAGGACGGAACAGTGAGTCAACAGGAACTTGACGACGCTGTCCAATCAAACCTGGCCAATCTCGCTTCAGTTGCATCGGCGAAAGGGAAACACGACCATTCCAAGGCAGCAGTCACGGCGGCAGAAGCGCAAATTGGAGTGGCGCGCAGCTCATTGCAAGCTGCCGAGTTGAATCTTGCTTTCACAAAAGTGAAGTCGCCGGTGAACGGGATTGCGGGAATTCGTGCCGCAAACATCGGTGACCTCGTCGGCACCGACCAACGAACACTTCTGACAACGGTTTCCCAGATCGATCCCATTTTGGTGCAGTTTCCAATCAGCGAGCAGGAATACCTGAAGCTTCGCGATTTTTTTCTGGCAAAAGACTCCCCTCTCCAATCTTCGTTGGAGCTGATACTCTCCGACGGCAGTATCTATCCACTCAAAGGCAAACTTGACGTTGTTGGCCGGGCCGTGGAATCCTCGACTGGCACAATGCGAATTCGTGCTGTCTTTTCAAATCCCGGGAACGTACTCCGTCCCGGCCAGTATTCCAGAATTCGCTCGGCGACCTCGGTGCGAAAAGACGCGCTACTGGTTCCTCAACGCGCCGTCCAGGAATTGCAGGGGAAGTACGAACTCGCTTTAGTCGGACCGGACAATAAAATCACCGTTCGAACCGTGAAGGCGGGAGATCGGGTTGGATCATATTGGGTGATTGAACAGGGCTTGAACCCGACCGACCGGGTGGTCATTGAGGGTCTCCAGGATATAAAGACCGGACAAACGGTTGATCCGAAGCCGGCAAGGATGCTTCCTCTGAATATCAATCCGCCGGGCAGTCTTGGCGGAGCTTCCTAATGTCAAGGTTCTTCATTAATCGGCCCGTCACTGCAATTGTGATCTCAATTCTGATCGTGATTGCAGGAATTATCATGGCCCAACGCCTTCCCATTGCCCAATTTCCGTCAATTGCCCCGCCCGAAATCGTGGTCACTACGAACTATGTGGGAGCGGACGCGCTTACGATTGAAAGCGCGGTTGCGACGCCAATCGAAGAAGCGATGGCAGGTGTCGAAGGCATGCTCTACATGCGGTCCTTCAATTCTAACGATGGAACCATGAAGTTGCGTATCGATTTCGATCTCGATTTAGACCCGAACATCGCGGAGGTGTTCTCTGAAATACGAGTCAACCGGGCACTTCCCCAACTTCCTCCCTCCGTCCGCAACCAGGGAGTGACGATTGCGAAATCTCACGTCAGCCCATTAATGATCATCGCCCTCTCCTCCCCGAGGGGTACGCGAGACGCCACATTTCTAGCTAATTACGCATATATCAATATTATTGATGCTTTGACGCGTGTCCGTGGTATCGGCTCCGTGGTGATACAGGGGGCTGGCCCATATGCAATGCGGCAATGGGTCAAACCGGACCAACTGGCCAGTCTGGGGGTAACCGTTCCCGATCTGGTGAAGGCGCTTGAACAGCAGAATACGGTCAATCCCTCCGGCCAAGTAGGAGCGGAGCCAGCTCTGCCAGGGCAGGAATTCACATACACAATGCGCGCTCAGGGCCGTCTCGTCACGGAACAGGATTTCCGTGACGTGATCATTCGCGAGAACGAGGATGGTTCGGTTGTGCGGATGAAAGACGTCGCCCGGATCGAACTCGGAACGCAGACCTACAACGTGATTGGGCGGTTGAACGATTCACCAGCGGCGATCATCAACGTCTTCCAACTGCCCGGCTACAACGCGGTAGCAGCAGTTGACGGCGTCCGGAAAATGATGGCGCAGCTGAAAGAAAACTTTCCGGACGATCTGGATTACGTGGTTTCTCTCGACACGACGCTTTCCGTACGCGAAGGTGTCAAGGAGATCGTCACGACGCTCTGGGAAGCGCTGCTCTTAGTGATTCTTGTCGTATTTCTTTTCTTGCAGAACTTCAGGGCAACCCTCATTCCCGCATTGACGGTTCCGGTATCTCTTCTAGGTACTTTTATATTCTTTCCGATGCTGGGCTTTTCAATCAATTCCCTTTCCCTTTTCGGGCTCGTCCTGGCAATCGGCTTGGTCGTTGACGACGCGATTGTCGTAGTTGAAGCAGTGGAGTTGAATATGGCCGCCGGTCTCAGTCCAAAGGAAGCTTCTTTGAAAGCCATGGAACAGGTTGGCGGACCTGTCGTCGCGATCGCGCTCATCCTGGCTGCCGTATTTGTTCCCACGGCATTCATCCCTGGCATCACCGGTCGGTTATATCAGCAATTCGCGGTAACGATTGCCATTTCAGTCATTATCTCCGCCTTCAACGCATTATCACTGAGCCCTGCTTTGTGCTCATTGCTGCTGAAGCCGAGCCATGAGTCTCAGGGTCCAATACACCGGCTCTTCGGAGGGTTTAACCGCCTCTTTGAAAAGGGGACGGCTAAGTATGTTAGCATTTCCGCAGCTCTTATCCGGAAGATGGGCATGAGTCTCATCTTTCTCGCATCGATTGCTGTTGCTGCCTTTCTGCTTGGCAATAGACTGCCTTCCGGATTCCTCCCCACAGAAGATCAGGGGTTTTTCTATTTGAATATCCAACTTCCCGATGCCGCCTCGCTTCAGCGCACGGACGCATTTACCAGGGAAGTGGAAGCGGTGCTCAAGCACACGAACGGCGTTCAGTATTACAGTACGATTGTAGGCAGCAGCCTTCTCACCCAGACCAACGCCACTTATAGCGCCTTTGTTTTCGTCGCCCTCAAGCCGTGGGATCAACGTAAAACCAAAGAGACAAGCATTCAATCGATCATGGAATCGGTGAACTCGAAATTCGACAGGATGCCCGCAGGGCGTGCATTCGCTTTTTCGCCCCCCGCGATTTCCGGTGTAGGGACATCGGGGGGCTTCAGTTTCATGCTCGAAGACCGCGTGGGTAAAGATGTCCCATATCTCGCCGAGAACACAAATCGGTTTCTTGCGGCCGCGCGCAGGCGCCCCGAATTGATGAGGCTAAACAGTTCCTTGAACGCCCAGGTGCCGCAGGTTTTAGTGAAGGTAGATAGGGACAAAGTTATGAAGCAAGGCGTTGAAGTGGACGATGTATACAATACCCTTCGTGCCTTCATGGGCTCTTTATTTGTGAATTATTTCAACCGTTTCGGCCGGGCATGGCAAGTCTATATCGCTGCCGAAGATGGATATCGCTCCCAGGCCGAAGATGTCATGAGGTTTTTCGTAAAAAATAAAAAAGGGGAGATGGTGCCGCTCTCCTCCGTGATCTCGCTTCAATCAAGAGCGGGACCAGAATTTACTTCGCGCTTCAATGAATATCGCGCAGTGGAGATTACTGGGTCCCCGGCCCCGGGGTACAGCACTGTGCAGGCTATGAATGCACTCGAACAAGTGGCTAAGCAAGTGCTACCGAGAGGTATGGGATATGATTGGAATGCCCTGTCCTACCAGCAGAAGAAAGCATCTGCTGAGGTAAGTGCTGCGGCCGTCTTCGGCTTTTCACTACTAGTTGTGTTCCTGATACTTGCAGCTCAGTATGAGAGTTGGGCTCTTCCGTTCAGCGTACTCTTAGCGACCCCAATCGCCGTGTTTGGAGCGTTCTTATGTTTATGGATCAGGAACTTTGAGAATAATGTATACGCTCAAATCGGCCTAGTCATGTTGATTGGGTTATCGGCAAAGAATGCGATTTTGATTGTTGAGTTCGCCAGAGCAGAGCGCCTGCTGGGTAAGTCCGCAGTTGATGCCGCGCTTGAAGGGGCGCGTATCCGCCTCAGACCGATCCTCATGACCGCATTTGCCTTTATTTTCGGCACTTTTCCATTGGCAATTGCCAGTGGCGCCGGTGCGGTCGCCCGCCGAACACTGGGGACGGCAGTAATCGGTGGAATGCTTGCGGCCACTCTGCTTGCAATTTTCATCATCCCGGTCAGCTATTACGTGATAGAACACGTGAAGGATAAGATGGCCGGTCGAGGCACTGGGACATGAAGTGCTTCCCGGCCGCCATTGTTCCCGTATGTGTCGTGCTGTGCGGATGCTTGAAGAGTCCCGAATACAAACGTCCCACAATCGCCATTCCACCGGCGTTTCGCGAACAACCCGCGGGCGAGCAGATCTCCTTCGCCGATCAGGGATGGTGGAACGTTTACTCCGATCCGTTCTTGAGTGCGCTCATCAAAGAGGCGCTAAAGAACAACTACGATTTGAAGACGGCGATCGCCCGAGCCAAAGAGGCCGAGGCATATCTTGGAGTGGCGCGGTCTGCTTTTTTTCCTACCGTCAACCTCGAGTCCGGGGTCCAACGCGATCATGGCGTGTATAAGAACAGTCCCGATTTGGATCTTCCGACCAACAGTCAAACCAGGAATCTGTTCTTGGGGGGGCTTTCCACCGCGTGGGAAGTCGATTTATGGGGCCGTATTCGGAGATCGAGCGAAGCCGCCAACGCGGCATATTTCGCCACGGAAGAGGGCCGGCGTGGTTTGATGCTCGCTCTGATTACCGAGGTGGCGCAGGCTTACCTTGAGTTAGTGGAGTTGGACGGGCGCTTGGCTGTGGCCCGTAACAGCCGGGACGCCTTCGAATCGACATTCACCTTGTTTAGTAAACGGTATGGCGCGGGAATCGTTTCGCGATTGCAGGTCACGCGCGCTCAAGCCGCATTGTCCGCGGCGGAAGGAACCCTGAACGACATTGAGCGGCAGATAGCGGAAAAGGAAAATCAGATCTGCGTCCTTGTCGGACGAAATCCGGGGCCGATCGAAAGAGCCGTTCCCGGTAAAGAGATGAACCCACCACCATCCGTTCCGGCGGGAATCCCTTCGCAGTTGTTGGAAAGGCGGCCTGATATCCGCGAGGCTGAACAGAATCTCAGAAGCGCATCCGCGAGGATTGGAATCGCAAACGCCAATTTCTTCCCACGCTTTGGATTGACGGCGCTGTTGGGAAGGGTCAGCCCGGCGCTCAGCTCGCTGAGTGGCGGGACCGCCGACATCTGGGCACTTGCCACTTCGTTCTCGGGTCCAATTTTCACTGGCGGGCGGCTCACGAGCGAGTATCGAGCAGCGGTTGACGTTTTCGATCAGGCCAAATCTCAGTATTCACAGCGCGCACTGACAGCGTTTCGAGAGGTTGCGGATGCTCTCATCGCTTCGCAGAAGCTGTCCGCCGTCGAGGCAAATCAGAAGCGTGAAGTAGCAGCTCTGGAGGATTCCGTCTCCATTGCCAGACGCCGTTATCTCGGTGGTCTTGCCAGCTACTATGAGGTCTTGGAAGCGCAGCAACTGCTCTATCCGGCTGAAATCAGTCTTTCAGAGACCTCCCGGGACCGGCGACTTGCGATCGTCCAGCTTTATCGAGCACTCGGCGGCGGATGGAATTTCGACAACAAGCGGTGGACCGAGGGGCAATAGTGGACCGGAAAACAGGTGTATAGAATGCCGTGGAGGCGGAACAGGATGCACATGCCACAACGCGAGGCAGGCAGCGCCTCCATCGGTTTCGTCCAGGCGCGCAATCTGCCCGGCAACCACCACGAAATGCCGGTGACCAATGCGTTTGCTCAGGCCGAGGCGCTCGCGGTCGGCCGGACGTCCGAAGGAGCCGTGTCTGCGGGCACACCGGAGAGGCTCGTGCCGCACAGAACATTCGAGGATAATCGACCGCCGGCCACGATCCGGGCCGAGCACCTGACGCCGGAGACGCTGGGCAAATTGACTGCGTTCTATGAACACTGCGTCTTTACTCAGGCACGATCTGACAGATTGATTCGTTCGACCAGTGGGGCGTGGAACTCGGCAAGGTCCTGGCCGAACGCATCGGCCTGGTACTCGTAAGCACCGATGAGCCACCGCAGAAGCACGAGAGTTCGACAAATGCACTCATACGGCATTACCGCGACGTCGAGCGCTGACTGCGGAATGGGCCGCCGCTTGGGACACATACCCGGCCCGAAGAGATCGTTTTGTGCAAGGAAAGAGCCGAAAAATGCAGATTGGAATGATCGGTCTGGGAAGGATGGGCGCCAACATGGTCCGCCGTCTCCAACGCGGCGGCCATCAATGCGTTGTCTTTGACAGAAACGAGGACAGCGTTAAAGACTCGGCGAAGGAAGGCGCAATCGGAGCCACTTCGCTCGAGGATTTCGTGGCCAATCTGGAGCCTCCACGCGTCGCGTGGTTGATGGTGCCCGCCGCGGCGGTAGATGGCACCCTGCATGACCTTGGCGCCCTAGTGCAGAAGGGCGACATCATCGTGGATGGAGGTAATTCCTACTATATCGATGACATCCGGCGCGCCAAAGAACTCAAACCGCGAGGCGTCTATTACCTAGACGTCGGGACGAGCGGGGGCGTGTGGGGTTCCGAGCGTGGCTACTGCCTGATGATTGGCGGCGAGGCCGAGCCCGTCCGACACCTGGATCCGATCTTCAAGACGCTTGCGCCGGGACGCGGCGATATCTCGCGCACTCCGGGGCGCGAGAACTCTGCCGGCACGGCTGAGGAAGGTTACCTGTATTGCGGGCCTTCCGGAGCTGGTCACTTCGTCAAGATGGTCCACAATGGCATCGAATACGGCCTCATGGCGGCGTACGCCGAAGGACTGAACATCTTGCGGCACGCCAACATGGGCAAGCAGGGCGGGACCGTCGATGCGGAGACGACACCCCTGCGCAATCCGGAACATTATCAATACGACTTCAACCTGGCTGACGTCTCAGAAGTTTGGCGACGTGGCAGTGTGATCGCCTCATGGTTGCTGGACCTGACCGCAATTGCCTTATACGGGCACGACGATTTCTCCAAGTTTTCGGGGCGCGTGTCTGATTCCGGGGAAGGCCGGTGGACCATCGCGGCTGCTGTTGACGAAGGAACGCCGGCCCCAGTACTAAGCGCTGCGCTCTATCAACGGTTCGCATCAAGAGGCGAGGATGACTTCGCAGACAGGTTACTATCCGCGATGCGATTCGGGTTCGGCGGTCATGTCGAGCAGAAGTCATGAGAGGACTTACTGCGAGTGCAAATTCGGTCCTGGTGATCGATGTAGGAGGGACGCGTGTCGAGGTGGCAGCAACTCGAAACCGCGAGGAGCGGAAGATTCCCTCCGGCTCCAACATGACCGCCCGTGAAAAGGGGCGAGATGTCAAACGCGTCTCCAGGGATTGGGAACATGGCCTCGTGTCGAGCGGCTATCCCGGACCCGTGATCCGTGGGCGCCCCCTCCATGAGCCCCACAACCTCGGCGGCTGGGGCGGATTCAATTTCGGGAAGACATCCGGATGTCCGCTTGAGGTTTTCAATGATGCTGCCGTGCAGGCCCTGGGAAACTACGAAGGCGGCCAGATGCTATTTGGCGGCCTCGGCGCCGGGCTCGGGTCCGCAATGATCATCGACGGAATACATGAGCCTATGGGACTGGCGCATCTTCTCTATAAGGATGGGAAGACTTATGAGGACTACATTGTCGTTCGCGGACTGAAGCGATTTGGGAAAAGCATGCGGCTACCCCATTCGACCGACGTCGTTGAACTTCTGAAGGACGCATTGGAGGCCGAGTGCGTGGTGCTGGGCGGAGGCAATTCGAAAATCGTCGAGAAACTGCCCCCGGACACTCGCTGGGGCAACAATCGCAAAACCTTCTTAGGCGACTTTCGCCTGGCAGAGAAAAAGAACCAATCCTCAACTTGTTAGCCATGAGGCAAAGGCCTCCGCCAAGAAAGAAGGTGCTTGATGACGGACTCGCGTTCAGATGCGCTGGTGCTCTTCGGAGTGACGGGCGATCTCGCCTACAAGATGATCTTCCCGGCGCTCTATGCAATGGTCAAACGGGGCAAGCTCAACGTCCCGGTAATCGGCGTCGCCCTCCCGAAATGGAGTCTGTCGCGTCTGCACAAACGCGTGACGGAGAGCATAGAGCAATCGGGCGGAATCGATAGCAAGCGCGCCTTTCGCCAGCTCTTGTCACTGCTCAAGTACGTGGGTGGGGCCTATGAAGACCCGAACACGTTCGCCACGCTAAAGGAGGCGTTGGGTAGCGCGCGGCGCCCAGCGCACTACCTCGCGATTCCGCCCTCGCTCTTCGAGATGGTGATCAAGGGACTCGGTGCCGCGAACTTGGCGGAGCACGCACGCGTCATTGTCGAAAAGCCATTCGGACGGGACCTGGTCTCCGCGAAGGAGCTCAACCAGGTCGCGCGGACGGTGTTTCCGGAAGACTCGATCTTCCGCATCGACCACTTCCTCGGGAAGGAAGCGATCATGAATATCCTTTATTTCCGCTTCGCCAATTCGTTCCTGGAGCCGATCTGGAACCGCAACTACGTGGCGAGCGTCCAGATAACCCTATCTGAGGATTTCGGCGTGGAGGACCGCGGGGCATTTTATGAAACCGCCGGCTGTCTGCGCGACGTGATCGAGAACCACCTCTTCCAGGTCGTCGCACTACTCGCCATGGAGCCGCCGTCCGAAAGGGCGTTTGGAGCCTTGCACACCGAGAAGGCCAAAGTCTTTCAAGCCATGCGACCTTTGACGCGCGACGACTTGGTGCGCGGCCAGTATGCTGGCTACCGGAAGGAAGAAGGAGTGGCGAAAAACTCCGACGTCGAGACCTTCTGCGCATTGCGACTTTTCATCGACTCGTGGCGTTGGGAGGGGGTGCCATGGTACCTGCGTTCCGGCAAATACCTTGCTGAAACCGCGACCGAGGTCCTGGTGGAGTTGAAGCCGCCGCCGCAGAGGCTTTTCGCGGACTCAGCGCCGGCTAGCGGACGCGCCAACTACCTGCGCTTCCGGCTATCCCCGAACTCGGCCGTCGCCCTCGCCGCTCGCTTTAAGCTCGCAGGCAAGGAGTTCGTGGGAGAGCAGCGCGAGCTCTACCTGTTCGAAGAACGGCCGGGGGAGGAAACGCCCTACGAGCGGCTCTTGGGCGACGCCATGATCGGCAATGGAGCGCTCTTCACCCGTGAGGACGCAGTCGAGGCCGCTTGGGCGGTGGTCGATCCAGTCCTCGAGAATCACCACCGTGTTCGCCTCTACAGGCGCCTTAGCTGGGGTCCGAAAGAGGCCGACGCGATCGTCGCTCCAGGTGGCCGTTGGTACAATCCCCGAGCTGAGGAGAAGGCGCCCGGCTGATGAGCCGTCCCGGGCTATGTTTCTGGCCGCCCTGATCCCAGCCTGCCACGCCAGGCAACAAGCTCAGAGGCGAGGATCCCACATCATGCCGTGCCCGCATGAACCAGCATCCTGGCCGCTGCCCCAATCGGGCGCTGGTTCAAGTTTGGCGCAAACACTGACCACTCAAAACCGGGCCTACTAGCCGCGGGTGTGCGCGGATTTACTCTAGCGTGTTACACGCAAGAATGTTTCACGGATTCCAAGACCATAAGCAATTGATTACATTGTTGATGTTGCTCTCACACATGGTTGATCATCCCCCGCGTTACTACTCCTGTTTGCTGCATGAAATACGTCCGGCGCCGGACCAACAGGGCACGTAATCCGTCTTGGGCTAAAAACGCTCTGCATTCCACGCAGGTATTTCATGCAGGATTGGGCGGTCTTGGCCGCTTCGGGCCCAAGAACTACTCCAAGGAGGCCCAAAACCTGGTCCTTAGAGTAAATCTACGCAGAGTTGCGGCTGCCGGGCCAACTCTATCGAGCCCTGGGCGCCGGCTGGAATTTCGACAACACGCAGTGGACAAATAGGTGGCAGTGAACCGGACTAAACTCGTCTAACGCCGTAATACATAAGCAGAAAGACCAACGAGCCAAACACCGCCGCGAAGTGACTTTGAAGGTGCAAGCCGTTTACACCGGGGGGGCCGAAAGCGTAGAACAGCCAGCCTCCGGTAACGGCGCCGACAACTCCCAGCAGGACGTCAGGCATAATGCTTTTCCCGCTTCTGTTTGCAAGCCGGCCGCCTATGAACCCCGCAGCCAGACCGAGAACTACCCACGCCGCAAATGACATGGTCAGTTCTTCTTGTTGGATTGATCGACGTAAGAACGAGGCAGAGGACAAGCCGTAAGCGTCGATTGTGGATGAAGAACAGAGCGTGACCGCAAGCAGGATGCGCGCAGCGCTATTCGGTTGGAGCATATTCACACTTGAACTGTAATTAGATTCCACAGACCCGTTTTGAGCCGCCTGAACGGAAATGGCGGCCCCCGTCGCCTGCCGGGATGAGCTTCGCGAACGGTTAAGTAGGGGCAGCCGAATCCAACTGACGGCTCCTCTCGGTCGCCGCATAAATAGTGCAAAGTCTGCCAGTCATGACGCTATCGCCTCCCACCACCGTGCCCACCACCTCCGCCGCGCATTCCTCCACCGACGAATCCGCCGGTGCACTCCGCTCCCATGCTTGAGAAGCCGCGATCGCTTGGCATGCGCGTCATCCCACCGTGCTGATACCTGCCGAAGACACTGTGATTGCCCGTCGAGCCGCGCTGTTCGAAACCCTCATTTCCGAAGCGCTGGTGAGGCGCGAGCACCCCGCGATTCGAGCCGCGGGCCGAAGCGCCGCCAAACCTGCCGGCCGCACCGTTAGACGCATACCGACCGGCCATCTCCCGAGTTGAATTGCCCAACATTCCTACCGCTTGGATGTTCCGGAAGCCGAACAAGCCAGCTTCCAGTAGTCTGCCGCGGAAACCACCGAAAGACCATACAGACCCGACTGTATTCTTTGGGGATCGTTCCGTGTATTCTTCTCCCCCGCTCAGCCCCAAACCCGCAGCCACTCGTGCGCCGTGCCGGTATATGCAAGGTCTGCCGGCCCGCCCGTCGTTGCGCCCATCTCACCGATGAGGAATACGGCCAGTTCAGCAAGAAAATCGGGTTGCCACGGTATTCCCCGACAGGGCCTGGGGGCTCAGAATACTGCTAGGCGATCGCACGCTGACCGGGATGCAGACCAAGCTGTCGCCCACGACGGAGGGCCCGGTGATGCTCGCATGGAAAAGATTGCAGAGAGTGTGCGAAGATCTCACGTCGCGAATTCTCGTCGAGCCGATGGCCGCCAACGCTGGATCCATGCCACATCGAATGGCAGTGCTCTTGATAGGACGAGACTACTCTTTGCGAGAGTCGCTTGGGGTCATTGGCATCCTGAATCGGTGGGACGTTTGTTGGGCCTGGTCGTGCGGTGAGGCGATTGACATTCTCAAGCTGCGGTCGATTCCACTTGTCATTTGCGACGAAGGAGCGCCGGATGGCTGGAGGAACATCGTTGAGAGAATCGCGGATCTGCCACTGTCGACCTGCGTGATCCTGGCTTCCCGCTTTAGCGACGAAGCTCTTAAGCGGGAAGCCCGCCGGTGTCACGCCTACGACGTGATCGCGAAGCCACTTAACTGGGAAGAGGTTAGGGACCGTGGTCTGTTCGCCTGGGCCTGGTATACCTCAGGCTGCGCATCCTGGTGGAGCCCGAACGCGGATGACAGGGTACTTCGCCAGCATTAGCTGCTATCGGATTGAGCAAACGTGCGGATATGGGTTGCTAAGGGTCTGCATGTAATTGGTTCTGCTGCTTGTAGAACTACACAACCGCCTCTCGGTCGCCATTTCGCGATTCTGACACGCGTCGCCTGCACTACGAATCAATCGAGCAAATCCAGAGGTTCCCTGGACTGGGGATCGCACCTTAGAACAAGCGACTAAACTGAAAGGCAGTTCAAGGCCAGCCATCCATGCCCCCCACCCGTGTGTTGATCGCAGACGACCACCCGCTGATTCGCAGCGGACTTCGCGCCCTGTTGGGACGGGAGAAGGAGTTCGAGGTTGTGGGCGAAGCCGCGGATGGGTATCAAGCGCTGGAGCTCGTCGAACAACTGAAGCCTGACGTTGTCATGCTCGACGTCAGCATGCCGCGCCTGAATGGCATAGACGTCGCGAAGAAGATTTCGGAGACGACGCCGTCCACACGGATCATCATCGTGAGCATCCATTCCGATGAGAGCTACGTTTTGCGCGCGTTGAAGGCGGGTGCAAAGGGCTACCTGCTGAAGGCGTCTCCTGAGGGCGACATCCTGAACGCCGTCCGCGCGGTTGCCGCGGGACAGGCTTACCTCAGCCCCGAGATGTCCCGCCTGTTAGTCGAAGAATACGTACGGGAGATGCGGTACCGGGGCGTCGAGGACAGCTATGATCTACTGAGCATCCGGGAGAAGGAAATCCTGCAACTGCTGTCGAGCGGGACATCCAATCGCGAAATCGCGGAGATGATCCACGTGAGTGTGGCAACAGTCGAAACCCACAGAACGAACATCTTTCAGAAGCTTGGGATTCATAGCCTTCCGGAGCTGATACTCTACGCGGTTCGGAAAGGCCTTCTTTCCTGATCCATCCGGCTAGGAGTCCTGCCTACGCTGCATGATCTGTCAACGGAAGTTGCAGCCTGATGATGGTTCCGCAGCCCGGCTTGGAATCTATCGAGCAGGTGCCTTCAAGGTGACCGGCCCGTTCCTCCATCCCGAGCAATCCCATACCCTTCGTTCTCGCGGGATCGAAGCCGCAGCCATCGTCTTGCACAGACAGTTGAAGCTCACTGCCGCCCGCCTGGACGAGGATTCGAGAATTCTTCGCTCCGGCATGTCGGCAAGTGTTCCGTAGAGCCTCTTGTACGACCCGGAATACGCAGGTCTTGTGCTCTTCCGGCAGCAGGTCCGGCACTTGTTCCTCGGTTACTTCCACGTGCAAGCCGGAGGTTCTCGAAACCTCCCGGGCGAGCCACTCAAGGGCCGGTACGAGCCCCAGATCGTCCAGCATGGATGGGCGCAGCAACAGCGACATGTTGCGGACCACACGAACGCTGCTATTGGATATCTCCCGCAGTCCTTCAAGACGGCGCAAGGCGAGTTCGTTGTCGCTGCTCTTCACCGCCGCGGCGAGATTGTCGATTTCTAGGCCCATCGCCCACAGCGACTGGCCTACCTCATCGTGGAGTTCACGCGCTATCCGGCGACGCTCATTCTCCTGTGTCTCAAGAACTCGGGCGGAGAGGTTGCTGAGCTCCCGTTTGGCCCTCGTGATTTCGGCAAATCGGGCGCCGGATTCTTTCTCCAATTCCAACATCCGCCACAAGCTCACGCCAGCGAGGAGCGACCCGAGACCGAGCATCAGCGCAACCAGCCACAAGAGCCTCTTCCGGAACAGCGTGAGCAGGTCGCTCGTGGCCCGACCGTTGGTTTCCAACCATCTGCGATTCAGTTGTTCGACCTGGTCCAACAGAACAAGCGTCGACGTGCGCAACGGAAGCACGGAGGAATGCGTGAACACCTCCGCCCTCTTGCGCCTCTCGGCGGAAGGCCATTCGAGTACCTGATCCAGTGTCCGAAAATAGAAACTGACCCCGTGCTCGAGTGTGAGGAATGACGCCGCTTCCTGGGGCTCCAATTTGAGCCGGTAGCTTCCAAGCGCCTCCTGGGCTCGGGCCTTTGCAGTCAGATAGGCGTTCTCTTTCGTCAAGCCGCCGGCACCGTCGCTCTCCAGCAGGAAGTCGCGAATGTGCGTGCCGGAAAGATACACATTCGAGCGAAGACTCTCGATGAGGCGAGTGCGCGCGACAAATTCAAGCCGGGTCGTTTCGTGCCGCCGGTCGATCTGGGACAGGAACGTGATGCCGCTCACGCCAAGGACTCCCATCAAAAAGAGGAGCCCGCCAAAGCCCACCGATAGAAGCACTCGGACCTGGTTGCGAAACAATGGTCCACCACCCGAAGAACCTTGAATGTGAAGCGGGAAGCCGTGCATCGATACCAATTGAAGCTGCTTCGCACCATGCAGTCAACCCGGACGCATTGGCGTCCAGGCCCGAACAGAGGGCGCGGATTGCAGAGCACCCGCTGGCTGGCGGCTCACCAGCGCCCCAATCCGTCTTCTTCACGAAAGGGCGGAGCGGGAGTTGAGACACGTGGCGGCCCCCACCACGAAGCACAACCCGATGTATACCAAGTCCAGGCGAAGGATACACGATCAGCCACTTCCTCGAAACGCAGCGGCTTTGCGATCACGTCGTAGGCGTGATGCCTCCCCACCTCCCGCACAATTGAGTCGCCGGACGCACGAGAGGCAAGGAGAATGCAGGTCGACTGAGGTAGAAAGGCGATTGACGTGACCGTATTTCTCCAATCCTCCGGCGTCTCTTCGTCGCAAATCACCAGCGGAATCTGCCGTTGCCCGAGAACTGCGATCGCCTCATCGCGTGTGGGGACAGAGATCACTTCCCAGCGGTACACGTGGCCCAGCGCATACAGCGAGTAACGCAGAGAAAGATCCTGCGTAATCAGCAGCAGCGCAATCTTCTCTTGACGTGCCTGGGAGCTGCCGCCGGCGGGTTGGCCGGCGATTTGACGACGGGTTAGGCCAATCCAGGTTGCCTGTAGTTTCTTCCACCAGAACATCAGCGACCCGCCTTCGCGAGGGTGAGTTCGAACGGAGTCAGAAGCCGGCCTGCAACGTCCGTCACTAACCGATCTTGCCGTCTTTCGCCGTGGACGGGGAATACAGTAACTCCATGGTTTTTCGAAAAAAGCTGCAGTAGACCGCAATAGGTTTTCGATGAACGCGAAGCGTACGGGGAAGCCTCCCCGTCTTCGGCGGATTCTGCCCTTTCCGAAAAGGTACTTAGATGGCACTCAGACTGGCCGGGACGAATACAGCAACTTACGGCAGAGAATACGGTCGCCACCGTATTACGCTTCAATCGGCCGCCGCCTAAGCTGTCGATAGCTGGCTCGCACGGCTCGACCAGTCAGAGGGCAGCGGACTGTTCATTGGCAGGCACGGCACTCGATCCCCGTACCTAACGCACGAGTGGCGCTTCGCTGCCCTTGTCCAGATGAATTGCAGCCATTGCGCGGTCAGGAGGCGCCTTCAGCCATGAGTCCTTGCTCGAGGATCACATCCCGCCAGTCCGCTCCGATCAAATTCTGATCCATTTGAACATGCCAAATCCAATGCCAATTCTGACTCGCTCCGAATTCGAGAGCCTGAGTGCTCTGGAAACATGCTCCGCGTCCAACGCCATCGAACAGCTTGAAGTGCGGCTTCGAAATGAAGGCTTTGTTCAGGGCACGGCCCTGTGCCGATTCCCCCAACTCTCTCCGATGCTCGGTTACGCGGCCACGGCGGTGATCCGGTCTTCGGCGCCGCCGATGGCGGCCCGCTGCTACTACAACCGCATGGACTGGTGGAATTACCTGCTCACGGTTCCCGAACCGCGCGTGATGGTGCTGCAGGATCTGGATCACACACCAGGGATCGGCGCCTTTATCGGTGAGATCCACGCGAACATTGCTCTCGCGCTGCACTGCATCGGATGTGTCACCAACGGCGCTGTGCGCGACCTTGTACAAGCGGAAAAGCTAGGCTTCCATCTCTTCGCCGGGAGCGTCGCCGTGTCACACGCCTACGCTCACATCGTCGAGTTTGGGGACGCTGTCGAAATCGGAGGGCTGAAGATCCGCTCCGCAGATCTGGTGCACGGAGACCGGCATGGCGTTCAAACGATTCCGCTCTCAATCGCCTCCAAAGTGCCAGACAAGGCGGCGGAGATTCAGCGGGAGGAACGGGAACTCATGCAGTTCTGCAAGTCGGCAAGCTTCTCCGTTGAATCGCTGGCGCTGAGGCTGGAGCGAACGGCATCGATGCAGGACGAGCAGATGAAGAGAACGAGATCCATATGAACCAGCGAATTCGACAGTTGGAGGCTGCAGTATGGCAGAGGCATCGGCCGAGGGCCGCGCGCCTGGCTCTCGTTTCTCTCACGACAGTTGCCCTCATCGTCTTAGCTGCCTGCGGCAAGAGCCCCGCGGCCGATGCCAAGGACGCGACGACGGGAATCGCCGCGCGCGTGGGTGTGATCAAGGTAGGACGCAAGACCCTGGATCGCCGGCTTACCGTTTCCTCCGAGCTCGTCCCGTTTCAAGAAACGGACCTATACGCCAAAGAGTCCGGCTTCGTGAAGACCCTTCTGGTGGACTACGGATCGCGTGTACGCAAGGGCCAGTTGATGGCGGTCCTGGAGATTCCCGAATTGGAGGCGCAGTTGAGGCAGGACGATGCCATGGCGCGCAATGCTTCGGACCGCATCTCGCGTGCTCAGCACGAATTGGACCGCGCCGAGGCGCAGCATCATGTGTTGCATTTGCAGGCGGCTCGCCTCTCCACCGTATCCACGACCAAGCCAGGCCTGGTGGCCGAGCAGGAAGTGGATGACGCCAAGGGCAAGGATCTCGCGGCGGAGTCGGCGGTAGAGTCGGCGAAAGCGAACGTGGAATCGATTCGCAGCGATCTTCTAGCGGCGCAAGCGAAGCGCGAGCACGACGGAGTGCTGATGGATTACGCGAAGATCACGGCTCCTTTCGCCGGCGTCATCACGCAACGCTTCGCCAACCTGGGGATGTTGATGCAGGCCGGGACCAACTCCAGCACGCAGGCGATGCCGCTCGTGCGGCTCTCCCAGGACGACCTGTTCCGGCTCGTCATTCCCGTGCCAGAGTCCTATGTGAAATACGTTCACATCGGTGACCCCGTACAGGTGACCGTCTCCTCGCTCAACCGCGTTTTCCCGGGCAAGTTCGCACGCTTCTCCGTCGACGTCCAGCAGCAGACGCGGACCATGCACACAGAGGTTGACGTTCCCAACCTGGATCACGTCCTGGTCGAAGGGATGTACGCCGAGGCGGTTCTGCGCCTGGAACATAAGCAGGACGCTCTCGCCGTCCCTTTACAGGCCATCAGCCGTCAAGGTGAGGCAACGGGCGTGTTGGTGGTCAATGCGTCGAACAGACTCGAAGCGAGGAAGGTGCAGCTCGGAATGCAGACAGACACCGACGCGGAGATCGTGTCCGGGTTGAACGAGGGGGAACTCGTGGTCGCCGGCGATCGAAGCGGGCTCAAACCCGGCCAGGAAGTCCGGCCGCAGACCGTCGAATTAATGCAGTACCAGAGTGGGCAGGAGCGCTGATTTGGTGTTCCAAACTGTATTGGCCATCTCCATCAACCCCAGCGTGGTCGCGGCTTGTCTGCTGGTCTATCGCAACAAATGGACGGTAGAGGCTTCGCGATGACCGCCATACGATCCCGCGTCCGCGGAGGTAAAAGGTAATGCCGAAATTCTCGATCCGCAACCCCTACTTCATCATCGTGCTCTGCCTGGCGTTGCTCGTCATCGGCATTACCAGCGTGGCGCGCATGCCAGTGGACCTGTTCCCAGCCATCAACCTTCCGGAAGTTGTGGTCGCGACGTTCTACTCGGGCATGCCGCCGGGCGACATCGAAGTCGATATCACGAATCCGCTCGAGCGTTTCTTCACCCTCGCCAGCGGTGTCGATCACATGGAGTCGCGATCGATGCTCGGCGTCAGCATCATCAAGGTTTACTTTCAGCCGGGAACAAGCGCCGACGCCGATGTCACGGAGTTATCAAACCTTGCGCTGGCCGATCTGAAGCGCCTGCCGCCCGGCACGCTGCCGCCCGTCGTCCTGAAATTCGACGCCTCCAGTCTGCCAGTCTGCCTGGTGACCTTGAAGGGCGACGGCCTGTCACAGACCGAACTCCACGACGTCGGACAGTTCGCGATCCGCAACCAGATCGCCGTTGTGAAGGGCGCTGAGATTCCGCCGCCATTCGGCGGCAAGTACCGCCAGGCGATGGTCTACGTCGATCCCTACAAGTTGCTGTCCAGGCAACTCAGCGTGATGGACGTAGTCAATGCAATCAACAACAACAACCTCATTCTGCCCGCCGGCGACGCGAAGATCGGGCCATACGACTACTACATCTACTCGAACAGTCTCGTAGACAAGGTTGAAGACCTCGACAAAGTGCCCATCAAGTCCGACGGGACAAGCTGGGTATCGGTCGGCGACATCGGCGAGGCGAAGGACGCCAACCAGATCCAATACAACGTTGTGCGCGTCGATGGCCAGCGCTCGGTGTACCTGCCGATCATGAAGCAGGGCGGCGATACGAACACCATCGAAGTCGTTAACGGCATCCGGGAGATGCTCCCGAAGTTGTTCGACATCCCGAAGCAGCTCAAGGCCAGTGTGGTCTTCGACCAATCGGCCTTCGTAAAAGAAGCGATTCAGACGGTCTTGCACGAAGGGCTGATGGGATTGCTGCTGACGAGCCTGATGATCCTCATTTTTCTCGGCAGCATGCGGGCTACGTTCGCGGTGTTCCTGTCTATCCCGTTGTCGGCGCTGGCGACATTCGTCGTGCTGTCGATGATGGGCAGCACGGTGAACACGATGATCCTGGGCGGTCTGGCGCTGGCGTTCTCACGCGTCATCGACAATTCCGTCATCTCGCTGGAAAACATTTACCGCCACCTGGAGATGGGATCGTCGCCCGCGGTCGCCGCTGAGCAGGGTGGCGCCGAGGTGAATCTCGCGGTGCTCGCCGCGACGCTCGTCGACGTGGTTGACTTCTTCCCGGTTGTCTTCCTCTACGGCGTCAGCAAATTCCTCTTTTCCGCGCTGGCGCTGGCGTTCTGCCTGTCGCTGCTCGCGTCGTTCGTCGTGGCCATGACGGTCATCCCGCTGTTCTGCTCGAAGTACATGAAGAGCGTGCCGGGAGCGGGACACCACACGGCCCTGGAAGCTGAAGCCGCGCTGCCCGAGGATACGGGTCAATCCTGGGGCGGGCGCTTCAATGCGGCTTTCAACCGCATGTTCACGCGCGTCCTCGACTTCTATGAGCGGTGGGTACGGCGAGCCCTTCAGCGTCCCGGTCTCACCGTCGCGGCACTCGGAGGATTGTTCGTTGCCAGTCTGGCTATCTACCCGTTCCTCGGCCTCGCGTTTTTCCCTCGAACCGATGCCGGCCAATTCACGATCAATCTGAAAGCGCCGACCGGCAGCCGCATCGAAATCACGGAGATGTACGTAGCCAAGGTCGAGGCTTTGGTACACCGCATTGTGCCGCCGAAGGACTTCAAAATGGTCGTTTCGAACATCGGCGTTATGCCCGATTTTTCCGCGCTCTACACCACTAACGCCGGACCGTATACCGCAACCGTCCAGGTCGCGCTGCAGGACGACCACGAGGTGAGCAGTTTCGAATACATGGAGCGGGTCCGCGCGGCGATTCAAAAGCAGTATCCGGATCTCCGGACATTCTTCAGCAGCGGATCCATGCAGGACGCCATCCTCAATTCCGGCATGCCCGCGCCGATCGACGTGCAGGTCAGCAGCCGGGAACTGAAGACGACTTTCGATGTCGCTCAGGATCTCGCCAGTCAGTTCCGTAAGCTGCCCGGCGTGGGAGAAGTCTACATCCCGCAGGACATGGATTATCCGGGGGTGCGCCTGAACGTCGATCGTATCCACGCCTCGGAGTTGGGCTTGACTCCGAAAGAAGTATTCGACAACGTGATCACGGCGCTGAATTCGAACACGATGATCGCGCCAAACTACTGGGTCGATCGCGTGACGGGCAACGACTACTTCCTGTCGGTCCAGTATTACGAACAGGGCAAGCCCTCGATACACAACCTGGTCGATCTCACGAACATCCCGTTGCGCGCGCCGAATCTCAAGAGCCCCACTACGCTTGATACGGTCGTCAAACTTGAGACGCTGCAGACACCCACGGAAGTGGATCACTACCAGATCCAGCGCGTCAGCGACGTCTATGTGACTCCAGCCGGCGAAGACCTCGGTGGCGTTTCGAGTACGATCGATAAGCTGATTCGACACCTCCACTATCCCGCTAACATCCGCATCAGCCAGCGCGGGATGGTCGAGGGTATGAACGCGTCTTTCAAGAGCTTTGCATTCGGATTCACGCTCTCGTTTATCCTGCTGTTCCTGATTCTGGTCGCGCAGTTCCGTTCATTTGTCGATCCGTTTCTGATCATGCTCGCCATCCCAATGGGATTCATCGGCGTCCTGATCATTCTGCCGCTGACGCACACCACGTTAAACGTCATGTCATTGATGGGGGTCCTGATGCTGATTGGCATCGCCGATTCGAACAGCATTTTGATTGTCGATTTTGCGCACAAGCTCGAAGGGCAGGGGCTCTCAGTCACGGACGCGGTCATCACCGCCTGCCGCGTGCGGCTGCGTCCAATTCTGATGACTTCGCTCGCGACCATCATCGGAATGATTCCAATGGCCATGAAATTGGGCACGGGCGCAGAACAATACACGCCGATGGCGCGGGCCATTATTGGCGGCCTGGCATCGTCCGTGCTGCTGACAGTCTTCATCGTTCCGGCGGCGTATGTGCTGGTCTATCGGAACAAGAGAGCGCCCGCGTTAGCGGAGAGCGCCGGATGAGCGGGAGGATTGCCGGCATGATGAGGAAACGGGTCGGATGGACGTGGGTGCTGGCTGCAATCGCCTGTGCCTGGCCCGTTGTTGCGCAGAATGCTGTGCCGGCGAAACTCACGTTGCGCCAGGCCGAAGACCTGGCATTAAAGAATCATCCTCAGGTGCTGGCGGCGCAAGCTCTCTCATCGGCAGCGGGCGAGCAGGTCAGGGAGGTTCGTTCAGCGTACTACCCCACATTGAACGCCGACCTGACTGGGTCGCAAGGCAATTCGGGAGCACGCATTGGCGCCGGTGCGCTGGTCGCTTCGCGGCTCTTCGACCGCGCCGGTCAAGGGATCACGCTCTCGCAACTCATCACGGACCTCGGGCGGACTAGCAACCTGGTGGCCAGCTCGAAACTGCAGCAACAGGCGGCGCAGCAGGATTACCAGGCAACCCGCTACGATGTGTTGCTCGCCGTGAACCAGGCCTATTTCAATGCGCTGCAAGCCCAGGCGGTCGTCAAAGTGGCGCAGGAGACGGTCACTATGCGCAAACAGCTATTTGATCAGATCTCGGCGCTTGCGCAAAATAAACTGAAGTCGCAACTCGATGTCAATTTCGCCGATGTCAATTTGTCGGATGCCAAGTTGCTGCTGATTCGCGCCGATGATAATCTCCAACGGTCGTTCGCCGACTTGGCGCGCGCAATCGGTTCGGACCAGCCGGCCGGTTTCGAGTTGAGCGATGAGCCTCTCCCAGCCAGCCCGCCAGCGCAGCCGGAGCCCCTGATCGATGAAGCAATGAAGAACCGGCCGGAAGTGGCTAGCTTTCGTCTCTCCAGCGATGCCGCGCACCGGTTTGCCGAGGCGGAAAAAGACCTCAATCGTCCCACCGTGAGTTTCGTGGCCGTTGCCGGGTTTCTGCCTTATGTCAACGCCCCGCAGATCCCTGCGGAGTATGAAGGAGCGGCCGTTAACGTGAATATCCCGATACTCAACGGTCACCTGTTCGCCGCGCGGCGCGAAGCGGCGAGGTACCGGGCGACGGCGGAGGATCAGCGGCTCAGGGATGCCCAACTTCGGATCACACGCGATGTCCGAGTGGCTTGGGCCAACGCGACCACCGCATATCAGCGGCTTGACGTCACCGCGCAGTTCGTGAAGCAAGCCTCGCTCGCGCTCGAGCTGGCGCAGGGCCGATACAATCTGGGCTTGTCTTCAATCGTCGAATTGACCCAGGCGCAATTGAATCTCACCCGAGCTGAAATCGAGAGCCTCGGCGCGAAGTACGACTACCAGTCGCAATACTCTGCCTTGCAGTATGCGTCGGGCCAATTAAGGTAGGCGTCACAGAGGTTTCTTGAAGGGCAGCCGCCCAGCGCTTCTCACCCAGTTCGCCGCAGTAAGGACGCCTTCCAGATGGCCTTCAGTTTTGCCTTAATCGCCTCCGGCAGCTCTTGCACCGGCTCGTGCGGACGAAGCTCGCGAGAGGCACGAATACTCGTCTTCAACGACTCGACGAAGGCGACGCACTGTTGGCAGTCCCGGATGTGTTCCTGAATCTCCGCACAGTCCTGTGGCGAGAGTTCGCCATCGAGGTACTCCGAGAGCCGTTCGAATACTTCCAGGCAAGCATCCGGGGGATGTGGATCGGCTGGACCGTGCTCATGCTTAGACGTGCTCATGCGGAGACCTTTCCGGCAGGCGTCAGATAGCCGGCCAGTCGTTTCCTCAGCGCCACGCGGCCCCGGTGGAGCCGCTGTTTGACGACGTCCTCGCTCAGATCGAGCGCCTCCGCCGCTTCCGTTGTGGACAACCCTTCCACGTCGCGCAGCAGCACGACCGAGCGGTAGTTTGGGGGCAACTCCTGCATCGCCGTCTCCAACTCGCGATTCAACTCAGCGCGTAGCAGCCCTTGTTCGGGGAGTTCTCGCAGGTCCGGCACCCGGCCGGACGCCGCAGTCCCAGGGGAATCCACACCCGGCATCGGTTCATCGAGCGACAGTTCCCGCTCCGGCGCAAACACACTGCGCCGCCGCTTCATCAGACAGTAATTCCTCGCGATCCGAAATACCCACGCCTTCACGTGTTCCGGCTCACGCAGTTGATCGAAGCTTTCGAAGACCTTGAGCAGGGTGTCCTGGGCCACCTCTTCGGCGTCCTCGCGCTGCCCGCACATCATCCACGTGTATTGAAAGATCTTCGATTGAAAACTCTCCACAAAAGGCGTGAACGCCTCCGCATCGCCTTCGAGCAGGCGCTGTGCCCATTCCACTTCGGGATTAACGAGATCGGCCACGCAACTATGTTAGCGGCTTCAGCCGGGTTAACGGCTTTGCAGCCGAGCGGCACAGGCTCCGAAATCGCCTCACACAGTGCACGCCTTCCCGCTCAGGCCTTGACCGGCAACGGCCACGCTACTTCGATGGCAATCTCCGGCGGCATGGCGAGCGTGTTTTTCACCAGACACTTGCCCACCGCTCGCTTCACACCCTCCACATGTTCCGGGTCGTTGACGCCCGGCGTCTCCACGACGACTACAAACTTCGCCAGCCGCGCCGGGTTCGTTGCTTTTTCGGATGTCACACGGATGCGAAGTCCCGACGCAGGCAGATGCATCCGGTTCAGGTACTCGGCGGCATAGTAGCCCGCGCAGGTGCCTACGGAGGCGAGCTGGAGTTCCGGAGGTGTCATTCCTTCATCGAAACCATGGTTCGCCGTCGGCTGGTCCGAGTAAATCTTGTGGCCCCGGGGCTTCGGCTTCAAACTGAACGCCACCGAGGTAAGTCACCGTGAGTTCCATAAATTGCCCTTCGCTTACCAGGATGCATCCGCGTGCCAAAGGTGACACGCTCTCCGTGGTGTCACCGCGCGGGCGCCACTGCATCCACAATGGCGTGGTCGCAAATCGGCCCAACCACGACCATGCCCACTCAAAAACTGATCCTATTCTTGTTGTCCGGCCTGACGCTTTGTGCTCAGGCGCCGCTCACTCTGCCCGACGCAGTGAGGCTGGCGCTGACCCGCCATCCTTCTCTGGAAGCCGCGTCCGCCCGTGTCCAGGCCGCCGAGTCGCGCATCGCGCAGGCTCGCGCCGGCTGGCTGCCCCGCGCCACCTATACGGAAGGCATCCAAAGCGGCAACAATCCCGTCTACGTTTTCGGGGCATTGTTGACCCAGCATCAGTTCACCGCCGCCAACTTCAATCTCGGCCCGTTGAACCGGCCGGACGCTCTCTCAAACTTCCAGTCTCAGGTAAGCGTCGACCAGACGGTTTACGACTTTGGATCGACACGCAACGCCGTCAAGGCCGCTCAAATCGGGAAGAAGATGACCGAGGAGGAACGCCGCCGCACGGAACTCGCGCTGATCGCAGGCGTGGCCCGCGCTTACCATGGCGTTGGGCTAGCGGAACAGTACCTTCGCCTTGCCGAAGAATCCCTGACATCCGCAAACGCGGATCTCGAACGGTCGCGCAGCCTGCAGCGGGCGGGCGTCGCCACCGATGCTGACGTGCTCAGCGTGCAAGTTCACGCGAGTTCGATGAGCGAGTACCGCGCCCGCGCTGCCGCTGACCTGCGCATCGCACACGCCGCTCTGAACGAAGCGTTGGGCCTTCCGCTCGATGACGAGCACACGCTGACCACGCCTATGGAATCGCCCCAGCTTCCAGGAGACACTGGCCCCGCTCGCGAAAACCAGGCCACCACCTTGCGGCCTGAACTGCTCACTGAGCGGCTGAGCAAAGAGTTGAGCGCCGCTCAGGAATCCGTAGCGAAGGCGCAGTATTGGCCGGTGATCAGAGTGCATGGCGTCTTCGAAGCCGACCGCCAGAACTTCGTTAGCAAGGGCGGCGCCAACTGGCTGTTCGTCGCCTCGGCCCGCTGGACGTTGTTTGACGGCAATCGCACACGGGCTTCCGTCGCCGAGGCCCGTCACATGAAGGCCGCAGCGGCCGCCGGCGAGAAGCAGATGGACGCCGCCGTTCGTCTGGAAGTGCGGCGCGCCGAGGCGAACCTCGACGCCTCACGCGAGCGTGTCACCACCACTCGCGACACCGTCGCTCAGGCCGAGGAAAGCCTGCGCATCATTCGCAACCGTTACTCGAACGGTCTAGTCACGGTTACCGATCTGCTGCGTTCGGAGACTGCCCTGCTCGAATCGAAGACGCGCCGCCTCGCGGCGCTTTACGACCAACGCACAGCAGCCGTGCAACTTGAAGCCGCCACCGGCGCATTGAATGGAGATTCCGATGTTCTCAAGTAAAACCCTGTGGGCCGTGCCCGCGACTGTTCTGTTGGGCATTCTGGCGGGCTGCGGCTCCGGCACCAGCGAGTCCGCGAGGAAGGCGGAAAGCGCAGCGCCGATCACCGTCTCGGCGCGAAGGGCTTCGACAGTGAAGCTGCCGGAGGTATATGAAGCGACCGGCTCGGTCCGCGCTCGTGTGACCACGGTGCTCTCGGCCAGAACCATGGGCTCCATCCTGGAGGTACGCGTGCAGCCAGGCGACAGCGTGAAAGCCGGACAGGTGATCGCCGTGATCGACGCCCGCGATATCGAGACCTCGCGCAGGCAGGCTGAGGCAGGACGAACTGAGGCTCAGGATGCGCAGCCCGAGGCCGATAGCGGCGTGGAAGCGGCGAAAGCGCAACTCGACCTGGCCGAATCGAGCCACCGCCGCATGAAGTCGCTGTTCGACGACAAGTCAATCACCGCACAAGAATTCGACGAGGCGCAGGCGCGGGTCAAAACGGCGCGCGCCACCTACGAGATGGCGCGGGCGAAACGGCGCCAACTCGACTCCAAAGTGCGTCAGGCCGACGAGGCCGTGGCGCAGACAAAACTCCAGGCGAGCTTTGCGAATGTGACTGCGCCCTTTGCCGGAACCGTCACCGAACGCAAAGCGGAGCCGGGTATGCTGGCCTCGCCGGGTACGCCGATTGCGGTCATCGAGCAAGGCGGCGCGTACAGGCTCGAAGCCTCCGTCGATGAAACCCGGCTCGCAAAGATACGCCCCGGCATGGCAGTCCGGGTTCGTCTCGACGCCTTGGATGAAGAGCTAGCCGCGCACGTGGGCGAGGTGGTGCCGGCGCTCGATCCCGACTCGCACAGCTTTATCGTGAAGGTGGATCTGCCCGGCGTCGCGGGCCTGCGTAGCGGCGTTTTCGGCCGCGCGCTATTCGAGTTTGGCGAGCGCGAGACGCTGGCGGTTCCGGCCAGTGCACTTCTGCATGAGGGCCAGATCGACCGGCTCTTCGTCGCCGAAGGCAACGCCGCGCGAGGCCGCATGGTGAAGGCCGGAGCGCGCAGCGGCGATATGGTGGAGATCCTCTCCGGCCTGAGTGCCGGGGAACTCGTGATCGACCATCCACCACAGGGCCTCGCCGACGGCGCCCGCATCGAGGTGCGCCCGTGAGTAAGCCTCCCAAACTCGGCATTGCCGGCCGCGTGGGCTCGGCCTGGATCAACTCGAAGTTGACTCCGCTCGTTATTGGCGCCTCCTTGCTGGCAGGCGTCTTCTCGGTGCTGATGCTGCCGCGGGAAGAGGAGCCCCAGATCATCGTTCCAATGATCGACCTTTTCGTGCAAATGCCCGGTGCGCCGGCCCGGGAAGTGGAACAGCGCATCACGCGCCCCATGGAGAAGTTGCTTTGGGAAGTGCCCGGCGTTGAGTACGTTTACTCGACGAGCATGCCTGGTTCGGCCATGGTGATCGTGCGATTCAAAGTCGGAGAGGACGAGGAAAAAGCGATCGTTCGCGTGAATCAGAAGATGCATGCCAATTACGACCTGATCCCACCCGGCGCATCGCAACCCTTGGTAAAGCCGCGTTCCATCGACGACGTGCCAATCCTCGCTCTGACGCTTCACAGCAAGCGCTACAACGACTTCGAACTTCGACAGGTCGCCGCTCAGTTGAACGATGCCATCAAGCAAACGCCCGATGTCAGCGAAGTGAAGATCCTCGGCGGACAACGCCGCGAACTCCGCGTCACTCTCGACGCGGGACGGCTGTCCGCTTTTGGCCTGACGCCATTGCAGGTGATGGGCGCGCTCGGCTCGGCCAACAGCAGACTGCCTGCGGGTGCGGCCTCGAAAGGCAATGTGGAAACTGTCCTTGAAGTCGGAGGCTTCCTGCGTGATGCCGAGGAGGCGAAGCACGTGGTCGTGGCGGTCTCTGGCGGCCACCCGGTTTACTTGCGCGAGGTCGCCTCGGTGGAGGACACGGGCGAAGAGCCGAGCCAATACGTGCAGTTCTCCGCCGGCAAGAGCTTCGAGCCCGCGGTAACCATCTCAGTCGCCAAGCGCAAAGGCACAAACGCAATCACGGTTGCAGGCGATGTCCTGCGCAAAGTCGACGCCCTCAAGGGCACGCTGCTCGGCGATGGCGTGGACCTCACTGTCACCCGCCAGTACGGCGAAACCGCCGCCGAGAAGTCGAACGAGTTACTCTTCCACATGGGAATCGCCGTCGTCTCGGTGAGCATCCTGATCGCGCTGGTCCTCGGCTTCCGCGAATCCCTGATCGTCTTCACGGCCATTCCCGTTACGCTCGCGCTGACGCTCACCGTTTTCTATCTCTATGGCTACACGCTGAACCGCATAACGCTGTTCGCGCTGATCTTCTCCATTGGAATCCTGGTCGACGACGCCATCGTCATCGTGGAGAACATTGTGCGCCACACGCGCATGGCGCACAACGAAGGGCGACCGCTGGCCGAGGTCGCCATCAAGGCCGTGGACGAGGTTGGGAACCCGACCATTTTAGCAACGCTCACGGTCATCGCAGCTATCCTGCCCATGGCTTTTGTCGGGGGCCTGATGGGACCGTATATGCGTCCTATCCCGATCGGCGCCACGGCAGCGATGATCTTCTCGCTGCTGGTCGCCTTCATCGTGACGCCCTGGGCGGCTATTCGCCTGCTGCACCCGAACGCCGGAGGCCATCACGAGAACAAGGAAGATCGCCTCACCGTGATGTATCGCGGCTTCATGGACCGGCTGATCCACGTGCCGGTCGTGCGTTACACCTTCCTCCTCACCGTGGTCCTGCTGCTGCTCGGCGCGATGTCGCTGGTCTACATCGAATTCGTGAAGGTGAAGATGTTGCCGTTCGACAACAAGAGCGAGTTCCAGGTAATC
>Ga0302140_10001096_pt1 | contig 35362 bp, 26 predicted proteins | sample I_Bog_E1_1_FD_202095 | JGI IMG/M metagenome (GOLD analysis project Ga0302140, IMG submission 202095) | Peat permafrost microbial communities from Stordalen Mire near Abisko, Sweden - I_Bog_E1_1 | ecosystem: Environmental > Terrestrial > Soil > Wetlands > Peat | place: Sweden: Abisko, Stordalen... | reverse complement strand
GCATCGAAGATGCCGCCGATCATCTTCTCTTCCTTCACGGTGTCCCAATCGTCGAAGGCGTCCTTGAGACTGGGATCGAAGCCATGACGGTCCGCAACCACCCGATGCACGGCCGCCACAGCAGCCACGGCCTCGCCTTTTGTGGTTGGCTGGTATTGCAGGGAGGAGAGCGCATCGCTGGCAATATTGTCCCCCTTCAGCGGATACAGCTCCAGCATGGTGGTGATAGGGATATAGATCTTCTGATCGTCCCAGGTGTTATTGCCGCGGCCAATCTTGTCCACCTGTCCAATGACGGTGAAGCCGGTTCCGTTGATCGTGATCGTCTCACCCAGCAGAGGACGGCCGGAAAAGAGCAATTGAGCGACTTTCTGCCCCAATACCGCAACGCGGCGGTTCTCGTGCAAGTCGGCATCGTCGAGAAAGCGGCCCTGCCCCATGGGAATGTAGCGCACCACCGTGTAGTTAGGCTCAACCCCGGTCACGTGGCCGGAGGTGTTGCTCCACTGGCTCACCTCATAGAGATCCGAGCGATTCAGCTCAGCGGTCACGCCGCGCAACTCCGGCAGTCGGCGCACCGCCTCCTCGTCGCGCAACGTCAGTTGGTAGGGACGCATTCCGGTGTGCTGATTGGCGAGCGCTGGAATCGTTCCGTCGAACATCAGAACCAGATCGTTGCCCATGGAGGCAAAGTTCTTATGCTGGCCGCTGCGGAAGCCTTCGCCCAGGCCCACCAGAACGAGCAACGAGCCAACGCCCCAGGCAATCCCGAACATGGTCAGGAAGCTGCGCAGCTTGTTGGCCATGATGGCGCGGTAAACCTGGCCGAGAGTGTCAGAAAATCGCTGCATGGCATTTGGACGCTTCGGGAGAGCGTTGGGAACTAGTACGTGGTGAAGGAGCACCCAGTTCCCTGCTGCGGGCTTGGCGTGCGAAAAAAGCTCCCGCTGGATGCTGAGTCACTGCATTACTCTTACCCGAGAGCCTCGGTCGAATCCCAGGCCAGAACCAGATGATCCAGTGCGATACCTGCTGAGCCACCCGCTCCTGTGAGGGAGAACCGAGATGCGGGCCAAGGCTCATCCGTTCTAACGGGTTGGCTGGAACATGACAGACCGCATCCGTCCTACCGAACCTTGTTCAAGTCGACCTTTTTCCTTATGGAGGCGATGAACTCGTTTTTGTCCGCGGACACGGTAACCGCCGGTTTTGAGAGCCAGTTAAGCCGCGAACCTCGTCTCCTATATTTCGAACGCGCCTCGATATGCGCGTTCCCGGGCCGGGCGAGCATGTCGATGGCGGCTTGTGCGTGCGATGTAGTGGATTCACGGCCCTGCGTTGCCTTTCACCGCCGCATGTGACAGCCCACCCGCTGACAGTGGTCGCACGGCGAACGATAGACGCTGACAGATTCCTTGGGCGCGAGTCCAACGAGCCCACTGATCGACTTCAACGGATGCATGAGCATGGACGGTAAGAGAGTAACCCCCACGGAGCCTGCTTGCACCAGCTGAAATAGCTTGCACTGCTGACCGATATCCATGCCACAGTAGCCGGGACTGTAGCGCAGGGTCAATGCCTGCCCTTCCTGAAGAAGACGGCTGAGATGAATCATCAATGCGTCCGCTGCGCTCTCCACCGCCCAGGAACCAACGGCGTCGATCACTAAAGATGCGAGCGCATCACCGCCCCTCGCGGCAGAATCTGCGAGTTGAGAGATCTCTTCGCCCACGGTCACCGCAAACACAGCCACGCGATCAGAAGGTGCAAGATAATCCCCTATCTTGCCGGAGATGGAGGTGGATGCCATTTGCAGCGAATGCGCTGTCTGAATGGCTACCTTGTATACGCTGTACACGCCCCTCGGCTGAAGGCAGGGCTGAGCCTCCGCCATGATGCGGGCGACGCGTTCCTCTATACGGGCTGCGGGAGCGGCATCGCGCGGATAGCCAATATATCGATAGATCTCAAGCGAGCCGATTGGACCGAGAGTCAGGTTCGAGAATATCTCCGTGGCGAGGCTCGCAGAGAGAGGATCGCGAACGTGCAGCGGGAACGTCGAATTTAGTTCTTCCGGCACCGAATCTCCTCGTCTTACTCCGACCGCGCTCAGCATTCCTCGACCGTGAATTCAAGCCGATTGAGACCGCAGTGTGCTTGCCTGCACAATCGACCAGGCCTACCGCGTAACCTCTTCCACCGTCGAGATCAATGCCTTGATATTCTCAGTCGGCGCGTGAGGGGGCATTCCTCCCCCGCACGAAACGATCAGGCGCGACCGGTCGGCAAGAGCGTTGAGTATCTCCGTCGTGGAGCGCTTCACATCCTCCGGTGTTCCCTCTGCCAGCACATCGCGCGGCGGAATGTTTCCCATTAAGGCGATCTTGTTGTTCGTCCAGCTCTTCATATCCGACAGTGTGTGCTGTACACCGAAGTTAAGCAGATTGATTCCTGTCGACTCAAGCAAAGGCGAGCTGGCCTTGCACGGCGCATCGTTGTGGAAGAACTTGACGGTCACGTCCGCGGCAAATGCCCGTTGCAGGTAGGGCACGGCAAACTTCTCGCAGTCCCGGCGGCTCACGAATCCAACAATATCGTCGAGCAGGAAGATGCCATCGATGGAGGGGAATGCCTCCCGCTGAACGGCAATCCATTCCACCAGAAAATCGGTGACGATTTCGAGCAGGCGATGCATCTGCTCTGGGTGAGTTTTTATGGCCTCAAGGAACTCCGGCGTGCCCATCAGGAACGAAGCGATATTGAGCGGACCGCGCGCCACCGCGAAGCGGATCTTGTGACCGGCCATCTCAATCTCAGGCTGCAAGTGCTTTAGCCGCTTGATGACAAAGGGCAGCAGGCCGTGTTTGCGGGGATTGGGCTTTTCAAGGTGCTCGACGTCGGCCGGCGAGCGAAGGACTTTTCTGGCAAACGGAAATTCGTCCTCGCCCCACATGCAAACAGAACCAAAGGCGGAGGGTTCCGTACACATTCCGTATTCAGACCAAAAACCTGGCAGGAACATGGTTTCAGGGAATGCGCGCATGGCCTTGAGATTGTCGTCCAGGAATATACGGTCGTCGGTGAAGTAATCCAGAATCGTGTGGCCTGCCCAATTCGGGAGCCAGGGACTATCGATAATGAACGCCGTGGGGAGTGGACTAAGCGTCTCTCCCCTCACTACAGAAACAAGCGTGTTCCATTGCTGATCATTCATGGCGTGTTAATCTCGCGGTCACTTTTCGCTTCTAGGAAGCCATTAAGCGGCGGGCTAAATCAACCGAAGCCGCGGCGGTCTCGCTGTACCCATCGGCGCCAATCGAGTCGGCATAGATCTTGCTGATCGGCGCTCCGCCGACCATGATCTTGATTTGATCTCGAACGCCAGCCTCGCGGAAGGCCTGGATGGTTGACTTCATGGCGGGCATAGTGGTGGTGAGCAGCGCCGAGAGGCCAACAATCTGCACGGGCCGCTTTTTGATTGCGGAAATGAAAGCTTCCGGGGGAACATCGACGCCGAGATCTGTAACCTCGAATCCGCCTCCTTCGAGCATGGCGGCAACGAGGTTCTTTCCGATGTCGTGGAGGTCGCCTTGCACCGTCCCCAGCAGGATGTGGGCCATGGGCTTTGCACCTGTTTGAGCGAGCAGCGGGCGAAGAATCACAAAGATTTCCTTCGTGGCGCGCGCCGCCATGAGCAGCTCCGGCACGAAGTACTCGCCTTCTTCAAATAATCTGCCTACCTCGGCCATGGCAGGACCGATTCCCTGGGCGATAAGGTCCAATGGTTGCACACCGTTGTCGAGAGCTTCGCGAGCCGCTGCGACGGCAGCTGACACCTCGCCCTCAATCACAGCGTTGCGCAATTCGGTTAAATCTTGCACTGGCGCACCATTTGTTTGGAATACGGATGAATTGTAACACCCGATTTGGCGCGTGACTGTAGAGCCCAGAGTCCCGCAATGCAATCGCATTTGAATCGTTGAAGAGTGTGCGCTATCCCGGTTCGTTGAGCTACTTAAATCGGACTAAGTTTTTGTAATAAGGTGCGGCTTCGGAACAGTGTTATTCCTCAGTGAGATAGCCGAAACCCTTCATATTCCGCCTAAATTTAGAATCTGACTCGTCTTAGCAACACTTATAGGAAGATAAATACATTTGTGTTTTGGCTTGGTCCTTCAATTCTTGTGAGCTAGCGCACAGACAGGCCGCCAGTGCTCTCGGCGAGTCGCAGTCGGTTAACTCGATCCTCCCAGAGCTATCCGACAGCCTGCTTGACTTGTGACGGGGCTATCTCTCGATTGGCTTCCACTTGGATCTCGTGCCTGGACTGGTGCTGAAACACCAGCGCCGCGGCACCTCTGAGCCGGGCAATATCGCCTTCATGGATGGGAAGAATCTGAGGCAGAGCGTCACCCAGCGTAAATCTGGCCGCCTCATTCGCGATGCCCGGTCCGAAGTGATGCCAAGCGGAGGTAATATCGCCGGCGACCAGAATCACGCTGGGCGCAAGAGCTGCAATAATCGACTGCAATCCGCGTCCGATGTAAAGAGCCTGCTTAGCCAGTGCTTGCGCTGCGTACCGGTCGCCGTCTTCGGCCAAGACGAGCAAATCGTGAAACGTGATGGTCCCGGATTCAGGCTGGAGATCCTTGTAATACCTGAGACCTGCCCGGCAAGAGGCGAATGTCTCCCAGCAGCCCATTCGTCCGCAGGAGCAACGGATTCCGGTTGGATCGATAGAAACGTGGCCGAATTCTCCCGCCATTCCGCGATGGCCAGTGATGAGCTGCCCATTGGCATACACCCCGGCGCCCACGCCTTCTGACACGGTGATCAGAACGATATCGCGAATGCCGCTGATTCGCCTGAATGTGAGTTCCGCAAGCAGGCAAGCTGTGGCGGCATTTTCCATCACGACCGGCAGGCCTGTTGTCTTCTCGATTACATACTTCAGGTCGAAATCCGGCCAGTGAAGGTTGGGCGCGAAGATCAGCCGCTGCGTGGCAGGATCGACTCTTCCAGGAAGACTAATGCCAATCCCCTCAATCCATTTGGACGGAAGAGCCTGCTTCATATGCAAAATGCAGTCGGTGATCAGCCTGGTGGAAGCAGCCGGATCAGAGGACAAAGGCACGGTCGAGCGCGAAAGCAGGCGCCCCTTCAGGTCCACAACGGCAACTGTAGCCTGTTTCGGATGAATATCGACCGCGATAACAACTAGATCGTCATTCAGCTCAATCAGGGTTGGGCGGCGTCCGCGCGGTGGAGAGGCAACCGCGCCTTCGCAAGCCCACTTTTCGCGGATGAGTTGCTCAACGATCTGCGAGATGGTGCTTCTTTGCAGCCCGGAATGGCGCGAAAGATCGGCCCTGGAGAGGGGCTGCTTGGCCCGAATCAACTCCAGGACGATATCGCGGTTGATGCGACGGGCAGTCTCGCTGGAACCGAGCTGAACATCCGCCAGATCAATAAGTCTCATACCCCTTGCGCGTTGGTGCGTTCGCACCTGAATCCCTCCCGACCGGCAATCTCTCTCTTGACTCACGGCGTCGACAGCCACCTTCGCCCTCCGAAGCCCCGTAACCATGATAGAAGGACTCGCTTGCAAGCATCGGATCCGTTGGAAAACCGCCGAGACACGTCCCTTGCGATCGGGACTTTGCCGCTCCATTACGCCGCGCCGATTTTTCGGCCATTTTTCTAATTATATTGATCGAAATGCTTCATTTGTACCTTTTAGAGGAATAATCGATTTTCGATTTCACTATTGGCTTGAGAAGACCCTGGCCTGGGTGCTAACAGGCAGCCTGGCCCCGCTACTCATGGATCAGTCTGCACAAGTGCGGATCGAGCATTCGGCATTCCAGCAGACACGAAACGCTTGCGATTGTCTTGTCGCATTTCGGCGCGGATGCACTCGGGTCCTGTTATCAATCCGGCTCAAGCCGAGTATCCATAAGCAGAACAAGTGGCTATATGCTCATGACGTATGGGTATCGCTGTGGGCGAGATAGCATGGCGTTCGCCTCGTCATCGTTCCTGAATCTTTCTCTGACCGGGTCCCAGTACAGTTTGCGCCCGGTCTTCATGCCAATATGATGCACAAGGCAGGTTGAGCAGGCGCGATGACCGATCTCAGCCGGGGCGGTTGGTGCTTTCCTGGTCCGGATACATTCCAGCCAGTTGCCATGCTGGTCATCGCTTTGATAGAGGTGGACCTCGTCCGGGCCGATCACGCTGTCAAGTATCTTCGGATCGCTCGCCATTAGTGGTTGCAGCGTAACTGGCTTTCCTCCAGGGTCGCTCGGGGTGACTTCAACATCGCGGGTGACAAAGATCCAGCCCTCGGTTCCATAGAACTTGATGCCATTGGGAAAATCGCCGCTGATGTCCATGGTGACGCCGTTGGCATAGACGGCATGAGTTAGGAACTTGCCGTGGACATTCCACAATCCGCTTGAAGGAAACTCGGCTGAGCCCCAGACTTCGACCGGCCCAGTGTATTCCGTGTTCATGCCCCAATGCGCCGTATCCACATGGTGAGCTCCCCAGCCGGTAATCATGCCGGCGCCAAACTGTTCGCAGCGCAGCCAGCCGGGGCGTCCGTACCCCTGCTGCGGGTGTACGCGCATCTCGGTGTAATAGACCTCTGGCGTGGAACCGAGCCACGCGTCGTAGTCGAGGTTCGCCGGAACTGGCATGGGCGGCGCTTCGGGTCCGCTGGGATCGCCCGGCAGGCCGATTTCAACATGCTTGACGGCGCCGATGCGGCCATTGCGCACCAATTCGCAGGCCCGGTGAAACTGCTTCCATGAGCGCTGCTGCGATCCGATCTGGAGAATGCGCCCAGACGCAGTGACTGCGTTGCTCATGGCGCGTCCCTCAGCAATCGTGAGCGACGCCGGCTTCTGTAGGTACACGTCTTTGCCGGCACGAACCGCATCCACCGCCAGGATCGCGTGTTGGTGGTCGGGAGTGCTGATAACAACCGCATCGATGTCTTTGTTTGCCAAGAGCTCGCGGTAGTTGTGGTAGCCGGTCACGCCGTCGTAGTCCTTGCCTGTCTTCTTGGCGTAATGCCCATTGACCAGCGCCTTACCTTCTTCAAGGCGTTTCGAGTCAAGATCGCAGACAGCCATGATGCGCGCCTGGTCAAACTGCCAGATTCCGGGAAGATCGTGACCGCGCGAGATGCGGCCGACTCCGATCGCTCCAATGTTGATGCGGTTGCTCGGAGCTTTCTGTCCGAAGACGCTGGAAGGTACTATGGCCGGAAAGCCTGCCGCCGCGACCGCGCCTAACGACATTTTCAAGAACGTTCTGCGCGGCGAATCAACGCCTGTATTCATCTCTGCCATTTTTCTTTCTCCCAGCCGCTTGCTGCGAGCTCGTTCCTTATCCCGTTTACGCTGTAAAGGTGAGAACTTTTGCATACTTTTGCGCATTCAGCACCAGCTCAGCAGCCAGCAGCGCCTGCTGCTGATCTTGCGCAATATGGGTGCGATTCACAATGTCGGCGACGAATTGCGGCCCGAATGGCAGCACGACTTTGCTGCAATCGATGTACCGGGTCTGCTTCCGGTCCACGATAAACAGATGGTTGCCGCCGGGACGCCCAGCGACATCGATGTATTTGCGCAATTCGATGTAGCCCTCGGTACCCAGGATGAAAAGCCGCCCGTCGCCCCAGACGCCGAGACCGTCAGGGGTGAACCAATCCACGCGGACATATCCAGCGCCGCCGTTGCCGTGGAGCATCATATCGCCAAAGTCCTGAAACTCAGGATGGATGAGATGATTCACATTCGCAATCTGTGATGCCGTGACGGCAGCCGTGGTTGATCCGGTGTAGTAGACGAACTGGTCCGCCTGGTGCGATCCGATGTCGCAGAGGATGCCGCCGTATTGAATAGGATCCCAGAACCAATCGGGGCGGCTGGGGGCGTTTATCTGATGGGGCGCAATATTGACAGTCTGCACAACCTTGCCGATAGCGCCTTCTTTGACCAGGTAACCCGCCTGTACGGCAGCGCGTACCTCAAGGCGCTCGGAGTACATGATGGCAAACATCCTGCCTGTCTCCGCGGAAACCTTGCGGACCTCTGCCAATTGCTCCAGGGTTGTGATGGCGGGCTTGTCGCTGAGATAGTCCTTGCCATGTTTCATGGCGCGAATGCCGAGGGGCGCGCGCAGATTGGGAATCGAAGCGCTGGCGACAAGCTGGATCGATGGATCGCTCAGGATCTCATCTTCGTTCTTTGCCAGTCGGGCGTTGGGATAGACCTTCTGGAAATCGGCAATCGCTTTGGGAATCGTCGAATAGAACGCAGCCAGTTCCCCGCCGCCGCGAATCACAGCCGCCGTGATTCCCATGATGTGAGCATGGTCGAGGCCGATGACTCCGAATTTGATGGAATACTTCGGCTTTGCATCCGCATCGGCTCCCGATGCGGCGACCTCATGGACAATCGACCCAGACCCGCCGTGAAGCCCAAAGGCCGCCTCAGGAATCGCAGACAACATGCCTGCCGCTCCAACGGTCTTGATAAAGTTACGCCGGCCAATCCTCTCAAGTTGCATAAGCTTCACTTCTCCTCGCTGGGTCTTATCCCCTGCGATTGACAAGGACGTAAGCGTCCACGCCCGGTTGCAGATTGTGTGCCGCTCAAGAATCCTGTCCTGCATTCCACTGGGCGCTTCAGTTTGGGCGCGTCCAATGGACAACTCACGGACGCCCACTACTGTATCAGCAGTTCTTGAGTCCGTCGATATTCTTAAAGTCGACCAGGTGCGTTGTGTTATCTGCCAGCGTCATCTCCGCCCCCAGGACGGAGCCGGAAGGAGTCACCTCCATGATCCGGATAGCCTTCACCGGATCCAATTCTTCCGGCGTCCAAGGTGTGTCATCGGTCTTATGCAGCATCGCCGTAATCATCAATTCCATCGCCGGGTTCTGGGCAGTACGTTTGCGATGGACGAACAGCACAGTGCTCTCCTCCGCTTCCGCATTGAAGCCGCTGTGAACCTGGCTCTGAATCGAATCCCAGTTGCTGTAAGTGATCATCGCCACCGATCTGCCCGGGATCGATGCTGTGATCCCCCGCTTCATCTCATCCTCAAAGCTGTACAACACGGCCTTCTTCCCCTCGAAATGGGGCAGGCCGAAATGGCCGAGCGTGAGCTCATGCTCGAAGGCCATCCGGCAGCGGTCGACGCGGATGACGCCTCCTGGAACTGTGATCTCCGCGAGGTCGATGATATATCCAACTCCGTTGTTCGGCGGTTTCCGCATGATCAATTGGCGGTAGAGCACGCCGTCGCGCACGCCGTTGAAGAGAATGCTTTGCGAGGTGACGTAAGCAGCGCTCTTCGATGCGGCGTTATCAACCGCGCGTCCTGTAAGGTAGAAATTGATATCCACGCCCCTCAGGTCGCGAGGATCCAGGCTACGAAAACTGTACTCCTGAGATGTGCCGCCATTCGGGTTGTGATCTTCCCATGGGAAATGGGTGCTGAACACCAGCTTTGAGTAGTTGTGGTCGTCGTCGTACACCTTGCCGGGGACGATCTCGGATGCGCCGCTGCTGCCGTGGTTGACCAGAACGATGCCCGGCCGTTCGAGTATGGTCCGCTGTGAGCGCTTTCCCAGGCTGTTCCACATCCCGTCGTTCTCTTGCGCGGTCCAGAACGGAGAATCCTCCGGCAGCGCCAGGCTGATGAACGGTAGAAACATGATGAATGGGCTGGCCGAACAACTGTAGTTTTGAATCGCGAATTCCCGGTGGGGGTAGAAGCCGAGGCTGGGAATATCGTTCTCATAAAAGTCTTCCCTCCCCGTGAATTGCAGAATCGATCCGGAGCAGAGACGCCTCGCCCAGCCGGGATCGATCGGCGGTTCGGAGTTGAGCATAAATGACACCGGAAAGCCGCCCGAAATCCACAGGCGGTAGCAGATGCTTCTGGCCCACATGTTGATATAGCCGTCCCGGCCAAAAAAGCTGGTATACGTCTTGAACAGTTCCTGAAAACTATCTTCGAGCACGCCAGCGATCTCCGGGTAATGCTCGCGGCCAAAGGCACGGCTCCAGATGGTACCGTAGACAACGAAAAGGCTGATTGTGTAGTAGTTGTAGCTTTGTTCCAGATACCAGCCGTTGCCAGCGTGATACGACGTAACCCACTGTAGATGGCTTTTCAGCAGATCGTCATCAATCCCATATCCGTTTTTCTTGAGGAACGAGAGCGCGCAGATGTTGAACAGCCGCCAATTGTTCTGCGTCGTGCGGTGATGGGCCCACTTGGAGATTGTGACGGCCATTTCATCGCGCTGCTTTTCTGTCAGGTACGGCCACAAAACGTCGGGCATCAGCAACAGCGTCTTAGCCAAGCCGCCGAACTCGCAGGTGAACTGATAGGTAGCATCCGGCAGATCCTCAGGCATGGGCAAGCTGTTCACATGCCCTGAAGTCATGGCGTTGTAGAACTGATTGGCGTAATAATCGCGCAGCTTGATGCCGCCGATGCTGACCTCGGGATCGACGTGGATCAGCGGGGCCGCCAGATTGAAAGTCCTCTCCAGCGCTTCAAACTCGTTGGAGCGATGGCGCCATTCCGGCGCATTCGGCTCCGGATACGACTTGCCCGGCACATGCGGAAACACGATTGGCGAGTCAAACGACTTCACGTGCCGGAATGCCCGCTGGAGTACATACTTGGCACATTCGATGTAGTGTTTCCGGGTCATCCCGGTCAGAGGGCTCAAGTTCAAATCGGGATTACCAACTTCAAAAGCGTTTTTCATCATCGTCTCGATTGGTTAGCATTCTTGGTCTCCTCGCATTTTGTTGCAAGGTCATACGATCTTGAGGTTCAGCGGTCCAATGGTGCGACAGATCGAGGCCGGCCGGGTATTGCTCGTCCGATCTCCGCCCGGATATGGGCAGCAAAACGATACACCAAGAATCACTTTGTTTGCGTTCTAAACAATCATGACATATTTCGTTCACACTGTGCCATGGGTCTTTCGGCAACCGTATCACAATGAAATGTGATTCAAACCCAATCTGACTTTCTTGCGGTAGTTCATTGGTTGACAGGTGGATGATTTGCAGGCTCAGGGAGCCAGCGCCTTGGACGAGATGGGGCAGGCCGCCGAGGACATCTTTGAATCGGCGGGCTGAATTTCGAGATAATCGAGCGCGGCAGAGTCGCTTTGCTCGGGAGTTCCCGCGACACGCAAAATGTCACCGGGCTTGAGCGCGATGCCACAGATTGTATGACGAGTGGAGTTGTCGCCGTGTGGACGGCGTGAGGGCAGTGTGGCATCGGCGGCCCAGCTTGCGGCGGGGCTGTTGTTGACCTGGAACGCAAACTTTGCCACGCCATCCCGCAGATCGAAGTACTGAATTGCAATGTTGAAGCGTCCAGGCTCGCCAGAATACGTCCACTCGGCGGAGCAACTCTGCTGCGCATTTTGGTCGCAGGCGACAGCTTTGCCTGCAGATGCATCTTCCCACGGTTTGACGTCAATGACCTTGTAACCCTGGAGGCGCGCGTCTTCAGCTTCAAGCCGGCCTGGGTACTTGCCAGCGCGCCCCTTTTCGTCGGGGATGCCGCTGAGTTTGAGGAAGTACTGCACAATGGCGTCGCGCCAGACGATGGCGTGGCCGGCCTGATAGACAAGGCGGGCTTGCACATCCTTGTAAAGCACGGGATCGACGCGGCCCTGGAGCGATGCCCATTCGCGCGCAAGCTGCGCGGCCTGCATGGCGCCCTGGTAGTGGCTGTCGTAGATGTATTGGATGACAGTCTGCCCGGAGTGAAGCTTGTAGGTGTAGGGCACATGATGGAAGAAGAGGAGCAGATTGTCAGGGCAGGTGGCGAGCGACTCACAGAGGTGCGCCACTTCTGGCGGGTACTGGCCAACAAAGCCGCTGCCGGTTGCCAAGGTGCGATCCTTGCCTACGCCCTCATGGTCGGCGTCGTGCCACTGGCCCCAGCCGTTGCGCTCGCTGGACTCGATATTGGGGCCGTAGTGGCTGCCTGTGATGTCGGTGAGCGTCTGCATTCCCAGCGGACCGGTGTAGTTGACATAGGCCGGCCAGGATTGCATCAGCATTTCTCCAACCGTGGCAACTACCTTTGGATCGTTCCCGATGGTTTGGCGCGTCCACTCGGCGGCGATCTGATCGGGGGTCAGATCGGGATTCCAGGCAAGGCGGCCGAAGGCGTAGAGGTTGGCCATCGCCAAAGGCGAACCGAGCCAGGCGTCGCGGCCGATGCCTGCCACGGCCACCATGCCGCCAAGGGGTTGGTGGAAGCTCTTTCCTGCGATCATTTCTTTGACGGGCGTGGATTTCTCATCGGCATGGAGATCGAAATCCAGAACCCACTTCCACATGGGCGCGAGATACACAAGATGACGCTGCTGTCCGGTGTATTCCTGCGTGACCTCGACTTCCATGGCCTGATTGGTCTGGCGAAGGCCGGCGAAGAGTGGAGAGACCGGCTCCTGCGCCTGGAAGTCAATCGGACCCTCTTTGGTTTGAATCACCACGTTGGGCGCGAACTTGCCGTCAAGCGGGTGAAAGATGTCGTAGGCAGCGCGGGCGCGGTCGGCCTTGGGATCGCGCCAGTCGAGGTGGTGGTCGTAGACGAAGGCGCGGTAGAAGACGACGCCGCCATGGGGCGCAAGGGCTGCGGCCAGGGTGTTGGCGGCATCGGCTGGGGTGCGGCCATAACTGGCGGGCCCGGGTTGGCCCTCGGAATCGGCTTTGACGGTGAAACCGGCGAAGTCAGGGATGAGGGTGTAAATCTCGTTGACCTTCGCCGCCCACCAGGCTTTGACCACTGGATCGAGGGGGTCATAGGTGGAGAGACCGCCGATTTTCTGCGGGCTGGCAACGTCAACGCTCAGAGACAGCCTCACATCCCAGGGCCGCATTGCGCTGGCCATCTTGGCCACGCCGTGGAGCATCTCTGGATTCAGAAATGCCGTGGAGTTATTGACGTTGTTGACGTTGACGCCGTTGACGCCAACCGAGGCAAGCAGGCGCGCATACTCGGCGACAGGCGCGAGATCCTGACGAACCTGCCCGCCCTCGAAAAAGATGGACCGGCCAGCGTAGCCACGCTCAACGGAGCCATCGGCGTTATCCCACTCATCGACCCAGCGGAGGGGCATGGCGGGATGCGAGCGCACGTTGAGATGAACGATCTCTTCATTGGCTGCCAGCCGCCGGAGGATGTCGAAAACGCCGTACAGAACTCCGCGCTCGTCCGCACCGGCGATGACCAGCAATGGGTGCTCGCTTGAGCCAGCCCAACTGAGCCAATATCCCTCCGGCTCCAGATCGCTGGGAACAGCCAGATCGGGAAAGGCATTGTGAACCTCCTCCGCAGTGCCGAGAACCGCTTCGCCTTTCATGACGCTATCGGCAGCGTAGGACGTAACACCGGCCAAACCGGCGATACCGCGCTGCAACTCGCTGGCGGCCGACAATTCCAGGGCGCCACTGCCCAAAGCACGCGCGCTGCGGGGCGCCTCGATGCGTCCATGGTCGGCTGCATAGCGCAGCCACGCCTGATCCGCTCTTTGCGCATGGAGGACCATGCCGCCTGTCAAAGCAATGCCAGTAACAAGGCATGTGAAAAACTTGATTCTTTTCTCTGGCATTGCAATCCTTATCGTCTGCTTGAGCAACAACGTCGTTACCTACCCATGTGGATCGCTCGCAAGCAACTTAGCCGCCCACATGCATCAGTTCGCAAAGAAGACTAGCGGAACTGCTTCTCCCAATGCTTTGTAGCCAGCCGGATTGGGATGCAGATGATCGCCGCAGTCGTAGGCCGGCAATAGGCGTGTTGGATCGCTTGGATCGCGCAGGGTTTTGTCGAAATCGACGAATGCGTCGAAGTGTCCTGGCGTGCGAATCCACGCATTGATCGCCTGCCGGTCCGCCTCGGTAGCTGGTCCTGGATGGTAGTATTCGGAACCGGTAAACGGAGTGATAGTTGCTCCGATCGCGCGAATGCCGTGGGCATGAGCGCGAACAACAATCTGCTGGTATGCGGACAGGATACGGCTCACCAGCTTGCCGTGCTCGGCGGCACTCGCCTCTGCCATGCGGGACAGGCCCCCCAGATCGTTGACTCCCTCAAAGAGGATCAGCCAACGAATGCCCGCAGGGGCAAGCACATCGCGGTCAAAGCGAGCCAGGGTGTTGGGTCCGAGCCCGTCGGTCAGGATGTGATTGCCGCCAATTCCCTTGTTGAGCACGCTGATGGCGCGCGTGCCAGGCGAAGCCTGAAGGCGCTCCGCGAGAACGTCTGTCCAGCGGTCGTTGCCGTTCGTGGTGGCGGCATGTCCATCGGTAATCGAGTCGCCGAACGCGACGATCGAGCCCGCACCCGGCGACGCCAGCACATCGATTCCCGATAGCTGATACCAATGATCTACATGGCCCGCCTCCGGCAGGGTTGCCGCCGAGACGAAATCGCCGTGCAGATACCACGTCGTCTCCCGCGAGCCGGGATGCCCGGTTTCGACCGTTGGAGGCGCGTCGATGTGGAAGCTGATGGCCAGGATGGAAAGCGGCGCGGCGGGGTATTCGATCGGGTCGGAGATATACTCGGTGCCTGCCGGCACGATCACGGAGCTCTCTCCGGAGAAGGTGAGTGCCCGGTCGGATTTGGGGTCGATATCTGGAGAAGCAGTGTCAGGAGAAGCGGGATTCGGAGAAGCGGGCGAAAGCGGTCGCGCGATATGCACCGAGGCAAATTGCAGCGGCTCGACGCCGAAGGCATTGGAGATATGCACGCGCAGCGTGGACCCGCCCACGGAGAGCCGAATGAACTGGCGCACGGTCGCATTACGCAAATCGTCAGGTGCAAGTGCATTGTGCGGTTCTGGAATCTGCTGCGAGGCAGCCCAGCTTGCCACCCAAACCTGGCTATTTGAAGCTGATTGGGCAGCGGCTGACATTGCGGGAAAATATACGGCGAGAAACAACAGGGCGGTCGATGCGAGTACTCTTGCTGATTTCATTTTGCAGGATCCAGTAGGCCGATATAAGTCTTCCATACGCAAGCGGCAGGCGGTGTGGCGCAAAGCAAAGTCACTGATAGAAAAGCGCCCCGTGCGAGCATATTCTTCGATGGCTGAATGAGTTTATTCGCCACTCTCACTTAGACGCATGCATTGCTTGAGAAGTTCTATCTAACTTCTCGGTCTTAGAGCTATTAAACAGGTTTGCCACTTCTAGAAATCCGTTCTCCCCATCTCAATCGATCACGGAATCAAAGTTGACAAAGGAATGCCCGCGCCTGGAGTTCCTTGCAAGGAACTCCAGGCGCGGGCAGCAATCAAACAGCCTAGAAGTTGAAGCGTCCGCCGAACTGCAGGGAACGCGTCCCATTGAAGCTGGTGATATAGCCGAAGGTACCGTACTGTTGGCTGTTGACGTTAGCCGTGGACGGCACGGTCACATTCGGGTTGGTGAGTTGCACGTGGTTGAGCAGGTTAAACGCCTCAAAGCGAATCTGAAACTCGCTCTCGTGGTAGATGTGGATGGAGCGGAAGAGGCTGGCGTTGACAAGGTAGTTGCCAGGACCGCGGAATTGGTTGCGATGAGTATTGGCGAAAGTCGGTGAAACATTGTTGGGGTTAAGGGCGACGCTGGCCCCCGGCTCGACCGGGTTGGCGAAGGAAGCCGGATTGAACCAGGGCAGGCCGCCGCTGAGGGCGCTGCCGCCGCTTGCGCCGCGGTTGTGGCCCTTCAACGTCTGATAGGGAGCCACAAGCTGGGCATAAAGCGGTTGGCCCGGCGAGTTGAGCGTGTTGGCGTTCGCGGTCACACTGAACGGCTGGCCGCCGAAGTAGCTGTACTGGCCGTTCAACTTGAAGCCGCCGATGATCGCGGCTAGCGGACCTGACTTGGCAAACTGCTGACCATAGCCGAAGGGCAGACTGTAGATGCCCCAGACCTGTACGTTGTGCTTCACGTCAAAGCTAGCCGACGCCCGGTTCATCTTGTAGTAGGCGGGATAGTTGAACGCTGTTCCGCCGGATCCGGTCCCGGCGCCGTTGTCTACATAGTCGAAGGCGTGCCCGTAGGTGTAGACCACGCCCACTGAGGCGTTCTTGCCGGCATTGCGCGTCAACTGCGTCTGCATGGAATTGTAATTCGCGCTGAAGATCGGCCCGTTCATCGTGATGCCGCCCGTGTTGTAGCAGGGCGACCACGGTGTGTAGGTCTTGCCGGTGTTGTCTGTGGTGGCGACCTGACAGTTGTTCCAGTTAATGGTTTGGTTGATGGCGAATCCACCAACACAGGGGCCGGTTAATCCGGTGAGGGATGTGTTGTATTGTCCATTGGCCATGCAGGGAGTGCTCGTACTCGGGATCGGCCCGGCGTTATAAGGACTGACGGGGGCTTGCTCACGGACGAACAGGTTGCCCACATAACCGACGCTGGCTACGAAATCATGGCCCAGATCACGCTGGGCAATGAGGTTCCAGCTCTCGAGGTAGCCGCGGCGGAAATTCTGCCACACGGAGTTGGTGCCTCCGCTAACCGGCAAGGACGCATATCCGGTGGAGTAATTGGGAACGACTGGAATCGGGATGCCGTAGGTAAGAGGCATCGCCGCATTGCCATTCGCCGGATCGACCGTGATCGTGCCCGCTCCGGTCGAGGCGTAGTTCGGCGCCAGGTCCATGGGGAATGAGTCGCGCAAATACCGCATGCTATCCGGATCGGAGGACATGCCTGCGCCGGCGCGTATCACGGTTCTTTCGTTCAGGCGATAGGAGACACCGGCGCGGGGGGCGAAGAATCCGTGTCCCGCACTAACTCCGGCATTCTCAGGAAGGCCGTTCACGCCGCCCACCTCAATGTTGCCGTTAGCTTGCGTCCGGTCCGGCCGAAAGACATAGATGCCGGTGTGATCGCGGTATGGTACCGGATAGGCCTCGTAACGCACACCGTAGGTGACGGTCAGTTTCGGAGTCACTGTCCATTGGTCCTGCGCGTAAATGCCCAGTTCCGTCCAGCGCAGCGAGTTGGGATCGAAGGTCTGCTGCGCCTTTTGAACGGCGTTGCCCGTTGAGTTGGAGTTGGGCAGACCGAGCAGGAAGTCGGCCAAATTGTTGTACGCCGTCGAGCCGCACGACGTGCCGCCGCCGCAGGTCATGCCGCCCGCGAACAGGAAGCCGCCACGCACATTGCTGACACCGCCTCCGCTGGTGGGCTGGAAGTGGTTCAGGTCGAAGTGATAGTACGTAAACCCGTACTTGGTCTGGTGCTTGCCCTTGATATAGCTCACGTTTACGTCGCCGGTGAACTGGTTATCGCGGAAGATGAACGGATTGGCGGTACTTGCGTTGCCGAGGGTGCTGAAGGTGCCGTTAAGGCTGAAGATCGGCTGGCCGTAATAATCCGAGTTATTGGAATTGATGTTGGTTCCCGGTATCTTCAGTGTGTTCAACCCGTAATCGCCCGAAGCGAGATCAAGCGTGGATTGCGCTCCCGACCACTGGCGCGTGTAACCAAAGTCGGCGTCAACCACAAGATGGCCGGTAACAACATGGCTTATACCCAGGCCCATGTTCTGGATTGTGCCGTGTCCGGCGCCCGGCTGGCCGCCATCAAATGTGGTGCCGCCCGCGGCTCCCAGTGTCTGCGGATCGTTCACCTGGAACGGCTCGATGCTGTATTTGCCGAAGATCTGCGTGTTGTCGCTGGGAATATAGGTGATCTTGGCGTCATTGGTCGTGCGGTTATAGGCGTACGTTGCAGAGCCAAAGTAGTCGTTGGCCATGAAGTTGCTCAACTGCGCCGAGGTAGGCGTGCCGATCTTCGCGGCAATCGGCGCCAGGTTTGCAATCATCGTCGTGGCCGCTGTCGACTGGCGTGCCGCGGGAATGGTGTTGATGTTGTTGCCTGTTTCGCCATACTCCGAAGTGAAACTCGGCCGGCAGGCGAAATTGAGATAACCCGAGGTGTAGGCGAGCGTGGGACAGTTGGCTGTCGGGGTAAACGCACTGACCCAAGCCGCTGTCGGCTGTGGATCGTAAATCGTTGCCAGCGACGAGGCTTCTGAGAAGTTGCCGCCAATCATGTTGGTATCAGGCACAGTCTGTAGGCCGCTGATCGCTTGACGCCGTGTCGTGCGCTCCCAGTTGTCGAAGAAGAAGAGTTTCTTTCTGCCGGTCAGAATCTTGGGCAGGTAGACTGGGCCACCAACGTTGAATCCAAACTGGTCAAAAATGTTCTTGGGAAGCACTGGGGTTGCCTGGTGGGTTGTGGTGTACGCACGGGCGTTGATGTTTGCATCCTGGTAGTACTCCCATGCGCTGCCGTGAAAGTCGCGCGTGCCGGACTTGGTGGAGATCTTGATCGACGCGCCACCCGCCTGGCCTTGCTCGGCATTGAAGGCATTGGTGGTTATGCTGACGTCCTCAATCGAATCCGGCGGAGGCACGTATGCGATCAGGTAGGTCAGCCAGCCGTAATAGTTCACCGCGCCGTCAATACGCGTGGTGTTGCCGTTCATGCTCACGCCGTTCACGTTCACCGACATGGCGCGCGAGGGATTGGAAGCGGTTGAGTTTTGCTCCTTCACGGATGCGCCGCCAGGAATGAGCGTGTAAAGAGCCTGAAAGCTGCGCCCTGCCGTGGAGGTGAGGGGCAGCTGGCCCAGCTGGGTCGAGTTGATATCCGAGTTGACTTCCGCCGTTTCGGTTTGCAGCTCTGGAGGCGCATCGGTGACTGTAACCTGCGCGGTCACGGATGCCAGTTGCAACACAATGTCGACACGCACCTGGCGGTTGACTTCAACCTCGACATTCTTGATCGTGTTCCCGCCAAAGTTTCCCTTGGCCGCAACGGATACAGAATAGGCCCCCGGCAGCACATCGAGAAACGAGTAATTGCCCGATTCGCTGGCGGTGGCGACACGAACTTCGCCTGTGCCTTGATTGGTTAACGTCACGGTTACTGCGGGAATGACCGCGCCGGTCTTATCTGTGACGGCGCCAGTCAGCGAACCGTACAGCACCTGCGCGCCAGCCCAGGGGCTTGCCAGTAGCAGAACTGCCACGGCCAGCAACGGGACCCATGTGCGCGCCATACCTGCGTGTGAATCTGTCTTCCGCAGGAAATGTTTATTTGGCCAACTAAACAAACTTCGTTTGATCATACAGCCTCCAGAATTCTTCACTTTTGCCGTATACTCATCAATCCATAGCGGCAAGGCACTCACAAACCGCAGTGTTCAGCGGGCGAACAAGATGCATGGCGCCTTGCGCATAGACATAGGTCTACAACAGCCATTAATATGGCATGACAACTATATTCACCATGCATGAAATCTGTCAAGGAAAATTCATTGACCGAATTATCTAATTGAAACGGCAGCGATTGGGGCCTGCCCCGTGCTGAGAGGGGACGGAGCAGCTTGGACAACCGATTTGCCTTGGTCATCCTGATTTTGCGACAGCAGAAGGGTTGTTGGTTGACCAGTCAAAACCCTGGGACGCCTACCGCCCGAGCTTGTAAGCATGATCAGCAGGCAGTGTTCGCAAAGCGTATCGGGCTCTCCGAGACGGCAAAAACGGCTCACACTCGGGTCTCTTCGTTCTTTTGTCCGCATTGGCCCAATGGAATTGCTCTGGCGGTAGCCGGAACCGGCATGCTCATGATGTTTGGAACCCACGGAGAAACCGATACCCAGGCTGGCATCGACTCCGTCTGGGAAGGCACCTATGGGAACGGCGTTTGGACACCTGGCAGAGAGCTGAACGGCGACGAAGACAACCAGGGGCGTTCTCTGCGAATGCCTGCCGGCTCATTCACAATTCGGCGCGTTCATCTCTATCATTATCGTTAGAGAATCGATGAACAGGTTTTCCGTTAAGCCGGCATAAGGCATGAGCTCAATTCCCAAAGCCCTATCCGGCCTTTTCCGTCAGCTCTGCCCAGCGGGCATAGAGGGCGTCGTTCTCATGCTGCGCAGCGTCCAACTCGGCCAGCGCTTCCTGAAGGGCTGCGGCGTTGGTTGCGATCTCAGGGTGCTCCACGCGGTCGCGAGCGGCAGCAAGGCGCGCATCGGACGCCTCAACCTTGAGCTCAATAGCGGCAAACTCGCGGGCTTCGAGGTACGAAAGCTTCTTCTTACCACCCGAACCAGACACCGGCTCCGCTCCTGACCGCTGTACGGAGCTTGAGCCGTCTGCCCGGCGACCCGATTTGCCTTGTTCAAATTGGTCCTGCTCTTCGATCCAATCTTCCCACTGCGAATAGTCGGCAAACCGCCCTGTGTTGCCGCGCCCATCGAGACCCAGCACCGTAGAGGCCACGCGGTTCAGCAAGTAGCGGTCGTGCGTCACCAAGACCAGCGCGCCGGGAAAGTCGAGGAGATTCTCTTCGAGGATTTCGAGCGTTGGAATATCCAGATCGTTGGTAGGCTCGTCGAGCAGCAGAACGTCTGCCGGCTCCAGCATCAGCTTGGCGATGAGCACCCGTGCCCGCTCACCGCCGGAGAGGTTGCGCACCGGCTGATTGAGCTGCTCGCCCGTAAACAGGAACCGCGCCGCCCAGCTTGCCACATGCACCACGCGGCCCTGATGCAGGATCGAGTCGCCCTCGGGCGCCAGGGCGCGTCGCAGCGTCAGGCTGTCATCCAGCTCGCGCATTTGGCTGAAGTAAACCAGCCGCAACGCCTCGGCCCTGCGGATGCTGCCCTCAGCTGGTTCGATCTCGCCCCGCAGCAGGCGCAGGAATGTGGTTTTGCCGCTGCCGTTCGGTCCCACCAGGCCCACTTTCATGCCCGCCGTAAGGACGAAGTTGAGGCCGGTAAACAGACGGCGGCTCTGGGCCTCGTCGCTGCCCGGCACATCGCAAGCTACATCGTTGAACTCGACCAGCCGTTTCGTCTTGCGCTGGCTGGCGTCGAAGTCGATACCTGCGGTGTTGACCGTGGTGCGCGAGTCCATCGCCGCCAGCTGGCCGATCATAGCGTTGGCCGTATCAATGCGGGCTTTTGATTTGGTTGTCCGCGCCTTGGGTCCGCGGCGCAGCCACTCAATCTCTGTCCTCACCTGGTTGCGCAGGCTCTCCTGTTGGCGGCTCTGCGATTCCAGATAGGCCTGCTTTTCTTCGAGGAACCGGCTGAACTTTCCCTTCACGCGCAACAGGCCGTCGGCAAAGACACGATTCAGCTCGATGATCTCGCTCGATGTGCTCTCAAGGAAGTAACGGTCGTGGCTCACCGTGACCGCGGCGAAGGACGAATTGGTCAGCAGCGCCTCAAGCCACTCGATGCCAGCCAGATCAAGATGGTTGGTAGGTTCGTCCAGCAGCAGCACCTCCGGCTCCGAGACAAGCGCTTCTGTAATGGCTAGCCGCTTGCGCCAGCCGCCGCTGAGCGCTGCCGCCTCGGTGTCGAGATCGGCAAAGCCAGCGCGGCCTGACAACTCGCGTAGACGGCCCTCGCGTTCGGATTCGTTGACATGCGCGGCGGCCAGCGCCCGCTCCAGCACTTGACGAATCGAGAGACCAGGCGCGAAACGCGAGTCCTGCGGCACGTAAGCGGCGCGGGCCCGCTTGCGCACGGCAAGCTCGCCAGAGTCAGGTTCGACCTGCCCGGCCAGCACGGCAAGCAGCGTGGATTTGCCCGCGCCATTGGGACCAATCAGGCCGATGCGGTCGCCGTCCTCGACTGTGAGCGAGATATTGCGAAAGAGCGGCGTTGCGCCGAACTGCTTGGTCACGGATTGTAGGTTGAGAATTGGAGGCATTTCAGTAAGAACCTGTCTAAAAACTTGGTTTTGAAAGGGCACGGCTTAAGCCGTGCCGACAACCATGCAAGAAGTGTTGGGCTTTAGCCCTCGAGGGATTGTATTTTAGACAACTTGCATTCCCTCGGCGGCTAAAGCCGTTTTCTCTTTTGGCCTTTTCACGGCACGGCTAAAGCCGTGCCCTTTCAAAGCCGGAGCCCAAGCGGCAAGTCAGTGTCGATGGGTGAAAAACGGCCAGATTCACCGTTTGTGCGGCAGGAGCGAATCGAGCATCAACATGCAGGCGCCAGTAACCACCGACGAGTCGGCTACGTTGAAGTCGGGAAAGTGGTAACTGAAGATGTGGACCTCAATGAAGTCCACCACCGAGCCATAGAAGATGCGGTCGTGAACATTGCCCAGCGCGCCGCCTAAGACCAGCGCCAGCGCAATGGTGGTAAGCGTGAAGCGAGCGCCCAACCGCACCATGGCGATGAGAACAACGATCGCCGCCAGCGTGGAGAAGCCGATCAAGACCCAGCGAACCAGATGCGGCGAAGCCGAGTCAGCAAAGAGCGAGAAGGCAGCGCCCTCGTTGGTCCAGTGGGTAATGCGCAGAACATGGGGGATCACCGGGATCGCGCCGCCCATGAGGATGTGCTTCGTGACCCAGATCTTGGTCAGCCGGTCGGCCAGGACAATGGCCGCGGAGATCACGAGCAGCCAAGGCAGGCGGCGGGGTATGGATAGGCTCACGAGGCGATCTCCTCAGGTTGTGGCGGCGCGATCTTCATTTCGGTCAGGGCAGCTTGGCAGCGCGTGCAGACGTTTTGCCAGATGCCGAAGGCTGAAACTTCCGGCATAAAGTTCCAGCAGCGCGCGCATTTGTGGCCGCTGGCGGGAAGAGGCTTGATGTCAGTGCGGAAGTCTAGGTCCGAATGCTTAAACCCGATTGCCTTTCCTGCAGCCTTACTGCTGAAATCTATATCAACTAGCCTGACATTGGAAACATTGAAGAACTCTTTTAGATCTGTAGCGCTGAGGCGTTGCAAAAGAGCCAGATCTTTACCTGTAGCAGTGATTTGCAAATCTGCTTCCAAGCCTTTTCCGATGCGCTGAGCTTTGCGCTCACCTTCAAGCTCAATCAGAGCCAAATCGCGGAAAGCGAAGAGTTGCTTCCACTCTTCGATCAACTTCGTGGGATCTTCCGAAAAGACTTCTTCCGGTTTAGGAAACAACGCCAGATGCACGCTGGCTTCGCGTCCCTCCACAACCGGCAGATGCTCCCACACCTCGTCGGCGGTGAAGCTGAGAATGGGCGCAACCAGCCGCACCAGCGCCTCAGTGATCTGCCACAGCACCGTCTGCGCCGAGCGGCGGGCCTGGCTGGTGGGCGCAAAGGTGTACATGCGGTCCTTAAGCACGTCGATATAAAACGAACTCAGATCGACGATGGCGAACTCATTCACCGCGTGGTAGACGCGATGAAACTCGAAGGCCGCGTACCAGTCACGCACCTTTTCCGTCAGCTCGCGCGTACGCGCCAGCATGTAGCGGTCCAGCGGCAGCAGCTCAGCCTCGGGAACGCGATCGCGCGCAGGGTCGAAGCCATGCAGATTGCCCAACAGAATCTTGAAGGTGTTGCGCAGCTTGCGATAGATGTCGGCGCACCGCTGCATCAGGTTTTCGCTCGCCGCCATATCTTCGCGGAAGTCAATCGACGCCACCCACAGCCGTACGATCTCGCCGCCCAGCCGGTTGGCAATGTCGACGGGGTCAACGCCGTTGCCCAGCGACTTGCTCATCGCCCGGCCCTGCTCATCCAGCGTCCATCCTGCGGTAGTCACATGGGAGTAAGGAGCGTGGCCGCGCAGGGCCACCGACGTCAGCAGCGACGAATGAAACCAGCCTCGGTGCTGGTCGCCACCCTCTAGATAGAGAACCTCCACGCCTTCGCCGTTTTGGAACGCCGTATAGGCCGTCTTCAGGTCAGGATCGGACTCGCACACGGCAAGCCAGCTTGTGCCGGAGTCCACCCACACGTCCAGAATGTCGGTCTCCTTGCGAAAAACCGTGCCGCCGCAGTGCGCGCAAATGGAGCCTGCGGGTAGTAGGGCATCCGCCGCGGGCGAGCGCCAAGCCTCGATGCCCTCGCGCGCGATCAGCTCGACCACCGCGCGGTTCAGCTCCGCCGAGATGATCGGCTGATTGCACCCTTCACACAGGAAAACCGCAATGGGCACGTCCCAGATCTTCTGCCGGCTGATGCACCAATCAGGCCGCGTGGCGATCATGTTGGTGATGCGCTCCTTGCCCCAGGCCGGGTCCCAAACCACCTTGTCAATCTCTTCGATGGCTAGCTGCCTGAAGGTCGTCTTGGAACCGTCCTCGCGTTCGACCTCAGTTTCAAGCCCGATGAACCACTGCTCGGTGGCGCGATAGATCACCGGCTTGTGGCAGCGCCAGCAGTGCGGGTACGAGTGTTCCAGATCGCGGCTGGCCAGCAGTGCGCCGCGCTCCTCCAGCATGGCCACGATGATGGGATTCGCAGCCCATACCTTCAAGCCCTCAAAGGCGGGTGGCGCGGCGTGGTCCCAGGCTTCCGGGTCCACGTGCACATGGCCGGTGGCATCCACGCGGCTGGTAGGGTCCAGGCCGTAACGCTGGCCCGTGTAAAAGTCGTCCGCTCCATGGGCGGGTGCGGTGTGAACCGCGCCTGTTCCCGTGTCCGCGGTGACGTAGGTGGCATTAACACCCAGCACGCTGCGAGTGAGAAAGGGATGCTGGAAAGTTACCCGATCGAGCTTGCTACCTTTGAAGCGAGCAAGTTCGACCGTTTCACCCAGTTCGGCGGCGACGATGACAGCAGTGGCCAGTTCGGCGGCAACAATGTAGACCTGATCGCCTGCTTCAAGTGCCACATACTCAAAGTCTGGATGAAACGCCACAGCCAGCGACGCCGGCAAGGTCCATGGAGTGGTCGTCCAGATGATCGTGTAGACCTCGCGGCCGGTCAGCGCCGGGTCAATCGCCGCCGCGTCCGAGGTCAGCCGGTAGCGCACGTAGACCGACGGGCTTGTATGCATCGCATACTCCACCTCCGCCTCAGCCAGGGTCGTGCGGTCGTTGATGCACCAGTAAACCGGCTTGAGGCCGCGGTAGATGAAGCCCTTCTCCAGGAAGCCGTAGAACGCTTCAAGCGTCCGCGCCTCGTAGTCGCGGGACATCGTCTTGTACGGTTTGTCCCAGCGGCCAAAGAACCCGATGCGCTCAAACTGCGAGGTTTGCAGGTCAACATACTTCTGCGCATAGGCGCGGCAAGCTTCCAGGATGGCCGAGGCCGGCAGATCGATCCTTTTGCGGCCAAGCTGCTCTTCCACTTTGATCTCAATGGGCAAGCCGTGGCAGTCGTAGCCGGGGACATAGGGGGCGTCGAAGCCCGCCATGGTCTTCGACTTGACCACAAAATCCTTAAGCCCTTTGTTGAGCGCATGGCCCAGGTGGATGGGACCGTTGGCGTAGGGAGGGCCGTCGTGGAGAATGAAAGCTGGACGGCCGCGACCTGCTTTGCGAAGCTCTTCGTAGAGCCCCAGCGAGGCCCACTTCGCCAGCCGAAGTGGTTCATTCTGCGGCAAATTGGCCTTCATCGGAAAGGCGGTTTGCGGTAAGGTAAGGGTCGCCTTCAACTCGGGCGCTGCGGACATTGTCACTCCCTGGGATGGTGCGAACTGGTTCAATCTACAGTGTAAATGGCGAGGCAACGATTTTTCCGATTACAAAACGCTCCCCATTCCCGTCTATTGTTTATGGGAGCCGCTCTCGATCTTCAATATGGAAGTTTGGACGGAGATACCAGGAATTCAAGACAAGGGCAGCCTTTGTCGAGCATAATGGGAGAGAACGGTTTGGCGGGACGGGACGACGGAAGTCTCTCGCCGGGACAGTTGCGGGCAACCTCTCCAGTACCAACCATGGAAAACGACGCACCTATGTCAGAATCGGAATCCCAAGCCGCCGCAGCCACAGTTGCGCGCGGCCTAAAACTCAATGTGGCCTTCGGAGTCCCCGTAGAGGAAAAGCCCATCTGGGCTGGGCTCTACGAAAGCATTCACGATGTCTTTTTTCCGCCCCATCTGCCGCCTCTGGTTCTCACATCCACGCCGATTCCGGTCCCGGACCGCATGGCGGTCAAGCCCAACCCCTGGGCCATCGGCATCGCCGCCTTCGTCAATCTCTCCATTCTCGGCATCCTGCTCTTCCTCGGCGTTAGAACCATCATCCACGCGGTGACCACGCCCAAGCTCGACGTGACCAAGGTCGATATCCCAACGGAATTCAAAGCTCCTAAGAACGATGTTGCCGCCGGCGGCGGCGGTGGCAGCCCTGACAAGATGGAAGCCATCAAAGGCAGGATTCCCCCGCGGGCCCAGCCACTACAGATCACGCCCAAAATCGAGGCGCCGGTTCCCACTATCGATGTGCAGGCGGATATCGCCATTCAAGACAATCCGACCCTGCCCAACTTTGGCATGTCCAACTCACCAAACGTCAAGCTAGGTTCCCTCGGGAACGGCTCCGGCATGGGCGTGGGCAATGGCCACGGAAACGGCTATGGCGACGGGACCGGCGGAAATATCGGGGGCGGACTGGAACGCGTTGGCGGGCGGGTCTCGGCCCCGGTGCCTTTGAACACAGTAGACCCCGAGTTCTCAGACGAAGCCCGCAGGGCCAAGTATCAGGGCATATGCCTGATCTCACTCATCGTCGATGCTCAGGGAAACCCGCAGAATCCGCGCGTGACGCGCGCTCTCGGCATGGGCCTCGACGAGAAAGCCCTTGAAGCGATCCGCCGCTACAAGTTCAAGCCGGCCATGAAGGACGGCAAGACGCCGGTACCGGTGATGATTACCGTTGAGGTCAACTTCCGCCTCTACTAACGGCCTGGTCAGGTCGCGGATTGATTTCGCGGATTTGAAAGGGCACGGCTTCAGTCATGCCGTAGCGGCCATAAAATGAACGTGGGCTTTAGCCCCTGAGGTATGTTCTTCGAGCTTTTTTGCCGAGGTTCGTCCTTCCTTCTCAGCATGTCAAACTCACTGATTTCGTTCCTTTGATTTACCCGCCGAAACCCATATCCGCTTGAGTTTACCCTCGGGTCGATCATCGATCCCCTTCCCCTCCGCAGTGGTAATCTAGGGGAGCATGGCACAATCGAGAATCCTGTTCCTGGTCATCCCCGCTCTAACGATTAGCCTTGTCTGCGCCGCCACAACGGCCCAGACGGCGCCAGTTCAGGATCTTTCCTCGACCCGCCTCAAAGTCAGACCCGTTCCCGAGGCCGTGTCTCCCAAACCATTTCCTCCAGGCAGCGCTGCTCCCGGAGTTGTAGCGCCGGTCGAGTACCGCACCGCCGATCAGATGACCCAGAAAGATCGCGATCTGGTGGCAGACGCCGAGTCTTCCATCGGCGAACATGTAGGCCGCGTGGGCCTCGAGTTCAACCAGGGCGCATGGAGCTACCAGCAGGTGGTTTGCCCCGCGTTACCCAACCACCTCTTCCTGCGCTTTCTGCGCAATAACGGGACCGGGGACGTGAGCGTGTTTACCGCGGCGATTCCGCGCGGCGGTGAGGGCCGTGTGCGCATCATCCCCATTCAGCTTCGCGGTTATTCGCTCTTTTCGCCTGCGCCTATCAACGCGCTGACCATCTCGGCCTTCAACCACATCCGTGCCGAAGAAAACCCCGAAAAGATCCCCGACTGGTTTGGAACCGGCCTCTGCTACGCGGCTCTTGCCGGCGCGCATCCCCAGGCCGCCGATCTTGCACAGGATGCCGAGAACCAGAAGTTCCAAACAGCGGTCCCAGCCTGGCTGCAAATCCCGGTCGGCGGCGGCGCCATCCTGTCGTTTACCGATGTTGCGGCGACTCCCCGGCGCATGGAGTGGTCCATGACCTTCGACCGCAAGGGACGATTGCTCAAGGCCACGCATTTGCCCGTGGGGCAGCTCGCGGTCAATGCCGTTCCAACCAGCGAAGCTGAGCCCAAAGGCACGCCCGTACCCCCAACCATCCAGGAGATTGACTCAGCAGGCAACGCGGTCAAGTAGAAGCAAAGCGGTCAGTCGCGTCAACAGCCGAAAACTAATCCCTAACCCCTGATCCCTGTTTTCCGTCACTCCCCCAGCATGATCCTCTGAATCGCTGAGGCCCGCCCCGTCAGCGGGTCGCAGGTGACCAGAGCCGCGCACATTTTAGGGTTGCCTTTGGCGGCTTCGAACTTGCCCGGCATTCCCGTCAGGAATCTGTGCAGCACCAGTTCTTTTTCCACGCCGATCACGCTGTCATAGGGGCCGCTCATGCCCACATCGGTTTGGTAGGCGGTTCCGTTGTGCAGAACGCGCTGGTCGGCGGTGGGAATGTGCGTATGCGTGCCCAGCACCGCGGTCACGCGGCCATCCAGATACCACCCCATCGCCACCTTCTCGCTGGTGGCCTCCGCATGGAAGTCCACCATGATCACCTTGGCCTTGATCGTGGCCAGCAGATCGTCAGCCGCGTGGAAAGGGTCGTTAGTGCCGTTCATGAAGACGCGGCCCATCAGGTCCACCACCGCGTACTCCACGCCGCCCTGCGTGGTGCCCTCAAAGACGCCCCAGCCCGGCAGGTTCCGCTGCATGTTGGCCGGCCGCAACACGCGGCGGGCGCGGGCCTGGCTATCGGCCGGCACCGAGTTCAAATAGTCGATCAGCTCGCGCTTGTCCCAAACATGGTTGCCGGTGGTCAGCACATCGGCGCCCAGATCGAAGAGATCCTCGGCGATCTGCGGAGTCACGCCAAAGCCCCCCGCGGCGTTCTCGGCATTGATCACCACTAGATCCACAGCGTGCGCCTGCCGCACGTGGCCAATGTGCTCGCGCACAATCCTGCGTCCCGCGCTGCCAAAGATGTCGCCGACAAAAAGAATGTTCAATCTATCTCTAGCTCCCAAACAAATCTGTCATCCTGAGCGAAGTTTGGCGCGTTCTTTGCGCCAAACGGAGTCGAAGGACCTGCAGTTTCACGGCTGGGTACCCCACCCTCGCGACGTTTTTTTGTCGTTAGGGTGGGAAAGTACGAATCTCAACCGGCAGATTCTTCCGGCCCCTGATCTCTGATCTCTGACCCCTGCCCCCTGTTCCGCATGAGCGGAAACAGAATCACGTCGCGAATCGACTTCGACCCGGTCAGCAGCATCACCAGCCGGTCTACGCCGATGCCTTCGCCGCCGGTGGGAGGCAGGCCGTAGGCTAGGGCGCGCACGTAGTCCTCGTCCATCTGGTGGGCCTCGTCGTCGCCGCCGGCACGCTGGGCGAGCTGCTCGGCAAATCGCTTGTGCTGCTCCACCGGATCGTTCAACTCGCTGAAGGCGTTGCCTAGCTCGAAGCCGCCGCAGAAAAACTCGAAGCGCTCCACATGGTCGGGGTCGTCTGGCTTCTGCTTGGAGAGAGGCGAAACTACAGTCGGGTAGTCGTAGATGATGGTTGGCTGGACAAGGTTGGGCTCGACGATTGCTTCAAAAAGGTGATAGATGCACTTATCAAATTCAACCGACCTCTTTAGCTCACCAATGACTTGCAAAATGCCAGCGCTATCGCGATATACCTTTGCCTTCCACGATGTTAGCTCTTCGCCAAACCTTGGGCTGAGCCCTTGCGACTCCAATTCTTCGTTGGTTGGAACCGGGTCATTGACAATAAGCTCGTTTTTATATTCCACGGCATGTTCCAACTTTGTGTGCAAGGAGCTTCTAGAGTCAAAATCGGTGATATTTGGGGCATCGCCGAACTCAATTGGCCAGAACGCAATAATCGCCTCGCGCATCGTCAGCCGCGTCCACTTACCCAGATCAATCTCCACGCCATTGAAATTCGTGATTGTCGTCCCGTTCACTTCTTGCGCGACAAACTTGATCAGCTCTTCGGGCAGGTCCATCAGGTCGTGATAATTCGCATACGCCTGATAAAACTCCAGCATGGTGAACTCGGGATTGTGCTGCGTGCTCACGCCCTCGTTGCGGAAGTTCCGGTTGATCTCATACACACGGTCCAGCCCGCCCACCACCAGCCGCTTCAAATAAAGCTCCGGCGCAATGCGCAAAAACAAATCCATGTCCAGCGCGTTGTGGTGCGTGGTGAAGGGCCGCGCAGCCGCGCCGCCGGCCACCTGCTGCATCATCGGCGTTTCCACTTCCAGATAGCCGCGCTCGTCGAAGAACCGCCGCATCGCCTTCAGCACCTTGGCGCGCTTCACAAAGACTTCTCTGGCTTCGAGGTTGGTAAAGAGATCCACGTAGCGCTGCCGGTAACGCAGCTCCACATCGGCCAGCCCGTGAAACTTCTCCGGCAGCGCCAGCATGGCCTTGGCCAGAAAGGTCAGCTTCTCCACATGGATGGTCAGCTCGCCCGTCCGTGTGCGGAACAGATAGCCCGAGGCGCCGATGTGGTCGCCCATATCGAGCAGCTTGTAGAGCGCAAAGCCCTGCTCGCCCACCGCGTCCAGCCGCACATAGATCTGCAAGCGCTCGCCGCCTTGCTGGAGCGTGGCAAACCCCGCCTTGCCCTGCGCGCGGATCGCCATGATGCGCCCCGCCACGGTCACCGTCGTGCGGTCAGCTTCAAGAGCCTCTGCGGTTGCCTCACCCCACTGCGCCCGCACCTCGGGAATCGTGACAGCACACTCATCTTGCGAAGCCGGAAACCTGTTGGGGTAGGCAGCCTGCCCCAGCTTCTCGATCTCCACTAATTTTGATTTGCGCAGGTCAAAGAGATTGCGCTCAAACTCCGAATCGAACACGTTGATTCCTTTGCATATGAACCGGGTCACAGGTTCAACAGTCAGTATATCGTTCATTGTGCTGGAGTCGATTCGCCCATGGTCACTGGTCGACGGCCGCCTGAAAATGTCCCTAACTGGATCGGCGAAATTCGGTCAAAGCGTCATGAGGCTCCCATGAAACCAAAAATCACTGCGGCGACTGTTTGGGTTGCTCTCGTCGCCGCAACATGAGCCTGGGCGACATGAGCCGATTTCCCAAGAATTCGACCTGCAATATAGGATGGTTGCCATGAAATCCAGACATTTTATTTTGCTCCTCTGTGCGTCGCTGCTCGCAGCGGTGCAAGCTGGCGCCAAGACCATCCTGCCGGATGCCTGCGGCGACGACAAAGTCTCCTTCGAGGTCAAGACCGCAAAGGATCAGCCCCCGCCAGCTCCGCCAGCGGCCGGCAAGGCGCAGATCGTCTTTATCGAGACTCTGGATAGAACCTGGGGTTGCCTCGGATGCGGTACCCCTTCAACCCGTTTCGGCATGGATGGGGCGTGGGTTGGCGCCAACCAAGGAGATTCGTACTTCACTCTTGACGTTGCGCCGGGCGAGCATCATCTGTGCACGGGATGGCAGTCCATCTTCGGCCATGTCAACAAGATGGTCGGGCTGGCTTCCTTGACCGCGGAGGCGGGCAAGGTCTACTACTTCGAAGCCAAAGCGACGCTTCACGTGCACAGCTACGGAAATAACAGTCGCGAGACGGACCGCGATCTTCAATTCACGCAGCTGAACGACGATGAGGGCAAGTACCGCGTCAAGGCTTCGAAGGTCTCTACCTCAACGCCCAGCAAGTAACCCTGCCCCTTTCGCGCTTGAGGGCATTCATCGTTGATAATCACGGAGGATGCCCTTTAACCGCCCCATTCCGAACCACCAGCCACGCAGCAAATCTTCCAGTGGGATGAGCACGCTGGTGCAGGCCGAAAAGCTCATGCAGATTGCCATTCTGCTGCCCTCGGCGGCCTTCATCGGCTGGCTGGGCGGGGCTTGGCTTGACATTCACCTGCATCAGTCGTGGATCGGTTTGGCTGGAATTCTTTTTGGTGGCCTCTCTGGGCTGGTCTACGTTGTGCGGCTGGTCATGGCCAGCGGAGGCAAAGCGGGAGCCGATTCCAAAAGTGGAAGCGAACCCGGAAAGGGAAATCCCGGCCTCTGACAATGAGCGAAGACCCTCACCCCCTGGTTGGCCTCACAGACGAGGCTCTGCAAGTCCTGCTCCGGCGGGCCATCCGCGACACGTTGATTCTAGGGCTTATTCCCTCGCTGGTGCTGCTGTTTGCCTCCGGCTGGCGCGACGCAGCCATGCTGGCCGTGGGCGCTGCCATCTCGGCGGCAAGCATCCTGGAGTGGCAGCGGCTCATTCGCCTGATCAATGCCAAGCTCGACAAGCAAAAGACCCCCAGGAGCGCATTGCTGGTGGTGATCTTCTTCGTGCTGCGGCTCACTGTGTTTGCGGGGGCGATTTATGGTAGCCTTAAGTGTTTCCATGGTTCGGTAATAGCGCTTTTGTGCGGTCTGGGCCTGGCGGTTGTGGCCATGGCATGGGAAGCGTTGCGGTTGCTCAAAGAGTGAGAGCGGGTTCCCAGGATTTGGGCGAACCGGCTTTCGGGGGCAATCCGGACGGGAAACAGAAAGATTCAACTCTCGATGCCGGAAACTTTTATCCTTGTCCGCCTGCTGAATTCCCTCTTCATGGGTATTGAGGTCACTACTTTTCAATCCATCGGCCTTGCCCCGGCTGACGCCGCCGAACATGCGAGCAAGCTCAATCAAGCGCTCAGTTTGGAACTGTTGGTGGCCGGCGGCCTGATCGCTTTTTTCTTGCTGGTCCGGCTGACCCTGTCCGTCGAGAAGCCGAATCCTGCGCAGCAGATCGCAGAAATGATTCACGAGTTCACCGGCAGCAATGGAGAGCAGATTATCGGTCACGGATACGAGCGCTTCCAGGCCTTCGTGACCTGCATCTTTCTCTTTGTAGTCTTCAACAACCTGCTGGGGCTGATCCCTGGAGTGGATACTCCGACCGGCCAGCCTTGGGTGCCGTTGGGCATTGCAATACCGACCTTTTTGTATTACCACTTTTATGGTTTCCGCGAGCAGGGATTTGCAGGCTACATGAAGCACTTTGCCGGGCCAATCTGGTGGATTGCGCCGCTGTTGTTTCCGATTGAGATCATCTCTCACTTCGCCCGCGTCATGTCGCTCACTATCCGCCTTTACGCCAACATGCTGGCCAGCGATCTGGTGACGCTGGTTTTCTTCTCGCTCATGCCAGTGGCAATTCCCGCGATCTTCCTGGGCCTGCACTTTGCCGTCTCGCTGATTCAGGCTTATGTCTTCATGCTGCTGGCGATGATTTATCTGTCCCAGGCAGTCGCGCACGAACACTAGAGTTTTTGGTTCCACTTTTCTCGTTCAACACGAGAAAAAAGATTCCGCCAGGGAGCGCTTCTGCCCTGGGCAAACGGAGGGCCGCAAGCGTGAGGGGGTCAGCACGGTGAACCTCAACCACCCACTGGCGGTCAATTCAAAGGGAAGCAGGAGAAATATGAACAAGCTTCAATATGTATTCATGACCCTTGCGGTTCTGTGCTTCGCCCTTCCGGCCTTCGCGGATGGCGGCTCAGCCGTTGTTAACCTGGTACCCATCGGCGCCGGCATCGGCATGGCGCTGGCCGCTGGTCTTTGCGGTCTCGGTCAGGGCAAGGCAACCGCCTCGGCTACTGAGGCGCTGGCCCGCAACCCCGGCGCCCGCGCCGGCATCCAGCTTCTGCTGGTTCTCGGCCTGGCCTTCATCGAGTCCCTCACCCTTTTCACCCTCGTCGTCATCTTCGCCAAGGTCAAGTAAACCAGTTTCCAACACAACAACAACAGCGGCCCCGCTCATTTCGGCGGGGCCGCTTTGTTGTTCAGGAAGCTTCTTCTATCGGCCAGCCTGTGCCGTGTTGCCTGAGCCAGCTCTCAGCATCCGAATGGCCTCCTGATACCCAAGCCCCGCCGGCACAGGCGCATACTCGGTCATCTCCTCGGCAGTGTCGATGTTCTTGGTCTTGAAGAAAATGCGCAGGTTCATCTTCATCTGGAAGCGCGCGATCCGCCACTGGTGACCGCCCGTGTCCGCCTGCTCGATGACGATCGATCCACCTTTGTCCAGCTTGCCCAGAATGCCCCAGCCGTAATCCGTATCCTGCTGTAGATGGCCCTCCAGTCGCGCTACGCGCTCCTGTGTTGCGTCAATCCAGATTTCGCCGGTCATTGCCTTCAGAGCCTCGGTTTCCAGGTCTGGAGGGCTGAAGTTCGGGTTGGGACGAAAGCTGAACTTCTCCACTTTGCCCACAGGCCCAGCGCCGGAGCCCGCATATTGGTAGAGGTAAGCATTGGGCAGCATCCGCAGCAGCTTTAGCACAATCCCGAGATCCCCCTCCTCACCCTGTTTGCGATGGCGCTGGAGACTGGGATCGTTGAGCAGAGCATCCAGGCGCGCCGTTTCCGCCTGCTCATCGGCCTGGCTCAGAGGTTTGTCCCACAGCAAGGCCAGACGAGCCACGTCCCCGTCGCGCGTCTCAACAATCTCCTTGGTCGAGGTGAGCCGTGGGCTTGTCTTGCGCAACCAGTAGCGCATCGGGTGGCTTGCATCCTGAGCGGCGCGCAATTCTGATGCAAGAGCCCGATCAACCAGCGCCTGTGCCTGGGGCGGCGTGAGGGTAGCCTCAGCGCTCTGCCCCCCCCATAACGCGGGAGGGAGAACAGCCCAGGGCAGCAGAAGAAAAAGAGGGAGGAGCCTGCGCACAACCATTAGTCTAGCCTGCATGGATCCCCCGGTCGATTGTTGAGATGCGGCATGAATAGTTAGACGCGAAGCAACTGGGACGGATTCTTAACAGGCAATGGATTGAAGCAACATGGCCGAGTTGCGTATAGTTCGGGCAGGGCCTGATTGTGGCCCACGGAAGGAATTGAGACCATGGCAGTGGAGAATGCTCCCGCGCGCATCGGCAAGACAGTTGTAATTAGCGGCGAAATAAAGGGCAGTGAAGATCTGATTTTGGATGGGCACGTCGAAGGGACCGTCAACCTTGCTGAAAGCCGGCTGACTATCGGCCCGAACGCAGTCATTGTTGCCGACCTCTCTGCCAAAGACGTGCTGATTCTTGGCCAGGTGACGGGCAACGTGCTGGCCAGTGGCCGCGTGGAGCTGCGTGCCGGTTGCAGCGTGGATGGCGATATTTGCGCCCTGCGCCTGGTGGTCGAAGACAACGCGGTGTTCCGGGGCAAAGTGGACCTTACGCAGGGTGCGGCCAAGCTGGCCGAGGGCGCACATGTGCCGCACTCCGGCGGCGCTGTTTGACGCAACACTCAGTTTCGATCACCTGGAGAACAATCCATCTGATCGCAAGGGGATATCAAGTTGCTTAAGGGTTGGTTCAGCAAGAAGCAGGACAGTGGTCCTCCCGCTGCCGCGGCGGGCTTTACCGGACCCAAGGTGCCGCGCCACTCCGGCGGTTGGGCAGCGGTGCGTCAGCGGCTCCAGTCTGAGTCCGGCCTGAGTGTTGTCGACATTGGCTATACCTCGCCCGCCAACATCAACTACCTCACCGGCCTTGGCCATAGCGTGTTTATGGCCGATCCCGTTCAGGCGGCCTGCGCGGGCAACTGGCAAGGCGCCATAGTCGAGAACGGCAATTCGGATTGGGATATAGGAGGTTTTCTCGACCAG
>Ga0302140_10001093_pt1 | contig 35399 bp, 43 predicted proteins | sample I_Bog_E1_1_FD_202095 | JGI IMG/M metagenome (GOLD analysis project Ga0302140, IMG submission 202095) | Peat permafrost microbial communities from Stordalen Mire near Abisko, Sweden - I_Bog_E1_1 | ecosystem: Environmental > Terrestrial > Soil > Wetlands > Peat | place: Sweden: Abisko, Stordalen... | reverse complement strand
GGTGAGAATCTCTGGGACCTGCGAAAGTTTCAGTCCAAGATCCAGGCCGCGGGCCTTAAGGTCGCCGAGAGTTACGTATCGGTGACCGAGGTGTCCGAGTACGCGGCGGGCACGCCCGAGAAGATCCTCCAGGACCGACTCTTTCCCGTACTGCCGCCCGCTGACATGAGGGCGTTCTGCTTCTATCCAATGTCCAAGCGTCGTGGCGAAGAGCACAACTGGTACTCGTTGCCCTACGACGAGCGTCTCGCCCTGATGCGCCAGCATGGTTCGTCGGGACGCGAGTTCAAGGGCCGCGTCCTCCAGGTCGTCACCGGTTCGACGGGCCTCGACGACTGGGAGTGGGGCGTCACCCTTTTCGGCGTGCACGTCGACGACCTGAAGGACTGCGTCTACACGATGCGTTTTGACGAAGCCTCCACCTTGTACGCGGAATTCGGAGCGTTTTACACCGGACTCGTGGGCAGCGTGGATGAAGTGCTCGACGCCACGTTGGCCTAGTCGTTGTTGGTAGCGTCAACTACGTGAGTCAACCTCTTTCGCAAAAGACTCTGCTGCGCTGGGCCGAAGCGCTCGCGGGCATCGCGAAGACGGGAATCGGTTTCACCGAGAGTCAGTTCGAGCGCGAGCGTTACGAGGAGGTCCTCAAGGTCGCTGGTGACATCAAGGTCACGGCCGATGAGGGCATTGACGGTGTGCTCGACGCCGAGGGCTACGTCACCGAGTGGATGAAGGATGTTGGTCGCGGCGTCCCCGGGTACGCGACGCCCAAGGTAGCTGTCGGGGCGGCGGTCGCCAATGAGAATGGTGAGTTACTACTGATCCAGCGCGCAGACTCAGGGCTCTGGCTCTACCCGACTGGTTGGTGCGACGTTGGCTACTCCGCGCCCGAGGTGGTCGTGAAGGAAGTCCTCGAAGAGACCGGCTTCGAGGTTGAACCGATTCGACTCATCGGCGTGCTCGACGGTATGCGCCTAGGTGCTTCGCGCATACCGTTGTATTCGCTGCTGTTCTTGTGCCGTGCGGTGGGGGGATCGATGAAAATCCACCCCCTTGAATGCACGGACGCCGGTTGGTTCAGACGTGACAACCTGCCGTCACCCACGCTCGGGGCCGAGCGCTGGGCGGACTTCATCTTCGCCGCGATTGAGGGCGAACATCGTGACGTTTTCTACGATGACCTGCGTAAGCCGGTCTGGCGAGGTGAAGAATGAGCGTCTCGGTCGAAGTGGCCCGCACGTCCTCACCGGGACTACTCGCCAGCATCAACAGACTCTTGCCCCAGTTGTCGTCCACTGCTCGACCCCTCACGGTCGTGGATCTCGACGCACTTCTGGGCAGTGATTCGGTGTCGTTACTGGTCGCGACTGACGCCGGGAAGGTCGTGGGCATCTTGACGCTCGTAATCTTCCCTATCCCCACTGGCGTGCGGGCGTGGATCGAGGACGTTGTCGTAGACGAAGGGGCAAGGGGATCTGGGGTGGGCGAAGCGCTCTGCGTGCGCGCGTTTGATATCGCGCGAACGAGTGGTGCGAGGACTATCGATTTGACGAGCCGACCCTCGCGCGAGGCTGCCAGCGCCTTGTACTTGAAACTTGGCTTCGAGGTCCGTGAAACGAATGTGTTTCGATTTCAAATGGAATAGCCGGCTCAAGGCGATGACATACTGAGGTTGTGCGACGTTCCTCACACATTCTGGCGATGACTTTTGTCGTCGTCGCCTGGTGCTCAGTCCTGACGAGCGCTTCTCCCATTGCTGCGGCATCGTTGCCCCGGTGCGCCCCTACATCGGTACGGATGACTGACTACAACACCGTCGTCGGCGCAGGGCACGTCAATGACCTCTTCTGGATCAAGAACGTGAGTCGTCAGGCGTGCACGTTACGTGGGTACGTTCGTGCTGCGTTTGTTGGTGTCTACGGCATTGGAACTCCCTACAAGAACCCCCACGTGCTGGTGGTTCGTGAGGCGCACTTGTACGGGCACGACGGCAACGAAGTCGGGGGCATCGACAACGGGCTTCCGATTCCAAGAGTGACGTTACAACCGGGCGGGGGTGTGGCGTCTTTTTGGCTCGACGGTCTCGATATACCGGTCGGCAATCCGCCTGGCCGGTGCATCATCTCTTACAAGATGTTGGCCTGGCTGCCAGGTTCGCTGACTTCAATTGTCGTCCAACCGCTTCGCTCCAATGGCTTCTTCTGGTGTGGGAGTTTCGCGGCACTTCCGATCCTCCCGGGCGAGTCAGGATCCGAACCTTCGAGACCTCTCAGCTACTACTTCGGCAGTCCGGGTTAGATCTCATCGCCCAAGCGAAGAGTTACTTCTATAAAAACTTGATAGACGAATGTCTACAGATATCAAGTCGAAGACTGAAGTCCTGTCACCATCTTGAAGTTGTGACACTGGCTTTAATGAGCCAAGACTTCGAAATTGTGTAGTCGTTTCAGATTCGTGGATCGCGTCACTTTGCCTCCTTCGTATCCAGCCCGAACTTTAGTTGTGAGGCCGGGTTGTGGCCATGAGATCTTCGTGGTCAGGCGGTCTTCGTCTTCTTCATTGAGATACGAATCGGCCTGGGTAAGAATTTTGTTGTGCGTCCACTCGGCCTCGGACACGACGACCCCCTTTGCTACGAATTCAATATGACACCGATTGTTCGTGGTACCACAGGAGCAATGGACATCAAGGTGGCTCCGGAGGATTGAAGTCAGATAACTTTGTGCGTAGTTGGCGTCGAAGCGTGAGGGCATCGCGACCGTTGTGTCGTATTGAGAGTGCGCGACATTATCCGAATAATCGAAGAAGACGGCTGGGTTCATGTTTGAACCACGGGGAGTCATCGGCAATTCCATCACCCCGTCAAACCCGGTACAGTGACGGTATCTGGTAAGCAAAGTAAAGATATTCCGATCGTCATTGAAATAAGCATTTTCCGCCAAGCTGGAATAGCGAGGAGACGTTAATGGCTGAGTACGCGATAATCATTGAAAAGGCCGGAAATAACTACGCAGCGATGGTCCCTGACCTTCCAGGATGTGTCGGGGCAGCTGACACCATTGAAGAACTCGAAGAACTCATGCGTGAAGCGGTTGAGTTTCACATTGAGGGAATGCGATTGCACGGAGAAGAGATTCCGTCGCCAAGCACCCGTGTCGCAACGGTCCGGGTCGCTTTGTAGGTAGGAGCGAAGTCACTTTTATCATCGGTCAATAGACAAATGTCTATCGTTTTTTCTTGGAATAGGGAATTCGTCAGAATTGAGCGAATCAGATTGGGCACTGACTGTGGTGTAGACATTGCTGAGCAGACAAACTGTCGCCTCGAAAAGGGTGTAGTTGGTGAACGTCTTACAGGAATGGTGGAAGATTCCGCGACTTGCCCGACTGCTCATCGTGCTGGCCATTATCGCATGCGTCAGTTTGGCGGATAACTACGAGGATCATCGGCATCCCGCTGACGGGGGCCTAATTTTCATTTGCCAATCGGCGTTTTTCGTTCTCCTCATTGTCCTGACGTTCTATGCCGAAGCGATCCACAAGAGGTCTTCTGTGAAGGAGGGCTGAAGAGGTTGATTACTTAAGCCGGTTCGTGAGCGTGATTCGTGCTTATCGAAACGCGGTAAACGAATGTGTACGGGCTGATTCTCTAATCGACACTTGTATCTCCACGACCGTTGGGTCGAGTGAAGGTGAGAGAGATGATTCGCGAACTCGAAGCCGATGGGTGGTGGCAAGTTCGACAGAAGGGGAGCGATCGCCAGTTTCACCACCCTTCCAAGACCGGAACAGTGACAGTGCCGGGCGCGTTGGGAGATGATCTGCATCGAGAGCTTCTCGGTAGCATTGTGAGACAGGCCGGATTGGAACGGAGAAAGCGATGATTGAGTACGCGGTAGTGATTGAACGCTCTCCGAACAACTACGGAGCATGGGTTCCAGATCTCGATGGCTGCGTTTCGACGGGCAAGACGTTGGAGGAAGTAAAAGCCAATATCGCCGAGGCGATTGAAATGCACATTGAGTTGATGCGCGAACATGGCGAGACTGTCCCTCCTCCGACTGCCCAGGTAGCAGTTGTTCAGGTTGCGTCTTAGCAGAACGACTTCTTCCGAGAAGCGGTAGACGAATGCCTACCGGTTTTTCATTGAAAATGAGATCGGACTCGATGCGGAGAATTGATCTTCGTGCCGCCATAGTCTTGCAACTTGGTTGGGGTCAATCTTGAAGGATCGAGGTGAATGTGGAGGGTCGCTAATGCCATAATTGGCAGATGCGAACTTGTCTCGGCACCATATCCGAGATTCAAGATCTCACTGCATTGGCACTGGCGTCCAAGCGGCATTGGGGATATGACGATTATTTCATCGAACTCTGTCGGGCTGAGTTGAGCGTCAGTGAGGAAGACGTCGATACGGACTCGGTGTTCGTCGTCGAGGACGAAATAGGCAACGTGGTCGGTTTCTACTTGCTGGCCGAATCTCCTCGACTAGAGTTGAGAAGGCTCTTCGTTTCGCCTGACGTGATTGGCCGCGGCATCGGCAAAGTACTTGTCCAAGATGCATTGAGCGTCGCCAAGTCTCGTGGCCGGAGAAGTCTGGTCATTGAGTCCGATCCTTTTGCCGAATCGTTTTACGAACATTTAGGGGCGGAGCTGGTTGGCGCCTCCCAGTCTGTATCCACAGGCCGGACATTGCGGCTCTACGAGATGAGGGCCGAGGGTTAGTGCCATGCAGGTCCGCGTTGGCCTTGAGGAAGATTCGATTTGCCATGGATCGCGTTTTCAATCGTGGTAATGGACCAAGAATCTGTCGACCAACGTGTATCGGTACGTGATCGACGACTGAGACAGCTGCGACCGTTGTGAGTTCATGAAGGTGCGAAGGAATGTCAATAGCCTCAAGAATGATGGGTGGGTCCAGTTACGTCAAGGGCGGAGCCATCGTTTCTCGGACAAGATCGTGAGACACTCTTGGACATGGGAATTCTCCAGAAATTGACTCTCGTGTCCGGCTTAGGATTCCGCAATGGACGAAACAATTTCCACTGACAGTTATTCCGAGTTGCCGGTTTCGGAGTTTGCGTTCCCCGGACCCCTTCGAGATCGTCTGGTAAGTGCCATCCTCGACGGTCGCAAGGTGACCACCACGTCTTTGGTTTTGGAGCACGAAATCTTGAGCGAGCCCTTGCCATGCGAGGGCCAGCGCTCCATGGTGGTCGATTCCATTAATCAGCCAGTGTGCGTGATTGAAACGGTAGAGGTGCGTGTCGTTCCACTTGGTGAAGTGAGTATTGGCCACGTTAAGGATGAAGGTGAGGGGCACTCAACCTTGTCTGATTGGCGGGCGGCCCACGAGACATTCTGGAGTAGCCAGCAAATGATCGAGTCTCTCGGTGGCTTAACTTTGTCCTTGGACGACGCGACTCTCGTCGTCCTAGAGCGCTTTCGCGTGACGGAGCGACTGCGCCCGTCCACCATTTAGTACTTCAAATATCCGGATAGTTGTGATGAGTGAATGTCTCGGCGCTCGTGAAAGGTCATGAGCGCGACGGTTGATTACAGGTCCGCCATTCTTGACGAAGAGCATCGCGGTAAGGGCTTAGGGAGGGCCACGATGCAGGCGGCGGAGGACTACGTGATGAGTCAGGGTGCCAAGAGGCTGGCACTGAACCTCTTCGGCCCTAATCGGGTCGCCAGAAGTTTGCACGAATTAATGGGTTACAAGGTCATGGCCATCGAAATGAGAATAGACCTTGTCTGTTCTGCAGATCCAGAATAACAGTTGGTCACCGCCTCGTCAGTGTGAGAGGGCACCGGTTTCACTCGCAAGATCTATGTCTTGCGCGCTGACTCAATCTTGGGCGTACCGTGCCACGGTAAAGGCGATGGTCGTAGGAACGCTGAGGGTAAAGACCACGAGCATGCAGGTGACAATGAGCAGTGAAGCGCCTCTCGTCTGATCTCGAACGAACGCGAACTCAATCATCGCCGCCGTTATCAGGTCGGCAAAGATGGCCCATTTGAACACCGTGATGAATGTCTTTCGCGAGAAGTCCTTCAGACCTGCGAGTAACACTCCCGCGCAAGCAAGCAACAATGCTCCGACCACGAGAAATGCCGCCTCAATTCCTAAGGGCGCTTTGCGAGGTGCGTACGACGCCATCAAGATGCCGCCGATGATCACGAGCGCGAGCGCCCCGGTGCTGAGCCAGCCAATTGGCGGGTACGTGCGAACCGTGCCCGCGTGCACGTCTGGACTCTGATTGACACTCATTGCGTGGCCACCCGCGTCATGATGATCAATGTCGCGACCTGCATGAGCCCGGTGATACCAGCGGTGTAGATGAACCTCTTCATCAGTCGACCGATCAACTCGCCGTTCGGCACCGGTTTGTTCATTTCAAACAAGACCGCGATGTTCGCGGGCTCGAGGATACCGAGCGCGATGACGGCCATGATTCCGACGACGCAAAACGAGGCGATGAGCCATGGGTGGTTCGGACTCGTAGCGTAGAGGTTTCCCAGCTTCCTCGCGATCTGAAAACCAGTCGCGAGGGTCATCATGACCACGGTGGGCATGATGATGACCATCTTGGGCATGAACTTCGCCGCGAACTCTGCGCGTGCTTGGACTGAGAGACGGCCAAGTATTGGTCCAATGACGAGACCGACGAAGAGGTCGATCCCAGTCCACAAACCACCTCCGGCGACGTGACAGAACATGAGCGCCCACTGCCAGTTGGTCGCGATTGAAACGGTGACGAGCACCACGGCGGCCGCTGAGATGGGCAGTCCCTTTAAGGGAACTATCTGGATCTTTGGTCGCTCGGGCGGCGGTCCCTCGAACGGCGTCGGGGCGACGTCCCTTACGGTATCGGTCATGCTCGCCCCTTCGATATCGAGAACCAATCTCCGTAAGATACTGTCTCTCGAACCGCACCGCCACACCTCTTCTCAGAATTCTCTTAGTCCAAGGTGACGTCGAGCAGGACAAGAATTCTCATAGCGAAGCCTCGAGACAGAGTATGGAATGGGCCGTTGAGTGCTCGATCCTGTTTGGTAGTCGAGTAGAGCCGACGAAATCTTGTTGGATGTCTTGGTAGCGTTGAAGTGTGCCCCTTTGGTTCCTTCGTCATGGTGAGAGCGAAGCCAATGAGAAAGGAATCTACGCCGGAGGTGGTGGAAATTCGCCGCTGACCGCGATCGGTCGCGAGCAGGCACGAAGTGCGGTCGCGCAACTACCCGAAGAGATCTCGTGGATTGTGACGTCACCACTGATTCGAGCCTTCGATACCGCAGAGATTGTTCGTAACGCTTTGGATGATGAAATCAAACTCGAGGTCGACGATCGTGTGGCCGAATACGACATGGGTACGTTGAGTGGCATGCCTTATCGAGACGTCACGATCGAGGACATGGTGTCCCAGTTTGGTGCGGAGAATCCAGCTGAATTCTGGTTGCGGGTTACTTCGGCACTGGATGAACTACTCGAAAGGAACGGGACGGGTCTCCTGGTCTCTCACACCGGGATCGCCCGGGTCTTTGTTGCTCGAAGCCAAGGACTGTCCCCGCAGGAATTTCGGCGGGTGCCGGTGCCAAAGAATGGCGTGCCATTTCTGATGGCGTGAGAAGATCTCGAACCATGGCTTGTTAAATTCGTACTTGGTACCGGTCGTCACGCTGACGAATGTTGCTGCGACGACGTTTGACGTTGCCAACGCTACGTCCAATCGTTGGGTAAAGATGCATCTGAGGCGCGTAACTCTGCTCATAACTTCGATATCAGGCCGCAGATCATCCTTCTCCATCGAGAACTCTGCCAAGTTCGAGTGGTGTCTTCACTTCGTTGACGTCTCCACCGGTCAGTCTTCGCTACCGGCGTCGACGGCCTGGACGGCTTTCCTTTACGTCCATGTCCGAAGTTCTTACTTGGGTTTGTCCTCGATTTCCCATGCGTGGTCGACGACGTGCCAGGCGAGGCGGCGCACGGCGTACTGCTGGGGCCACGCTTGACCATCAAAGCCCGTGATCATGTGCGCCAAGAACATCGAACGCTGTTGGGGCCAGGCAGTGCGCGGTGGGATGCGAAGAGGCATGCATATGGTCGGATTGGTCCGGTGGGGTCGGAATCATCTGAGAATCAAAGAAAATCTGTCTGATGGTGTCGGATTCGTCCGGTGGTGTCGGATTGGTCTGTGGGATGAAATGTGGGAAATGTGAGTGGGTGGCGCGGCTACGCACTGTGTTGATTCATCAATGATGCTCCACATCGCCATATTCGAAATGCAAGCCACCTCGCTTGTCAGCTTGGTTCGGGAGCGATCCTCAGAGGATTTTGCCTTCAGCTTTTCCGACGCGATTCAGCATCTTGAGCGTCCTCGACGCCGGCGTGCGCTTCGCACCACTCGCAGCGCCGCCGTCCGTCGCTGCCTGCGATGTCGTGGCCGTCGCGGGTGATCTCCTGGGCGTAAGGGCACGCGACAAGGTCGTGATACACGGGTTGGTCGACGTCGGTATCGGTGTGAAACGGCGCCACGCCCGCGTGCGCCTCGCACCATTCGCAGCGCCGCCGACCACCGGTGCCCGCCAATGCGTGGCCGTCGCGGTTGATCTCCCTGCCGTAGGGGCACTCGCTGGTGTCGTGGTACACCGGCTCGCCCGGGCTGGTGTCGACGTCCGTGTGAAATGGCGCGACGCTCGCGACCATCGCGGCCAGGTCGGCCCTGGAGCGAGCCCCCGGCGATCGCGACGTGTCCGACGGTGCGCCCGATGGATCGAGCACTCGATAGCCCAGCAACTTCACCCGGTCGGTGACGACGAACCACACGAGCGCGTAGCCCCACACGAGAGCTGCGTAGCCCCACCCGAGTGGGGTCATGAAGATGCCGAACCCTGCGATGAGGGTCGCCACGACCTGTGTTCCCAGCACCGCGAGCAGAAGGATACGGGCCGGTCGAATGGACCAGAAGGGACCGCGGGTGCGGGCCTGGAAGATCGTCAGATGACCGGCAACCGAGAGGGTGAGGTACATCATTGTTCGAAGCTCGGGGTGACCGAGGTGAAAGACGCGGTCGCCGAGGTAGAACATGCCAAACGCGGCCACCGGGCCCACGACGCCCAAGATGGTGGCCATCCCGAGCACCACGCGCATGTTCCAGGCTTCGGGTTGATTCCTATAGCGCACGTTGTCATAAGCGATCGACAGGATGGCCCCGTCGTTGAGCAGTGCCAGCAGCACGATCTGCATGGCCGTCACCGGAAAGAAGTTGAAGATCAGGATCACCAACGAGATAAACAGCAAGACGCGCAGCGTCTCGGCGATCCGGTAGATGGCATAGCTGTTCATCCGCTGGAAGATCTTGCGGCTCTCCTTGATCGCGTCAATGATCACCGACAGGCCCGGCGTGGTGAGCACGATGGAGGCGGCCGCGCGCGCCGCGTCAGTTGCGCTCGAGACGGCGATGCCGCAGTCGGCCTTCTTGAGCGCGGGCGCGTCATTGACGCCGTCGCCGGTCATGCCGACGATGTGACCACGTCGTTGAAGGACGTCAACGATGTGGTACTTGTGCTCGGGGAACACCTGGGCGTAGCCGTCGGCGCTTTCGACTGTCTTCGACATCGCCGCGGTCTCGGTGCGCTTCGTGTCGCCCAGGCTCGCGGCGTCGAGGATGTCCGTGCCCATCCCGAGGGTCCTGGCCGTCTCGATTGCGATGGCAAGCGCGTCGCCGGTGACCATCTTGACCTCGACGCCCATCTGACGCGCCGTGGCGATGGTCGCCTTGGCGTCGGCGCGTGGTGGATCGAAGAGCGGAAGCACGCCGAGGAACTGCCAGGCGCCGTTTCCTTCGGCACGCGCTACGCCGAGTGAGCGGAACCCGCGCGCGGCGAACTCGTTGACCGCCTGGTCGACGCTCGCCTTCACCTTCTTGGCGTTGGACGAGAGCGCGAGAATCACCTGGGGCGCACCCTTGGTCACCTTGAACGAGGAGCCCTTCGCGGCCTTCACCGTCGCTTCGGTGCGCTTGCCGACGGGCTCGAACGGCTGGAAGTGCTCCACGTGGTATCCCCGCAACGCCTGGTCGCGCGCCAGGCCCGCGAGAACGGCCAGGTCGATGGTGTCGTTGTCGTCGGCGCGCGACGCCAGCGCCCCGGCCAAGACGACGTCGTCGACCGAAACCCCCTCAATGGCGAAGGGGTCGCCGAGCGTCAACTTGTTCTGGGTCAGAGTGCCGGTCTTGTCCGTGCAGAGCACGTCCACCCCGGCGAGTTCCTCAATCGCGACGAGCCGGCTGACGATGGCCTTCTTCTTCGCGAGAAGGCGCGCGCCGACGGCCATGGTCACCGACAGCACCGTCGGCATCGCGACGGGAATCGCCGCCACGGTGAGGACGAGGGCGAACTGGAGTGTGTCGAGGAACGGGTCGCCGCGAATGATTGAGACGACGATGATCACGCTCACCATGGCGATGGCCAGGATGATTAGGTACGTCCCGATCCTCAGCACGGCGCGCTGGAAGTGACTGATGGTTTGGCTGTCCTGGACGAGCTCGGCGGTCTTGCCGAAGTACGTGTTCGTGCCCGTGGCGTAGACGAGGGCGCCGATCTCGCCCTGGCGGATAATGGATGCGGAGAACACCGAGTCGCCCGGTCCACACGTGGCGGGCAGTGACTCACCGGTCAGCGCCGACTGGTCGACCTCAACCGGATCCCCCTCGAGCAGTCGCGCGTCGGCGGGGACGATGTCGCCCAGGCGCAGCCGGATGATGTCGCCCGGGACGAGCTCTCGCGCCGGGGGATTGACCCACTGGCCGTCGCGCAGCACCCGGGCCTTCATCGCGAGCTCAGCCTTCAGGGCGTCGATGGCCTTTCCAGCCTGGTGCTCTTCCCAGAACCCGATGCTGGCGTTGGCGAGCAGCAAGATCAAAATGATGATGAAGTCGGGCCAGTGGCCCAGCACGGCCGACAGGATCACGGCGACCTCGATCATCCAGGGGATTGGCCCCCAGAAGTAGCCGAGGAACTTCAGGAACTGGTTGACCTTCTTCGCTTCGATCTCGTTGGGCCCGTACTGTTCCAGGCGGGTGGTCGCCTCGTCCTGGGTGAGACCTTTCGGCGACGATGCGAGGCGCTTCTCGACCTCAGCGACGGGCAGGGTCTTCAGGTCGTCGTTCGTGTCGGACTTTGATCCGGGCTTCGCGCCAGGACCCTCGGACGGGGGGCCGTCAGACTTCGCACTCGACATGTCGCACTCCTTCGTATGGCACAGGTCCAATAATTCTGACGCTACGTCTCCTCACTGCCACTCGCCTCGCTTTCCCTCTTCGGTGTACGCACGTTTCGTCGGCATCGATCAAAAGTAACCTGTGAATTTCGTCGTGTCAGGCACTCAGGTGACGACGAGTGAACCGTCGTCGTTGAAGTCAAACGCGCCCCACGCGATCTCCCACAGGTAGCCGTCAGGATCACTGAAGTAGCCCGAGTAACCGCCCCAGAAGGTGTCGGCCGCCGGTTTCACTATGACCGCGCCTGCGCGCGCGGCAGTCGCCAGCGTGCTGTCGACCTCTTCGCGGGTTCGAACGTTGTGGGCAATCGTGATGCCTGAGAGCTTTGAGCGCGAGCCATTTCATTCGGGTCCCACATCGTGGGCGAGTTCTTCGTAGGGGTAGAGCGCCAACGTGACGCCCGAGGTCTTAAAGAAGATGATGCCTTGGTCGGGATGGCGAGTGGTCGGTAGTCCGAGTCCTTCTGCGTAGAAGCTAAAGGAGCGTTGAAGGTTGCTCACGCCCAGCGTGATGATCGAGAGACGAGGTTCCATGAGTTGAAACTACCGACGGGCTGTTGCACCCGCAAGGTCAACGTCGCGGGTTTCCTAGGCCCTCGGGGGCCAGCGAACAATCGGAGGGTTTTCGTTTGACCTGGAGCGTGTTTCGGGTAATGTGTCGCCACTCGCGTCGTGGTCAAGGCGCGGGACCGGATCTCGAACGGTAGAGGAGAGTCAACGTGAGCGCTCGCATTCGAAATCTCGGCAAAATTGGGATCGTGCTTGGTACCACGCTCGTCGTGACGAGCGTGGCGTGCGCGACTGGTGCCGCGACCAAGTGGACTGTTTGGTCTCCCCAGAGCGAGAAGTCGGCCGTGCAAGTCGCCAAGTGGACCTCGAACGTCACTGCCGCTATCGGCGATGGTTCCTGGACCTATAAATCGGACGGCGTGCCCGCCTCGAACTTCGTCGCCACGAACTACGCGGTGCCATCCAATCCTCAGGCGGTCAGTGCGGCTGGTGCGTCCATCATCTCGTCGGCGTCGATTCTGAAGGATCAAAACTACGATTACGTCTTGCCGCTGACACCGAAGTATTCAAAGACCGTGACGACCACGAATCAGGGACCCATCGGGATAATGCTCGATGGAGCAGCGCTCTATAACCCCTATGAAGCAAACCACGCGACAGTCGCCACCAGTGACAATTTCGTGACTTCCGTGAACGGGGTCAGTGCTTCATTCATCGATGACTGTGACGGACACCCTGGACCCGGCGGTCAGTACCACTACCACGGCCTGCCGACTTGTCTTGTCTCATACGCCACCGGCGCCAATCCGACGGTGGCCTCGGTGAGTTCGACGTCGGGTTCGACGTCAGCGGGCGTCGCTGAGAACACCGCCTCGTCCAAGAGGCCCTTGATCCTCGGCTTCGCCTTCGACGGTTTTGGTGTCTATGACAACATCGCGATGAACGGCTCGACCGTGCCGGTATCCGCGCTCGATGCGTGCAATGGCGTCTTCTCGGTGGTACCGGGGTACCCCCATGGCGTCTATCACTACGTGCTGGAGAACGTGAAGGGTGTGCGTTCGTCCATTGGCTGCTATCACGGTGTCGTTTCCTCGGCCTACACCCAGGCAATGCAGGGTGTGCTCAACAATGGCAAGACGCCTGGCCCCTCCGCGAGCGCGCTCGCGAACGAACCAGCGACAGCGGAGAGTTTGGCGGCTAACAAGGGTGAAGACGATATCTTGCGCGCAATGCTGGCGACGAGTAGATTTTCCAATCTTTGTTAGGACCCCGCGAGAGGTCCACCGCCGCGCCCCTGGTGATCACGTGCGCAGGTCTGGGAGACTCTGGCATGACTCAAAACCAATGGACCAAAGTAGATGACTACGTCGTCGGGCTGCTCTCACCCTCGGACAGCGTCCTTGATGCTGCCCTCGCCGACAGTGACGCCGGAGGACTCCCACCCATAAACGTGGCGCCGAACCAGGGCAAGCTTCTCGAGATCCTCGCCGCGAGTCACGGCGCCAAGAGAATCCTCGAGATTGGAACCTTGGGTGGGTACAGCACCATCTGGCTCGCACGGGCGCTACCAGCGGGTGGTCAACTGATCTCGCTCGAGCTTGATTCCCATCACGCCGAAGTCGCGCGCGCGAACATCGAACGCGCCGGTTTCGCGAAGGTCGTCGAGGTCATGGTGGGTTCTGCCGTCACGACACTGGTGTCGCTTATCGATTCGGGTGTCGATCCCTTTGACTTCATTTTTATCGATGCGGACAAAGAGGGTTATCCCGAGTACTTGAGGCTTTCGCTGGCGCTATCGCATCGTGGCACCTTGATCGTCGCCGACAACGTCGTGCGTGACGGGGAGGTCATTGATTCAAAAAGCACCGACGAGAGAGTCCAGGGCGTGAGGGCGTTCCTCGATCTCGCCGCGAAGGACCCGCGCCTCGAGGGAACAGTCGTCCAGACGGTGGGCAGCAAGGGTTACGACGGTTTCGGTATCTTCCTCGTCAAGTGACGCGCTCGGTCCGTGGTCAAGATTCTCGAATCGGGGACGCTCGGGCACTTTAATTCCCGTTGACTCGTGACATCGTGGCGCTGGGGAAAAGTCATTTAGAGTGAGATGCGAGTCCGAAGAATTTCTTCGAAGTCAGAGGCGCCAGAGGGAAGAGATCAGTTATGCACCACCCTGACATGGACGTGGCGGAGAGTCCGCTGGAGATGATTGGCCACACCCCCATGGTGAAACTGGGGCGCGTAGGACGAGACGTGGCGTGTGACGTCATCGCCAAGATGGAAACGACGAATCCGGGCGGAAGTTCCAAGGATCGTCCGGCCCTCACGATGGTCGAAGCGGCCGAGCGTGATGGGCTCCTCGGACCGGGATCTACGATCATCGAACCGACCAGCGGCAACACGGGAGTGGGACTCGCCATCGTCGCCGCGCAGCGTGGCTATAAGTGCATCTTCGTCATGAGTGACAAGATGGCCCCCGAGAAGATCGACGTGCTGCGCGCTTACGGAGCCCAGGTTGTCGTGTGTCCCACGGCCGTGCCACCCGAGCACCCCGACTCGTACTATTCGACAGCGGAGCGACTCACGAAGGAAACGCCGAATTCGTTTCGCCCGGACCAGTACTCGAACCCTAACAATCCTCGGGCGCACTACGAGACGACGGGACCAGAGATCTGGGAGCAGACCAAAGGTCACGTGACCCATTTCGTGGCGGGCGCGGGCACAGGTGGAACTATCACCGGAGTCGGCAAATACCTCAAGGAAAAGAATCCGAACATTCGAATCATCGCCGCCGACCCTGAGGGTTCGGTGTACTCAGGTGGCGCTGGTCGTCCTTATCTCACCGAAGGCGTGGGCGAGGATTTCTGGCCCGCGAACTACGATCCGGCGATCGTCGACGAAGTGGTTGCGGTCAGTGACGCCGATGCGTTCGCCATGGCGCGTCTAGTGACGCGCGAGGAGGGAATACTGATCGGCGGCTCCGGTGGCACCGCGGTCGTCGCAGCTTTGCGGGTCGCGGCACCGCTGCCCGCTGACGCCGTGGTCGTCGTGCTCATTCCCGACTCGGGTCGAGGTTACCTGTCCAAGATCTTCAATGACACGTGGATGACTGACATGGGGTTCTTACGTCCGCACAGCGAGATGGACGCCGGCGATGTGCTCACGAGCAAGTTGAAGCGACAACCTGACGCACTGGCGGACCTGGTGCTTGTCACCGAAGACGTCCTCGTGCGCGACGCCATCACCGTGATGCGCCAGAACGATGTCTCCCAGTTGCTCGTCACGGTGACCGATGAGCTTCCACTCGCGGCGAAGGAGGTCTCAGGATCGCTCAGTGAATTGGGACTTCTCGAGGCGACCACGCGTGACGCGTCGGTTCTCGATCTTCGGGTCAAGGACATCGCCGACCCGCCGCTACCCATGGTGGGCGTGGGGATGAGCGTTACCGAACTGACGAAACGACTCAGTTCAACGGCCGGGGTGCTGGTGCTCGACGGTGGTCACCCGGTGGGTGTGCTCACGCGTAGTGACATTCTCGGTTTTCTCCAACAGAGGAGTGAACGATGAGCGGCTTTAACACCCGGGCCATCCACGTCGGTTCCGAGCCGGACCCCGCGACGGGAGCGGTGAATCCGCCCGTCTATCTCACCTCGACGTACGCCCAAGACGGCGTCGGCGTGCCGAGATTCAGCGATTACGGTCGCGTCGACAATCCAACCAGGGCCGCCCTCGAGACCTGCCTGGCTGCGCTCGAAGACGCCAGGTACGGGATTGCGTTCGCTTCGGGACTGGCGGGTGAGGATGCCCTTTTGCGCACTTTGGCGCCGGGCGATCACGTGATCCTTGGCAACGACGCTTACGGAGGGACCTACCGGTTGCTCACGCGCATTTTTGGCGCGTGGGGTCTGTCGATCACGTGTACTGACCTAAGTGACCATGACGCGGTGCGTGCAGCCTTTGGTCCTACGACCAAGATGCTCTGGGTGGAGACACCGAGCAACCCCATGCTGAACGTTGTCTCGATCGAGGAACTCAGTGGCATTGCTCACGAGAAAGGCGCGTTGGTCGTCGTTGACAACACTTTCGCCACGCCTTTCCTGCAGCGCCCGTTAACTCTTGGGGCCGACGTCGTGGTTCACTCGACGACCAAGTACATCGGTGGTCATTCGGACGTGATTGGCGGATTCGTCGCAACGAACAGCGACGAGTTGTCGACTGCGTTGAAGTTTCATCAGTACGCTATTGGCGCGGTGCCGGGGCCACTTGATTGCTACTTGCTGGTTCGAGGCATCAAGACATTGGGCGTGCGCATGGAACGCCACTGCTCGAACGCCGCTGCCATCGCCGACTTCTTGTCGGGACACAGCGCGGTAGAGCGCGTGTACTACCCGGGACTGCGCGATCATCCCGGTCACGAGGTCGCGCGAGCGCAAATGAGCGATTTCGGCGGCATGGTCAGTTTTACTTTAAAGGGTGGCACCGGCGCCGCGAGGAAGGTCTGTGAATCGACGGAGGTCTTCACGTTGGCCGAGTCCCTCGGCGGCGTCGAGAGCTTGATTGAACTGCCGTCGGTCATGACCCACGCCTCGACCGCCGGGTCGACGCTCGAACCGCCCGACAGCCTGGTGCGGCTGAGCGTGGGGATTGAGGATGTCGAGGACCTCCTTGCGGACCTCGCGAATGCGTTGTCGTGACGATGCGCTAGTCGAGGTTGACACGCAGAGAAAGGTAATCCGATGGCGCTCTTGCCGCAGCGACTGAGCGACGGATTCGTAGAATTACGCCGCTGTGGGTTCGTTGACCTCGAAAGTGCCGTCGACGCAATCCACGAAAGTTGGTCAGAGCTTCATCATTGGCTTGTCTCGTTCCAGGAGGAAGTGACGCAGGACTCGTACGTCAGGGTAATCGATGACTACGTAAGAGGCTTTGACGAGGACCAGGACTGGAGTTACTTCGTCGTCGACCAAGACGACGCCGCCTTGGTCGGAGTTGCGAACCTCTACCGGCTCAGTGGCCCTGAACGCGTTGCGATTGGTTACTGGGTGCGAACCTCGAGGACGCGGCGCGGTTACGCGAGTCGCGCGTCGCGACTGCTCGTGGACAGCGCGTTTTCGTGCTTGCCCATGGTCAACATCGTGGAGATACAGATGGACGTGACGAACCTCGCCAGCGTACGCGTTGCCGAGAAGCTCGGGTTCCGCTGCGTTTCTGAGATCAAGCGAGAGATCATGGCTCCCGGTCAATCTGGCCGTGGCTTTCTTTGGGAGATGGACCGGGCGACGTGGACCAGTTCGAACCCGGCGGTGCCCTCGATACTTGCCGACTAAGACGTCCCAAGACCGCGCTGGGCTTCGCGAACCGCGACGAGGCCAAGCCCGGGGTGTTCGCGCAAGAAGCGTCGCACCGAGGGCGCATCCAATCGGGCGAGGTCGCGAAGCGCCCATCCAATGGCCTTGACGACGAAGAACTCTCGCGACGTCGAGTGGGCGTCGCACGGTTCCAAGATGAGCTCGACGTCGGTGTCGCGCTTCCAGCCCCGTTGGTGCTGGATGGCCGCACGATTGAGCCACAGGTTTTGCGAGCGCGACCATTGCCACACGATGTCAAAGGCGTCGAACCGTCGGCACAGCGGGCTCACGCCCGCCGTTCCCAAACCGTCCACAGTGTCCCACCAGGGCTTGGTGACGAGCAGGTCCTGCATGTACTCAATGAGGAACGTCTCGTCAGCGACCTCGACGTAGCGCGCGATCAAGTCGTACGCCGCATAGCTGAATTCACGTTCCAGTTTGCCCGCGAGCATAAGGCCGGTCTCGCCGAGTTCGTCACTGGTGGGTGCCCGCACGCCGCGCCAAGCCGCGTGCAAGGCGCGGCGACGTTCATTGGACCTGATGCCCAGGAAAGGCGCGATGTCTTTCATGTACGCCTTCATCGCTCGCGCTTCGCTCGCGTTTGCGAGGGGCTCGAGTGCTGAAGTGGTGCGCTGCAGCATCTCTCGGGGCCAGGACACCACGGGACCAGCGTAGACAACTTGAAGGTCCAAGAGAGTGAGTCTGACGCTGCGGATCATTAAATGGAACTCGATGGCTTTGTCGTGGTCGCTACTGTGCGTGCCCGTAGTTTGGAACAATGGACAATGCGTTCCTTTTGATTCTCACCGGCCCACCGGGTGCCGGTAAGACCACGGTGAGCCGTCTCGTCGCGTCGCATTATGAACCCTCGGCCGTGATCGAGGCCGACTGGTTTTGGACCACGGTCGTGAATGGGGGCATCGCGCCATGGGAGAATGAAGCGGAACATCAGAACATTGCGATGCTTAGGGCTTCGCTGGCGGCGGCGGGAAAGATGTCAGGCGCTGGTTACGCCACGGTTCTCGAAGGCGGCATTGGACCTTGGTATATGCACGTGGTGCGTGATGAACTCATGACACTTCAAACAACGGTCTCCTACGTGGTGCTTCGTCCGGGCCTCGAAGAGTGTCTTAGTCGGGCTACGTCTCGGCGCAGTGAGGCGCGTCACGCGAACGCGCTCGCCGACGAGGGCCCTATTCGCCACCTCTATCAGGAGTACAGCCGACTGGGTCCTTTTGAAGCACACGTGATCGATACCTCCTTTCATGATCAGGAGACCACCGCGAATCAGATACTCGAACACTTGTCCCATGGTTCACGTGTGCTGAACCTCGCGGACTGATCGTGTCCTCATTACAATGACCGAAATCCGATGGTATGGATTAATTGGGAGGGGACTTAGATGCACGTGTTCGCCTCGGTGGTGATAGTCAGCGACCTCGACCGCGCTCTTGCGTTCTACGAGGGAAAACTTGGTTGGACGGTGCGCACCGACAATCAGTTGAGTCCGGACTACCGGTTCGTCTGCGTGGCGCCACCCGGTCACTCAACGGGGATCGTCTTGGGTCTGAGCCAGTTCTACGGACTACCTTGTCCCACGCCCGACTCGCCGACGTTGACGAACATCTACTTCGCCTCTGAAGACACGAGGGCGGACTTTGTCCGGCTCAGCGAACGTGGCGTCAGGTTTTCCCAAGAGCCTGAGGAGACGCCGTGGGGCGCGTGGGGTGCGCGGGTCGTCGACCCCGACGGGAATGTGTTCTTCATGTCCGACGGGTCTTAGCCGGTCGCAAAGACCCCTCAACTTGGGTTTAGCGCATTGCTGTTGGGTCGGACGCTCGACAATGTCGTGCAGTGCGTGAACTGGCGTCGTAGTCGACCGGTTGTGTGAGAATTGTGGGATGCCAGAGCAACTTATCGTCGTGGGACTCGTCGGGCGTTACGTTCGCCTCGAGCCCTTGATGCGCACGCACGTCGACGCCCTCGTCGAGGCGTGTCAGGTCGAACGCACGACTTACGGCTTTACGCAGATTCCTGAGGATCGAGCGGGCATGGAGCACTACGTGGACGATCTCTTGCGAGACTGGCAGGCGGGAAATGTCGTGCCCTTCGCCCAGCTAGATGTTGCGAGTGAGCGAGCCGTCGGGGTGACCAGGTTCATGACGCTGCGTTACCGAGACGAGGGTGAACTGCCCTTCGCGGTCGAGATCGGTGGGACCTGGCTCGGTGCCGGTGCCCAGCGGACCGGCATCAACGGCGAGGCGAAGTTCCTGCTGATGCGCCACGCCTTCGAAACCTGGGGCGTGACACGGGTCGACCTGAAGACTGACGCGCGCAACGCGCGCTCGAGAGCAGCGATACTGCGACTCGGCGCCACCTTCGAAGGTGTTTTGCGCCGGTGGCAGCCGTCGGTGGTGGAGGGTGAAGAGGGTCTCTATCGTGACAGTGCGATGTTCTCGGTTACCAAGGACGAATGGCCGCGAGTCCGTGAGCATCTGGAATCGCTGATTGGTTAGTCGGTACGTTCGTCGCGCTTGACGAGGTCGTCCAATAAGGTCGACTCGGGCTACGTGGGCGACAGAGTAGGAGGAGTTCAGGTGACGACGGTGCTGTGCGGGGTGACCCAAGTTGTCGACCCGGTGCGACGGGCCTTTCCCGAGATGGACGTGATCGATCTGGCGTCCTTTGCGGGACCGATTCCCCGCGACGCCGTGCTGTTCTCGGGTTACGACCAGAAGTCGCTCGACGCAGCGACGTCAGGGGTGGCCTGGATCCAGTTGCCCGGGACTGGCATTGATGGCGTGAACCCGATCCTGTTAGACGCGCCGCTCGTTACGTGCGCCAAGGGAGCGGGGGCGATTCCCATTGGCGAATACGTGCTCGCGGCGATGCTCGCGAGCGCACGCAACTTTCCCGAATTTTGGATCAAGGACGCCCCCGAGATGTGGAACTTCCAAGCGACGGTCGGTCTGGTCCACCAGCGTCTCGGACTCGTTGGTTTCGGTGGCATTGGACAGCGCGTGGCGGTGCTGGCCCAAGCCTTTGGGATGTCGGTGAGTGCGCTACGGCGATCCGCTGCCCCGAGTGAAGTGCCGGGCGTCAGAATCGTTGACGAACTTCCAGCGCTCCTGCCCGAACTCGACCACCTGGTGCTGTGCGTACCGAGTACGCCGCTCACGAAGGGACTCATCAACGACGAGACCTTGTCGCTCGTAAAGCCAGGCGTGCACCTGGTCAACGTCGCGCGCGGCACTCTGATCGATCAGGACGCTCTTCGTCGCGCGCTCGATGACGGAAGAGTGGCCCGCGCCTCACTCGACGTGTGCGTCCCCGAGCCACTGCCTTCGGGGCACTGGTTGTATTCGCACCCCAAAGTGTTCTTGACCCCGCACGCCTCGTGGACCGGCGTCCCGTTCCTCTCGGGCGCGATCGACCTCTTCGTGGCGAATCTTGGACGATACCAGCGAGGCGAGACCCTCGTCGGTGTAATTGACGTCGAAGAAGGCTACTAGCGACTCGAGTCGTTGACTGGCGTCGTGCTTCTTTCTACCACCGAAGCCGCAGTGTCTCGCGCATGAGTTCTTCGAATTGCGCGTCGTCCATCTGAGAGCGGGTCGCGAGAATGAGTTCCGCGTCGGCGCCCACGGGTACGCGAAGGGGCGTGCTCGGGTCCTCAATGGCGCGCCGCACGGCGTGTGCCACGATCTCGGGACCCGGGCGACCCTCGGGCCCACCCAACTTGGTGTCGGTGCCCTCCCATTCGTCCCAGAGTTCGGCGTAAGCAGGGTTGCGCTCGATCTGCGACACCGGCTTCATGCCAGGAGCGATGTAACCCGGTTCGATGATCACGGTACGGATGCCGAAGTGGCGAAGCTCGTAATGCAGAGCTTCGGACATCGCCTCGAGGGCGTATTTCGACCCGGCGTACGCCCCTTCGAGCGGCGTGGCAACTCGACCCTGCACCGAACTGATGTTCACGATGACGCCGTGGCCGCGTTCGCGCCAGGACTTCACGAGGTGTTGGATCAGTCGAATGGGGCCGATCGCGTTTGTTTCGAACATCTGTCGAAGCCGTTCAATGGGATAGTCCTCGAGCGGGCCTTTGCCGTGCTGGGCGGCGTTATTGACGACCGCGTCGATGTCGCCCGCGCGCGCCAGCGCCTCGATGATCGACGACTCGCTCGTGACGTCAAGGGGCAGGCGCAGTGCGACGTCGAGCGAGTCGAGCAGCGCGGTGTCGCGAGCGGTTGCGATGACCTGGTGTCCGGCGTTGGTCAGTTCGGTGGCGGTGGCGGCGCCAATCGCCCGTGCGGCGCCGGTGATGAGTACGCGCATGAATTCCCCCTTTGCGTTCTCACAACCTAGGCGCGATGACAGTGGGCGTATCGGCAACCACCGAGAACTCGGCGGCGGAAGGCCCGACGTATTATTTGAGAAATGTGGCCCACGCGCAGTACAAGTTCGAAAGGTGAGGCGCTCGCGATCGTGCCGAATGAGAATGGCAAGAAACCCTGGTTTGGACCCAAGCGAATTGGCTACGGTCGTCGACCTCAGACGTGGCAGGGTTGGCTCGTCGCCTGGCTGTCGCTCCTCGTCGTTCTCCTAGTGGTGCTCGGGCACCACTGAGTCTCAAACGCGACGATTACTTGATCAATCGACGAGTTGGTGTTCGAGACGTTGGCGAAGAGCCACCGTGTCGATCTTCAAGCGCTCGAGCAGTACCGCTACTGGATCCGGAGAGCGGTTGTCGAGGAGCCACAAGAGCAATTGCTGTGGCTTGACGGTCTGGTGATGGCGCATCGGAACACCGAACTGCTTGATTGCGTTCTTCGCGGAAGGGGTCATCTTCATGTGGCCCTTCCATACGTCGAGCACGTTGGGTCGTTGGGGCAGCGCGTGTTCGGCGAGTAGGGGTGAGTTCATTGATTCAGGGACGCCAATCGAGGCCAATGCCTCGTTGTCAATGTTCGTCAGGGCCAGACGAACCTCTTCGTGGCTCGCGCCTAGAGCGCTCTCCATAACCGGGTCGCGCAAGAGCCCGAGCAACAGGTGATCGGTGCCGACGCGACGGTCGCCGCGTCGCCGGGCTTCTTCGCACGCGCCAATGTAGGTCATCCAGGGGTGGTAGAGCTCCGAATCGCGTACTGCGGTCATCTCGTGTCCCTTCCGTACTTGTGATGTACGGACTGACGCGTCACTCCTAGGGCCTCACCGATTTGTTGCCACGCCCAACCTTTCTCGCGAGCCAGCGCAACCGATCGAGCCTCGAGCCTTTCGGCGAGGCCGTGAAGCGCAAGAGAGGCCCGGAGCGCTTGGCCTGGGTCAGCGGACTTGAGAGAGTCGGCGAGTTCATCCTCGGTCATATTGTCAGTTTAACTTGACTCAGGGGAGATGTCAATTTTGACTGACAACTCTTAGGTATCCCAGTCTTCGCTGGTCGTTGGCGTGCTCGTGGGTGCCAGTCTCGAACGCAGCGCGAGCAGAACGGCGAGGAAACCAATGGCCGAGGCGACCTCGCCCACGGTCATCAATAAGAAGGTGGCGAGTACCCAGGTCGGCGCCGAGTGGATCGAAATCAGCGAGGTGTAGCTCGTGAAGGACATAGTCGCTTCGCTGACGAGCACGACGACCAACCCGATGACGCCGTTTCGAATGATGGGCCGCTGCACGTCGTCGTTGACTCGTAGTTGCGAAAGCCACCACCAGGTCCACAGCGAGCTGGCCGCGACGACCGGACCGAGCGTGACGTCGACCGCAGTGGTCGTGCTAAGTCCACCGTGAGTGAACGAAGAGAACTGTCCGACGAACTCGACCACGCTCGCCACCAAGTTGATCAGGTAGCCACCGATGATCCACAGGCGCGCCTGGCCAGTCCATTCGGGGTCCATCTGCTCAGGCTAGAACACCCCAGTCCTAGCTGGAAACGAACCTTCTAGCATGAGTGGATGAGAATTGAAGAACTCGATGAGACCTTCGTCGAGCACGCCGCAGTTTTGTGGGAGAGCGTTGGACTCACGAGATCTTGGAACGATCCGCGCCAGGACTTTCTTCGGGCCTTGCGTGGCGAAACCTCTGGAGTGCTCGGAGCCTTGGACGGTGACGCCTTGGTGGGCACGGCCATGGTGGGCGCCGATGGCCATCGTGGTTGGGTCTACTACGTGGCCGTAGCGCCGTCGCACCAACGTCGCGGCGTCGGGCGACTCTTGCTGCAGGGTGCCGAGAGTTGGCTCGCCCGGCGAGACGTACCCAAAGTCCAGCTGATGGTGCGCGGCACGAACACGGCCGCGCGGGGCTTTTACGAGCGACTCGGCTACGACGACGCGCGCACCGTCGTGCTCGGACGTTGGCTTCACGAGCCACGATGACCGCAGATCACTACACCCACGGCCACCACGAGTCGGTCCTACGCAGTCATCGTTGGCGCACCGCGGAGAACTCAGCCGGCTTCTTGCTTCCCGAACTCTTCGCCGGGGCTCGCGTCCTTGACGTGGGTTGCGGCCCGGGAACGATCAGTGCCGACCTCGCGCGTCGCGTCGCGCCGGGGATCGTCGCGGGTATTGACATCGCGTCGGAAGTCATCGAGACCGCCCAGAGCCTGCACGCGGATCAGGTGGGCGAGAATCTGCAGTTCTCGGTCGACAACGTGTACGACCTCTCCTTCGGTGACGAGAGCTTTGACGTGGTCTACGCCCACCAGGTTCTCCAGCACCTGAGCGATCCAGTGTCCGCGCTCGTCGAGATGCGCCGGGTCCTCGTCAACGGAGGTGTGCTCGGCGTGCGCGACGCGGATTACGGAGGTTTCGTGTGGTCACCCGAAGATCCCCGACTCGAGGCGTGGATGGACCTCTACCAGCGCGTGACCAGGGCGAACGGCGCCCAGGCGAACGCGGGACGACACTTAGCGGCCTGGGTCCACGAAGCCGGCTTCAGTGACGCGGCCGTGGCGTCGTCGAATTGGACCTTTCACAGTGCCGAGGAACGGGCGTGGTGGGGAGGGCTCTGGGCGGACCGAGTCCGACACAGCGATTTCGCCCACCAGGCCCTCGCCTACGGTCTCGCCGACGAACACGAACTCGCCGCGATGGCAAGCGCGTTCCTCCAGTGGGCGAGCGACGAGGATGGTGTGTTCGTCGTTCTTCACGTCGAGGTGCTCGCGAGACGCTGACGCCACAGCGAGCCCGTGGGGCGCCGCAGAAGGTTGCGACTTCACGCGAAAGATGACGCCAGAAAACGCGTCATGATGGTGGAGTGAGTTCGTTGCCCGAGTACGTGATCTTTGATCTCGACGGCACCATCGCTGATTCCCAAGAGGGGATCCTGTATTCCTTTCGCCTGACGCTTGACGAAATTGGCGTCGCGGCCAGTGACGAGGAGTTGCGCCAAACGATCGGTCCACCCTTGGAGGAATCTTTTCGATCCTTGGGCATCGAGGGCGACTCTCTCGAGGCGGTCGTTGATCGATACCGCGATTTCTACGCGAAGTTCGGTGTCCAGCGAGCGCAACTCTACGAAGGGGTCTTTGAGACCTTGCGGGTACTGGACGAGAGCGGTGTTCGCATGGGAGTCGCGACGGCCAAGCGTGTGGACTTCGCCCACGAGATGCTCGATCTGCTGGGCGTGTCGACGTTCTTTCGAACTGTTTCAGGCGTCAGTATGGACGACACGCTCACTACGAAAAAGCAGGTACTCAACGAGGTTCTCGAATACTTCCGACCCCCTCACAAACGACGGGTCTGGATGGTGGGCGATCGAGAGCAAGATGTCCTGGCCTCCATTTTTCACGGTGTCGTGCCGATTGGCGTGCTCTGGGGTTACGGTTCACGCGACGAGCTTGATACGAGCGGAGCCGAATTCATCATCGACGACCCACGCGAATTGCTGGAGTTGGGCGTTGACACCGGCGGGGGAGAGCCCGCGTGCTTCGCGAACCTGCTGTGCCCGAGTTGCGGCGCGCCAAGCGCGGGCGCACCGTTGTGCGCGGGTTGCGGACTGGCGATAAGCGATTTCGTCGAGTAGTCAGACCGTTCGCTCGTTGACTCGAAAGCTGGCCGGGGCGAAGACGTTGTTGTTAAAGAAGTCGTCGTACACGTCCTCAAGGTCACCTCGCCATTCGAGTTCGCGCACGGCCTCGCGGCGGCCGACGAAGGCCCGCGCGTACTGAAACATTGAGAGACGATAGACCGCTGCGTGGTCGGTTTCCCGACAATTTCTAGTGCAATAGGAGAGAGGCGGACGTCGGGAAGATCTTGGGTTGTTCGCACCGCATGGTTGAAAATGGCCAAAGTGTCGCCGGTACGATTGAAAACACGAAGCAGCGAGAGGCGTATGAAACATAGACACGAGGGCGAGAACGAGCGATTGCGAGTTCCCCCGCCGCTGCTCAAGCGTCGAATCGCCTCGGGGCGCGGCGCCATGGAGCAGCCCAACGTCACCCAGGAAGACGCCGCTCTCACCCCGGTGTTCTGGGTCGCGGTCGTGCTGACGGGCGTGGCCACTGGACTCTTCGGTGACCTTTTGATGTGGATACTGGCTACGAGCGAACGCGTCGCGTTCGGCTACCACTCGGGCAGTTACCAGGCCGCCGTCGCGCGCACCTCGAGCCTGCACCGCGTGAGCACTCTCCTGGTCGCCGGTGTGCTGGGTGCGATCATGTGGTACTTCATTCGTCGTTACCTGCGTCACGAGAAGGCCGAGATCGACGACTCGCTCTGGAACGGTGACGGCGAACTCGGAATTCGCCGGAGCTTGCTCACCTCGATCGCGTCCGAGGTGGTCATTGGCATGGGTGCGTCCATTGGCCGCGAGGCCGCGCCCAAACTGATGGGTGGGGCGTCGGGCAGCGTGCTGTCGCACTGGTTGAAGCTCTCGCCCGCTCAGAAGCGACTACTCGTCGCTTGTGGCGGCGGGGCGGGACTCGCGGCGGTCTATAACGTCCCCCTGGGTGGTGCGATCTTCACCGCCGAGGTCTTGCTCGGCAGCTTCGCCCTGCCGACCGTGTTGCCGGCCTTGGCGTGTTCTCTGATCGCGACCATGGTCGCGTGGGTGTACCTGCCCAGTGGTGCCACGTATCCCGACATCCCCTCGTATCGATTCAGCGGTTCCTTGATGGTCTGGTCCCTGGCCGCGGGAATCATCATTGGTCTACTCGCCGTTTTCTACGTGCGCCTCATTGGATGGTGCGCGCACCGGCGGGCCAAGGGCGCATCGATCTTCTGGGTGATGCCCCTCGCGTTCCTCGTCCTGGGAGTGCTCGGCATCTGGTATCCAGAACTCTTTGGTAACGGCAAGGACATGGCGCACGAGGCGTTCCTCGGGGTGGGAGGAATCGGGTTGTTCTTCGCCCTCTTTGCGCTCAAGCCCTTCGTGACCGCCCTCACCCTGGGTAGCGGCGCCTCGGGCGGCGTCTTCACACCCTTCCTGGCGACGGGCGCTGTCTTTGGTGCGTTCTTCGGCGCCGCATGGATCCATCTGTGGCCGGGGACGCCGGTTGGGGCTTTCGCACTGGTCGGTGGAGCGGCGATGGTCGGCGCCTCGATGCAGGCGCCGCTCGCGGGCATCGTGCTCGTGCTCGAACTCTCTCACAGTGGCTTTCGCATCATGATTCCGATGATGGCGGCGACCTTAATCGCGACGTTCCTCGTTCGCCACATCGACGGCTATTCGATCTATTCGGCGCGTCTTCCACGTCAGAGCGACACGTAGCCCACCCGCACCAACGCTTCCAACACGCTGGTCCCAAGCGGAACATCGTGTTCAGTTTGAAGTAACGACGGCTGAGCTTCGAGCTCGACGTGCTCTCCTAGCAGCGGCCAACCATCGCTGCAAAGCGTGAAACAATGGACGCATGTACGTACCCGCAAAATTCCAGATCGACGACGACGACGCGTGGCGAGTGGTTCGTGACGCGGGCGCGGGAGCGCTCGTACTCTCTACAACCAGCGGCCTCGCCAGTGTCTTCGTGCCCGTGGTCGTCAGTGACGACCACCACACGATCACCTCGCACCTCGCCAAGGCCAATCCCTGGTGGAGGGGAGTCGAACCCGACACGCACCTGCTGGCGATCTTCGTAGCGGCGAGCGCGTACGTCACGCCGTCTTTCTATCCGAGCCGTCTCGTGAGCCCAGGAGTCGTGCCGACGTGGAACTACGTCGCGGCCGAAGTGCGCGGTCGGGTACGACTGCACGAGGAACCGGATTGGAAGCTCGCTCAAGTCCGCTCCCAGACCCAGAGGTTCGAGCGTGGCCGTGATCCGGAATGGAGTGTCGACGATTCGCCGGCGCAGTACATTGACCAACAGTTAAAGGCGATTGTCGGCATCGAGATCGAGGTGATCAGCATCGAGGGCAAAGCCAAACTCTCTCAGAATCGACCCGCCGAGGACCGCGACCACGTGCGCGAGCAGTTCGCGAGCGGCTCACTCGCTGAACGTAACGTCGCCCAGCGGATGACGTTCGATGAATAGCCCGTGCATCGTGCGACGCGCGGGCGTTTCTGACGCCCTGGTCCTGCGAGCCATTCGTCTCGAGGCCCTTGGTGACACGCCCGAAGCGTACGGGTCGACGTACGAGGAGTCACTGAATTGGTCCGCGCGCCATTGGCGAAAGGTGGCCAAGAACTGGAATTACTACCTCGGTGAATGTGACGGCGACGTGAGGGGGATGGCTTCGGGAGGATACAACGACGCGCACCCGGGAACTCGCTGGCTTTACGGCATGTACGTCTCGCCGAGCCAGCGCGGTAGTGGTCTCGCCAATCAACTCGTCGACGCGGTCGTCTCCTGGGCGCGCGGTGAGGGCGCGAAGGAGATCTTCTTGCACGTGACCAAAAGTGTGGCGCGCGCCAGAGCGTTCTACACCAAGGTGGGCTTCGTCGAGAACGGTGAGACCATCGTCATGGACCGCGATCCGTCGATCATTCTTTGCACGATGGTGAAGACCCTTGACTGAGTTCGAGGACGAGTTCTTGGTGCGACGGGTCGATCCGTTGACGCTGCACGAACTTCGTCGCCGCGTCCTGCGCTTTGGCGACCCCACCATGTCGGTGGCGGATCCTCGTGACGAAGAACCAACGTCCCTGCACTTCGCGGGCTTTCTTTCGGATCGGCTCGTGGTGAGCGCTTCGTTCTACCCTTCGCTTTCCCCAGTGAACCCTGAGCTTCGCACGTATCAACTGCGCTACATGGCAACCGACCTGGACGTGCAGGGTCGTGGGTACGGCTCCCGCGTGCTCGAGCAGTCCGAGCGCGAGCTACGCCAACTCGGGGTCGAACAGCTCTGGGCGAACGGTCGCGACACCGCGCTCGGTTTTTACGTGCACACGGGTTGGTCGACCCTTAAAGGCAGTGAACACTTGAGTCCTGAGACCCAACTCGCCCATACCGTAATCTTCAAGGGTCTCCGTTAAGCGGCCCCCATCCCCCAATTCTCTATCAATTTAGTAGGTTATTCGTATGCGTAAATGGCTTTCTGTTCTTGTCGTCCTCGTCGTTCTTGGTGCCGCGGGGGTTATCTACACCCATTACCACAAGGGAAAGTCCACTCCGCCCAGCACGACCACCACCACGGCGCCGGTCCCCGTCGCGCCCTTGACGGGTTTGCCCGATCCCGGGGGGGCGGCCCTCACGCGCCCGGCCCTCACGGTCAAGATCGAGAACACCCCCGAGGCGTTGCCCCAGTGGGGGATCGACCAGGCTGACGTGGTCTACGAGGAGATCGTCAACGGTGGCATTACGCGCTTGGCGGCGATCTTCAACTCCCAGGCGCCCGCCAAGATCGGTCCGGTCCGTTCGGTTCGACCCACTGACACCCAGGTGGTCTATCCGCTCAAGGGCATCTTCGCCTTCTCGGGTGGCGCGCCGTACGCCATCAGCAGCATCGAGACCGTACCTGGTCTCGCGCTGGTCGACGAGGACAAGGCCGACGAGACCGGAGCGATGTACCGCGACCCGGACCTCTACGCGCCGCACAATCTCTTCGGCATCGGGTCCGACCTCTTTGCGATCGGCGGCTCGCCCAAGCCGCCGCCCGCGCTCTTCTCGTACCGCAGCGCGGGTACGAAGGTGAAGGGTACGACGGTAGCGAGTTTCCTCGTGAACTTTCCGAGCATCTATCCCGTCACCTGGACGTGGGACACCGCCTCGAGTTCGTGGGACCGCACGCTCTTCGGCAAGGCCGACGTGACCGGTACCGGCGCGCGCGAGTCGCCCAAGAACGTGGTGGTCATGTTCGTGAACTACGTGAACGGCATCGGCACGCTCAACTCTTACGCCAACCTGCAGGGTTCGGGCACCGCCGACTTCTTCACCAACGGCAAGGAAGTCCACGGGACGTGGTCACGTGGCTCTTCGATGTCCGACGTCATCCAGTACCAGACTTCGAGTGGCAAGGTAATGCAACTCACGCCTGGCCAGACCTGGGTCGAGTTGCTGGACGTCGGCGCGGCGCTCAACGTCACGCCGTGACGATGGACTCGATCCGTTCGAGGGTGGCGGCCATGTCGCGCAGGTTGGATTTCTCCTTGTGCGAGAGCGTGACGGTGAACGCCCACGGCTTGTCGTAGTTGAAGGACTCGGTGACTTTGGTACCCCCGGGTACCTCTTCGAGGTCGTAACGCCAGACGAACTGAGCGAAGTGGTGCCAGGCGATGCACTTGTTCTCTTCGAAGGCGACCACTTTGTTGCTGACGAAATACGCGAGGCCGAGCTTCATGTCCATCGAGAACTTCGCGCCCAGGTACAGCCGCTCGGGTCCCTTGCGCACGCGCACCACGCTGCCCGAGCCGTCAAAGGTGCTGTGCTCGCGCGGGTCCGCCAACAGGTTGAAGATCACCTGGGCTGGCGCGGGGATGATCCGTGACGTGCTCACGATCCGGTCGGTGGACATTCCCTCAGCGTAGGTCCCTTTGCTCGGGGTAAGTTCGTCTTCATGAGCTACCACGAACAGTTGGTCACGACCCTTGACGGACGCCAACTCGAGGTCGCTACGTTGGGCGACCCAAGTGGCTTGACCGTCGTCTTTCACCACGGCACGCCGGGATCGGTGAAGTTGGTCAACTATTTCGAGAAGATCGCCGACCAGTCCTCCCTGTTTTTCGTTACCTTCTCACGGGCGGGTTACGGACTGTCCAGTCGGCTCGAGGGTCGCACGATCTCGTCGGTCGTCGCTGACGTGACGACGGTCCTCGACGTACTCGGACGCGAGGACTACGTGGCGGTGGGTTGGTCGGGGGGAGGTCCGCACGCGCTGGCGTGCGCGGCGCTCGACGCACCGCGGTGCTTGGCCGCCTGGTCGCTTGCCGGCGTCGTGCCGCTCGACGCGGGCATCGATTGGACCGAGGGCATGGGCCCGGAGAATCTCGAGGAGTTCTCCCTCGCGCTCGAGGGTGGATCCGAGTACGAGGCTCACGTCATGCGCGACGGCGAGCGCTTCGCCGCTTCGACGCCCGAGAACATTGTCGAGCTCTTCGGTGGGCTCTTGTCCGAGGTCGACAAGGTGGCGCTCGTCGAACACCAGGCACGTGTCGTCCTCGCTGAGGCGTGCGCTCACGCGTTCGTGCAGGGTTACTTCGGTTTCTTTGACGATGACCGTGCGTTCTTTCAGTCCTGGGGATTTGATCCCACCCAGATAGCGGTACCGGTGTTCGTCTGGTTCGGTGACCATGACCTGATGGTGCCTTCGTCGCACGGACAGTGGCTGGTCGAGCACCTGGCGACGGCGATCAAGGTGCACAAGCCCGACGAAGGGCACGTTTCTCTGCTCACGAATCACGAGGACGAACTCGAGGGATCGTTACTGCGAGCCTTTGACGGACGCTTTCGCCGCGGCAGTTAGCGCGCCGTCGAAGCGATCTGGGTGATAATGGACGAGACCACGAGTAAGGACCTTGATGCGCCTGGGCAACATGTACGGACCCGACGTCACGTTCCTCGGCGTACCGGCGGGTGACCCCGACGAACCCGAGCAGTGGGCCAGCGCGCGCGCCGCGCTGATTGGCGCGCCCTTCGACGGTGGCACCTCGCATCGGTCGGGCTGTCGGTTTGGTCCCCAGGCGATACGCACCACTGACTACCTGCCCCAGGACGGCTCGCGCCCGAGTCTCGCCCTGGGCGTGGACCCGCTGGTGGACCTGGGTGTCGTGGACCTGGGCGACGTGTTGATGCCTTCGGGTGAGATCGAGCGTTCACTCGCGGCCCTCGAAAAACTCGTCACCCTTGTCGCGTCCCGAGGCGTCCTGCCGATCGTGCTCGGTGGTGACCACACCATTGCCCTGCCCGACGTCACGGGTGTCGCCCACCACGTGGGTTGGGGTCGGGTGTCGGTAATCCACTTCGACGCGCACGCCGACACCGGCGACAGCCAGTTCGGCTCGCTCTACGGTCACGGTACGCCCATGCGTCGTCTCATCGAGTCGGGCGCCTGTCGCGGCGACCGTTTCCTGCAGGTGGGCCTTCGCGGGTACTGGCCCGAACCCGAGACGCTGCACTGGATGAGCGAGCAGGGCATGCGATCCTTCGAGATGTCCGAGATCGTGCGCCGAGGCCTCGACGCCGTGCTCGACGAAGTGATCACGATCGCCCTGGACGACTGTGACGCCGTGTTTCTCTCGGTGGACGTGGACGTGGTCGATCCGGGGTCGGCCCCCGGTACGGGCACGCCCGAGCCCGGCGGGCTCACCAGTCGTCAGTTGCTCGACGCGGTGCGCCGCATCGCCATGTGGGTGCCGCTCGCGGGTATGGACGTCGTTGAGGTGTCGCCGCCCTACGACCAAGCTGAGATCACGGCGTACCTCGCCAATCGCGTGGTGCTCGAGGTGCTCGGTGGCGTTGCTTGGCGCGAGAAGTCACTGCGCGGCGAGGTCGTGCGCGATCCAAGTGACCCGCTGCTCAAGGACCGCTAGTCGCGCATTGATTCAAGGATCCGAACCACGAGTTCCTCGCTGGTGTCGGGGTGTAGGAACGCGAGGCGCGCCACGGTCTCGCCCTCCCACTTGGTCGGGGTCACGAAGGCGATCTGATCGCGCAGGAGTTGTTGGCTCCACGCGCCGTAGCGCTCGGCGTCCCAACCGAGGCGTCGGAACAACACAATCGAGAGGCTCGCTGGACGGACCAGTTCGAGGTAGTCCATCTCTTTAATGAGCGCAGCGGCACGGTTGGTGATGTCGATCGACGCCTCGACGGCATCCTCGTAGGCGCCCACGCCGTTGGTCACCAGCGAGAACCAGAAGGCGAGCCCGCGCGCGCGACGTGAGAGATGGATCGCGAAGTCCGAGGGGTTCCACTCGTAGTTCTCGTCCTCGTTGTCGTGCAGAACGTCGAGGTAGCCCGCCTGTTGGGCGAGGATCTTTCGTGCGGTCGTCGGATTACGATAAAGCAGCGCGCAGCAGTCCAGCGGTGCGTAGAGCCACTTATGTGGATCGACGATGAAGCTGTCGGCGTGGCGCATTCCCGAGAAGAGGTGGCGTTGGGAAGGTGAGAACAACGCGGCGCCGCCGTAGGCTCCATCGACGTGGTACCAGAGGTCGTTCTCTCGCGCGAACGTGCCCAGACCCTCGAGGTCGTCGACGATGCCCGCGTTGGTCGTCCCCGCGGTCGCCACCACACCCACCACGTTGTCGGCGAGGGGATCATTGGCCATCGCGGCCTCGAGGCGCGCTCTGGTGAAGCGGTGGTCGTCGCACTCGACCACGAGCGCCTCGATCCCCAGGACGTGCAGTGACTTGCCGATACTCGAATGCGCGTCCTGGGAGACGGCGAAACGCACCTGGTGGGGAGCGAACTCTGGCCGCTTGGCGCGACCGATGTCGCGTCCGACCGTGAGACTCGAGAGATTGCCCATCGAGCCTCCCGAGACGAAGGCGCCGCCCGCGTGGGCGGGCAGGCCCGCCTGGTCGGCGAGGAACTCGAGCGCCTGGTTCTCGAGCACCACGGCGCCCGCGGATTCGAGCCAGCTCGTGCCGTTCAGTCCCGAGCACGCTACGACCATGTCAAAGAGCAGCGAGTTCTTGGTGGGAGCGTTGGGGATGAACGCGAGGAACCCCGGTGAGTCGCACGAGATCACGTGCGCAGCGATGCGGTCCTTGAAGAACGCGAGGATCTCCTCGGGGTTGTTGCCGTGATGGTTGATGAGTCCTTGGAGGTCGGGCAGTTCCTCGACGGCGAGCCCACCGAAGTCCAGCGGCACCGGATGGGTCAGCCGGTCGCGACAATACGCGAAGACCGCCTGGGCGAGTTGCTCGTCGAATTCAAACATGTGCTGGCCCATGGCCCTCGTCCTTCAAATTGGTCCCTTGCCATCGTAGGCACTATCGGCGCAAGCTAAGGAGGCCGCGAGTCGTAATTCGAGGGCGAAGTACAATCCTCCAATGGCACTAGCGCGCGTTGGTTTTCTTGGACCCGAGGGTTCGTTCTCTCACGAGGCCGCGGCGAAACTGGAGAACGTCGAGGCGGTCGCGTGCGGCTCGATTCCCGAGGTCTTGGCGAGCGTCGCCAACGGTACCCTCGAGCTTGGTCTCGTGCCGCTCGAAAACGCCATCGAAGGAACGGTGTCTGCGAGCATCGACGGACTCGTCTTTGACCACGAACTGGTCATCGAGCGCGAGATCGTGTTGCCGATCCATTTGCACCTGCTCGCGAGGCCGGGCGTGAGCCCCGCTGAGGTGACCAAGGTCCTCAGTTACGTGCACGCACTCGAGCAGTGCCGAGGGTACGTGGCGACGCTGCCCCTCGCCACGACCATACAGACCACGTCGACCTCCCAGGCGGCGCGCGACGTCGCCTCCTCGAACGAGCCGTGGGCGGCGGTGGGATCACTGGTGGCGGCGGACCTCTTTGGTCTCGAGGCGATCGCCCAGAACATCGAGGACCATCCAGACAACGCCACTCGCTTCATCCTCGTGGGTCGTGACGCGATTGCGTCGCCCACCGGAAACGACCGCACGTCCATTGTCTGCTTTCAAGACGCGAACCACCCCGGTTCGCTCTACGCGATCCTGGGACGATTCGCCGCTCGCGACATCAACCTGACCAAGCTCGAGAGTCGTCCGACCAAGCAGGGCCTCGGTGACTACTGCTTCGTCATGGAGTTCGAGGGTCACGTCGCCGACGACGTCGTCGCGGACTGCCTGGCGGACTTACAGGCCCACCTCACCCGGGTCAAGTTCCTGGGCTCGTACCCGGTGACGGGTGCAGGCGCCGAGGACCGTCGCGAAGAGGTGGGCGAGGCGCGAAAGTCAGCGAGCACGTGGATCGCGTCGATCCGCTCGCGGGTGCGCACCTAGCTCTCTAGTCCGTGGTGCTCGAGCCAGTGGTAGCCAAGGCTCGCGCACGTGAGCAGCACGCTCGCCGAGCCGAGCCCGGCGACAACTGATTGAGCCTTTCCCGAAAGGGCGACATCCGCGACGGCGAGCACGAGCAAGAGCACTCCCGCCGTTGCTTGAAACGGTGCGGCCACTTCGTGGTGGATCCAAACGAGCAGTAGCGCGATCGTCGCCATGACAAAGGGAATGCTCAGGCGCTGCCAGCCGAGCGCGCCAAGGCCCCAGGGGACGAGAACCGACGCCGCGAGTTGGACCAGCGTCGCCAGACTGAGACGCCGCTCGATGCGACGCGCTTCGGTTCCCCGGGGCCTCGGTGCACTCGAGAGCAAACTCGTGGTGACCGCAGCCGCGCCGAGCACGATGAGTACGCCGAGAACGAATGCCACGAGGGCTGAGGTGAGCGGGGCCAGTGCCCTCACCAGCCACCAGGCACCAAAGACGACCTGAAAGCCCCCGCCCACGAGCAACACCCGCTGGCGCCACTGCGCCACGGCGCTCGCGTGCTCGAACGAGGGAACTTCGGCGCATTCGTGGTCCAGGGTGGTCATCGGACGCTCTCGTTCAACTGGTGCTCGCTCGAGAGAGCGTAGGAGCGCACGGTGTTGGCGATCACGTCGGACCAGGGGGTCGGTGCCACGTCGAACGTGGATTGAGCGAGCGACGAGTCCATCACGAAGTCGTCGCGGAACTGGTATTCGGTCTCTCGAAGTTCGCGCATCTGGCGCGAGAAGAGTCCGAGCACGTTGAGTATGGGCGAGGGAAGGCCCCGGACGCGCACGTGCTTGGCGCCCGCGAACGTGCTGACGTCGTTGGCTACTTCTTGTTGGGTGCGCGGCTCATTCGACGGCACGTGCCAGGCCTTGCCCCACGCCCGAGGATCGGCGCCCACGAGGACCGCGAGACGCGCGACGTCCTCGGTGTAGGTGAACGTGTGGGCGACGTTGGGGTCACCGA
>Ga0302140_10001089_pt1 | contig 35500 bp, 32 predicted proteins | sample I_Bog_E1_1_FD_202095 | JGI IMG/M metagenome (GOLD analysis project Ga0302140, IMG submission 202095) | Peat permafrost microbial communities from Stordalen Mire near Abisko, Sweden - I_Bog_E1_1 | ecosystem: Environmental > Terrestrial > Soil > Wetlands > Peat | place: Sweden: Abisko, Stordalen... | reverse complement strand
TGCACGGCCAGGCCTTTATTCAGGGGAACACCAAGCAATTTAATACCGGCAACCCTTTCACTCCGACAATTCCCGATTACTACAGCTATCAGTTCAATGGCACCGTGAGTGGCGCGCTTTCAAAGAAGGCCTCCTTCTTTGCAAGCGCCGAACAGCGAAATACTGAGAACGTAAACGCCTGGCTCATTCCGGATGCAGTGTTGGAAGACGGCTCGGGCGCATTTGTCAACGATCCAAACTACGGCGTAAGCCTGCTGAATCGGCGCATTCGCGACAACGCCTCCGCACGCATCGATTGGCAATTGGGTGCAAGAAATACGTTCACCGCACGCTATGGTTTTTGGTCTGAATCCGAGCACGGTGATCTGAGCCAGGGATCTCTGCCCTCAGCTTCCACGCATGAATCCAACACCGACCATACCGTGCAGATGAGCGATGCGTTCATCATCAACGATCACGCTGTAAATGAAACGCGCTTTCAGTACGAGCGCCAGAACGAAAATCACTATCCCGATTCGACGGATCGCACCATCGGTGTTCAAGGAGACTTCACCGGAGGCGGATACTCGGGCCAGGAAAGCCGCGATCACACCACGCGCCTCGAACTGTGGAATATTACGACACTCAGCCACGGCGGACAGGCTATCAAGTTCGGCACTCGCTTGCGCGATAACCGCGACGCCAATCTGACCAACTCAAATTTCAATGGCGCCTTCACGTTTGCTAACTACCAGGACTATTTGGGAATGGCCAACGGACTGCAGAGCGGTGAAACCTTTAATCAGTTGCAACCGAGTTATGGCCCTATTTCCGCGAGCTACTCCACAGGACAGGAATCGGCGCTTGCAAATATGTTCGACATCGCGCTGTTTGTTCAAGACGATTGGAAGGTCAATCCCAAGCTGACGCTCTCCGGCGGCTTGCGTTGGGAAGCTCAAAACCATATCCATGACCACGACGACTGGGGCCCAAGAGCTTCGTTCGCATACGCCCTGGACGGAAACGGCAAGGATAAGAAGACCAAGACCGTGGTGCGCGGCGGCTATGGGTTCTTCTTCGATCGGTTGCAGACAAGCAGCCTTCTGACCATTAACCGCGCCAACATCCAGCAGCAGGTCGTGCTAAACGATCCAACCTGCACCTCGACCGCAACCTCACTCAACGCAATCGAGATGAGCACGTGTTCCAGCAATGGCCCCGCTGCGAGCGGAAACGCGACGCCCGTCAAGTACGAGGTTGATCCCGGCTTTCACGCAGCTACCACTGAGCAATTTGGCACTAGCCTGGAACGGCAGCTTTTTCCAGGAACAAGCTTGACGTTCACTTATCTGCACTCCTTCGGGGTCCACCAGGTGGTAACGCGCAATGCTAACCAAGCTACCGGCGGCACTCCGCAGACCGATTCGGGCGGCTATTTGTATGAGTACTATCCCGAAGCAGTATTCAAACAGAATCAGGCTATCTTCAGCGCGAATTCGAGAATTACCAAAAACCTGAGCCTGGTCGGTTTTTATACGCTTTCGTACGCGAATGGAAACAGCAACGGAAACGGCTTTGGACCGGGCAGCGCATCGAATGCATATGACCTTGACCAGGACTACGGCCGCGCCGGATTTGTCACGCGCAACTCGGTCTTCTTCATGTCGAGTTATACGGGTCCATGGGGAATTCGTTTTAATCCATTCCTTGTTGCGCAATCGGGCCGTCCGTTCAACATCACGCTTGCCTCCGATCCGCTGAATAACCTCTTCAACCAGCGGCCAACTTATTCAACCGCCAACACCCCAGCAGCGGACGTGGTGTCGACACCATATGGAGTAATGGACAGCGCCGCTCTACCAGGTGAATCACTGATCCCTGCCAATCTAGGCAACGGTCCAGCAGCAGTAGCTCTTAATCTGCGCATCAGCCGCGCATTCGGTATTGGTCCCAAGACAACAGCAACCGGTGGCGTGACAGATGGAGGTGGACCTCCGGGAGGAGGTGGACCCCCAGGAGGCGGTGGCGGGGGCGGCGGACGCGGTGGTGGCCCTCCCGGAGGCGGTCTTGGACCCGGCGGCCTCGGCGGCGGCGGCGGCGGTCGCGGCGGACCTGGCGGTATGTTCGGGCCCACCAATACTGGCCGTAAGTACTCGCTGAACTTCAGCGTGCAGGCTTTGAATCTGTTCAACGATATCGACTATGGAACTCCGACAGGAACGTTGACGAGCCCTTACTTCAATAAGTCGACTAGTCTCGCCGGTGGAATATTCAGCACCGGGTCTGCTGCAAGGCGAATCTTCGTCCAGGCCGTCTTTTCGTTCTGAGCAACGACCAGATAGATGGAAAAGGCCCGAACTTAACACTCCGGCCTTTTCCATTTCAATCCAGTCCCTATCCATCGCCCGCAATGTAGCGTTCCCGGTGGTATTCGAAGAGAGTGCGATACAACGACTCCCATTGTTGCGCCCGTGCTTCGATGCTGAAGTAATCCTCGATGCGCGCCCTCGCTGCGCGGCCCAGCTTTTGGCGCGCGAAAATGCTGCTTCGCATGAGCGCCAGCATAGCCGCGGCCAGAGCCTCAGAATTCTTGGGGGGCACCAACATACCCACTTCCCCCATCAATTCCCGCACGCCGCCCACGTCGGTCGCAACGACGGGCTTCTCCATGGACATGGCCTCGCCCACAGCAAGAGGCATCCCTTCCCAGGCTGAAGCGAGCACGAATCCGTCGGCGGCATCGAGCAATGCGTCAAGATCGCGGCGCAGTCCCAGCCAGCGAACCTGACCGGGCGACCCGTGCCCCGCAGAAAAGCCGGCCTCTCCCATTTCTCCTGTTCCTTTTCCTTCGCCCGCGATCCAAAGCTCTACATCCGGAAGCGCCGCTGAGACTGTCTTGAATGCCGCAAGGAGATTAGGAATATCCTTCGCCGGCACCAACCGCCCCGCGGTGAGCCAGATGAATTTGTCGACCACGTCCATGGTCGTGCGCACTCGCATGCGCCGTGCAGCATTGGAAAGGAACAACGCTGTCTCGATGCCATTGGTCACTACCACGCACTTGTGTCGCGGAACAGCCTTGAGCAGAACAAAGCGCTCCGCGGCAACAGCGCTTACAGCTGTGGTGCGTTTGCACAGAAAATCCGTCATCCGGTAGGCGATCATGCGATGCGCGCCGCCTTCATAAACGTTGTGCACGGTCGAAAGAACCACAGGCGCGGGGACAAGAATCCTGAGCAGCCGCGCAACAATATTGGCATGGAACGAATGGCTGTGGATCAGGTCTGGGCGATAACCACGCAGGAAGCGGCGCGCCCGGAAGAAGCCTCTCAGCACGCTGGCGGGCGATCTTCGCATATCGAGATGAATTACCGGCAGTGCCGTAGGCCATTGCTCGGCGACCGGAGGGCGCAGCACAAGCAGCTTTACCACATGGCCGCGGGCTGCCATGCGCGATGCCACCGCCAGAACTTGCCGTTCTGCCCCGCCCATGCCGAGCGACGTGAGCAAGTACACGATCACCATAGGTCTAAGCTTCCACAAAGAATCCGTGTGGAACGATGATAACGCGTACTCAGGCTTTTCGCCGCATACCGAAGCGTCGCTGGAGCAGCCAATCCACAGCAAACAAGCCCGGCCCAAGTATCAGAATCAGCAATGCCGCAAACCAGTAGGTATAAGGGCTGGCCCCGTAGAAGTCGTCCGGCTTGGAGAAAATGTGAGAGAAGTTGACCCGGTCATCGGGCACGCTGAGGAAGGCCATTGACATGTTGACGAACAGAACAAGCGCGGTGAGGCGAGACGCAACGCCGCACGCAAAAAGAATACCTCCGGCGAATTCTACCAGTGCGACCAGATGAGCTGTGGTGCCGGGTGCTGGAAGATTAAGACTGGCGAAAAACTGCGTTACGCGGTCGAGGTGTGTGAGCTTGCCCCATCCATCCTGTGCAAACTGCCACCCCCAATACAGACGAATAGCCAGCAGCAGCGGGTTCTGTAGGCGGTTCATCATTGAAGCAAAACCGCTATACGCAGTCCTTCCAAGATCTACGATCTTTGCCATATCCGTCCGTCCTAGTCGTTGAGTAATGAATCGAGTTCCGGGGCACAGATCCAGCCCAGTTCGGCCCAATGGCCAAACCATGCGCGCACTAATGCGGGCAGACGTGCGGCCGTCTTGCTGGAACCACAGAAGCCGGCCTCCAGCGACGCGCCCAACGAGAGACCATTGCGAATGGCTGCGAGAGTCAGAAACTCTTCCTGCTCCAGCCTTCTGAAGTAGACTGCGTTGTCGAATCGATGTGCCGCAACCCAAGTAGGCCGGATACGCAACTTAGGCAGTTTTGCAGGCGGCGCAGGTCCGACTTCATGCTTGACGCCGGCCTCGCTGGTTCCGCGCCTTCGCTGCTTGTGCAAAGCCAACACCAGCTCGTCTGCCGCATAGTTCAAGGCCAGCAGGCGCAGATGCGGCTGAAGTCCAAGCCCCGACCCGGCATCAAGCGTTGCAATCTGATCGAGCGTGAGAGGCGTGCGTTCCGCGTTGTCAAAAGCCTCCACAAATGCCCACTCGATGCGCGCCACATCCAACGCCACCCTTTGACGCCGTCCTCCAAAATCCGGATGAGATTCAAGCCACTCTGGCAGCCTCGATCCAAGGTCGCGCAGCGTAAACGATCGGCTCGGATGCGCCGTGAGGTATCCGATTGAGAGCGCCTCGAACACGCGTCCTCCAACCACTGCACGCAGCGCAGGAAAGTCCTCGGCCAGTGCGTCCAGTACCCGAAACCAGTATTGCCTGTTGTAGATTTCCAGACGCTCGGAGGCCGTGAGCCGGCTGTTCGGCGCAATGAACGTTGCGGCCACATCTGCCATCGCCCGGCCATCCGGAGACTGTCTGCGCATGTCCTCGCCCGGTGTCAGCGGCATCATCACCGCGGCTGCCATTTCACGTTGAAGTTCGGCCAGGCTCATCGGTTCGGGGCTCATTGCGCAGCCTCCACGAGTGCCCCTGCGGATTCTTCGAGATATCGCTCCGCCTTTTTCGCTTCGGCATGAACTTCGTCGAATGTCGGTATGTGTTCGTCCCATTCAAGCAACGTGGGCGTCGGTCCGCAGCGCTCAATCGCTCGCGCATAGAGTTCCCAAACCGGATCGATCACAGGATGATCGTGCGTGTCCAGAATGTATTTCTCATACTTCGAATGCCCGGCGATATGAATCTGCGCGACACGATGAGCAGGCACATAGTTCACATAATCCATCGGCGCGAATTCATGATTCACTGACGAGACATAAATGTTGTTCACATCGAGAAGAATGCCGCAGTCGGCGCGTTCCACAACTTCCGTGAGGAACTCCCACTCTGTCATCTGCGAGCCAGTGAATGCCGCGTAGCTCGAAACATTTTCGACGGCAACCGGAATTTCAAGATAGTCCTGCACTTGCTTAACACGCTCGACGGTGCGCTCAACGGCTTCCCACGTATAGGGCAGCGGCAGCAGGTCATGTGTATATGTACCGTCCACGCTGCCCCAGCAGAGATGATCGCTGAGCCAGGGAGTACCGGTCCGCCGAACCAATGTCTTGAGCCGCCTCAGGTGTTCGGGATCGGGCGCGGTGACAGAACCGAAATACATAGAGACCCCATGCTGGACGACACGGTACTGCTCAAGAATCTGATCGAGAACAGCAAGCGGGCGCCCCGCATCGCACATGAAGTTTTCCGAAATAATTTCGAACCAATCCACTACCGGCTTGCGCGAGAAGATGTGGTTGTAATGCGGAATGCGCAGGCCGATGCCGACTCCGTGATCCTGATACGCATTGAACCGATTGCCGGACATGGGAATCCTTGGAAAGGCAGTTATTAGTGATTAGTTGTTAGTGATTAGTTGATGGCGCGGAAGACAAATTCAACTTTCCAATGCCGGCCGCGCCATCTTGGGGAGTTGACGCTATGCAACCTTCGGTGGCTTGGAACCGTCGGTAGCGCAGCCGCCCTTACCCTTGCATGTATTCTTGCCCTTGCAGCCCTGGTCGCTGGTGGAGCAGCCGCCAGTGCCCTTGCAATCGTTTTTGCCTTTACAAGCATGTTTTGCAGGCGGTGTCTTGTCCTGCGCGGCGTAGAGCAGGCCCGCGGTTGTTCCAGACACCTTTGCCGTGCCGTTGGAGGCCGCCTTGGCCGCTACGGAGGTTCCACCGACCAGGCCGGAGAGCGCCGCCGTCAGAAGCAGTGCATTCAACTGATTCTTTGTCATGATCCTTTGACCTCATTTTGGGGGTTGTGGCGGAGGGGGTCCGCTGGTTGAAGAGCGACTTTCCAACTTGCTCCCGTGCGGATTAATTGGAAGGTCGTCGCCGTTACGGGATTTGCTCTTACCCGATCCCGCGCAATTCGTGTCACGCACCTTAGGAGTGAAGGCCCGAGGGAAAGGTTACAGGGAATCTTCCAGCTTTGAAAATGAAAATCTTTCGCCCTTCTCCACTGACTCCAGTACGAGCAAGTCCGCCGATTGGATTTCGAACATCAATTCAGTTCGCAGCGGACATGTTCCTCAAGCGTTTGGTGGCCGTCCCCCGCGTGCGCTAACCTGAATCTGCCCGGAAGCCCGCTGCAGATGTCCGGTTCAGGAGGTCGCAAGTTGAGTCAAGATTTTCCTGAAGTTCCGAACCGCCTGCGTGCACTGGGCGGCGCCAGCCTGCTTTTGGCGATTCTGCAAAGCCTCTGTACCGCGGTCTTCGCCATCAGCGGTGTCAGGCTGGCAATCGGTCTCACCGCTCTTGCAGCAGTCAGCGGCATCTACGCACCTGCGCGCGGCTTTCATCAGGACGCCATCCGCATCCCCATGCTCATCGTCGCCGCTCTCGGCTCAGTTGTAAATCTGGCTGTCATTGCCTGGATCTGGCATTTGCGCGCAAAACCCTCAGCGCAGTGGCGAAGGCGCGAGTTGAGCACAAAGCAAAAGCGCTCGGAGCGATTTCAGGTTGCGATGGCAATTCTGACGTTGATTCTTGTTGGCCTCGAAACCTGGACTCATCCAAAGATTCATCGCACCGGACCGGCACCCACGGTGCGTTCGGGGAGCTTCTGAAAATCAGGAAGAGTTCGACAGTTCCAATTCCCTGTCCAAACGCGCATGGAGCCGCTCGCTCAAGCCGGCCGGAAGTTCGAACACGCGCCCATCTGCAACCAGAACAACCACATTCCGCGTCGAATCCAGAACCGCCGAGCATATCTCGCAAGTCTCAAGATGCTTGTCGATCTCGGCACGCAGGTCCGCATCCACCTCGCCGTCTATATAAGCGGAGATGTATTCCCAAACGTGTTGGCAGTCGATCCTCATCTAAACCACCCAAGCACGCCCTTGCGTTTGGGCGCAAAACCCTCCAGGCGCGGCGCCAGTTCCCTCTGTAGCAAAGCTCGCGCACGGTGCAGCCTTACTTTGACGGCTCCTTCGGTTGTTCCCAGCGCGACGGCCGTCTCACGCACATCCATCTCTTCGATGTCCCTCAGCAGCACTACGTTACGGTAAATCGCCGGCAGGCCCTCGACTGCCTTGCGCAGCATCGCTCCAAGTTCCTCGCGCTCCAACGCCTTAGAGGGAACTTCACGCCAACTGGTCAGGATCGCCGGCGTGTAATCCCCAGTCTGCTCATCGGTCTCGGCATCCAGTGAATCTTCACGTCGCGTCGCCGCTTTGCGCAGCCTGCCCAGCCCCTCATTGCGCGCAATGGAAAGAACCCATGTCCGGAATTGCGAGTCGCCACGGAAATTCTTCAGATTCAGATAGACCTTGATTGCCGTCTCCTGCGCCGCGTCCTCTGCCTCGGCCTCATTGCGCAGCAGCGATGACAACAGAAAATAGATGGAGCGCTCGCACGGGCGGATGAGTTCGTGGAACAGGTGTCGCTCGCCCGCCAGGATGCGGCGAATACAGTCAGCCTCGAATTCGGGGTTCGGCGCGGTCATCCTGATCCTAAAAGGTTGCGGAAATTCGATCGACAGCGGGCTTCCGGCTTAAGGTCCCTGTACTCAGAACTATATAGCTCTCTGCCCTGAACCGCGCAAAAGAGACGATCCAGCCCGATTAAAGGTTGCAAGTTTTTTTACTTCAAAAACTTTCCTTGTACTCAAAACAGGAATTGGGCTGTACAATCTCCACGAGGAGACCCATGGCCGGAGATATATCACTACAGTGCAGCGATTGCGGGCAGGACTTCACCTTCACCGCTGCTGATCAGGCGTTCTTTCAGGAACGTGGTTATTCGACCCCAAAGCGTTGCAAGAATTGCCGTCAGGCAAAGAAGAACGACCAGGGGGGGTCCGGCTACCGTTCGGCTCCAGCACAGGGTACACCTGTGATTTGTTCGGGTTGCGGCCAGCCTACAACAGTGCCTTTCGAACCTCGTGGCGACCGCCCGGTGTTTTGCCGGGATTGCTATCAGGCTCGAAAAGGCAGCGGCGGTGGTGGTGGCGGCAGTTCGCGCGGCCGCGGCCGTTACTAGGTTACTCCGAATCCGAAGCCCTTTTTCAGCCTCAGATTCGTGCGTTATCAGGCAAGCTAAGTCAGTGCTCTCGGGAGGGCGATCGGGACCCCTGCGACGCCAGTTAATCGGGCGCGTAGTTCCCCATCGAGCTTACGTGCATCAAAACTGTGTAACGCAAGCCTCATCAGGGCAGCCACCCAAAAAGCGGCTGCCCTTTATGCTGTCCGGATTCTACTTCTCATTCACTTGAGGACCGGATTCCAACTTCAATGTCTTTCATGGACATCCGCTGCGCAGCCCGATAAACTAGCCCTTCATCCAACGCCCAACCCTGAGGACACATCCTAGTATCATGGCTTCTCAACTCTCCTTATCCGGATTCGCCTGGAAAAATCTTTGGCGCCGGCGCCTCAGGACTCTGCTTACGCTCTGCGGTATCGGCATGGCCATCGGCGCATTTGTCGCGTTGGTCGGCTTCTCCCGCTCATTTGAAACCGAATGGCTGCGGCTATATTCGTCCTCCGGCACTGACATCGCCGTGGTCGACAAGAACTTCATGAACTCTTCCGTCGACCAGAGCGTAGTGGCGAAGGTTCGAGCCGTTCCCCTCGTCGAACAAGCCGAGCCAATGATCTTCAACATCATGGACCTCACGCCGGAAGTCAACGCTATCGTCTTTGGCTGGCTCGATAACACCTATGAGTTCAACTCCCTGACTTTCACCTCCGGCAGCCGCTTTCACAATGGAAAGCCGGAAGTCATTATCGGTGACACGCTGGCCCGCAATATGAACAAGAAGGTCGGCGACCCCTTCGAAATGCAAGGCTCCACCTTTACCGTAGTTGGGATCTACCATGGTGGAACAGCTTTGGAAGCCGGCGCAGTCATTTTGCCGCTCGACCAAATGCAACAGCTTTCCAGCATGCAGGGCAAGGTCTCTGGAGTTCATGTGCGTTTGCGCCCCCTCCCCGCAGCCGAAACCCAGGAGCACTACTTCAAGCGCGCACAGGCCGCGATTGAGGCTGTCGTGCCGGGCCTGAATGCGCAGCTTGCTTCTGATCGAGCCACAAACAACCAATTCGTCGATCTAGCTCACGCCGTTGCCTGGGGCACATCCGCAATTGCGCTATTCGTCGGTATTCTCGGCATCGCCAACACCATGGCCATGTCAGTTTTCGAACGCACACGGGAAATCGGCATTCTACGCGCCATCGGCTGGAAGTCATGGCGTGTCATGTTGCTCATTGAGACAGAAGCGACCGGGCTTGGATTCGCCGGCGGTGTCCTTGGCATTGGCGCCGGATGGGCAGGCCTGCACGTGCTCTCTTATCTACCGAAAACGAATATCTTCGTCTCAACATCTCTTACTCCAGCACATTTGCTGGAGTCGATGGCAATTTCAGTGGTATGCGGCATCCTGGCAGGGGCTTATCCCGCGTGGCGTGGCGCGCATCTGTCTCCCGTGGAGGCGCTCCGCCATGACTGAATCCCAAACGCATCCCCAGTTGGAAGTCCGCAGCCTCCGCAAGACCTACGACGACGGCCGTATCGAAGCGTTGCGCGGTGTAGACCTGATTGTCACCGCCGGAGAATACATTGCTATCAGCGGTTCGAGCGGCAGTGGAAAGTCGACCCTGCTCCATCTGCTTGGAGGTCTGGACATTCCCACCAGCGGCCAAGTGCTCTTTAAAGGCATCGCCCTTTCCGCCAGCGATTTAGATGATTACCGAGCCCGTCAAATCGGCTTCATCTTCCAGGCCTTTTATCTGCTACCAACGCTGAGCGCTATCGAAAATGTCCAGGTCCCCATGCTCGCTCTTGGACTTCATGCGAACAACCGCGCTGAACGTGCGGAGGCCCTGCTCGTCGAGATGGGTCTCAATCACCGCCTGAACCAGTATCCCAATGAATTATCCGCCGGGGAGCGTCAGCGCGTAGCTATTGCGCGCGCTCTCGCCAACGATCCCACCATTTTGATGGCCGACGAACCCACGGGAAACCTCGACAGCGTGAACTCTGCGCGTATCATGGAGATACTCACCGGCATTCAGAAGAAGCGCGGTATGACGTTGATCATCGTGACCCACGAGAACGACATCGCAAACGCGGCTCCCCGTCACATTCGCATCCGCGACGGGAGAATCGAAGCATGAGATTCTCCTCCCCTGCATTGGCAATGACGCTTCTGGCCACCCTTCTTCCAGCCTTGGCCGGTTATCCGCAGGCTCCTCAAACTCCACAAGCCCGCGACGTAGCCCCGCTGCTCGCCGGTCCGCGCCAAGCCGTGCAGCAGGCTGATTATCGCGTTACCGGTCACCTTGCCCGCGTCGATGCGAAAGGAACACGTACCACTTATGACATCTCCATCAAGGCGCACTGGTTCTCTGGCGCATTAAAGATTCTCGTCGACGTAACAGCCCCGGTCGATGCCCGCGCCCACATCCTGATGGAAATGCGTCCCACCGGCCAGAGTTCCATCCGCATTGCGCATCCGGGAGACCAGACCGCAGCAATACTACCCTTCGACAAATGGAGCGACGGCCCGCTCGGCCCAGGATTCAGCTACGAAGATTTGCTCGAACAGCATTATTTCTGGCCCGGTCAGGCAGCGCTGGAATCGGTAAAGCGCGGCGCACGTGATTGCGATGTTTTGAAGAGCACCCCGGGCCCTGCCGATAAAACCCAATACGCCGAAGTTCGCACCTGGCTTGACCACAGCATCCACTTCCCCGTATACGTAGAGAAAACCACCAAAACAAGCGGAACCGTGAAACAATTCACTTATTACGGCATTCGCCATGATGGAGGAATCTGGTCGGCAACCCAGATTGAAGAAAAAACACGTGGCCAGGAAGGCTCCACATTCCTTATCATTAGTCGCGGCAGCCCAAAAGCAAATCTCACCCTCGGGGACTTTAGCCCGGAACGTGTCACTCATTTCTGAACGCTTCACCCATTTTGACCGGATCGTCGGTTTTCCAGGATTGCCTCTATGTATATTGTTCTCTCGATCGTGGCGCTGGCTGCGGTCATTTTCGGCACGGGATTTCTCTATCAGGTCGTCGGCTCCCATCGTGACCGGATGCGTTTTTCGTCTCCCGGACGCTGGGTCAAAATCGGAAGCGGCCATAAGCTCTACATGCTCGAACAGGGCGAAGGTGGCCCCACCGTGCTGTTCGAAGCCGGCATAGCCGCCACAAATCTCAACTGGTGCCACATCCAGGAGACCGTCGCCCACTTCACCCACACCGTGTCCTATGACCGCGGCGGCCTGGGTTGGAGCGGCCCCAGTATAACCGCGCGAACGCCAACCAATTGCGCTTCCGAATTGCACGATCTGCTCGAAAAGGCCAACATCAAGCCGCCATACATTCTCGTCGGCCACTCCTTTGGCGGACTCGTCATGCGCCGCTATGCCCTGAGCTACCCTGAGGAAGTATCCGGAGTAGTCCTGGTAGACCCCATGCGCTGTGAAGAATGGCCGCCCATGAACCCCGGCAGACAATCCGAAATCGATAAGGTCAAAAAGCTCTCCGGCTACGCCATTCCCATCGCACGCTTCGGACTCGCTCGTCTCGCAGTTACATCCTTGCTTTGCCGCTCCGGCCGCATCTCCGGACATTTGGCGGGTGTTGGCGGAGCCCCGGGACGCCACGTCCTTCGCCGTGTGACCGAAGAAGTCGGAAAGATGCCCAAAAAAGTCTGGCCCATCGTTGCCGCGCATTGGTCCCGTCCCGCCTACTACACAGGCATGAAGGACCACGTGAGAGCCGTGCCCGACACCGTCCGTGAAATGCGCGACGCAGACCCCATACACGACATCCCTGTCCTCCTGCTGACACCAGGGAAATCGACCCCACTTTCCGACGCAGCCGTACTCCGCATCGGCGACAACGTGCAGCAGGTAATCGCCCCTACCAGCGCCCACTGGATTCATCTCGACCAACCCGACCTTGTCATCGAATCCATCCGCGAAATGGTGGCAGCAGCAGTTGCCGCCGAGCCCGTCGCAGCTTCGGTCTGAGGCGTCGGAGTTCTCGGAGCTTTGATTCTATTCTTCGTACCTGTCCGTTCAAGCGCACGATTGGATTGCAAGGGACGAGGTAAAACATGGATTTCGATTATGTTGTTTTGCCGGCAATCATCCTGACGGTCGGAATCCTTGTGATCTGGCTGAGTATTCGCCGCATTCGCTCCCTCACCACAAGAAAATACCGTGCCTGGCGAAGTATTTCCGAGCGCGTGGCATTTTCAGCAGTTATTCTTCTTGCCGTTGTCGCCGCCGGCAGCAGCACCTTCAACGCGATTGCGCTGCAAGCTTATCGCAAAGCTCATCCGCCTCAAGGCGCCTTTTACACCGTCAACGGCCGGCAGATGTACATCCATTGCACTGGCAGCGGCTCACCGACCATTGTCCTCGACTCCGGATATGGGAGCGATTCCCTCACCTGGCAGATCGTCCAACCCGAGCTTTCAAAGACCACCCGCGTCTGCTCCTTTGACCGCGCCGGATCAGGCTGGAGCGACCCGCAACCCGGCCTGCGCGATGCCGACCAGATTTCCCAACAGTTGCACGACCTGCTGCATCAGGCCCAAGTCAACGGCCCGATTGTCTTGATGGGCCACTCCATTGCCGGGCTCTATATACGCGATTACGCAACACACTATCCCGCCGATATTGCAGGAATTGTTTTCGTGGACGGCTCTTCGCCTTCCCAATTTCACAACCCTCTTTTCACGGCCGAGATGGTCAAAGGACCGACATGGCTCCTCTACAGAGCAACATCGATTCTCGGCATACCCCGGCTATTGTGGATTTGCTCATTGTCCGCGCCCGGCCTGGATGCCCACGCCGGACTGGTAGACGCAGAAGATCGTTTCCGTGGACACATCGGGGCCCTTCAAACCGAGATGGACAGTTTCCCTCAATCCGCCGACGAAACAGCTCAGACCGGCCCCTATGGTGCCCTTCCAATCCTGATCTTCACGCAGGATACAGACAAAACGTCAGCAGAGGGAGAACCAAATATTGCGGTCGCCTGGAGACAAATGCAGGAAGACCTCAAAAAGCTCTCTACCCGCAGCCGAAGGATTATCGCCAAAGGCAGCGGACACTACATTCATATTGACCGCGCAGACCTGATCGAGAAGGAGGTGCCGTTATTCATACAGCAAATCCGCGGCACCGCCCCTCAACCCTCAAACTACGGTTCGACCACGCCAGAATAGGCCTCTTCTGCAATCCAGGGCCACCGATCAGCCTACTTCTTCTCCCCCGCCTCAAAAGTAGTCCAAGGCCCCGCCTTCATATCGTGCAGAATCGACTTCTGCCACGCGAACTGAGGATGCGCAGCCAGAAACGGAGCCGCTATAAAATCCTCGCCGCACGGATGCCCGGCCCTGCCGATAAAGCTCAGCTTCGCCGCCATATCCGAATCCATCACCTTGCCCGTCACAGCGCCGCTCGGGCTATAAGGCGGGCTGTCCCAAACCTTCTCTCCAACCGACGAAGTATCCTCATGACCGCACAGGCTGCGCTTCCCGATATCCACTTTTTGCTCGTAGCTATCGAAGTGGTCTGAAAGATAGGCTTCCGCCAGCGCCGTATCCAGCTTGCCGTAGTGCTCCTTCATAAACTCTTCAGCCCGAATATGTCGTGCATTCATCGTGCTTTCCGGATCGTTCGGATCGAATCCAGGAGTATCGTCGCGAATCAGATTCGGATCCGCAGAAAAGTTCGACGACACAAAATACCCATCAGTCTTCCTGGTCAGCGGAGTATTGTGCAGCCCCAGTTCAAGGTAAGCAATCTCCCCGGTCTTGCGATCGCCAACAAGCCACGAATTCGCATAGCCGCCGTTGTTTCCCTTGCGCATGATGGCTGCGTACTCATCAATCGAAGTCGCATATTGCATCGCCTTGCGCGACCGTTGAAACTCCGGAATCCCATTCGCATCGAAGCCCGCGGCCATCGGCAGCGTGGTCTCGGTAATCATCAGCCCGCTCGCATTGACCCCAAAGTCGTCGGCGCTGGTGATTACGCCCGGCAGCCCGTCCATCAGAAGATGCTGCCCGCTCGCCGGGACTATATCGAATACAACAGTCCAGCGTTCGCCCTCTGCATAGGACGACCAGTTGCTGTGCGCGATTACGATTTTTCCATCCTTGGTGGCCGACCCGGTCGCGATAAAGGCGCTGCATTTTCCCGGCGCCACAGCCCCCGCAGGATTCGGCTTATGCTCCTTCGCATTCAGAGCAGGCAGGTAATAGTCGCTCAATTCAAGGTCGCCATTCAACGCCACAATATCCCACAAATCCAGCGTCGAGCCCTGCGCATGAAGCCCTTCGACAATCCCTTTCAGCTCTTCCTGATATTCGGGATCGAGGTGCGGCCACAACACGTTTTTGCCCGCCTCGCGAAAGAAACTCCAAGGCCGCTTGTCCACATTCGGAGCCGAGACTGTATAGACGTGCAGGTTGTCCTCAATCTCGCGCGCCAGCAAATAGCCATGCTGAAACCCAACCTGCGCCGGCGTCCCTTCCAGGTGAACATACGTCCACCCACCCTCATTGAACTTGTACCCGCCTTGCAAGCGAGAGTCGGCCGATTGCGCCGCAGAGGTGCCAAATTCAATCGTGTGAGGAAGGATCAAGGCCGGCTCTGCGGCAAGGGAAGCTGAAGAGCATGCGGAAATCGCAGCAATGGCGACAAGACAGGAAGAAATGATGCGGTGAAGGCGGAAGTCCATAGGGTTTTCTCCGGGAAATCGGGAGTAATTGAATTCCCTGAAGATACCACGATGGATCAGGTTCAGATAAGTACTTAGCGCTTCTTAGCCTTCTTGGGAACAGGCTTGGCGGTCTTGTGCGGCGCTACTGCCTTCTTCACAGGCTTTGCAGCAGGCTTCGGCGCAGTCTTTGCTTTGGTCGGCGCAGCCTTGGCTTGCACCTTGCCCTTCGCAGGCTTGGCTGCGGGAGCCTTTGCTGGAGGGTGTTTAGCCGCGGCAGTTTTCGCCGGTGCGGGCTTTGCCACAGGAGCCTGCACCTTGGCCGCATGCGCTGCCTTCACCGCGGGAGCCGCAACCGCCGCCGGTTTAGCCGCAGGGATGCTCGATGAGACCTTGCTCGTCTTGTCGTGTTTTACGACTTCCGGTGCCACACTAACGCTCTTTCCCGCAGGAGATACCGCCTTCGCATTTCCCGGTGTCGGATGCTTGTGTGTCGCCTGTGACTTTTCCACTTTGGGTGGGGCCTGTTTCTTGCCTCCCTTTTTGGGCGGTTCCGGCTCCGTGTCCGGCTCTGAATCAACGTCATCGCCGTCCAAATCGTCTTCAACAGAATCCGGCTCTGCGAAGTCCTCGATCTCCGGCTCCAGGTCCACTTTAGGAAGATTCAATCCCAAATCGACATCGTCATCGTCGCCGCCGAGATCATCGTCCAGATCCTCATCGTCATCCAAAGCGTCTTCCGACTCTTCGTCGTCATCGTACGCCCGCTCCTTGATCTTGGCCTCGCCGCGCTTGGCTCGCGGCCTCTTCACCGTAACCTGCGGCGGAGGAGCCGGAGGCGAATGCGGCTCAAGGAAGGCGCGAAGCTCTTCGGTCGTCGTCAGCCGCCCGTCAATCAGCTCAAGGAAGAGCGACTGTACGATTTCCTTGTACGTAGCCAGCTCCGGCGTAATCCGCATCTCCTGCATCAAGGCATGGGGGATGCGCTGACGTGCTTCCGGCCACACCTTCAGGAACAGATTGAACCGGTCTAGAACAGCCTTATCCTTACTGGTAAACCCAAGCCAAAGAACAGCTTCCGGATCATAGCTCGTGAACAGCTTGAAGCCCGCCGAGGCTGTGGAATTCTCTTTGGAAAGCAGCACTTTAGCGAACTTGGCCGCCATCGAATCCAGGCTGTCCCATTCCTCCACAAAGCCCGGCCGCAGCAACAGTTTCTTCAGTGCAGCCAGATCTTTCGCCGCCAGCTTGGCCGTAAGCAACTGCATCTGCGCAGCGGACATATCCGGACGCACTCCCTGTATCAGGAGCTCGACAGCCAGATCGTGCAGCGCCTTCAGCCGCTCTTCGTCAGCTTTTGCAGCAGTCCACGCCGGGAAGAGGACGTGCATCCAGCCCTCCGCCTCCAACGCGCGCAGTATCTTCAGGCCGTCGTCCTCGTGACCGATCTGCTCCAATTCACGGCTGCGCGCCTCGGCGGAAAGCTGCTCGATGACTCCCTCACCCTTGGCGTTTTCATAGCGGGTATGAGTTTTCGGGTCCAATTCCCAACCCAGGCGCGCAATATAGCGCGTTGCCCGAATCAGAACTGACGGGTCCTCCAGAAAACCGTAATTTGAAACTAGCCGCAGCGTCCGCGCTTCGATGTCAGCCGCACCATTCAGCGGATCCATCAGCAGCCCAAATGAACCTTCATTCAGAGAAATCGCCATCGCATTGACGGTAAAATCCCGGCGGCGCAAATCTTCTTGGATTGAAGCCGCATGGTAAACAGGCTTGCCCAACTTGGCATGATCCAGCCGGTGCGTACTCACCACATCCACACGAACAGTGCCCGGAAAACACAAATAAAGCGTTCGAGTGGTCTCGCTCTCGCCCCAAATCGATCCACCAAGATCCTCTATTGGTTTCTTTAATTTGAGAGCATTTCCATGAACTGCCACTTCAAGGTCTCGCACAGCATGGCCACTGGTAAGGTCGCGTACAGCGTCCCCTGTCAGAAACAGGATCATTCCTGCTTCACGGGCAGCTTCGCGCAACTGCTTCAGGGCGTGTTGCTGGTCGGCAGATAGCCGGTTTTCCAAAAGGTAAATGTAGTCGGGCATTCGTTTCCCTGCTCCCGCCGTCTTCAAATCAGGCTAAGTATCCGCGCGCCCAAGTGCCTCATCTTGTTGCCCTTACAGCACAGCCGACGAAGACGGCAAACCAGTACATTAACACAAACGTCCCCAATTGGCTAGGGTGTTGTGCACCCGGAATGCAGCTTTTTTCCCTTGGCCGGGCTGGCCATGTCCGTGCGACAATCCAGATCAATGGCCTCTCAGCGTAAACCCGTGATAGTGCGCAAGTTCTCCAGAGACTGGTGCGCCGGGTACGCAGGAGTGAATTTTGGTCAGGACGCTCCCGAATTGGAAATCCTCGATCTGAATGGCAAAGTTACCTGGATCGCCTGGAGAACCATCAAGTGGGTCTGCTACGTGCGCGACTTCCCTGCTGCCACTTCGGGAACGGAAACCGCCAATCCCGAGCGGCTTCTGCACAAGCGCTTCACCATCCGCCCGCGAACAGCCGGCGTTTGGCTCCGCATGACGCTCACTGACGGCGACGAATTGGAGGGGCTCGCCGCGAACGACCGCACTTTGCTCGACGGATCCGGCCTGCTCCTAACCCCGCCCGACACCCGCTCGAATACACAGCGAATCTACGTTCCCCGCGCCGCCATCCAGACCCTCGAGGTGGTAGGCCTGATCGGCGCCGGTGCGCGCAAGAGCACCGGCCCCCGCCGCACACCCGCCGAACAACCCGATTTATTCCAGCCCGAATCCGATAATTCTTAGGACCTCACCAACAACTGGTCGCCGTGAGCCATTTTCTGACCGTTCCCCGCACTCTTTGTTGAGGAGCTGCTGCTGTCCAAGTTCCTTAGACTCTAAGGAGTTCCCACTTTGAAAAGCATTCAAGCCCTCCCCGCAAGAATCTTCATCGCAATCCTCATCCTCGGTGTTGGAATCGCAACCCTCAACTGCCAACCGTCCGCGCAGCCCGGCCTCAAAACGGTCGACAACCCCGGCGGAGGTCAATTCGTCTACGGTTCGCTCACCGGTCAGTCCTCCAAAGTGGACGCACTCGTCTACATGCTGCACCTTGCGCACAACCATTTTGGCGATAAACCGCAGGTGGGCAAGTTTCTCCAGTCCCGCGACGGCAGCTCTTTGGCCACTTTCTTCACCCTGAATGCAAAAACATTAGGCGGCAAATCCATCTCCGGTCTGGTCATCATCTCCATGCCGGATAAAGGCACGCCCCAGGCGGCTGTTCTATACGACGACTCAAAGAACTTCCTATCCTCTGAGCCTTCCATGATGAAGTCGTTGACAGCCGCGTGGAAAGGCTCACTGGGCGGGAGTTCAACATCATCGGGACAGTCCGCACCTGCGGTTGCTGGTACCAGGTCTGGACAAGGCGCACAATCCCCTTCGGGGCAGCAGCAACTCTACCCCGCTACCTCGGGAGACCGCAGCGCCATGATCAAGATGCCCCAGAGTTGGAAGATTCTCCGTGTCAGCGGCGGAGCGCTCATGGCTGAAGGAGACCGCGGCGAGATGGTCATGATGGGCCTTATCTTCCAGAACATCATCAACCCTCAAAATCCTCAGTCACAGAGCCTGATGAACGGCCCCATGGCCTCCCGCGGACCCAAGGTCGTCTGCCCTTTGAGTCAGGATCTTTTCTCCGACTACGTCTGCGTTTTCAATCAGACACGCCGCAACAACGGCAAGCCGCAGGGCCAATTCAACTTCACGGGACTCGCCCCGCAGCCGGCCGGCAGCCAGGGTGTTGGCCGTCCCGTCGTAGCCAAGTTCACCGTCGACTTCAACGACGGCATGGGCCCGCGCAATGGCAGCGTTTGGCTCTCACTCATGGCTCCGTTTAACCCGAGAGCAGAGACCTGGGCCATCATGGCCAGCATGTCCAACATCCCCCAGAAATATGGCAGCGCGGTCGATCCCACTTTGAAGGCAGTCGTTGAGTCGTATACACAAGACGCCGCGGTCATCGGCCGGGAAGGCGCCGCCGACCTGAACCGGATTCAGCAACAGGGCCGGGCAAACCAGGCGCAGACCGACGCCATCAATCAACGCCGCGAAAATAGCGCCAACGCCTACGAAGCTCACCGCCAGCAGTTGAACCAGAATGACGCCGCCAACGATCAGCACAACGCCGAGATCGACTGGCAAAGCAAGATCAATCAGAACTACATCCTCGACCGATCGGTCATTCGGGACACGGCCGACACGGTTCATGCCACAGCCAGCAACAATCTAGCCGAGGCGCTCGTGAAGTCCAACCCCAACCAGCTTGAGTACGTTCCCAACCAGCAACTGATCCGCGGCGTTGACTACTAGACTTGTTTCATAAACCCGCATTGTGTCAGGTCACGACTTTACAGCTTGCGGAAAAAGTCGAAACGGTGAAGGGTACGGGGTTCAGCCCGTACATGGGCCCTGAAATATCAACGTGGGCTTTAGCCCCCGAGGGAGTCCTTCCGCCATTTCCAGCCCAAAGCACGAGTTTTTCCGCAATCTGTTTAGTCGTGCCGAAATGGCACGGGAAATCTGTGGTTTTAACCCCTGCGGGACGAATACCCAGACATTGCAGCATTTATGGACCACTCTCTAAGGAATTCTCAACCGAAATAAAGCCAAGGAGTCCAACGTGAAGCGCGTCCATACAACTCTGTCCCGCAGCGTTGGCCTTCTCCTCTACATGGGCTGGATCACTCTTTCCTGTCGCTGCCAGAGCCCGCCGCCGCACGACTTTACAACAATTGAAAACCCGGCGGGCGGCCGCGTGATTTACGGTCCCGCTGTTGCTCAGGCTTCCGCGAGTGACGACATCGTTTCGATGCTTCGCATGGTCCATGAGCATTTCGGCAATCGACCGCAGGTAGGAAGCCTGATGAAATCCCGCGACGGCAATTCCCTTGCGGCGTTCTTCACCGTCACGGGAAAGAAAGAGGGTGACAAAACCATAACCGGCATGGTGATTGTCGCAACCGCTCCAAACAGCTCTCCCCAGTCTGCCGTCCTACTCGACGAAGCGGGCCGCTTCGCTTCTACAGAGCCAGAGATTCTGCGACTGCTTGCCGCTGCCGGGCAGTCTTCAGATTCAGGATCAACCGGCCCAGCGAGTTCGCAACCCGGCGCACCTGCTGTCCAAAACGGGATCCCCCCCATGCATCTGGCCAGCGGCGGCGACAAGAGCGCCTCCATCTGCCTCCCAGCGGATTGGACCATCACCCAAGTCTCCGGCGGTTCACTCACAGCAATGGGTCCACACAGCGAGATAGTCGCCCTCGGTTATGCCCAGATGATCCTCGACCCCAGCAGCTCTGAGGCTCACAACCTTGCGCGTTCGGCTTCATTCAGCAGCTTGCCGCAGGCGAAGTTTCCTGATCAAGCGAGCCTTTTCAAAACCTTCACGGACGTCCTGAACCAGCTGCGAGCGACCCGTAAATTGCAGCCAGCAAGCTTCACGCTGATCAGCGCAAAAAAGCTCGATCCCGCTGCCGGAGGGCTACGGGCCGTCGAGGCGATCTATGACCTTGACCTGGCGGACGGCGTCGGCCCACGCAAAGGCAGCGCACGACTCGATGTGTACCGATCCGGCAAGTTTCCAGAATGGCTCTTGTCCGTCAGCTCTTCGAGCATTCCCGTGGCTGACGTTGACGCCGAGAAGGGAACTTTGCGCGTGATTGTTCAATCCTTCCAGCAAAATCAACCCGTAATCAGCAGCATTGAATCCGGCCATGGCCCTGGCCCAGACACCATCCACCACGACCACGACCACGGAGGCTACATGCGTGGTGAGGAGCCACACCCGCATGACTGCGCAGCAATCAGTGGTCCTCCACCGCCGCCTGCTGGATGGCCCGGCAAGATCGCTGAGAGCTTTATCTTTGACCCGTCTGCCAGCGCAAGTACCGCAGAAGGCTCTGAGACCGACTCCATCGGCAAGTTGACCGAGTGGCTGGTAAAGTCGCACCCTGACCTCTTCGAGATTCAACAAATGAATACGCTAGCCCAGGACCAGGACTACTAGACCTTCGAGTCCCCCTCAGTCGCAACCGCCGAGCAGGCCCGCGAGGCTTCCGGTACAATCTCATCGATGAAGCTAGGCGAATTGGCAAGCAAGCTGGGAGCGGAGCTGCGTGGAGACGCAGACCTGGAAGTGACTGGCGTCAAAGGAATTGAGGAAGCCGGCCCTACAGAGGTGACCTTCGTGGCCAACCCTCGTTATGCTGCGCTGGCACGCAAAACGCACGCTGCCGCGGTGCTGGTCGAGCCCGGCTTTCAGGAGATTTCCGCCCCAACCCTTCGCCTGAAAAACCCCTATCTCGCCTTCTCCCGTGCTCTGGCGCTGTTTTACCAGCCACCCGCATACCCAGCCGGCATCCACCCCACAGCCGTCATCGATCCGACTGCCGAAATAGGCAAAGGCGCACACATAGGCGCTTACGTCGTGGTGGGCGCAAACGTACGCCTCGGAGCGCACGCGACGCTCTTGCCTCATGTAGTTCTTTATCAGGGAGTGCAAGCCGGCGAGCACCTTTTTGCGCACGCGCATTCCGTTGTCCGCGAAAACTGCATTCTCGGCGACCACGTCACCCTCGAAAACGGCGCGATAATCGGCTCAGATGGCTTTGGTTTCGCCAAAAATGAGCAGGGACATTGGGAGAAAATCCCGCAGTCCGGCCCCGTCCTCCTCGGAAACCGCGTGGATGTCCAAGCCAACGCCTGCATTGACCGGGCCACGGTAGGCGCCACAGAGATCGGCGACGGAAGCAAGGTCGACAACCTGGTTCAGATCGGCCACGGGTCCAAAGTCGGCGAAAACACCCTGGTTTGCGCCCAAACGGGCTTGGCGGGCTCATCGGTCATCGGCAACAACGTAATTCTCGCTGGGCAGACTGGAATTGCCGGCCACTGCAGCGTTGGCGACGGAGTCATCCTCACAGCTCAATCTGCCGTGTCCCACGACGTGCCTCCGGGAAAGATGATCTCCGGTTCACCCGGTTTCGACAACCGCGTCTGGCTGCGCGCCGTGACAATTTTTCAGCGGCTTCCGGAGCTGCTCAAACGCCTGGACAAAGTCGAAAAGAAGCTAGCAGCCGAGGCCACAGAGAACACGCTGAACCAGAACGGAAGCCAGGAATGATTGAAGATACCGGAATTCAGAGCTTTCTTCGCCGAATCACCGCACCGCTTCACCGCGCAATTGCTATCTTCGCTGTTTCAGCGCTGATGGCCGCTACCAGCTGCCATTCTTATCACGTGGACGCAACCGTAGAGAATCAAACCGGATCTCCCATCAAACTGCTCGAAGTGGACTATCCTAGCGCCAGCTTCGGAAAAGACACTCTCGCTGCGGGAGAAGCTTTCCATTACCGAGTCCAGTTGCGTGGCAGCGGCCCCCTCAAAGTGCAGTACACCTCCAGCGATGGCCGCCAGGCCCAGATTGACGGCCCTTCGGTTGCCGAGCTTCAGGAAGGCACGCTTCAGATTGTGCTGCTTCCCGGGGGCAAGGCCGAATTCCATCCCCAGCTCACGCCAGCCCGCTGAAATCAAAGCCCACAAAACTCCGCATCCTATTGAAATTCCTTAGCAAATTGGTCGGTTCGCTCTCTTCCCGATTTGATTTTTGCCGATAATCATGCAACGAGGAAAAGGTGCGCGGGAAACCTCCATCCATGCAAGGTCAACGGCCTGCAACGTGGTTTAGAAATCACGGAACGGCAGCGCGTCTGACTGCATGCCTCCTCTCCGTTACCCTGGCAACCGTCTTCGTCGGCCTTGCACCGGAGGCGAACCTGATCTGGGTTGCCAATGGGGTGCTTCTTGCATTTCTGCTTCTGGCGCCGCGGCGGCGTTGGCCATCTTATCTCAGCGTGGGCTTTGCTGCCCAGCTTGTCGGTTCCTTACTGGTCAACCCTCACTGGCAGATGGACCTGTTTCTAACGACGCTCAACCTGGGAGAAGTCATCATCAGTGCCCTCCTCCTTCGCTGGGGCTCGACCAGGCCTCCGCGCTTTACCGATCGCGCTTACCTCATTCGCTTTATCGGCTTCGCAGTTCTAGCGGGCCCGGCAGTTATCGGATCCGTATACGCGCTCGTTGCAGGCTTGTGGCTGCATACCTCACCCGAAGCCGGTTTCTTCCAATGGATTGCCGCAGACGGCCTCGGCGCTGCGGTCACCACGCCTGCCTGCGTGGCAATTCTGCGCATCCGGCTCAATAAGGTTCCGCAATTGCGGAGAGACTGGATCTACCTGCTCCTGGTTGCGTCCGCGGCGTTGCTGACGTTCTACCAGACCCGAGTGCCGGTCGTTTTCATCCTTTATCCGCTGTTGATCCTGGTTCTGCTGCGCCTCGGGCTCGGTTGGGCGGCAATGGCCACTCTGTTTGTGGCTGGCGTCGGCAGCTGGTTTACATGCCGCGGACAGGGACCATTCGCTTTGAATGTTTCTTTCACGCCTCTGGAACCGTCGATCCTCCTCCAGCTCTTTCTCGCTTGTGCGATGTTCATCCTCTACAGTGTCTCCGTGGTTTTGGAGAGCCGGCGGTCCGTTGAGCGCCGCCTTGAGAAAATTGCTTCGCTGCACTCCCTGGTTACTGAAAACTCGCGCGACATCATTTTGCTCGCGGACTTCGATGGCGTTCCTCGCTATGTCTCCCCCGCTATTCATGCCCTGACCGGATGGAAACCCAGCGAGGCGATGGAGCGCGGCGTCGCGAGCCTGGTCCACACCGAAGAATTAACCAAGATCGAGCAACTCATGCGGAGATTGCGTGAAGGCGCTGAAACCGGCACCATCGAGTATCGGGTCAAGAATCAAAGCGGAGGCTATGTCTGGGTTGAAGGCTGTTTCCGCGTCATTTGCGATCCGGAAACCGGTGTACGCTCAGGAATTCTGCAGACGATTCGCGACGTCACCGAACGCAAAGTGGCGGAGCGAATCGTTCAGGACGCATACAAGGCCCTGGAAGCCTTGGCTGCAACTGACCCGCTGACGGGCCTGGCCAACCGCCGTACTTTCGACCAGACCTTGAACCATGAGTGGCGGCGCGGAATGCGCGAACAACGCCCGCTCTCCCTGCTGATGATCGACGCCGACTTGTTCAAGGCGTACAACGATGAATACGGCCACCCACGCGGCGACATTTGCCTCAAGCAGATTGCGGAAACTGTCCGGGAAGTCATTTCCAGACCAGGAGATTTGGTGGCACGCCTCGGCGGCGAAGAGTTTGTCGTCATCCTTCCTGAAACAGGTAGCGATGGAGCTCTGCAACTCAGCGAAGAGATTTGCGAAGCCATCCGCAAGCGAAAAACGCCCCACAATGGCAGTCCCATTGCCATCGTCACCGTTTCAGTTGGCTGCGCCACCATGGTCCCCGCCTTCGGAAAACACGCTGTCAATCTCATCGAGTTGGCAGATGAGGCTCTCTACGAAGCCAAGCGCAAAGGCCGCAATCAGGTCTGCAATGGCGATGTACTGGAAAGGCTTGTGGAACCCGACGAAGACGGAATTACCGAATCCAGTACCAGGTTGACCTGAATTCGTCCGGAGCCTCAGTTGCAGTTTTAGCGCTGCCTCGGTCGCAGATCTAGCGGGTTACGGAAAACTCACCTCGAAGCGAGGCGGGGAGTTTCATGGGTTGCGGAAAAACTCACCTCCAAGCGAGGCGGGGGTTTCTTAGGCTTCGGAAAAACTCACGTCGGAGGGAGGCGGGGGTTTCAACCCCCGCATGAAACTAACAGAATAAGAACCGGCTTTAGCCGCGGACAGGCTCGACCTGCCGCCTTCACTGAAGTCACGCCTTTTCTCGAAGCTCTAGTGAACCATACTCTGGAACAAGGGTGAGCGCAGCAAGCTGCTAAAGTCGTTGTCCGATGCCGCAAAGTGCACCGACATCCTTCCCGAATCAGAAGCAATGGCAGTATCGGCCAGCGCCTGCTTCTCAGCGTCCGAACCGCTCATCTTGCGCACCAAAACCGCAGCTGTCAGAAGCGAAGAAATGGTCGCCGCGGCAAATGAATCGCCGGTCGAGATTGTCAGGTCAAACTTGACGCCGTGCTGGAAGTCCATTCCGTACCAGGAACCCTGCAGGCGCTTCTGAACCGTGTCGAAATCCGTAACCGAACCGGCCTCGCCCAGGACCTGTTTCATCATCACCTTGGTTCCCTTATCGTCCAGAATGCTCCACAGAGCTGCAGTATCGACGGTCTTCATCGCCTCCATCATGCTGTTGTTGGTCAGCATGCTAGGCTCCACTCCGTCGCGCGCGTCGAGAGCTTTTTGCACTGCATCCTTGGCTCCGAAAACCATCGTCGAGGCATCCACAAAGCAGAGCACCATGCCAGTCTTTGCCAGCGGGTAAACTTTGTTCGTCCTGATCAGGACCGGCTTTACCTTGTTTTTGCGGAAATTGGCCAGAATGTCCTGAGTCGGGAATTGGCCCTGAGCTATGCCCACCGTGGTAAGCGAATCTGCCGACGACGGCGAGGGCCGGAAAAGTGCAAAGGCCAACTGTTCGACGTCGTGGTTATCGTTCAGCCCAGACTTGGTCAAAGCCTCGTCAAACTGCTTCAGCTCGGGAGGCATCACGCGTCCGCGCAAATCCATGGCAGCTGAAGAGTTCTGCATCGCCCGGTAGTCAATCACCACTAGCTGCTGCACCTCATGCGGAACCGCGGTGCGCGCATCCGTGGACAACTGCGCAGCATTCGCCGGGATAACGGTAGCCAGGCAAGCCGCAGCCAGAAGCAAACCCGCATTCGAGATTCTTACCAATTTATTTGACAATTCTCATCCTCCGAATATCGGCAGTTCACTCATCTATCTCATCGGCAATTCTCGCATCCGCGCGAGTGATTTACGCCGGTAAATTAGACGAAAACACCGACTCCTCCATCACTATTCTACCTGCAAGACGTTTTGCAATGCTCGACTGAACTCAACGCCCACCCGGCTATGCCTTTCCTGGCGCAGTCAGCGGCCAGGCCAGCGGAGAACCCAACCGGTGCTCCAGGACCTTGGTCTCATCTTCAAACCCAACCAATTGACGCATCCAATCGCTGTCCCGCTCACATGCCCGTTCCGGAATCAGGCCCATAACCTCGCCCTCAACCACGGCCGCCTTATACCGAAGAGCCAGGCTCGAAACCGCACGGTAAACCTGCGAAATCGGCGTCACCTCAAAATCAGTGATGTTCATCGAAAGCTGTGCCCGGCCATGAGCAAGCAGCCCCATAGCCTTCACTCCCTTGAGACCGCGAATCTCCCGAGCAATCGCCCGCACCATGGCTACGTCCGCCGAATCGAAATAGATGTTGTAAGCCACGAGGAACTTGCGCGCACCTACGGCACAGGCTCCCGCAGTGGGATGCAAACCGGGTCCGCCCAAGTCAGGCCGACGCGACGACTCCTTGCGCACCGCTTCCCTCAGTCCCTCAAACTGACCGCTCCGCACATCATCCAGATTCGCCCGGTCCGGCCGTGATGCAGCAGCCTCGTAAAAAAAGACCGGCACCCCGAACCGCCGCCAGATCTCCAAACCCGCCTGCCGCGCCAGAAGCACGCACTGCTCCAGCTTGATGCCAGAGATAGGCACAAACGGAATCACGTCTGCCGCCCCAATGCGTGGGTGAACACCCTGCTGTCGGGTCAGGTCGATAAGCTCGACCGCCTTTCCTGCTCCGCGCACCGCTGCTTCGACCACCGCTGCAGGCTCTCCGGCAATCGTCACCACCGAGCGGTTGTAAACTGCGTCCATCGTCCAATCGAGCAGATGAACCCCATCCACGCGCATTGCGGCCACAATGGCCTCGACCCGCCGGCCATCCATGCCCTCAGAGAAGTTCGGTACGCACTCGACAACCGGCCCGTTCATTGCTGCTCCAACCCGTCGGCCAATGTCCGTTGTTGAAAAATCAAACTCGGTCTAACTTCAATTACTTCCAAAACGTATAACCCACCTGCAACTGGAGACTCGCATTCACGCCTGGATTTCGGTCGCCTAGAGATGCAGACGAAATGTGAACCGCGTTCAGTCCTACGTCAATCGACCGTTTGGGCCGGGCAAAATACCGAAACCCAACCCCACCCTGCGGCGAGAAATTGAAAACCGACGTCCCGCCCGGCGTTCCATGCGGAACCAGCAGATCCCCCGGAAATTTGTGCGTCGTATAGATCACCCCGCCAGCCCCTTGAAACCATGGCTGGAAACGCCGCGACCGGGTCACAAAATTCCAACGAAAGATAACTGGAGTCACGCTCACACCTTTATAGGTGCCGCCGCCTTCGGGACCCAGAAAGGAGCACAAACCGGACCCGGTCGGGCAGGGATAGTAGAAGGTAGCATCGGGATTGGGAGTTGGCGTAAACGCAAGCCAAAGCGGCATAACGTTGCCCGCAAGCTGAAACTGCCCGGTAAGAATTCTCGCGTGCAGAACCGGAGTCACCGCCTTGCCCAATTCAACGCCCAGCGAAAGAAACTTGAAGTCCGACCGATCTCCAACGCCTGAACCCCAGTTCAGAAAAGGGCCGATCTCCCAGCTCTTCGCCTTGCTGACCTCGGCAACGGGACCTACAGGAGGCAAGGACAGGACACTGGAATAAATCACCGTGTTAACGCTCGAAGAACCAGTCGACTGAGGTGCAGTCTGAGCACCCGCAACAATCGAACTCACGCCAAAGACAAACGCAAAAAGCTTTGCAGTTCCGTTCAAAGTTCTCTTCCCTTCCCTCTATCGCCCTATTCATATTCCGCAAAAAGGCCGCCACGTCCGGGCGGCCTCTCCAACGCCAACCCATCCAGGAAATCAGCCCGCCGCGTGCTCCATTTGTTCTGCATCCATATCGAAGTTGGAGTACACATTTTGCGTGTCGTCGCAATCTTCCAGAGCTTCAAGCAGCCGAATCATCTGATTTGCTGTCGTGCCCTCAAGCTTGGTATAAGTCGAAGCTACCATCGTAATTTCGCTCATGACAGTAGGAATATTGGCCGCCTTGATAGCTCCCAAAACCGCTTCGTACGATCCAGGCTCGGTAATGATCTCCCAGGTATCGCCTTCGTCGTTGAGGTCTTCGCCGCCGTGCTCCAGAACGATGTCCATCAACTGATCTTCGCCGGCAGCGGTCTTTTCGACAGCGATAATTCCCTTCTTCGAAAACATGAAGCGCACCGAGCCGGTTTCACCCAGATTGCCGCCGTTCTTTGAGAATGCATGCCGAATCTCGCTGACAGCGCGGTTGCGATTGTCCGTCGTCACGTCCACAATCACGGCGACGCCGCCAGGCCCGTAACCCTCAAACTTGATCTCCTCGTAGTTCACGCCTTCGAGCTCACCCGTGCCGCGCTGTATGGCGCGTTTGATGTTTTCCTGAGGCATATTCTCAGCCTTGGCCGCCAAAATCGCCGTACGCAGTCGCGGATTCCCATCCGGGTCTCCGCCTCCCTTAGCCGCAATGCTTATTTCCTTGATAATGCGGGTGAATATCTTGCCGCGCTTGGCATCCAGCGCGCCCTTCTTGTGCTTGATTGTGGCCCACTTTGAATGGCCGGACATGGGAACCTCAGCGAACGTAGGAAATTGGGCGCTGACACGCGCCTGACGTTGTGATTATACCACCAGCGCGGTACACCAAGAGGAAGCCCAAAGCCATTGCATCGCCGGTACATTTCGTTCGCCCGCCGATGCAACCCTCAGGGTATTCGCTCGCATCCTCTTGGGTAGGGAGACCCCTCACTCTGTCTAATGTCCTTACATCGTTCAGGTTCGGCGGCGGCAAGCGGATGTCCCCATGAACAACCATGGAAGAAAGGAATTGAAATGCGAAACCTTCGTTTTCCGCTTGCGCTCCTGCTGCTCGCCATTCCAGTCGCACTATCTGCACAAATCAGGGTGGGAATAGCCGTTAGAATTGCCCCTCCTGTGATCCCCGTCTACGAGCAGCCGATTTGCCCCGGCGACGGCTACCTCTGGACCCCCGGCTACTGGGCCTGGGATGACGCCGTCAATGACTATTACTGGGTTCCCGGCACATGGGTTGAGGCGCCTGAAGTGGGCTTTCTCTGGACCCCTGGCTATTGGGGCTGGCGCGAGGGCGGCTACTTCTGGAACGAAGGCTGGTGGGGACCAACCGTTGGATTCTACGGCGGCGTCAACTACGGCTTCGGATACTTCGGCACAGGTTTCGGAGGCGGACGCTGGGATGGCGGTCACTTCTTCTATAACCGAGCGGTATTGAATGTGAACGTCACAGTAATTCACAACGTCTACAACACGACCATCGTGCACAATGACACGACCCGCGTCAGCTACAACGGCGGGAACGGCGGAGTGACCACTCGTCCTACACCTGAGGAGCAGCGCGCAGCAGGCGAGAGACATATCCCGCCCGTCTCCGCTCAAACAGAGCACGCCAATACCGCGCGCTCCAACCCCCAACTCCGCGCTTCAGCCAACCACGGCAACCCGCCCATCGCCGCAACCTCGAAAGCCGGAGATTACAGCGAACACTCCGTAGTACCAGCCAAGGGTGCCGGGGAACCATCCAAAGAAGGCGCCGAAGGCGCACCACGCACTGCTGTGCACCCCAAGGATCTTCCGCCGGTAACCCACCCGGAACCGGCAAATTCAGGCGCTTCTAAGGCAGACAGGAAATACCAGCAACAACAGGAAAAACTGGCCACCCAGCAGGAGCAGGAGCGCAACAAACTGCAGCAGAAGCAGGATGCCGAACACCAGAAGAAATTGAACGACGCTCAAACTCAAAAGTTGGAGCAGAAACATCAGCAGCAAACGCAACAGCTATCCCAAAAACACGCAGCCCAGCAACAGTCCTTGCAGGCTCGCCAACCCGCGCCGAGGCCTGCCCCCGCACCGCGCAAATAGCCATCCATGCGGAATGTCTCGATAGAACAATCGAGACATTCCGCAGCTGCCATCGGCCACCAGTCCCCCTCCTGGTTCCTGCAACTCGGCTGGCACCCCGTCTTTGCAGGAGATGCGGACTCCTCGCTCAATTGCGCTCATAAGCTGTACAATTTGAGCAAGTCACACGAGATTTGCGTGTCCTCGTCTGGAGTCCGAAAAACAGCATCGAGAGAGCTGCTGAATCGCTCCTGCTATGTCCCATTTCTTGGGCGTTTTTAGCGCGCATACGCATCACGCCAACTTTGCGCTCCGAGATCGGTTAGCCCAAAAATGCGCCGGCAAGAGCCCGTATTCGAGCAGGCCCATCCGCAGGAGTGCCAAGATTCCCGATGATGTTGATTCCCCAGAAGCGACTTTGGATTGCGGTGGGTGCCCTGTTGCTGGCGACAGCCGGCGGCGCGACTGGCGGCTACCTGCTGGGGCGCATGCACACGCGGCGGATGACAGAAGCCGCACTCGTTCAGGATGCCATCCAGATTCAGGGGTTCACCTACTCCCTCGTTGACGAGTCCCGTTCCATGCTGAACGCCATGAACGCGTCGCCCTACCCCTATTGCTCCGATGCCGAACTCGCCTACTTTCGTGAAATGGTTTACCACGCCGTCAATCTCCGCGATGCCGGAAGAATGCGCGACGGTAAACTCGAGTGCTCCGCTCTCTTTAGTAGAGACAAGCTTCCCAACACCCAGTTCAAGCCCGCCATCACGCGACAGGACGGCATCAAGTTTTATCGCGATCCCCCTCCGTATCCTCACGGAAACTGGATGATATTCCTCCTGCAACTGGGCGATTCCTACGTAGTCAAAGATCCCAACTACGAGAACCACCCCCAGCCCGTCAATCGCAGAAATGAACAAAACATGCTGGACGTCACCAGCCAGAAGATAGGCCGTGCCAGCGGCCTGCCTTCCCGGTTTCCGGATGCCATCAAAGACCGGGATTTTGAAGGTAGCGTAGGCGACACCCTCTATGCGACCCGCTGCTCAACCGACGCCACGATGTGCACCACCGCCTACGGCTCGCTATCCTCCGCGCTCTGGGCCAATCGCGGCCTGCTCACTTTGCAATCCGCGCTCGGAGCCCTCACCGGCGCACTCCTCACCCTGGCATATATCGTGATCTACCAACGCAGCCGCAACATGAGTCAGCAATTGCGCCGGGCCATACGCCGCGATCGGCTTCAGATGGTCTATCAGCCAATCGTCGATCTTGCGAGCGGCCGCATCGTGGAAGCCGAAGCGCTGGCCCGATGGACCGATGAAGATGGATTCGTGGTCAGTCCCGACGTGTTCATGCGCATAGCCGAGGAGCGAGGATTCGTGGTCGAACTTACTCGACTTGTTGTCCGCCACGCGTTGCAGGATTTCGGCCACATCCTGCGCAACGATCCTGACTTTCGACTGAATATCAACGCCACCGCAACAGATTTGGCCGATGCAAAGTTCCTATCCATGCTGGAAAGCGCTCTCGCTCAAGAAAAGATTGCCGCCAAAAGTCTCGTAATCGAAGTGACAGAAAGCTCGACGGCCAACAAACGCGGCGTCAAGGAAACAATCCATGAGCTGCGGCGTCGCGGCCACGGCGTTCAGATCGACGACTTCGGCACTGGCTACTCCAGCCTGTCCTACTTGAAGGACCTCGCCGTCGACACCATCAAGATCGACCGCTCTTTCACCCAGACAATCGGCACCGATGCAGTCACAGCAGGCATCATGCCGCAGATTCTCGCCATGGCCCACACCCTGAACCTCCAGGTCATCGTGGAAGGAATCGAGACGGTGGAGCAAGCCGCGTACTTCGCCGGTTCAGAAAGACCAGTGCGAGGTCAAGGCTGGTTCTTCGGCCAGCCGATGACAGCCTCAGAATTCTCCAGCATCATCGCAAACCGCAATCAGAGCGAAGGATCCCTCGCCGGTGTCGTTTGATCAACGAGGTCGATTGAAGGTCGCAGTTTTCTACCCGGGATCTATTTAGAATCGGCCCAGAGAATATACACAATGAAGGGTACGGGATTCATCCCGTACGTTAATCTCCCATTGAAGCCTCGGCTTTAGCCGCTGAGGGAATGCAGACTCTCGAAAGCCACACCGGTCACTAATGGGTGTTGAAATACGTACTGATTCCCAAACTCCTCCACGAAAAGCCAAGCTCCCTAACAGCTTCTTAGAACGACTACCACAACCTCGCCATCGGCTGATCATCGCCATCCATCAGGTCGGCCACTCCAAACTGCGCCTTCTCAATTCCCTGTTCAGCATGCGCCGAGCATTGCGTTGCAATATGAATCCATTCGTGGAGAATCACCCGCGCAATCGCTCCCGCCATGATCGAGTTTCGCCGGTCCCGACTCACCCTCAGCGCCTGGCCCCCAAGCACCTGCCCGATCCGCGTGCAATCGACATGCGCAAAAGGTTCAATTCGTCCATGCTGCTCATGGACCCACCCAAGCGGCACACCGAAAGCCGTTCGCCGCGGTAGCGGCTCCAGGTCGCAATCGCCATGCAAAAAGACCACGATAGCCGAATCCACACCCAGCCCCGGCTTCATCGCATCTCCTCGAACAAGTTCAGGCATCACCGCAATTGCGTGCGACTCCGCTGCAGCCTCCACCACGTTCCTCCGCAACGCATCGAACAAAGCCGCCCACTCGCGATCCTCCATCCTCCGGTCGGAGAAAATCACAATCGTCGTGCGCAGCGCCCCAAGCCCCGATATCGCAGAGGCTGAATTCTGCGCGCATGCACTGCCGCCAATCCAATGCGAAGCAACAATCGCCAAACCAAAAATCATTTTGGCCAGAAGACGGAAACCGGTGAAGATTCGGGCTCTCATTCACCGAGTCTGTTCTCGATTAGTGCATCCGTCCAATAGATTGATATGATATGTTCAATCTGAAATGGAGATGGCACAATGGAAGTCCGCCAGTTGCAGATATTCCGCATCCTTGCCGAGGAGCTGAACTTCACCCGCACCGCCGAAAAGGTCCACACCGTTCAGTCGAACGTAACGGCGCAGATCAAGGCGCTTGAAGAGGAACTCGGCGGTCCACTCTTCGATCGCCTCGGCCGCCGCGTCACACTTACTGATGCCGGCCGCAGCTTCCTGCCCTTCGCCGATCAGGCCCTCGCCGCCATGGAGCAAGGACAGCGCGCCGTCCAATCGGGCGCCGAGCCCAGCGGCCCCCTGCGTGTCGGAGTTCCCGAGAGTATGCTCGCTTATCGCCTGCCCCCGGTGCTGCGCATCTTCCATCGCCGCTTTCCCCACGTCGAGCTGATCTTCCGACCGCAGTACGATGAAGTGCTTCCCATCATGCTCGAAACCGGCAAGCTCGACATGGCCGTCTGCATGATCGAGTCCAGCCCCAACGCGGCCATCAAGTCCATCCGCCTGCGCTCCGAGCGTGTCTTCCTGCTCGCCCATCCCAGCCATCCACTCGCAAGCCGCCGCACCGTAAAGCCCGCCGACCTCGCCGGCCAAAGCCTGCTGCTCACAGAAACAGGCTGCGGCTACCGTCTCAAGCTCGACCGCCAGATGGCGCTCCAAAACGTCCGCCCCGGCCACATAACCGAGTTCTCCAGCGTGGAAGCAATCAAGCAGTGCGTCATGGCCGGCATGGGACTCGGCCTGCTCCCCGCCATCGTAGTAGCCCGCGAGCTGCGCCAGCTTCAGATCAAGGCCCTTCACTGGGCCGGTCCCTCCATGGATATTGCCACCTACATCCTCTGGCACAAAGACAAGTGGATCTCCCCCGCCATGGCCGCCTTCATGGACCTGGTCAGGGAAAAGCTGGAAGACTCGGGAGATGAGGGAGCTGGTGTGGGGCTTGAGGGTTCGGCGGCGGATTAGGCTGAGTTTTCGGGGGAGCTAGAGTATTCGCGCCCTTGATCCAGGCGCTGAATAGAGCCAAGTCCTACACCCGGCCCAACGATATACCGCCATCGGATTCAACATTGTGCCGCCGTGCAATTGCGTAGAAAAGGGCAATGGCGTCATACCCACCAAAGGCGTGACTGAATGTTTACCCAAAGGTTATTGACGGGTAGCCGGTGATCGGCTCGGACCGACCATTTGTCCATACCGTGCTACGATGGCGCGTTGGAGAATTTCGCACTTAGGATAAATCTATGGGAGATCTGCTTCAGCCTTGGCATCTAATCGTGCTTGTCATAGTTTTCTCGTTTATTGCGCTCCCCTTCAGGGTTCTTCCCTTCTGGTTTATCTGTAAAAAAGCCGGATTCTCGCCCTGGATTTCACTGCTCTATATTGTTCCGCTCGGCGGCTTGGTACTCAACTTCGTACTCGCCTTTGCCGATTGGAAAGTGATACCTGCGCCGCAGGCTTACGGGCCGCCGCAGCCGCCTTATCCGCCGCCCCCTGCAATTCCTCCTCAAGGCTGATGAAGGACTGAGAGCGCATCCCCAACCGGAAAAATCGGATTGGAGACGGTTTGCCGGTGACGCAGATGCAGCCCATACTTTTGCCGCCATCACCAGTCCCCAAATGCGAGGGACCGGCGGCACCCTCATCTTTGTTGGAAGGTCTCCGAGACCGTGGGCACCCGCCGCCATTCTCGTACAGAATTTAGAGGCTCCACCTGGATCGTCGTCAAACCGTCAATACCTTTCGGCAAACGACGTCTGCCGTGGCCGAATTCGATTGAATCCCGTGGCGGGATAAAAGCGCACCCTACACCATGCCAGCATCTCCCCTCTCCGCCTACCGTTTCCCATCCCCGCTCCCGTGAATTATCCTTCTTGGCGACCCACAAATTGGCTCCCATGAGGTGCTGAGTGCAAAGGGCAGCAAGCTTTGTTTTACCTGTTTTCCTGTTTCTAGCCGCAACGTCACAAGCGAATAACACCGCCGAAGCCCAACAGAAATCAAGCTTCGTCCGGTTGGACCGGGTCACCGCTTCCCGGGCAACCCCTAATGGAATCGAAATCCGCGCAGGCGCAGCCATTCTTCAGATCACCGCCTTGCGCGACGACGTGCTGCGTGTCCGCGTCGGCGCCAACGGCCAATTGCCTGAAGACGCCTCCTGGGCTGTGCTGCCCGAATCCCGCAACGCAGCCGTCCCCGTGAAGCCGGAATCGAGCGCAACCGCCGTCGGCTTCAAAACAGCCAAGCTGGTAGTCTCTGTCCGCAAGGACCCTCTCGAACTCACAGTCACCGACATGGCGGGTCACGTAATCGCCGAAGATCTGCCCGGCAGGCCAATCGAGTACCACGGCGCGGCCTTCCGCGTCTTCCGCAAATCGCCCGCCGACGAACACTATTTCGGCCTCGGCGACAAGCCCGGCCCGCTC
>Ga0302140_10001083_pt1 | contig 35536 bp, 49 predicted proteins | sample I_Bog_E1_1_FD_202095 | JGI IMG/M metagenome (GOLD analysis project Ga0302140, IMG submission 202095) | Peat permafrost microbial communities from Stordalen Mire near Abisko, Sweden - I_Bog_E1_1 | ecosystem: Environmental > Terrestrial > Soil > Wetlands > Peat | place: Sweden: Abisko, Stordalen... | reverse complement strand
GCCTTGCGCACCAAGCGGGTGCCGAGAAGCGTCAGGCCGCATTGATCCTGGTAATCGCTCTCTCAGCGATTGGTGGCGCGGTCGGGACGGCGTGGACCCCGACGCAAGAATGGTTTTCCAAAGCCCCGCAAACCCTGGACACCATCAAGCAGAAGGTCAGTCCCGTCGCCAAGTTCATGAACCGTCTCGAGGATCTTCGGAAAAATGCGGGAAATGTGGAGGCGCGGGGTGGTGTGGCGCCCGCAGCACCCTCCGCGGCGCCCCCTGCGGGAGAGAGTGCACCGATGTTGATCGTAAACACGGGCGGCGCTGCAGCCGCGGGTATCTTGACTTTCGTCATCGTAACGCTGTTTTTGCTTACCGGCGGGCCGCCCATGATGGCGAGAATGGTGGCCGCATTCGCCGATGACTTGAATTCATCCTATGTGCATAACATAATCGTGAAGGTACGCGAAGAGGTTGGGTTTTTCTACCGTACTACCAGTCTCATCAATTTGGGCTTAGGTCTTGTCACGGGTCTTGCCATGTGGGCATGGGGCATGCCGACGCCATATCTCTGGGGCGGAATGGCCGCACTCCTCAGCTATATCCCATACGCCGGTCCCGGTACGACCCTATCTGTACTCACAGTGGTGGCGTTAGTCTCTTTCGATACGTTGGGTCACGTGTTCGGCGTCGCCGGATCATATGTCGTGATCGCGTTGATCGAGGGACAAATCGTGCAGCCTCTGCTTGTCGGCCGACGGATGGAGGTCAATCCGTTGCTAATTTTTTTGGCATTGTGGTTCGGTGGTCTTTTTTGGGGAATTGCAGGCATCGTCTTGGCGACGCCCACCTTGGTGGCGCTAAAGGTGATTGCCGAAAACACCGATAGCGGCAAGCCCATGATGGAGTTCTTGGGTCCAAATGATCAAAATCCGGATCGGGACTCACGCCTGAAGCTTTTCGCCGCGTTGGGTGGATGATTTTTGGGCTCGGCTTATCGGTGCACGATTACTCGAGGATTTCGCGAATGCGCAGCGCGAGTAGAGATCACACGCGTTCGATGAGATCGCGGACCTTCGCTGCCATGTCTGTCATGGCGAAAGGCTTGGTGATAACCTCCATGCCCGGCGCCAGATGGCCGTTGCCGATGACGGCTTTCTCGGCAAAGCCGGTAATGAACAACACCTTCAGATCGGGGCGCTTTATGCGGGCGGCGTCAGCGATTTGTCGGCCGTTCAACCCGCCGGGAAGACCGACATCGGTGATTAGCAAATCGATGCGAGCATCGGATTGCAGGATGCGCAGACCGCTCGCGCCATCGCCTGCTTCCAGCGCCGCGTAGCCGCTGTCAGCGAGCACTTCGACGATCACCATTCGGATGGTCGGCTCATCGTCGATCACCAGCACGGTCTCACCAGCGCCCGCATGTCCGGCCGCAGCCGCCTGGATTGCGGTAGTTTCCGCCCTCCCGGTGTAGCGCGGGAAGTAAATGCACATTGTCGTGCCCTTTCCCAACTCCGAATAGATGCGCACCTGACCGCCGGACTGGCGCACAAAACCGTGGACCATGGAAAGGCCGAGCCCGGTCCCTTCGCCCAGTGGCTTTGTGGTGAAGAATGGATCGAAGGCGCGGGCCATCACCTGGGGAGTCATACCTGTCCCGGTGTCCGTGACACACAGAGAAACATACTGACCGGGAGGAATTTCGCGTTTCTTGGCGGCGCGGTCGTCAAGCCATTTGTTGGCGGTCTCGATGGTCAACCGCCCGCCGCGTGGGGCCATTGCGTCCCGGCCGTTGATACACAAATTGAGGAGCGAATTCTCAAGCTGGGGCGCATCGACCTTGGTCAGCCATAGCCCGTCCGCGCCCACCACCTCGACGGTGATATTCGGTCCGACGCTGCGGCGGATCAGATCCTCCATATTGGCGATGAGGCTGTTCACATCGAGCGGCCGGGGATCGAGGGTCTGGCGTCGGGAAAAGGCGAGCAGGCGCTGGGTCAGCGCAGCGGCTCGGCGGCAGGCCTCCTCAGCAGCGCGAAGATAGCGCTCGATGTCGTTGAACCGACCCTCGGCGACGCGTTTCCCGACAAGCTCGAGGCTGCCGCTGAAGGCGGCGAGAAGATTATTGAAATCATGGGCGATTCCGCCGGTGAGCTGCCCGATCGCCTCCATCTTTTGGGCCTGGCGCAATTGTTCCTCCAGGTTTTGCCGCTCTGTGATGTCGCGGGCTGTCACTGCGAGGCGGCGCAATCCGCCGGGCTCGGTGGGGATCGATGCGGAAATGGCCTCGACCGTGGATCCGCCAACCTTGCGCACATATCGGTACGGCGTCTCTTGATTCAAGCTCGCCAACAGATGGGCGTTGAGCTCCGCGGCGCGCTCGGCCTTGAAAATCTCATCGACCGTCCGGCCGATCACTTGGTCGCGTGTCATCCCATACAGGCGCAGTGTGGCCGGGTTGATTTCGTCATACTGGAAGGCGCCATCCTCGCGGTGGGTGAGAACCGCGTGGCACTCGGCCGAATGCGTATAGAACGTTTGGACGATCTGCAACGCTTCGGTACGTTCCTCCACCCGGCGCTCGAGGGTCTCCTTGGCGTACTGCAGCGCGTCCTCGGCATTCCGGCGTTCGGTGACGTCGACCCCTTGCACGAAGATTCCCGAGACCTGGCCGTCGCTGTCGATGATTGGCTGGTAGACAAAATCCAGGAAACGCTCGTCCACAGGACCTGAAGGGTCAGCCTGGGCAGCGTATTTCAGTCCGACTGCGGTAAATGCCTCGCCGGTGCGGAACACGGTATCTAGAATGCCCAGATAGCCCTGCGCCACGGCGTCGGGGAGCGCCTCGGCGACCGTGAGACCGACGACGGGCCGATTGCCGACCAGTTCAATATACCGGGGATTGGCCAGTTCAATCCGATGCTCGGGCCCGCGCAGCATCGCCATGAACGTCGGTGCCTGCTCGAAAAGCGCCGCGAATTTCTCCCGTTGTGACGCGAGTGCGCGGTTGGCCAACACCTGCTCGGTGATCTCGACGCAGACTCCAAACAGGCCTACAACTGCGCCGGTCTCATCGCGCACCGGGTTGTAGGAAAATGAAAAGTGGGCTTCCTCGAGCTTGCCACGACGATCGAGCTGCAGGCCGAAGTCCTCCATGTGAATGGACTGCCCGGCGAAGACACGGGCGAACAGCGGTTCGATATCCGCCCAAGCTTCGGCCCAAACTTCCATGGCAGGACACCCCAGCGCGTGGGGATGCTTGGCCCCGAGGATTGGTACGAACGCGCTGTTGTACAGCCAGGTCTGGTCGCTGCCCCAGGCCATGAACATGGGCTGGGTCGACACCAACATCAGGTCGACCAGGGTCTTTAGATGCACCGGCCAATGCTCGGAAAGACCCAGCGCCGTCGCGGACCAGTCGTAGGCGCGGATGCATTCCCCCATTTCGCCGCCGCCGTGCAGGAAATACGGAGAATCGGCTTCAGAGTGATTTTTGCGGTGGGCCAAAAAACGAGTTCCCTTCGACATTCAAGGTGCGATGGCCGGAGGTTACGCTTCGGGGCCGATACTTTCGATGAGCATATGCAGAGCGCAATTCCTCGACGGCATGGAGAGAGCTCGATGACGACTGGCGGATGGTAGTTGCACTGCAGCAGGACGGCGGGACCGCTCGGGTTCCGACATTGGTGCGCGCATATTTGTCTGCTATAAAGACTTAAGCTCCCCTACAACCGAGCCGTATCTTACGATCTGTGCCATGCGTGTTGTACCGAGTATGTTGCAATCGCGTCTGAGCAGATACGCCGTCGCCGCCGCGGCTGCCGGCATCGCTGCGGCATTGCAATGGCTCATCCAGCCTTGGGTCGGCAGTCACGTGCCATTCTTGTTTTTTTTGGTCGCCTTGGTGTTCGCCATGATTTCGCTGGGGCGCGGCCCGGCACTGTTGGTGTTGATGGCGGGTCTTGTGAACGGCGCACTGCTGTCGCCACCCGTAGGCAATCTGGCGATTCAATTTCCGCAGGATCTGGCGGCGGTAGTGGCCTTCGCCATGTTCGGCGGGTTGCTGGTGCTTTTCGGAAACCGGTTGCAGCTCACCTCCGCACGTGCCGCGCTCGCGGAGAAACGCCTCGCTCTCGCTCAGACCAACACCGGCGTCGGCATCTTTGAACTGAATTTCGAGGCGGGCACCGCCTTTGTTTCGCCAAGCCTGTGCCGAATCTTGGGGCGCCCGGTCGTACACGGTGAAATCAGCCTCGACCGCTGGTTCGCCGGCCTTCGCCCGGATCACATCGAGGAAAGTCGCCGCCACATGCAGCAGCAGATCACACAGGGCGAGTTTCTGTACGAGCGCGAACAGCGGGTGGAACTGCCAAACGGCGAGATCCGGTGGCTGCTGAACCGGGTGCAACTCGAAGCCACCGCCGCAGGAGTACTCACACACGCACGCGGGGCTGCGGTCGATATAACTGCGCGCAAGCAGGTCGATGAAATGTTGCAACGTGCCCAGGCCAGTTTGCAACTTCAGCTGGAGGATCATCGCCGTCTGCACGCCTTCAGTCAGAAGCTGGTCGCCGCCGGCGACGATCTGGCAGCGGCGTTGCGTGGCTTGCTCGATATCATGGTCGATCTCTACGGAACGCCTCACGGCGTGGTGTCGCTTTGTCACGAGGAAAACAAATCTCTCTCGGTGGTCGCCCAAGTGGGCTTCAGCGAGCAGGTGTTCGAAGAAGTGACTTTGCGGATGAGCACTGCAACTGGTCACGGCGCTTCGATTTCACACTGCCATCCGATGGTTCAGGACGGCGATTATGAATCGATTCTGCTCTCGCACCGCGCACTTGCCGCTCAGCAAGGATTGCGCGGAGTGCAAAGCATGCCGCTGCTGGGAGCCGAGGGCGAAGTCATGGGGGCGATTTCGGTGATGTTTACCGAGGCGCATCAGCAAAGCGTTCGCGAATTGCACCTGGGTGAGGTGTGTGCAACCATTGCAGCCGCAGTGGTCGCGCGGGAACGTGCCCGTGCAGCCGCCGCAAAAAACGAAAGGCGCTTTTCGGTCGCACTAAAATCGTCCTTCGTGCCTTTCTGCATCCTGACTCCCATGCGTGATGATCACGGAAGAATCACCGATTTTCAATGGACTTACCTCAACCCGGCAGCCGCGCGGGCGCTGGGTCAGGACAATAAGGAACTGACCGGCAGCCGGATCGGCGCCGTCTTACCACACGCGTGGGATGCTCCCGGGCTGTTCGACCATTATGTGGGAGTCATCGAAACCGGTGAGCAAGCCGAGTTTGAGATTACGACGCAGGCGACCAACCAAGGCGTCCGCTGGTACGCCGTGGTCGCATCACCCATGCAAGGCTCCATTGCCGTTTGGTTCACCAACATCACGGACCGCAAACTGCGTGAGCAGGCACTCGAGGACATCGATCGTCGCAAGGATGAGTTCTTGGCGACGCTGGCGCACGAACTGCGCAATCCGTTAGCCCCCATCCGTCAGGCCGTCCGAGTTGCCGGCAAGCACGGCTCGACTGACGCTCAGAAGCGCTGGAGTTACGCCATCATCGAGCGTCAGGTACAACACATGTCGTTGGTGCTCGAGGATCTACTGGACGTATCACGTATCGGGCGCGGTTCCCTGCTCCTGCGCAAATCTCGAGAGCCGCTGTCGGTGATCTTGGATACCGCAATAGAAACGGCGCGCCCCCACCTCGACGCCAAACGCCACCAGTTGGTCGCGACACTACCGCCAACGCCCGTGCTGCTGGAAATTGATCCCGTCCGAATGACCCAGGTTGTCGGGAACCTGCTGACAAATGCCGCGAAGTACACCGAACCGGACGGCCGCATACAGATCAGCGCGGTTCTCGAAGCCAATGAACTCCTCATCCGCGTGCGTGACAATGGCATCGGTCTGACCCGCGAGCAGCAAACACAAGTTTTCGAGATGTTCTGCCAGGTCCCCGCCGCCGTGGAAGGATCGCAGGGCGGCCTCGGAATCGGGCTCGCGCTCGCCCGGGGCCTCGTTGAGCTGCACGGGGGCACCATCGAAGCATCGAGCGCCGGCCTCGGATACGGCGCCGAGTTCAGCATACGCCTGCCCCGCAGTTGCGTGGTGGGCTCCGACACCAGCGGCCGCATCCAGGCATCGCCGTCATCCGCGGTCGCTGGAGGCGTGACTCTCAATCACCGAATTCTGGTCGCGGACGACAATGTGGACGCGGCGGACAGTCTGGCCGAATTGCTGCGTCTCGAAGGGTATGAGGTTCACGTCGCCTACGACGGAGTGGAGGCGCTCGAGACCTTTGCGCGGGTGGAACCCGATACCGCGTTGCTCGATGTCGGCATGCCGCGGGTTTCCGGCCTCGAGGTCGTCCGTGCCATCCGCAAGCGACCATCCGGACAAAGAGCGACGTTGATTGCGGTCACCGGGTGGGGACAAGAACGCGATCGTCAGGTCGCGCTTGACGCCGGATTTGATCACCACATGACGAAACCGATGCGGCCCGAAGACATTCAACACCTGATCGTCCTGGGGCGGCGTCAAATCGCAGGGAGGTAGGAAACTTCCGACCCGAAACGGCGGCTATGGCAGACGGCTGATGCGGTGTTTGGCTACAGCGCCGGGCTCGTATATTGCCGGATATTACCAGCACGCAATTTTGCGGCACACACACGCTGGGAATTCATCATGGATACCACGAACGACGCGGTTTCGAGAGGCCATGCGATAGTCGATAAAGCGGCGGACCACCTCCAAGGCGGACTCCGCGAGGCGCAGCACACCGCGGATGCTGGCGCATCGGCGTTGTCGAACAAGGTCGATACGATCCGCCGCAACGCTGGGCCCGCCATGGAGAAAGCGGTCGACGCGACGGATGGCTTGTTGACGCGCAGTTTAAATGCGGTCGCCGATGCCAGTCGGAATATGCGCGCTAAAGTGGCCGACACGCAAGATTCAATTGTTGGCTACACCACCGACAACCCCGTCAAGGCATTGATTATTGCGGCAGCCACCGGTGCCGTGCTCGTCTCACTTATCCGCGCACTGGGTACGTCCCGTGATTGAGAACGAACGGTCGCCGTGCATCCGACTGTAACCGCTATGCGGCCCATCGCCGCAGTACGCGACAAACCATCGCAACAGTAAGATCAAGGAGCCGCAGATGCAGATAAGGTACGGCTACGAGCTGATGTTTTGCTGCCCGCAATCGACCCCGATGATCCTCATGCTCCATACCCATCCGAGTCGGGTCGGTGATCTCTTGAAACCGGATACCATGGTCACCGATCCGCCCAGTTCTTTGCAGCTTTATTCGGACGCGTACGGCAATACGTGTACGCGCCTGATCGCGACCCCCGGTCAATTCAAGGTGACGGCTGATGCGCTCATCGCCGACGATGGATTGCCGGATCCGATTGATCGCGAAGCCCGAGAACACGCGGTGGAGACGCTGCCGAATGAGTGCCTGATGTATTTGCTTGCGAGTCGGTACTGTGAAACCGAGACGCTGATGAGTGAGGCTTGGCGCATGTTCGGCGACGTGCAGCCCGGTTGGGCGCGCGTACAGGCCATCGTGGACTTTTCCCACGAGTACCTGACGTTCGGCTATGAATTCGCACGTTCGACCAAGACCGCGTGGAATGCCTATACGGAGCGCCAGGGAGTTTGTCGGGACTTCGCGCATTTGGCAATCACACTGTGTCGCTGCATGAACATCCCCGCCCGCTACTGTACCGGATACCTCGGCGACATCGGAGTTCCGCCGATGCCGGAGCCAATGGACTTTGCGGGATGGATGGAGGTATACATAGGTCACAAGTGGCATACGTTTGATCCGCGACACAATCAACGGCGAATCGGCCGCATTTTGATCGCCCGGGGACGCGACGCTGCGGACGTCGCAATATCGACGACGTTTGGCACCAATTATTTGCAGTCATTCAGGGTATGGACCGACCAGGTCGATCCCAACCAGGCTCGGGACTGCGGTCAGGCGCCGCACTTACGCAGCGCCCAAGGTCCGCGGACCGGCGCGAACGCCGCCGGCGCATGACCGTCGCGCTCATCAGGCGCCCGTCTCAGCTCACAAACGGCCTGTGACGAGCAGGACGACAAGGACGATCAACACCAAGCCCAAACCGCCGCTGGGGTAATAGCCCCAGCCGGCGCTGTAGGGCCAAGTCGGTAGCGCGCCCAACAGCACCAGAACCAAAACAATCAACAATATTGTTCCTAAGGACACGAGAATCTCCTCATCAAGCAGGCCTATGGAATCAAATCCGCCGCCGTCGCTTGTTGTTCAGTGATGCATGATCAGATAAACGATGACCAGGATCGACGCGGGAACGCCGAGCAGCCATGCCAAAAAGTATTTTCCCATTGGAGCCTCCGTCTGCAAGTTTCGCCGCATGCTGAGTTGACCGCAGCGCCGGGCTGCGGCGAAGCGGCGTGTGTCGCCAAACGTCGTAGGCGTCGTCGGACACGGAGTGGTCATGTGCTCATCTCCAGTCTGGAAGGTGTGCATCCGCAGCACATGATCCGCTGCTTGTTCGTTATGTGCACTTGATCCGCGCAAGGCGCGGCGGGCAACGGTATAGTACCCACAAGTTGTGACGAATTGACCAATCAGGCGTATATCAGAACGCGGGGCAGCGACACTCTCGGCGACTCCTCCAGGACTCTTCCCGGAGGGCGGCGCGCGCTCACGACCCGACAGACACCACCCGGCAGTCCCAGATCGGCATCAGCCGGGCACGGTGCGACATCCCCGACTCACCTTTCGTTGGAATGTTCCCTATGACACAAGATTCATTCGAGACCGCAGCCATGGCGATGGCGACGCGTTGGAAATCGATCGTTGCCCGCTATCAACGCGCATCGAGCGCACGCGCCAACTGGCAGCTGATCAATACGCTCGGACCCTACGCAATTCTCTGGTACGCCATGTACCTCAGCGTGTCGATCTCGTGGTGGCTCACGGTGCCGCTCGCCCTGTTGGCTGCCGGGTTCCTCGCCCGCATCTTCATCATCTTTCATGATTGCGGGCATGGTTCCTTCTATAAATCCCGGGTCGCCAACCGCATCGTAGGTTTCATCACGGGGCTGTTGACGTTGACGCCCTATCACCATTGGCGCTGGCAGCACGGACTCCATCACCGCACATGTGGGGATCTGGATCGACGGGGTATGGGCGATATCTGGACGCTGACGGTGCGCGAGTACCTCGAATCCTCGCGCTGGAGGCGCTTTTCTTACCGCCTGGTGCGAAATCCCGTCGTGCTGTTTGTCGTCGCTCCCTTGTATTTATTCGTCATCCATCAGCGGTTTGCGGCGGCCGGAGCGCCCAGACGGGAGCGCCTTTCGGTCCACTGGATGAACCTCGCCATTCTTGCGATGGCGGGAGGCATGAGTGCACTGCTGGGGTTTAAGACGTATCTGCTGATTCAGCTTGGCGTCACGACGATCGCGGGGTCTGCGGGCATCTGGTTATTCTACGTACAGCACCAATTCGAGGGCGCCTATTGGCAACGCAGCAATGCGTGGAGTTATACCGACGCCGCTTTGAAGGGAAGTTCGTTCTACAAACTTCCGCGGGTTCTTCAGTGGTTCTCCGGCAATATCGGCTTTCATCACATTCATCATTTGTGCCCGCGGATCGCCAATTACAATCTGCAACGGTGCCATGAAGCAGACACACTGTTTACCCAGATCAAACCGCTCACGTTGCTCGCGAGCCTCAAGTCGCTCGCCTTCCGGCTCTGGGATGAGCAAACCGGCAAGCTCGTGGGCTTCCGCGGCATTGGCGCCCCGCTCTGTTGAGAAACCCTCGACAGCATTGACGTCGCGGTCGGCTGCAGGGAATCCCGGCGGGGGGGCAATAGAAGGCAAAATGACGCTTTTATCGCTCTGCGCGAGCTAGACTCCATGCCCGCTTAGCCTTCGTGGCGGGGGCCCGGGTGGTGGAACTGAGGGTGCAAGCTTTGGCGGTGGATTCACCCATGATGAGGAGACTGGGCATCATGATTAAACCGGCAGGTAGTCTGACGTAGGGCAACCCATCAGCTCGGATCATCAATGGCGGCTCGGCACCTTGCCGAATCGCACCCGAATCATCCAAAACACCAGCAAGCACAACGGCAGAAATTGTGGAAGGAAAAACGCCGCGGGTACGTGATAGGGGCCTGGCAGCAGTCGCGCGAAGCCATTGGTGAAACCCGAGCCCGCCGCCAGTGTGAGTCCCACGCACATGCGCCACAGATGCCGGGAAATGCGCGCGGCACCTGAGAGGCCGCCGACCAGGACGACTCTCGCATCCCCGAGCACGGCCAGGACGAGTATGAGTGTGAATCCATAAATTGCGACGAGCACGGGGCCCTTGAATTGCACGGTACTCTGGACAAACGGGGCCGTTCCGGTAGCCAATTGAAACGTCAAGATCACAAACGGTGCGCACAAACAGACGGATACCATCAGGGCGATCTTATCCAAAAGACCGCTTGCTCCATGTCCGCGACGAACGGTCAACCAGGCCGTTGCCACGAGATAGAAGGCGAACGTGCCGATAAATACATTGACGAGTTGACCCGGTTCCAACACGGCCAGATAGACGGCAAAGGTCGCCATGACCGACATGGATACCACAAACACGGTACCAGCCTTGCGATGCAAAAAGCCGCCCTTGCGGGCAACCGCCGCAATCGTTCCCGACACCAACCCAACGGCACCGGCGGCGATGTGCAGGGCGAAAGCGACTATCGTCAGGAAGTGAACCATTCGATCCTTTTTGGCCTTTCCGCGGTAGGTGGTTGGGTAACAGCTACGTAACCCTAAAGCACAACTCCGGCATTTTAGTTGCACAAATCGCCGCCCGGACGGCACCCCCGCCGTCGTGCAACGCTATTCAACGACCGGAAGGTCGATGGTCGCGATACCGGAGACATTTGTGGCGTTTGGGTCCTCCGCATGGAATGCCATGTGTGTCCTCGGCGAGGCAATATCGGTCCAACGCCCTGAGCCACGCGGACATTTATCGTCTGGCTTCCCCTCAGCCCACTTTTCTCGATTCAATCCAGGCGGTGTCGAACTGGAAGGATAATCGTTCCGTGATTTTGAAATAGTCATGCGCCTCCCGCGGTAATGCCGGAATCACGGTCTGCAAGGCGGCTACTCGTCCCGGTGAAGTCCCAATCCTGGCGATCCACGACGGAAAGTCGATTGAAGTTTTCCAAGTCCTGACCGACGATTCGGCGAAGCCCGCGGCTTTCTGCATGCCACACCACTCCGAAATCCGGTAGTTGCGGACATGCGAAGCGTCCCGTAGAAATTCAATTACCTGCAGGGATGTGTCGAGGAGCGGCATTTCCGGTGCGATGGCATCGATGACGATCAGCAGACCACCCGATGCAGTCACTCGGGCACATTCTTCGAGGGCTCGTGGCACGTTCGCCCAATGGTGGGCAGAGTAGCGGGTCACGACAAGATCGAATGAGGCGTCCCCAAACGGCAATTCCTCAGCAGCTCCAACCATGGTCTCGAGCGCATCATGCCTGCGGCGCAACGCTTCTTCGGCGACGACGTTCAACATCACTGAAGAAGGATCGTATGCGACAACCCGAACGGCGCCCCCTCGCGCGAGCGCATAGGCCACGTGGCCCGCGCCACAGCCCAGGTCGAGCGCCCGTACTGACCGCCGCTGTTGGGCAACTGCGACGACCTGATCGAGGTCGACCCCCTTCGAATGCACCTCGCTGGCCAGGTATAGTTCTGCGTTCGAACCAAACTGCTTGACCGTCAATTCCTGTTGATCCATTGCTCGCTCCCCGATGTGTCCGATCGGAGTTCATCGTAGGTGGTGACCGGGTCCTTTATACTGAGATTATCTCAGTAATGATGGAATATCGCTCAGTGACCAAATCAATCCCCGCGTCGCCATTACGGGCCCTTCAGGCGTTCAACGCCGTGGTGCGCGCTGGTTCCGTCGTGGGCGCTTCCGATGAATTGTCAGTGACCGCCTCGGCAGTCTCCCATCTGCTTCGTCGGTTGGAGGCGCGTCTTGGTGCGCGGCTATTTTCGCGACTCGGGCGCCGCTTGGTGCTCACCCAGGATGGAGAGCGCCTGGCGGCCGCGATAACGCCGGCGCTTGCCACTATTGACGAGGCACTGGCCGGATTTATACGGCGCGACACTGAACTGAGGATAAGTCTGCTGTCGAGTTTCGCGGTTCATTGGCTCATCCCAAGACTGAGCACATTTCAGGTTCTACATCCGGACATCGAGCTCTTGTTATCAACCTCTGCGCGGATGGTGAATCTTACAACGGAGACTTTCGACTGCGCTATTCGACTTGGCCGCGGCGGTTGGCCGGATGTAGTGGCGGAAGAGCTGTACCGGGAGGAGTTGATTGTCGCGTGCAGTCCGCACCTTCTGCCATCGGGTCGAGTTCGATCGTCAAAGGACCTGATCCGCGCGAGTTTGCTGCAGTCGCGCGCCCGTCCTCGAGACTGGGATCATTGGTTCAAGGCTGCGGGAATCGAAAATTTCGAGGTGAGCAAGGGACCGGTATTCGAAACGCGTGCTCTTGCCATACAGGCTGCAATCGGTCGGATGGGCTTCGCGGTGGTTGATCCGCGGTTTATAGAGGCGGAACTGGCGACCGGGCAGCTCGTGATTGCACACCCGCTTCGGGTCCAGCTGGACGACGCCTATTGGCTTGTGTTTCGCCCGGGCCACGAGGTCACGCGACCTGTTGCCGCGTTTCGCCGATGGTTGGCTGCGGAATTGGCATCCGCGCCACCCCAATCTATCGAGCAATCCAACGACCACTGATGCGCGTATTCGGTGTGACGCGGTCGACAGCGCATGGATATCCAAGTCATCAGGCGTCTGAGTATGCCCTGCTATCGGTGAATCAACATTGCGGCCTTGTCAGAGGATGGTGACCTGATAGATGGGGACTGGAGTCTGCGCGAAGAGTGCACCCTGGACTGGATACAGGTGTCCGCGCACCACGACCAGGCATCCGGTGAGAATGGTTGAGGTTAAAAGCATCAATACAATCTGTTTCATAATTGCAGCCACCTATAGAGGTTTTGGTGTCGAACCGTGGTGCACGCTAAATTCCCACGGCACGGAAAACTCTACCATCCTCAATCGCCGCGAGATCCCCAGTGGCAGCACACGGCACAGCGGGATCCGTGCCCGTTTCCAGGCCGGTTGATCATCAGTGCTGGACACTGACGGAGGCGGCGGTTAAATTGCCATCACCGGCGGCGCTACCTGTTTCCTCACAGGCAGTGGCTGAACATTGGCGGTCCCGATGAATAATTGGTTTGGCGCGGCTCTCACATGCGTGGTTTTGAGCGTTCCAGTGGACGTTCACGCCGATCATGTACCGCCCGTTCCCGAAAATCCGTTGCAGGCGCAAACGACCTTGGGATTCAATCCCAAGACACGCTGTCCGAACCTCCGGATCACCGATGCGGGAACCATGGCGGTGGTCGTTTTCTGGCTCCCCAGCAGTGGCATCCCGTCACACATCTCCATCAAGTCGTCTTCGGGTTCGAATGCTCTGGATTCCGCGACGATCAGTTGCGTCTCCAGGCTTCGATTCGCAGCCGCAACCACGCTCGGCAACGGCGATCCGATCGACTCGTGGCAGCAGATCGCCTTGAGTTGGGCAGGTCGGGCATCTGAACCGATTGCCGCAGCGCCGGCGGAGATATCGACCCATGCGAAACAAGACGCCTCCGGTGGCCAGTCTAACGACGTGACTGTGCATGTCTGCGTCGATGAAGCGGGAAGGCTCATACAGGACCCGACGATCGTCCACTCTTCGGGAATGGCATCTCTCGATCAGGCTGCTGTGAGAATCGCGGCATCCGGTTCTGCGTACTACCGGCCGGTCACTTCGCCGAATGGGCCGCCCGCGTCCGGCTGCGCGCAGCTGGCGATCAAGTTCGACATGAAGTAACCGGGGAACACCGGACGCGCGGACGGGTAGCGGGTATCAGACGCTCATCAACGAGGCGCTCGGGCAACACTTAGGCACCGCCGAAAAGCCGATCACAGCCGAGCAGGTGAGGAAGATCTTTCGCGACGAGCTTGCGCAAGTGCGTTGACGGTACAGACCTGCAACGGCGATACGGACAAGACTGCGTGTGAAACCACAGCCAATGCCAGCGAACGTCCGCTAACACTGCTTGGTCTCGCGTGTGGTTTTAGCGTGAAAACCTTTGCCACACGAGCCATTGCCAGCCAACGCTGGCCAAAATACCCAGCTCGCTTCTCCTAGGACATCCTCGCCAACTTGGTTGCCGGACGGCCTGTCAGCACTTCAGGCTGCACAAACATGTCCAGTTGGGAGGAAATCGCCTCAGGACTGTCCCCAGACAGTCGGGTGAAATCGTGCACCATGTGCATCTGATCGTGATAGCCCAGATCATGCGCAATATCAGTCCACGACATGGATGGTGTTATGGCCCGCCGCTGCAATGCGGCCTCGAATCGAATGATCCGTGCGTACAACTTGGGCGAGACCCCGATTTCATGAGCGAAGCGCCGTTCGAATTGTCGAAGTCCAAGCCCCGTCTGGTGAACGATATCGCTGACGCGGACTGAGCCCTCGTTTCGAATCATGGCTCGCGCAGTGTGCACGATGGCGCTGACCGATTCGGTAGCCGGGCGGGCGGCGGTTAGAACCTTATCGGCGACACGAACTCTATCGTGGAATGTCGTAGCCTCACCCAGCCGGCAATGCAGTTCGTTGATGCGCTGGCCGAGAACCTCTTGGCCATTGAAGTCCCCGTTGGTCAGTTCGACCGCCGGAACTCCGAACAGCATCGAGAATGCTCCGGGCAAGAACACGATCGTAAAGGCGTCGACGTTGCCACTCAATATCAATTCGGCGCTCGGACTGGTCCTTGCCCCTACCAGAGCCACCGCGCGCACATTTTCCGGCGCCTCGCAGCCTCTTTTTCGAACCTGGTAATGAGTCCCGAACATGAATTCGATTATCTGCGGACTTCTTGCCGGCACAGGCTGGAGACTGACGCCACGCACGAGTGAATCCTTCACCTGATAGTAGTGACGAATCAGGTGTCGGAGCGCGGGGGCAGGGCGACTGGCGAGCAGCACGGTTCATTAAACCTTGCGTCGCGGGACCCGCGCAAGCGAATAGCGCGCGGGGGCATGAGGCATATGCAGATGTCGCTTTTTTACTATCGTCAACCTCACCTTGACGGCAAAGATGTCAGCAACCCCGTGGACACGCTACGGACGTGGGCGATGGCGCAATAACGGCGCAGAAACTTTGGACACCATGAATGCAGAAGCAACTTTGGGAGATAGTTCGATGAGACACGTGATGTTGGCAGCGACGGCGGCCCTGATTGCAACGGTGACCACAACGATGGCTGCGGACCCGCCGCCACCGGATCGAGCTGCTGAAATCTCGGCCATCAAGGGAGTTGGTGCAGCGTTTGTCGATGATTGGAATCGCCATGACATGAAGGCTTTAGGCAGTTTGTTTGCTGATGACGCACAGTTCGTCAATGTGATCGGCCTTTGGTGGCACACTCGTGCGGAAATCCAGAAGGAGCATGAGGCGCTGCATGCCACTCGCATGCGGAGTAGTCATCTTGTTGCGACGGAAACGACGGTGCGCCTTTTGGATCCGGACGCAGCCGTGCTCGTGCATCGATGGGAGTTGACGGGCGATACTGGCATCGACGGCGTAACACTGCCGATGCGGCGAGGAGTCATGACGCTCGTCACGGTCAAAGAGGGTCACCGTTGGCAGATCGTTTCCGCGCAGAACACCGATGTCGTCCCGCTGCCGAATCTCCCGCCCGCGAAGTGATCACCATCAGGTGGGTTGGAAGTGGGAACAACCCATCGATGGCGGACGCACAAACGTAGGGATACCGGGAGATCAATGTCTTGGAGCGGGCGATGGGCACTCGGAAGAAACCGACGCGCACAACGGTGCTCTGCCGATCGCCAAACCCATTAATCGCCTTTGTAACCTGCTTCCAACTGATGTCGAACGGCGAGAATCAGAACGATATCTTCGTCCGGGAGCCAACGATATTTGGCCACGTAGCCGAACTTCCCGCGAGACAGGATCAACTCCCGGCGCCCGTCCTCGGCTTCGCGGCCCAGTAACTGATGGTCGGCAAGCAACTCAAAGGCTCGCCTGACGCTGACGATTCGCTCACGGGCGAGCTTAGGATTGTGTTCTGCGAGAAAGTCGAAAAGCCGTTCGAGATCGGCGAGTGCACGAGTCGTTACTTCGACGCGCGCCATGCTCGCTCTCGTGGGCGTCGAGCAGACTTCCCTGCCACACGAGCCTCGAGATAATCGAAAGCGGCCCCCAGCGATACGGCTTTGCCGCTCTCCATCGTTTCCTTTTCTGAGACCTCCGCATCTGCCGCAAACCGCTCACGAAGTTCGGCACGGTCGGCCTCCTGGCTCAAGACGTCAACCATGAAAGCATGAGGTGTCTTATTCGCCGCGCCGGCAAGTCGCTCGATCCGCCGCTTCAGCGCTTCTGGAAGTTTAAGACTCGTTGCAGCCATCGCTTGCACCCTTGAGGTTCACGGGTAGTCAAAAATTACTACCAGGACGAATCGAAGTCAAGGAAAGCCCACACTCCGCATTCGCGGTTGGCTAGCATGGACTGGAGTTGGAGCGGGCGATGGGAATCGAAAATACCGCCCGGAAGACAATAATTCATTGCAATGAGAGTGTTACGAACTCACCCGATCGCTGCGTGCGATTTTTGTGTGAAAAACAGTGCCACACGAGCCAACGCCAGCCAATGCGACCATTGGAGACGAGCACAGATGGAGTCTCCACGACAGAGCAAGTGGTCCTGAATAGCCCCTTGGTGCCGGTGATGAACGGCGACTATGGGGCTGGCCGAGCTCGGCTTTGTCTGATGCATATTTGGCAGATCACCGCGGAAATTTCGGTTGCAGCTCCCAGCGACAGGCGTATATTGGGATTGTTGAAAATTTCAACAATATGGGTGGTGCATGGCGACCGTCAATTTCAGCGTACCCGATGAAGTCAAGGTGGAGTTCGACAAAGCATTCGGTGATCAGAACAAAAGTTCCATCATCGCGGATTTGATGCGGCGGGCGGTACGTGAGCGCAAACTCCAAATCAGGCGGGAACGACTCTTCCGTCAATTCGGTGTCGCGCGTAGCGGTCGGCCCACCTTCACCAGCGAAGAAGTACGCAAGGCGCGATCCGTCGAACGGCCGTGATAGTCGTCCTCGATGCGAGTGTGATCCTCAAATGGCTGCTTGAGGATCCCTCACGAGAACGTGATACCGAGAAGGCATTTGCGCTCGTGGAATCCGTTGTAAGTGGCAGACTGGAGATCCTGCAGCCGGTGCATTGGTTGGCCGAGGTGGCTGCGGTTGCTGCGCGCCTCGTCCCGCAGACGGCCGTCGGTGATGTTGAAATGCTCGCCGCATTCGAGTTCCCTACTACCGACAGCCCAACCGTCATTCGACGGGCAACCAGTCTTGCGATCAAAACCAAACACCATCTGTTTGACACGCTGTATCACGCCGTGGCGCTCGAGCACGAGGACGCGCTGCTTGTGACGGCAGACGAACGGTACTATGGAAAAGCCGAAGGCTACGGAACGATTAGGACATTGCATGACTGGGAAGCAGTAGCTTGATGGTCGCGGTTGACCCTTAGATGTTTTCCGCGACTGTCGGCTTCTCGGAGTCGCAGAATCATAGCCCGAGGTCCAGGACATCAGTAGAGTTAATTGACAGCGCGTCGATAAGCGCGCGCATTTTCTGCAAAAACCGGGGATCTTGATATATGCCGGTGTACTTTGTGACTTTCCTGGGAATGCTGGCCGCCTCCTTGTTGCTGTACGCAGGGGCCTGGGATTTGCAGCCGTGTGGAGGCGTCCGCGAGCCGACTGCATGCTACCAACGTCGCGCTACTGTGGTGGAATGTTGGTGTCGGCTGGTTACTGTACTTCGACGTCTACCGCATCCATGCGGAGATGACTGCGCTTGGTGATGCCGCCTTGCAAGCATTTAGTCGCGGCTACTCGAGCCGATTGCCGATCGTAGTACTACCCTACGGTGCGATCTGCCTATTGGCGGTGCTGGAATTGTGGAGCGAGCCAGCGCGCAACTCGCGCTGCGCCCTCTGGGGTATGGCAACCCGTCTTGAACTCACCATTCTCAGCACGCCGTTCGCGGCGGGTGCGCGGGGAGATATGCAAGAGCCCGAATTCACCGAACAAGCATACCAACATCTCCAAATGGCGCATCTCGTCCTTGGCGTGCTGACTACTATCGCCGCTGTCTGCGGCATTGTTGCGGCGTGACGTGTGCCAAAGGTTGACGCTTGACTTGACTGGCGTCGCCTATTGTTACGGATTCGCGCGCTGTCTTTTTGCCCGTGATCAGTTTTTAATAGGCGTCAACGACCGCAATCCGTGATCGAATATGCGCATTGAATGCCCAGTCTCGGCCCATTTGAGACATTCAGGGTAAGGAATTGCCCGGAACAAAGCGGACGTTGGATCCGGCTGGGCCGCATCGGTTCATTACGCTGCGTAGGGCCTCTCTTAATGCCTTGCTTGATTGATCCTCTGTCACGCGTTACACTGTAACGCGTGACAGATCGGAGAGAGACCATGGCACGAACGGCCGAACGGATGAAGGCTATGCGCGAACGACGCCGTAACCGCGGTTTGCGCGAATTGCGCCTGGTCGTACCCGATGCGCGCTCGAAGGCAGTCCGCAAACGCGTCGCCAAGCAGGTGGCGAGTTTGGACCGCTCGCTCGAGTTGGCGGCAATGCGATGGACGGAGTCCGTTTCAGATTTTGATGCGCAATGAAGCGCGGCGATGTGGTGACAGTTGCTGCCAGCGGCGACTATGGTAAGCCTCGGCCGGCAGTGATTGTACAGACGGATGCGCTCCCGGCCGCGCATGCATCTGTGGTCATCTGTCAGATGACTTCTGAGTGCAGCGATGCGCCTGACTTCCGAGTGACGATTGATCCCACTGAGAGAAATGGGTTGCGGGTGAAATCCCAGGTGATGGCCGATAAGCCCGTCACCGTTCGCCGGGAGCGAATTGGACGACAGGTCGGTCATCTCGACGACAAGGATCTTTTGCGCCTGAACGTCGCATTGGCATTTGTCATGGGATTAGCGGACTAATCACGACGGCACCCTAGGAGGCCAACCGCCCGTGCGGCGGGTCACGGCCAACACCTGCCGATCACCGTATTGAAATACCCGCCCGAAAGCCGACGTCGGAGGATTGACTACTGTCCGTGGCCGGACGGCCGCCTTCCCCCAGCGAGCCTTACTGATCCGCGTAGAGCTTGACCAGCCGATACAAAAATGTTCGGCCCTCATAAACTGACTGCACACGAACGCGCTCGTTCAGCCCGTGAATGTGCCCACCATCGGGGTCAGTGAATATGCCTGTGACCCCGTACGTTGGTATGCCCGCCGGATTTAGGAATTGTGCGTCCGATGCGCCGGGTTCCAGGGCCGGTACTACCGGAATTCCGGGCCACAGCTCATGCGCCACTTTCTCGATAGGTTCCATTATCTGTCGTGTCAAAGGCGCGGGTGTCGCAATCGGCCCCCGAATCTCCGGAATGCTAACCGAGACCTTAGGATCGTCGATAATTGTTATCAGTTGCGCCAGCACGGCATCGCGCGCGTCACCCGGGAAGATACGGCAATTGATATTGGCCGTGGCCCGTTGCGGCAATGCATTGGTTGCGTGACCCGCGGCGAGCATCGTTGCGACACATGTCGTGCGAAGCATGGCGTGCCAGTTCTGATCCTTGTCGAGGATCGCGACCGACGCGGCATCGTGCGGATTCTTCGCCACGGCGGTCATGGCCGCTCCGGCTTCGCCCGCGACGATCTTCGACATACCGGTGAAATAGGCTCGGTTCGCGTCGTCCAGTTCGACCGGAAATTCGAAGTGACTGACCCGATCGACCGCCCGCACCAGATGGTAGATGGCATTATCTGGTACCGGGCGTGAGCTATGACCGCCGGGATTGGTCGCCTCCAGCACAAAATTCTGGGAGGTCTTCTCGGCCGCAAGAATCTCCAGGGCGATGCGATGGCCTTGCGCGTCCAGATCGCCGTCAACGCCCTCAGTCAAAGCCAATTCGGCGTCGATAGCGTCTCGTGCATTCTTGGTCAGCCACCCCGCACCGTTCAGTGCACTATTGGTCTCCTCGCCACAGGTCAGCGCCATCTTTATGGTTCGCCTGGGGTGGTAACGCTCTTCACGATAGCGGATCAAATTATCGACCCAAATTGCAGCCTGAGCCTTCATGTCGCTCGTTCCGCGACCGTAGAAGTAACCGTCCTCTTCAATCAGGCGGAACGGGTCGCGTGCCCAGTCTTCCCGCTTTGCCTCGACCACATCTATGTGGGCAAGCATCAGAATCGCCTTGGCTTTGGGGTCGGCCCCGTGAAGCACGGCTAGGAGCCCGCCCTCTTTAGGATGTCCTTCGGGCACGAAAACCTGCAGATCCGCATCAGGGTAGCCGGCTGTCTTCAGTCGAGCCGCCATGCGTTGCGCCGCTAGAGTGCAGTCTCCGGCTGAAAGAGTGGTGTTTGTCTCTACGAGTTCCTTATAGATTTCTCGAAACCGTTGCAGCCCTTCAGCATCTGTGGCGGCTTGCGCCGGTATCGCTTCGCATACGGTCGCGATAACCGATACTGCCAAAAACATGCTGATGCGTCCCATATCCTTCCCTTATTGATGGCCCAAATCTGACGGAACCAATCGTACTGCAAAAAGTTCAATGCAACGGAAACATGCGCTACCGACCGCCCCGAAAGCTGCCTGTCGCGACGGGCAGGAAGGGGTCAATACCGGGATTTCGACGGCGTCGGGCTGGCGCGAGCCCAGGTTCGGCACAACTTCGGCCGGTGGAAACGCTGAGCAACCAACCCAAGGCCTGCCATTAGCCGCCACGCCTCACGGTCAGACATACGCCTCGGCGGGATCGACAGCTTTCACGCCATTGCCTCTGTGGCGGTCCGGCGGGTCCTCCTGGCAGAATATGGCATGACGCACGATCACAAGCGACAGGGATTTCGTTGTTCCATAACCCGTCGCCGCTTTATCCTGAGCACCTCGATGCTGCCGTTTGCCACCTGGGCCGCGGGGCTGGACGCTGGGGTGACCGCCACGACGGGTATTTCCGGCAGTTCTGAGCTCGCACCAACCAACGTAAAAGACATTTTGAACGTGCGGGGTTTCGAGCCCCTGGCCCGCGCGGCATTGCCGCCAGCTCACTTCGGATATCTCGCAACCGGCATCGACGATGATCGCACCCTGCGACGAAACGAAGACGCATTCAGTGAATACGAAATCCGCGCCCGGCGCTTTATCGACCTGTCCCGGGTCGATACCAGCACTACGGTGTTCGGTGCTCACTGGCGAACTCCGATCTATTTTTCCGCCGTCTCGGCAATGCGTGCTTTTCACCCCGATGGGGAGGCAGCGGTGGCGCGTGCTGCCGCAAGCCGATCGGCCCAACTAATGGTTTCTACGGGGTCCTCTGTTCCGCTTGAGCAAATATTGACGCAGCGCGGCGCCCCGGTATGGCAACAACTTTATCCAACGGACGACTGGACGGTCACACGGGAACTCGTGCGACGCGCCGAATTGGCGGGTGCCGATGCCATTGTGCTGTCAGTTGATTCTACAGCTACCGCGGGTGCTCGGAATTCAGAAACGTTGCGGCGTGCCGCGCGTGTCGATAAACGTGACTGTACTGCCTGCCATGTCGGAAACCGCCACGACATGTGGCTCCGTGCGCCACTTTTTGCGGGAATCGATGTGTCACAGGTAAAAGGGCTCGCGCCTCCGGGGCTGACGCTCGAATGGGTCGATCGCCTGCGTGGACTGGTTCGGGGAAAGCTGCTCATCAAAGGCATCGTGGCCGGAGAGGATGCGCAAGCGGTGGTTACGCATGGTGCCGACGGAGTCATCGTGTCCAACCATGGTGGGAGGAACGAGGAGACCCTGCGCGCCACGATTGATTGTGTCGCAGAAGTGGTCGCAGCCGTGAAGGGCCGCGTTCCGGTGTTCATGGATGGGGGCGCGCGACGAGGCACTGACGTGTTCAAGGCGTTGGCTTTAGGCGCGTCGGGCGTTGGCATCGGGCGACCTCAGGGTTGGGGTCTTGCCGCCTTCGGACAGGAAGGCGCCGAGGCTGTGCTCGATATCTATGCCCGCGAACTTGAAGCGATCATGCGTCAGGCGGGGACACCGACGATCGCTGCGATCGGGGCACGTGCTGTTCTCCATCGCGGTGCGGCCTAAAACCTAGGGGCGCATAAGGACGGGCGCCTCTGCCAACGGGCGATAACTTCAATCTCGTGAACGACGGCCTGAACGCATACGCGTTCTGAGCGGCGAGTGACCGGCGAAAATCAGAGTTGCCCGTCGGACTACTCGGACTGGTGTCCGGAAAGCGGACGGTCGCATGCGGCAGCAGTGGGTCAGAACGCGGCATTTGCCCGAATTTTCCGAACCGGCGGGACCAATAGTGATCTATGGGCACCCTTATGGTTGGTTCCACTTGAGGGCGCTTTTCCGGGTAACACGGCTTCGTGTAAACTCGCACATCAGGAGGCCCCGCATGGATACATCGCTTGTCAGTCGCGATCCAGAAATCATGAGTGGTGCGCTATGTTTCACCGGTACGCGCGTGCCCGTAAAGAATCTATTCGATTACCTCGAAGGGTCGTCCACGCTAGAGGAGTTCTTAGAGGACTTTCCTTCGGTGACGCGGGTGACCGCGATTTCGGTTCTTGAAACCGCGCGCGAGCGATTGGCCTTGGATGCGACTGCTGCTTGACGAATCAGTCCCGAGTAGGCTTCGTCGCTCGTTGACTGATCATTCCGTTCGCACTGTGGTAGAGGCTGGGTGGTCGGGTGTCAAAAACGGAAAGCTTCTAGCACTCGCCGCGACTGAATTCGACGCCTTCATCACGGTTGATAAGAATCTGCCATTTCAGCAGAACCTGGAAAAGCTGCCCATTGCGCTGGTTGTGATCGACGCCGTATCCAATGAACTGTCAGTGCTGCTGCCGTTGGTCCCTGCGCTGCTAAGAGAATTGGCCTCTCTTAAACCGAAAACTGTTACGGTGGTAAAAGGGGCCTAACAATCGGTTCGTGCAATCTCGGGTGGCGGCTTCAGCATAAGTGGACTCCCACAAAGCTGCCGCTCACAACCGGCAGCTGTGGGTCATCAGTACTCATCGGCGGACGCAATCAAAATCGAAACTGTAAATTCGTGGTGAACGGCGGCTTCGGATCGGAGAATCGGGCTCTTCCCGGCCAGGAGGCGACATTCGATGCCTCGATCTGGTCTGGCAAAAGCTGCCATTCGTGAAATCGGCGGTTGGTGTGTATAATACACACGATGCAAAGCCGCGAGCTCATCAAGCTATTGCAGGCCGATGGTTGGCAGCTCAAGCGTACCCGCGGCAGCCATCAGCAATTTTCACATCCGACCAAGCCCGGCACGGTTACCGTGCCTCATCCGAAGAAAGATCTGGGAAAAGGCTTGGTGCAGGCGATTCGCAAGCAGGCCGGATTGAAGTGAGGAGTTAGATTTATGCGCTATCCAGTTGCAATTGAAACAGGGGATGCCAAACATGCATTCGGCGTGGTAGTTCCGGATCTGCCGGGCTGCTTCTCCGCCGGCGATACTCTGGACGACGCGCTGACCAATTCGCGAGAAGCCATTTTGCTTCACCTCGAAGGGCTTCTGGACGATGGGCAACCGTTCCCTGCGCCGACCCCGATTGAACTGCTACAGAAGAAGCGTAACTATCGCGGCTGGACGTGGGCCGTCGTGGACGTAGATGCCAGCGAACTCGGTGACAAGGCCGCGAGGATCAACATCACATTGCCCCAACGCATTCTGCGTGCAATCGACGCCCACGCAAAGAAACAGGGTGAGACTCGATCCGGATTTCTTGCCCGCGCGGCGCTGGACGCCATGCGCAAGCCGGCATGAGCTGAGGCCATCTTTGAAGGTCGCAGTTGGGCCAACTGCAGTCAATCAACCGGCCGAAGTGGCTTCCGGAGACCGACCATTCGCATGATGTTTGACGTGCCCTTGGGCAAGTGTTCTATTGCTCCAGCCGGCGGGCAAGGATCGCGCTGGCGTTGTCAAATATTTTCATCGCGTTTCGTTGATGTAGGAGAGAAGACGATGCGAGGGTTTAAGCAGCTTCTCCGTTTGCCAACCAGTTCGTGCGGTCCTCAACCCTACGACCCGGACAACCGCGGCCCCGCTCCTCGGACAAGATTCGTTCCGTGACGTCACTGCACCTGCCATCAGCCGACGCAAAGGAAAATAATGAACGCCAGGTTCCCCGTCGCCCGCATCGTTCTAATAGCCGCACTTGTTGTCCTTGGCGGTGGCGGCGTTGCAAGCGCTGACACGCAGCCCACCTATATTGCCTACGGCAGCAATCCTGCGGCTGGCAATTCTTTTGTCTTCGCCGGCACTCGCTTCTACTACGAAACCTACGGCGAGGGCGTGCCACTGCTGCTGATCCACGCGAACGGTGAATCGATCGGGAGTTTCAAGGGACAGATTGGAGATTTCGCGAGCCACCACCGGGTTATTGCCATGGATAGCCGCGGACAGGGCAAATCCGATCTGGGGACAGCTGCCTTAACCTATGAACAGATGGCCGAGGATACCAATGCGCTGCTAAATCACCTCAGGCTCAGTCAGGTCAAGGTTCTGGGCTGGAGTGATGGTGGCATCATCGGCCTGTTATTGGCAATCCGTCATCCGGAGAAAGTCGGCATGCTCGCAGTGATGGGTGCGAACCTCCAGCCGGATGCAGCGTATCCGTGGGCGGTGGATGGCAATTTACGCGTTCGTAACCGGATTACTGCGCAACTGACCACCAGCAAGAATCCGAAGCCCCTACGGCTCCAACTGCAATTACTCGATTTGTTGGGAAAGCAGCCACACATACCGCTGACCGATCTGGCCATCATCATGGCGCCGACACTGGTGATGGCCGCTGACCGCGATGTGATCCGCGATGAGCATACGCTCAGCATGTTCCACGCCATTCAGAAATCGCAGCTGGCCATCTTCCCTGGCGCGACACACATGATCCCGGCGCAAGATCCTTCGCGCTTCAACAGAACGGTACTCGATTTCTTCGACAGGCCGTTCGCGATGCCGGACACGAAGGATCTGGGGTGGTTTGACTAGTCGGGAGAGTAATCGCTCCAAAAGTGGGCTGCTCCCGACCTGCCGTTCGTGACCGGCCGGATTGGGTCGAGTCCTGCCATTGACCGGAACGGGCATCAGTCACTCGACCCCGCCTGTCTTGACGACGATTCCCATTGCAGTAAGCCCCATCATCGATGCCGGCACGGCATCGTTGTCACTATTCCAGCGACCGCGTTCACGATGCGCTGGAAACCGTGATCACGATCAGCCGGAATATGCAGAACGTCCGCCAACTTGATTTTTCGGCACTGCAAGCGGCAAATCATTGGCTCGGATTGGCCAGCGATGGCTGGAAGTGGAGCGGGCGATGGGAATCGAACCCACGGGGAAGGTGCCGTCCGCCGGGCACCCCAACCTGGCCCAAAGAGCTAGCTGCGCGGACGCACCTTGCTTAAGCGGTCTGCCATTCGAGTCTGCCATCCAGGACCGGTGGCCCGCCACAGTTCGATTACATCCGCCGGCAGCCGCAGAGAGATCGCTTTGCGCGGATTCAGCGACCGTGGCCTGCCGCCCTTCTTCACCGTCGCTCGAGACAGCATTTTTTCTGTCAGTTCGGGCAGTTCTTTGTATTCCGCCGCCTTGATGACGTGAGCGTCCACACGTGCAAGGTCAGATTTCAAGGAGCGGTGCGATCCGCGCTTGTTCACGATCATTGGCTTTCCTCATGCTGAATACGTGGCGTACAGATGCGCCCCGCGGTGCATACCCAATCACGACGATCCTACCTTCCAGACGGCCAAAGCAGATAATTCGCCTTTCACCGTAGTCCTTGCGCGTGTCTTCGACCTCAACGGTGACGCCTTCGAATACGCGCACAGCGTCAGCGAAATCGAGACCGCGTTCTGTCATGGTCTTGGATCGCTTTGCTGGATCGAAAGATATACGCGGGCAGTTATTGTATATACAATAACTTACAGTTTCAACCGTGGCTGAGCGGGTCGTTAGGCGATTTCGTGCCCTGCGTCAATGCAAAAAAATAATTGCCTGTGCACACCACGGAACCGGAGCGGCCATCCTGCCATCAGCGCTGGGTCGCTGGTCCAAATGGGCTCGCTTTCACTTTTACCGGCCCCCACGTGAGATTGCGGCCGTCTCCGGCGAATAACGCAGCATGAGACCGACCGACAAAACCCGATTCCTCGCGCTGTTTCAAGCGCATCGCGCCATACTTTACAAGGTGGCTTTCGGGTATTGCCGCTGCCGCGAAGACCGCGTCGACCTGGTCCAGGAGATGGCAATCCAGCTGTGGCGCTCGTTTGGCCGCTACGATCGCCGCGTGAAGTTCTCGACATGGGCCTACCGTGTCGCGATGAACGTGGCCATCTCCCACTTTCGCGTGGAAAAGAGGCGCATTCGCGACACGTTGCCGTTCGACGATCTTGCTTACGACGTCGCGGCCGACGATCCGCTGGCGGGGGAAGCGGGCGACAACATGCAAATACTCGGCCGCTTGATCGACGGGCTCGACGGACTGAACCGCGCATTGATCCTACTCTACCTGGAAGGTCACACCTCGGAAGAGATCGCCGAGATTGTCGGAATCTCGCCGGGCAATGTCACCACCCGCATGAACCGCGTAAAGAACGAACTGCAACGCGGATTCGCGTGCCTCGAAAGCAACCATGAGACCGTTCCATGAGTATTACCCTCGAAGAGCTTCGCAACGAATGGGTTGGCCACAGCCGACGGCTCGATGAGCACTTGCAATTGAATGCGCATCTGCTTCGCGACGACTGGATCGAACGACAGCGCGAGCACATGTGGAAGCTCGGTCCGTTCGGGAAGTTCAGCATGGCCATATGGATCGCGACGGCGGTACTGTTGGGCCTTTTCCTCGGCACGCACGCGAATCAGCCTGCGCTCTTCGTCACCGCACTCGTCCTCGACGTTTGGGTGATCGCGACCGGGATAGTGCAGGTGCGCCAGAAGCAGGCGCTGCGTAACCTGGACTTCGGCTTGCCGCTCATCGAGCTGCAGGCGCGGGTCGAATCGCTTCGCATCGCACGCGTCCGCGCGTTCAATCTAGCGTTCCTCACTGGACAGATCGTGTGGTGGATCCCGTTCATCGTGGTCGTCGCCGGCGCGTTCGGCGCGAACCTATATTTGTCGCCGAAATTCCGAGCCTACGCCGCATGGAACATCGCAGCCGGCATCGCGTTCATCCCTCTGGCGATTTGGCTCTCACGCCGCTACGGCAATAGGCTTTCCCGCTCCTCGATCGTACGGCGCATCGCAGATTCGATCGCCGGTCGCGACATCGCTGCCGCGCGTGACGTCCTGGAGAAGCTACGTCGCTTTGGAAGCGACCCGGATTAAGCGATGCCGCCAAACGATGGTTTCTACGGATGTCGCCCGACTCTATGGCTGTAGTCGGCCCGACAGCAACAATTCGTGGGCCAGGGACGAAGCGACGTTGGCTGCATTGGCCAGCTTGGCTGGGGAGTGGAGCGGGCGATGGGAATCGAACATATCGCTCCGAAGCCGCTGATCTTTTTAAATCAAGGTGTTATGAGATCGCTGGAGCGCTGCGTGCGATTATTGTGTGAAAAACGGTGCCATAGGAACCAACGCCAGCCAAGGACACCGTCGTAAGTCACTCGTTGGTTGCTATGGTGGCATTTTTATGCCATGATTTTTACCATGAAAACTACCATCGACGCCGCCGGGCGAATCGTCGTCCCCAAATCGCTTCGCCAGGCACTCAACATCAAACCTGGCCAGACTCTCGAGATTCGCGCCGGTGATGGGCGACTCGAAATAGAGATCACCGCAACTCCGATGACCTTGAAGAGGCGCGGAAAGGATGTCGTTGCGGTCCCGGACGTCGGACTGCCCACGCTCACTGCCGACGCAGTGCGTGAAACCTTAGAGCACATTCGACGTTGAAAGCGGCGGATACCAGCGTGGTCGTCGCTGCATTCGCTTCGTGGCACGAACACCATAATCGAGCGCGCGAAGCCCTAGATCGTGGTCTTCGCATGATTGACCATTGTGCGCTGGAGACATACTCAGTATTGACTCGACTGCCTCCTCCGCATCGTTGTGCGGCAGACGTCGTACGAGACTTTCTCCGAGCACGCTTTGTAGAACCGTTCCTTCGCATGGATGGTCCACTCTATAAGGACTTTGTCTTGGCGCTGCCGGAACATTCTGTAACCGGCGGTGGCGCATACGACGCGCTCGTCGCCGCCACCGCGGCAGCGCATTCGGCGTCGCTGATTACCTGCGATCGTCGCGCGGCTTTGGTTTACGAGTCTTATGGACTGCGAGCCACTTTCATCGGCTGACGTGCGGCAGATCGATGGCCGTACTTGCATGACCTCCAAATCGCGAATGCTCAAGATAAACACCGTTGAGCGTGAGATCGGCGAGAGAGTTAGGGCGGCAAAACTACAGCTTCGATTCGATAGGGTGGTCCGGCGCCTTGCAGGCGATTTGAAAGCAACGCTAGCCAGCGCTCTGCCAGAAGGACAGAGCGTAGTAATCACGGTTACGGCCCAGGGGCGGGCGATGGGGATTGAAAATGTCGCGCTAGAATAACCAAAATCCTGAAATCAATGCCTGATTTGTTCTTGAATAACCCGAGCTATTCCCGGTCTGAGATGCGAGACGCGGATTTGCGGACGGGTTCAAAGGGAGCAGCTTGAAGATCCTATGTCTTTTGATGGCGGTTCTTTTGTCCTGCGGCGCGAGCACGGCTTCGGCGGCCTGCAGGCCTCGGCCCGGCGACACCGACGCAGTGGTCAAGACAATGCATGATTTCTTCGATGCGGCGGCCCGGGGCGATCTCGACAAATTCCACGATCTGGTTCTCGGCAGCTTCTACGCTTATGACGGCGGCAAGCGCTGGGAGGGCGACTCCCTCATGCGCGCCCTCATCGAGTGGCATCGCCAAGGAATGAAGCTGGCTTGGTCAATCAACGATCCGGAGGTGCATGTCGATTGCGACATGGCTTGGATCACTTACCTCAACCGGGGGCAGATGCAAAAGCCCGGAGACGCGGCGCCGACGCCGACCAACTGGCTGGAATCGGTAGCGCTGCAGCGTCAGGGCAACGGCTGGAAGCTGGCTTTCCTGCACAGCACCCGCATGGAGGCTGCGCCGGCGACGGCAAAGAGCGAGAGCGGGTTTGATCAAGCCCAGATCGCGGCCGCTCTTGCGGCGGCTCCGCCATCCATCGCTGCCGGCGCGACCGTGATTGCGCGTGACGCTTCCGGCGCCAAAACCGTGCTGCGCCAGGGAAATAACGGCTGGATCTGCCATCCGCCTTATCCCGACGGCGATCCTGAGCCGCGTCCAGCCTGCACCGATGAAAACGGGCAAGCTTTCTTCAAAGCGTTTGGTGCCGGACAACCTCCCGATCCCGCGAAGCCGGGTTATTCTTATATGTTGCAGGGCGGTTCAGGTTGGAGCAACACTGATCCCATGGCGGAGAAGCTGCCGCCGGACCGTAAGGACTATATCCACATCCCGCCGCATTTCATGATCTTGGATGCCAAGATGGCCAATGAGTCGGGATTGCCGCTGCACGATCCCGACCCGGACACCCATTTTCCCTTCGTCATGTTCGGCGGGACGCCTTATGCAATTCTTATCATTCCGGTGCAGTAGGGTTTTATTCTCGATTAGGCTCCCGCATGATCAGCGAGGCTCTGCGGGACAATGCGGCATGTGCGGTTATTTCGCCTCCAAGCTCGCCAATGACGTCCAGTCCGGTCCTGGTGGCTTTAAGTGCGGCGCGCGAGCCGGGCATTAATCATCGCACGTAGTTTAGAGCTGCCGTTCGCGAGTGCCGATGCGAGGAACCGAAATGGCTGTCACTGGCCCGCAATGGCTGGAGTTGGAGCGGGCGATGGGAATCGAAAATACCGCTGGGGAGACGGTAATCATCGGGAATCAGAGAGTTATGAACTCGTCCGCGCGCTGCGTGCTTTGATATAGGCGCTGAAGGCGGATTCTCAAATCTACGCATTTACGCGCATTTTAGGCACGGGTTATGGCATCAAGTGATGCTAATATAGGTGCTCTGGATTGGAGTACGACGATGCGCACGACGGTAACTCTGGATGATGACTTGCTCGCCAAAGCGACCAAAATGATGGGCGGTCTTGATCGCTCTAGCGTGTTACGTGAGGGGCTTAAGGCGCTGATCGAGCGAGAAAGCGCTATACGGCTCGCCAAGCTGGGCGGCACTCAACCTCAGCTTCAACCAGTCCCGAGAAGGCGCGCTTCCGCGGCAACATGATTCTTGCGGACACTTCAGTCTGGATTGACTACTTTCGAGACGACCTGCCGGAGCTCGGCGAGCGTCTCCGCCGCCACGAAGTTGTCATGCATCCGTTCGTCGTGGGCGAACTCGCCTGCGGCAACTTCTCGAACCGTGAAGCAACGCTTGAACTTCTGCAACAACTGCGTTCGGTAACCGTCGCTGAACACGACGAGGTCATGACCTTCATCCGCGCGCAAAAACTCTACGGCCGAGGCGTTGGGTATGTAGACGTTCACCTGCTCGCTGGCGCGGCTATTGACCAATGCCAGTTTTGGACCTTGGACAAGCGACTCAATGCGGTGGCAGCGAGCATCGCGATAGCCGTCAATCCTTGACTAGAGGATGGAGGCGGTGCGCGCCCTCATGTCGCCGACAACGAGCCCCGCCCCGGCGCACAATCTGTATCGCCTCACTATGAGGACCTTATGTGATTAAGTCGCAATCTTCGTATGTCGCGCTGTGGCGGCGCGCCAAACAGGCGGGAGTATTCCCGGCTGAACTGTGAGGCACTTTCGTAGCCTACCCGCCCGCTGGCGTTGCTCGCGTCGAGATCCTCGTTGAGCATCAGTTGCCGTGCCTCCTGGAGGCGCAACTGTTTCTGGTATTGCAACGGACTCACGCCGGTAATGTCGCGGAAATGCTGGCGAAAGGTGGACGCGCTCATGTGTGCGCGAGCCGCCAACTTTTCCACTTGCACCGCCTCGGCATAGTGCTGCTTCAACCAAGCTACTGTCCTCGCAATCTGCTGATTGGGGGAGCCGACGGAAACGAGCCGGCGTAAGTATGGCCCATGCGCGAAATCGAAGCATTAACGCTTTTGAGCCTTAGTCGTTGTTTTAGGCAAGAATCATGATGGATTTGGCAACCGGTTCCACGCCGTGCGGGCGACACTAGCCTCATCGAAAGAGCCCCCGCGATGGGGGCAGCGCGACAACCGCGAGGAAAGTTTCACATAAGCGAGAAGAAGGTTTGGTTTATCACTGGCGCCGGCCGTGGCTTGGGTCTCGACATTGCCAAGGCAGTGCGCACCGCTGGCCACTCCGTCATCGCTACCGGCCGCGATCCAGCAAAGGTCAGCGCGGCGATCGGCCATGACGACGACCTGATGGCGATCAAGCTCGACATCACCCGCCTGCAAGTTGCTCAGGAGTAACCGGTAACCAGGCGGCGTCCTATTCCTGACTGGACGGATGGCGCAAGGTAGCTCCAGTTCAATCACTGGAGAGAAGCGATGCAGACGACGAAGCGACGAAGTGCGCAAGCCTGGCAAGAGCTGGTGGCGCGGTTTACGCAGACCGGTTTGACGGAGACGGCATTTTGCGAGGGCGAAGGTATCAGCCCGAAGTTATTTCACCGCTGGCGGACCAAGCGTGTCAGGGCGATGCCGCGGGCCGTGACGGATAAGCCGACGCGGGTGGCACCGAGCCCGGCCTCGACGTCTGGGTTTGTTGATCTGGGTCCGCTGAAGGACGGCGGATCGAAGCTTGAGATGCGGCTCGATCTCGGTGGCGGTGTGCAGCTGCACGTGGTGCGCGGGTAGTGTTCTTCGCGGAAGGTCAGATTCGGGTGTTCCTCTATGGCGAGCCCACCGACATGCGCCGCTCGTTCGACGGCCTGCAGGCCCTGACGCGGCACGCGATGGGGCATGACCCCCTCGACGGGTCGCTTTACGTGTTTGTATCCCGGCGCGGCGCCCAGATGCGCGTTTTGTATTTCGATCGCAGCGGATTTTGCGTGTGGGGAAAACGCTTGGAGAGCGGCCGATTTATCAGCGACTGGGCCCGGGTGCAGGCGGGCGAGATGAACTGGACAGCATTGAAGCTTCTGATCGAAGGGATTGAGCCTGGCCGTCAGCGTAAGCGATATCATCAAACCGCGGTGCATAATAAACCCTATGTTTCTGCACCTCCGAGCGCTTCGATGGGGTAAAATCCAGGCGTGCAAAACGCGTCAAGTGCGGATCTCTCACAGACCACCGAGGTGGCTCATGAGGGTGGTGTGGACTTGGGCAGTCTGGTCCTCTCGCAAGCGCGAACCATCACGACACAGGGTCAGCAGATTGACTCGCTGAAGCATCAACTGGCGTGGTTCCAGCGCCAGGTATTCGGCCAGAAGAGCGAGCGCTTTGCGCCCGCGCCGGACCCGACGCAGATGCATCTCGGGGAAGCATTCCCCGTGCCGGCCGTGGTCCCCGAGACCCGTAAGGCCGTCCCCGCCCACACGCGACGTGTTCCCAAGACGGACTTGGCCAACACGGGCGAGGTCGTACCGTTCTTCGACGAGTCGCGCGTCCCGGTCGAGACCATCATGGTGCTGAGCGCGGAGATGAAGGGGCTCGAGCCCGAGCAGTTTGATGTGATTGGCGAGAAAGTCAGCTACCGCCTTGCGCAGCGGCCCGGCAGCACCGTGGTGCTCAAGTACGTCCGTCCGCTGATCAAGATTCGACAGACCCAGTCGATCGTGTGCGCCCCCGCCCCAGTGGGCGTGCTCGAGGGCAGCCGCGCCGATGTGAGCTTTGCCGCGGGGCTGCTCATCGACAAATTCCTCTACCACCTGCCGCTGTACCGTCAGCACCAGCGCCTGACCGATTCGGGGATCACTGTCAGCCGCCCCTGGCTCACGCAGCTCGCCCAGCGCACCATCAGCCTGCTGGCGCCGATCTATGAGGCGCAGTTCGCCTCGATTCGCTTGAGCCGCGTCAAGGCCATGGATGAGACCCCGATCAAGGCCGGTCGGGCCGGCCGCGGCAAGATGAAGACCGGGTATTTCTGGCCCGTCTACGGCGAAGCGGACGAAGTCTGTTTTCCGTACTGCACCTCCCGCGGTCATGCCCACGTGCGCAACCTTTTGGGGATGGCGCCGGCCGCCGACGCGGTGCTCATCAGCGATGGCTACGATGCCTACAGTGCCTATGCCAAAAAGACCGGCCTGACTCATGCTCAATGCTGGAGCCACGCGCGGCGTGAGATTTTTGAAGCGCTCGAGTCTGAGCCGACCGGGGTCGGAGAGGCCCTTGAGCAAATCAAGGCGATCTACGCCGTCGAAGATTACATCCGAGATCACCACCTCGTGGATGCCGAGAAGCAGTTGTATCGGCTGACGCACAGCAAGCCGAAGGTGGAGGTGTTTTTCGACTGGATCGAGCGGCAGTTCGATCGCCAGGGGTTCACCCCCACCAGTCCATTCATCAAGGCGTTGAGCTATGTACGCAAGCGGCGCCTTGGTTTGGAAGTATTTCTCACCGACCCCGACGTACCGATGGACACGAACCACATCGAACGCGCCTTGCGTGTGATTCCGATGGGACGACGGTCATGGCTTTTCTGCTGGACCGAACTCGGTGCGCGCGACGTCGGCATCATCCAGAGCCTGCTCGTCACCTGCCGGCTGCACGGCGTCGATCCCTACACCTACCTCGTCGATGTGCTGCAGCGGGTCGCCCAACACCCCGCTTCCCGGGTCCCCGAACTCACGCCACGTCTCTGGAAGCAACTCTTCGCGGACAACCCGCTTCGATCCGACCTGCACGGCCTCCCGCACTAATCAACCACGCCGCTCAGGCACCGCTTACGCTCAGGACGCAGTCGCAGCCTCCATTGCCAAGTTCGGCCGGATTGACGTTCTCGTCAACAATGCCGGCAACTTTTACGCCGGCTTCTTTGAGGAACTCAGTCCCGTGCAGGTCCGAGCCGCTGCGGGCGTGGCTTTACCGTAGCGCCAACACCAGTTGACTATCTGGACTGAGAGGGCAGCGCCACCGAATGCTTAAGCCGTGTTACCACATTGTCACCGCTCTACCCAATCTTGATTCCGGCCGGTCCCACTGCAAGCGAGCGGTCCCGATGACAAGAGCGGATCGGAGCCTGCGTGCCATTCCAAAGTCGGTGGCCTCATTGGTATCGAACCAATCGTCCGGCGGAGACTCCTCTCGACCCGATGTCGGTTGCGCCACAACTGCTTTTCGGCAGCTGGATCACTTGGCCGAAGCTGGGAAGGGACGTCCCAGGCGTGTCAACATAGGGCCGCCTTATGCGACATGCCAGCCCTTGCCCAGCAATGGCACTGTGGCGCAGGCCGCACCGCCGTTTCGCCCAGTGCCCACGAACTGCACTTCCAATACGCCAGAACGTTTTGCCTTCAACTCCAGCAGTAGCTCACGGGTAATGCCTTCGAGTCCAATCTTGGCGCGCCAGCCCGCGGGGGCGCCTACTTGCCCTGCGTAGGCACCCATTCGCAAATAGACGAAGCGCTCACCAGGACGGCCCTGAACCACTGGACCGCGTAGTCGGAAGCCGGGCGGCGAAGAATCCTCGATTACTTCGACTGCAAATTCGAAGCAGATACGATTCTTAGCGTTGGTGGTGGGTTCGACAATGTCTTCTCGGCCTAGCTGGAGCGCCCATAGGATGTTCTGCGGGGGATCAACGACGACAATGCGGAGTCGTAGCGTTTCGGCTGAGGACTTCTTTGACGCTGGCACGGACTGGCACCTACGAGCGCCGGTCTGCGATGTGCCAAAGCACACCGCTTGGGTCGCTGAGGTACAACACGCGCAGCCCCCACGGCTGCAGCGTCGGCGGTTTGATCACGATGCCGGGATACTTTTCTCGGAATCCCACCGTCTCGATGTGCTGCCACCAAACGTCGCTGTTCTCGACCATGAGGTGCATCATGAAATTGCCCGCATGCTGCTCGACGTAGAAGTTCTGGAGTATGAAGCCGAAGGAGCCAAGTCGAAGTTCGGCAGCGTTACCCTCTGCCCATTGAGTATGGAAGCCCAGTTCTGCGTAGAACTGTCGTGACAGAGCAAAGTCCTCGGCAGGCACAAAGGCCTTGAGATCGATGACCGGTGTCGGAATGTTGCTTGGCATGTTCAGGTCCCCTCCTTTCGGTACACGCTGGCATCGCACAACATCATGTTAGCGAACTCCTGCGCGCGATGCCTCAGCTCATCGAGGGGACCATAGGCA
>Ga0302140_10001077_pt1 | contig 35657 bp, 27 predicted proteins | sample I_Bog_E1_1_FD_202095 | JGI IMG/M metagenome (GOLD analysis project Ga0302140, IMG submission 202095) | Peat permafrost microbial communities from Stordalen Mire near Abisko, Sweden - I_Bog_E1_1 | ecosystem: Environmental > Terrestrial > Soil > Wetlands > Peat | place: Sweden: Abisko, Stordalen... | reverse complement strand
GAACCGGTAATTCCGCTCCCACTCAAGCGGATCCTTCGCCAGCAGCAACTTCCCGAACTCGTTCCGTGCCGCGTCGCCAGGCAGATAAATCGCTTCCATGTGCGCTTCCGCAAAGGCCTGTCGCGCGCGGGCCACATCCGCATCGCTCAGCGGCGAACGCGAAAAGATGACAGTATCGAGCGCGCCAAATCCGTGCAGCTCGGATTTCCCACCCGAGCGGCCCACCAGAACATGCCGCCACGCATCGTGTTCCCCCAGATCGCCCAGCGCTGAAATCGCCAGCGACACCAGCCGCAGCGATTCGCGCGGCGGATCGAAGCCCCATCGCGTAAATGTCAGCAGGCCATCCGGCGTCAGGTGCGTCAGATAGTCGCGAAACGCGTCGGTCGTGTAGAGATTGTTTTCCGAAAGTGCGAACGCGCCCGCCGCCGTGGATGCCCAGGTATCCACCAGCGTCGCCTGAATCACCTGGAACTGATCCGGACTCCGCCGCACGTAACTCCGGCCGTCTTCAATATGGATATGCACGTCGGGCCGCAGATAAAGGTTCTGGCTCAGCTGCGGATACTTTTCCCGCATGATCTTCGTGCCAATGATCGGATTAATCTCCACACCGGTTACATCGTGGCTGCCCGAAGCCAGCGCCCGCGAGACGTCCCATCCGCCGCCCGGTCCGATAATGAGCGTCTTCGCGCCCGGTCGCAGGTTATAAGGAATCCCCGGTCCCTGGTGCTCCAGATCCTGCAACTGGCTGGCCGTCAGATGATCGAAATCGAAATTCGCAATCGCAGTCGACGCATCCGCATCGATGAAAATCATCTCCCCGGCATCCTTATCCGTCGCCATGCCGATGCGCGAAATGCTGTTCCATTTGGTGTACTGCTCCACGCGCAGCTTCAACCCCTTGGCGTAGCGCACTTCAATAAACGGATACCCGTAATTCACAATCAGCAGGGTAGTGAACAGCAGCCCGACCCCCACTCCCAAAACCCGGCCCATCCGGCACCCGGCCAGGCTGAACCAGATCGCTGCCGCGGCGGCGAATATCACCGAAACCGCAATGATCGTGTTCTCTCCGCCAAACGCATTCAGCAGCACCACCAGCGCAATGCACCCGGCAGCCGCGCCCAGCAAATCGAAAAAGTAAACCTTATTGACGCGCTCGATGGTCTCGGAAATCGCCAGCGACACAATGATGCCCGTTCCGATAAACGGCAGCGCCGTCGTGAAATAAATAATGCCCAGCGCAATAGTGCCAATGTCGGCGCCCCGTGTCAGCACAAACAACACCGCACCCAGAGCCAGCACCGCGTTAATCAGGCTGACCACCCCAAGCTTCTTATAAATCCCGCCGCCCGGAGCCACCACATAGGAAAGCACGCCGCCCACGCCCAGGCCGAACAGCGCAATCGATATCGCAAGGAACGCAAAGTGGTAGTAAAACACCACGGAGAATATGCGTGTCAGCGCCAGTTCCAGCAGCAGCGTGGCGCAGGTCGTGAGGGCTACTGCCAGATAAAGGAGCGGCCAGCTGGCCGGGCGCGAGGCGGAATTTTGGGGCAAGCTCTTAGTTTAGACGATGGTTTACCAGATGATGCCCGTATCCAGCCGCGTCAGATCGTCAATCAGAAAGTCCGGCCCGGCCGCTTCCAGTTCTTCCACCGGCGCAATCCCCGTCCGCACCGCGATCGATTGCACCCCGGCGTCTCTCGCAGCCTGAATATCCGACGCCGCGTCTCCAATCAGCGATATCCGCGACGTCTTGCCGATCAGACCCTCCCGCCGCGCCTGCGCAATCGCCAGCTTCGCCAGATCCCCGCGCGTGGGCGCCATCTCCCCGAACGCGCCAAAGCGAAAGTACTGTCCGATTCCGGCGCGCGCCAGCTTATGCCACGCGATCCGCGTCAGATTCCCCGTCACCAGCGCCAGCACCACGCCTCGCCGCCCCATTTCCTCCAGCACGCCCGGCAGCCCCGGACAAAGCTTATCGCGCAAATCCGGCACGCCAACCTGATACAACTCCTGCGCCGCCTCAATCACCTGCGGGAGCACGCGCTTCGCTTCGGCTTCGGAAACCCCGGCGACCCGCAGCATCGTCGTCAGGATCACGTGGTCCAGCATGCCGTGAACGGGGATGCCCTGCGTAGTTGCCGCCAGGCCCGTCACCTGAAAGATAGCGGCTTCCAGCGCCGCGCGATGGTGCGGCCCCGCCCCGCGAGTCAGCGTGCCGTCGATGTCGAAGAGTACAAGTGAAGCGCTCAACTTTCATGTTAAGCGGCACGTATTTCGCCGTACCGCTCCCTCACTTTCGGGGCTCTGAACGATGCAGCACACCGAGCCGCGACTGTAAAGGTCGGACACAACGGCCGGTAGAACACGTGACCTCAATTCAGAAGCGACGTACTTAGGTCACTGTTTCGAAAATATAGCCGCGAATAATCGGGGCTCGGGCGGGTACGGGCTTGAGCCACCCGTACGGAACCCCCGACTATGTTCGCCAGTCTCCTGCTAAAGCAACGAGCGAACTGATGAAACAGACGACTAATCGGCAGAGCCGTCGGAGATACCGCACCTCGTAGAATAGTGTCCAGTGCCCCCCGAAAAATTCAGCATCGGCCTGCTCCAAACCGCGTGTGCCCAGGACACAATAGCCAATCTGGATCGGACCTGCGAAAAGATCCGCGAAGCCGCCCGACAGGGCGCGCAAATCATTTGCACCGAAGAGCTTTTCCGCTCGCAATACTTCTGCCGCGAAGAAGACGCTCGTCTGTTCGATCTCGCCGAAACCATTCCAGGCCCTTCCACCGAACGCCTCCAGCCTCTCGCCGCCGAACTTGGCATCGTCATCGTGGCGTCGCTTTTCGAAAAACGCGCCACCGGCCTTTACCACAACACCGCCGTCATTATCGATGCCGATGGCGCCCTGCTCGGCCGTTACCGCAAGATGCACATCCCGGACGACCCGCTCTTCTTCGAGAAATTCTACTTCACGCCGGGCGATCTTGGCTTCCGTGCGTTCGATACGAAATTCGGCCGCATCGCCACGCTTGTCTGCTGGGATCAGTGGTATCCGGAAGCCGCGCGTCTCGCAGCCATGTCCGGCGCAAATATCCTGTTTTATCCCACCGCCATCGGCTGGCATCCCGCTGAGAAGGCGCAATACGGCCCCGCGCAGCACGACGCCTGGCGCACCATCCAGCGCTCCCACGCCATCGCCAACGGCATTTACGTAGCGGCCGTGAACCGCGTCGGCTTCGAAGGCCCCCCCGATCGCGGCCTCGAATTCTGGGGCGCGTCCTTCGTGAGCGATCCCTTCGGCCGCGTCCTCGCCGAGGCCTCCCACGATAAAGAAGAGATTCTCGTCGTCGAATGCGACACCGCCGTCATGGAAGGTGTGCGCCGCAACTGGCCCTTCCTCCGCGACCGGCGCATCGATGCTTACGGCCCCATCCTGAACCGGTTTCTCACGTGAGCGCCGCCTCCCCCACCCCGCGCGCCCTCGGTTTCCGCATGCCCGCCGAGTGGGAGCCGCACCAGGCCACCTGGCTCGCCTGGCCCCACAACGAAGACGACTGGCCCGGCCGTTTCGCCCCCATCCCGTGGGTCTACGCCGAAATTGTGCGCAAGCTTTCCGCCGTCGAGCGCGTGCAAATTCTGGTTCACAATGAGGATCTCCGCGAATCCGCCCGTTGGATCCTGGAAAAATCCGGCGTCAACATGGCCGCGGTTAATTTCCATCTCTGCCCCACCGATCGCGTCTGGACCCGCGACTTCGCCCCTCTGTTTCTGAAGAATCCCCAGGGCGAAATCGCCGCCGCAAAGTTCCGCTTTAACGGCTGGGCCAAGTACGAAAATCACCTTCTCGACGACGCCGCCGGCCGCAGCATTCCCGGCATTCGCTGGCAACCCGATTTGGTGCTCGAAGGTGGCAGTATCGACGTCAATGGCGCCGGCCACCTGCTGACCACCGAGGAATGCCTGCTCAGCCCAATCCAGGCCCGCAACCCGAACCTTTCCCGCGAGCGACTCGAACAGCAATTGCGCGATTACCTCGGCATCGAAAAAGTTCTCTGGCTCAATCGTGGCATTGCCGGCGACGACACCCACGGCCATGTCGACGATCTGGCCCGTTTCACCAGCCCCGATTCCATCGTCATCGTAGCCGAAGACGATCCGGCCGATCCCAATCACGAATCTCTCCTCGAAAACTGGGAGCGTGTGCAACGGATGCCACTGCGCGCGCGCAAACTTCCCATGCCCGCGCCGCTCTGGTTCGATGGCGTCCGTCTCCCGGCTAGTTACGCCAATTTCTACATCGCGAACCAGACCGTGCTCGTTCCCGTCTTCAACGATCCGAACGACCGCATCGCCCTTAACACGCTAGCCGAATGCTTCCCGGATCGCCAAATCGTCGGGATCAACTGCGTGGAACTGGTCTGGGGCCTCGGAACTCTGCACTGCATGACGCAGCAACAGCCAGCCCGGTGAGGCTCGGGCCATGTCGTCAAATTAACGAACGATGAAATCCGTAAACCGGCCTGCGCACCTGCCGTCTCCCTAACCAGGAGGCTCTTAATATGAAGCCAAAATTGCTTGTTCTTGTGTTGCTCGCGGGGACTTCGATGTTCGCCGCACCCGCTGTCGGTATCGGTATTGAACTCGGTGCTCCACCGCCGCCACCACACGTTCGCGTCGTACGGCCACCGGTCCCGGGTCCGAATTACGCGTGGGTGAACGGATTCTATGAACCTGCCGGCAGTCAGTATCGCTGGCGCGAAGGCTATTGGGCGCCGCGTCCGTATCCGCATGCGGTATGGGTGGCGCCGCGTTATAGCGGGCACCGTTACTATGGCGGTTACTGGAAGCGCTGATCGGCGACCAATTAATGTTGGATCGTGTCGCCGCCAAGTCCGGCGTACTCGTCTTTCACTTTGATGACTTTGCTCCCGGCGAAGGTGACGAAAGTCATCTTCCCCGGGGGCTTGCCGTAAATCCAGTCCTCGGTTTCGATGCCGTCTCTGGTTGTCTCGCGCTGCTTGGGGTAATCGGGCTGACCGAGAATGGTCTTGACCTCATCCCGAGTCATCCCTACGGCGACGATCTTATCTTTAATAGCCTTTTGCATCTCCGGCGAAACGGCCTCCGAATAAAGCTGAGCCGCCGAGCGCTGATTGAAGTCCATGATGGGCGCGAGCATTTTCTTAACCTGCGCGGACGACAGATTCTCCATCGGCTTGCGGAAAACGACCACCAGATAAGTGCCCGAAGTGGGAGTCCCGCTGGGGCCGGCGGCGTTGGAGAGTGGAGTATCCTGACTAACCGTCCCGGTCTGAATATTGTCATACCAATGACGGCCGCTGGTCAGACCCCCGTTGATATCGAACAGCAGTCTGTCGCCCTGAAAGGTGACTTTGGTGATCTGGATAATATCGCCGGGGCGCGCCGCCGGTCCCATTTGCTTAGCGGAGTTGTCCCAATACTGCCGGTTGAATGTGCCTTCGACAAAGAATTCCAGCGGTTTCTTCGATCGCGCCAGCGGCACCTTCGCGGTGGCGTATTCCGACACCAGGCCGCGCAGCAGGTCGATCTTCTCATCGTCGGTGAGCTTGTCGCCGGACCCGATGACTCCGGCAGGAATGAGCGTTGTGACCAGCAGGGTCAGGCCGATAATACAACCGGTTCGGATTCCTGTACGAGATAGGCGGTGCCTCTGACCGCGGGCACCTTCGACACCGCAATGAGCAACAGCACGATCACCCCGGAGGTGATGACGCTCGCCTCTGGCCCATAAAGTCCGCCACTCCATAAATCCCCGGCCCTCCATATGAGCTCGTATCCGGTCACTTTTATTGTAATGCCACTCAGGCCCGCCCCCAGGAAGGGCAGCGCCGTATTCCATGCAAAGTGGATCCCGGCGGGAAGCCAGAGATCGTGCGATCGCAACACGGCCACTCCGAAGACCACGCCGAAGCCGGCCGTATTGATCGTGCTCATGGTCGTCGCGCCCGGGTTGCCCGCGTGCAGCACACCGAACAGAGCGGCGATGCCGAAAATTGCCGCCCAGCGCCCGTAGCCGCGCATCAGGTATTGCAGGGTGAAGCCGCGAAATGCAATCTCTTCGCCGAGCGCGCCGCAAAACAGCAGTATCGGAGTGAAGAGCGCACCGCGCCAGGAGGCATCGGCGTTCGTGGAGTAGCGGAAGTGGGCCAGGCCAAACGCAACTGCCGGCAAAACCGCCAGCGCCGCAGCCACGATGCCCAGCACAATTCCGGTCAGCAGGTTTCGCAGGCTGCCATCCACCCACGCCAGCCCGGTGTCGCCCACTTTGCGCGATTCGAAAATAGCCATCGCCAGCGCCGAAGAGATCGCAGCGGCTATCAGGGGCGGTACCGTCAGGGCAATCATCTGGCCGCCCGTGAATTGCCCGATCGGCACCAGAATGTTGGTCAGAACGTAATAAAGGAGGTAGCACGTCCCGGCACCCACGAGCGGCCGCAGCGGATCGCGTTTGAGAGGATCGCGTTTCACTACTCCATCGGCCTTGCCTGGCACTTCTAACGCGCTCCTTTTGTCCGAACCTCAACGCCTTTCGGCGAAACCAGCGTATCGAGTACGTGCCCGCCCGCCGTCTTGAGCGCGCTGATCACTTTTTCCTTCGCGCCCGGCTCCACGAGAAAGACCACGCAACCGCCGCCACCGGCACCACAGACCTTCGCGCCGGCACTGCCGGCCTTGCGCGCGGCGACCACAAGCCGGTCGATCAGCGGTGTGGTGATGGCGGGAATATTCTTGCGCCGATAACTCCACTCTTCACGCATCAGACGTCCCGCGCTATCCCAGTCGTGAGCCTCAAGCGCACCACGCATGCCATTTGCGATAGCCGCAATGCGGTCGAAATTGCGATGAATGGCGCGGTTGCCATCGATATGGCCCTTCATGACTTCCCAGTTGTTGATGCCGGAATTGCGGGGCGCGCCCGTGTAAACAAGTACGAAGCGCTCGTCCAGTTCGTTCGCGCGGACTGGCAGCGCCTTGCGAACAATTCCGGCGGGAGTCAGTTCGATCGAGGAAACACCGCCGTACATGGCCGGATAATAATCCTGCGCGCCGGTGGGTACGCGGATCACCTGTGCTTCCACATTCTGGGCGACTTCGCGGATCTTCTCCAGGGAGAAGCCGCGCCTGGTGAGCCTGTTCAGCGCGGTCGCGGTCGAGATCATCAGTGCGGATGAGCCCGAAATACCTGCGCCTGCCGGGGCTTCAGACGCCGATTCCATCGTGAAGCCGGTCTCCGGAGAAAAATACCGGATTAAACGCGCCAGAATCGGCAACCGGTAGCGCTTCGCGGCCCGCAGGTGCGCAAGGGATTCAAAAGTCTCTTCCACTCCGAGATCTTTCGACCGGAGAACGACCCGCGGCCCGGAATGAGTATTGATATCGCAAAACGTATAACGGTTGACCGCGAAGTTCACGGTAACGGGGTTGTCATGGAAGAGGTAGAGGGGCCAGATATCGAGCGTCGCGCCGGCAAGATCGACACGGCAGGGCGCTTTGGAAGTGATGCGCATGAGCTGTCGAACGAACATAACACAGGCCCGCCACTATGCTGGAAGATAGTGTCCCAGCCTCGTTCTACCCTCCCGCGCACCTCGTTGATCTGCCTCCTGGCTCTGCTCGCTGTCCTCTATGGAGTTGCGTGGTTCGCGCCAGCGATCGGCCTGGCCTACAGCGATGGCGCGTCTCTTGCGATGGCGGTGACGCACAAGAGTAACGGCAGCCCTCCGCTGTTCCCGGCAGTGCTGGCATTGTTCGCGCTGGTCTCCCGCCACGCTCAGTGGCTCAGGCTGGTTCCGATTTTGTGCACGTTTTTCTGGCTGGCGCTGACCAGACGGCTGCTGACGAAGATGGGCGCGACCCAGGAATGCGGCTGGATGCTGGTGGCGATAACGGCGGCATCGCCCACGGTGTTGTACCTCGCGACCGGTCTGTTCCCGGAGCCGCTGTTCGCGCTCCTGATAACCGCGTGTCTGCTGGCTCTGCTCGACGACAGACCTCTGCTTGCGGGCCTCTGTGCCGGTCTGGCGACGATCGCGATGACTGCGGGAGCGGCGATCGTCGCCGCCTGTCTGTTTACCCTGGTGTCGCATCGTCGCGTTCGCAGCGCAGCGATCTTTGCGGGCGCATCCATGGTATTCGCTGCGCCGTGGCTTGGCTGGACTCTCGCGCAGGATGGTGTTCCGGCTTTGAAGCTGCATCTGAGCGAACAGGCCGTGCTGTTCGTCAGCAACGCCATGCTTCTCGCCGCCAGTCCTTTCACGCTGCTGAGCGGCTATGCGAATCTGTACCCCGGGCTTCTCACCGCGGTCGCCCTGTTGATTGTGCTGATCCGGCGACGCCAGTTTGTCCCGGACCTCTTTTTCGGCCTTTACTGCGTGGTGCTGATGTTCCGGGTGCAGCCGCCGCTGCACGCTTTCGCGCCGGTACTGCCTCTGTTCCTCTGGATACTCTGGCGCGTGGCGCGCAACGGCAGATTCGCCACTGTGACCAGGACAACCGCTTTAATAATGGTGCTCCCCGCTCTTTGGTTTTGCGTTTCCCGGGTTTATCCCGCAGTCGCGCGGGGCGCTGTTGCTGCGGAAGCTGCTCCGCCCGACAACTGGCATGAAATGGAGAAGCTCTTCGTTTTCATCCGTGCGAACACGCCCGCCGACGCGGTACTGCTGGCCAATCTGGATCCGGTTTTCTACCTGAATACGGGCCGGACGACGGTGCGTGGCTTCGCGCCGGATCACTACAGGAGCTATTACGCCCCGCCGAGTTCGCTCGTTACTCCCGATGAACTTGTTACATCGATCCGGCGAGACCGGGTGAGTTACGTTGTGTTGTCGCCGGATCGCGATCTGCCGGAATCGGCGTCGTTCCACAAGGCTGTTGCGGCGCTGGAGCGTGGCGGCGTGCTGGAGCCGGTCGACGTCCCCGGCGTGACGGAGGATTACCGGTTGTTGCGGCTTCGCCGACCGGTTTCTAAATGAGTTGTGATTGCTGCACAATCCGCGATTGCGGAACCGTCGCGATTTGAGGTGGTTCTGCTAAGCCCGCCGGGTTGCGAACTGAGTTAGCAAAGCATCAGTGCGCCTCGCGACATCTGCGGATCACGGGCGCGGGCGTTCACCATCTTGTCGCCTGCTGCGACTACCGGAATAACGGAGGAGGAGAAGCGCTTCGCGCAGGAGTTGCCGCGCGTCTGTGGATCGTGCGCGGCACAAGTTCCGATTTGCCATCCCCCGGGCTTCTGAAGCAGAGTCCCGCAACAAGACCAAAGCTGGCAACGGTGCTGCGAGTGGCCGTTTTTCGTTCATTCCTGCGACTGATCCCTGTGACATGCGGAGCAATATTTACGGACGTTTCGGCAACGTGATCGTGTCCGTCAGTCCGTATCGTGCGCAAACCGCCGAAGTGAATAGCAGGAACGATTACACCCAGCGCTCCGGTGCCGCTTCCGATGCGCCCGGGGTTCGCATGCAATAACGACCAGGAAGCCAAATTCGCGTTATGATGGAGCCTAAACCGCGCATCTGAGGAAATTCCATGAACACACGTCGCTCATTTTTTCAGGACGCTGCACTGCTTTCCGCACTGGCGTCGCTGGCCGGGGAAGAAGCGTTTGCCCAGGCTCAGGCGCAGGCGCATGACGAAAAACTCTCGAATTTCTGGGACGCCTATTTCGATGAGGCGCAGCGCGACCCAACTCATGTCTCCAGAGGCAGCAACGATGCCGATCTGATTGATCCTTCGAAAAGGGTCCAGCTGATACATGCCACCGACTCCGGCCTGATTTACCCCGATGGGATCGACGCGGCGCAACTGCTGCCCGATCCCGACGTGGTCGTCACGTTAAGTCCTTCGCATTTTCGTCCGGCCCCGGACGATATCAAGGCGATAGCCAGGAGCAAGGGATGCCAGATACGTCTGGATTGCGTGCAGACACGCCCGATTATGAATTTGATTGCGCCGATGGCGTGGGCCGGGCTGGCCGCGTGGTCCCTCGATAAGACCACTTATTCGGCGAGTAAAGTGACCGACCTGAACGCGAACCCGGTGATCGACCCGAAAACCGGAAAGCAAAAAGTCGTAATCAAGGCGACTCCGGGACCGGCCGCGCCGCAACTCAGAGACCTGGATTTCACGGACCCCAATGCGCCGGGCACTCCCGCCCACAACCAGGTCATCCTGCCTGGCGGAGCCGGGCGGCTGGCCCTGAATGTCAGAGGCGTAAGCACGAACCAGCGGCTCCAGACCGTGCTTGATAAGTCCGTGTCGTATTCATCCATCATTGCGCCATTCTTCGGTTTCGCACCGCTGGCAATCCCGGCGCTGCGGGCATTCACCACTTTGCTGGGAGCGGTATTTAACCACGAATCGGTGATTATGAACAGCATGCCGCTTCAGGTGCTGGCGACGCAGGATGCGTGGAAGAATCCCAGGGATTCCAGCAGCATGAAGATCGTGAGCGGCGACTATATCGCAATTCCGATCAACCAGGCCGCCAATCTCAAGGATTCCATGAACCAGCTCCGCATCGTAAACGGTTGGCTTGTGCACCAGGATAGTCCGGCTACTTTGCCTCCGGAGCAGCGCGCGCAGGATCCCCGGATACCGGGGGTCACTTACCTCTCGCTCTCGATGAATGTGCAGTCTATGACTGCCGCGCAGCAAACTAAGGCCAAAGGCGGCTAGTTGTTTTGCGGCGGAGGAATGGACTGCGGGGGCGATCACTTTTTCGGTGCGCTCTGAAAGGTGGTTCGTTCGATGGACCATTCGCCGGGAGCCCGGACGGCGACCGCGCCACGCGTGGAATTACCGTTTTCTTCGAGCAGATCCTGCAGCGGGTTCCCGCTGGCGCCGCGCGATCCGGCTCCTCTGGTGGACTGAACGCCTTCGAAGTCGAATATATCCGGATTCGGAATTGCTTCTTTGGTGGAAATCACGATGTAGGTATCGGTTCCCCATGGCTCGCCGATCTCCAGGTCATAGGGTTGGTCGAGCAGCCTGATCGAAGGCGTGGCGGTGGCGGTCGGCCTCTCATCCTTTTCCGCCCTGGGGAGATGATTGCCTTCATTGCCGCTGCCCAGTTGCGGAAACAGGAGGGTACCTTTTCCTTCCTGGCCGATGACGAACACATAGACCCAGCGGCGGGTCGCGGTGGTGTCTTTGTACTGCGGGTCGAGTTGCAGGTAGAGCTTGTACTGCTCGCCGCCATAGAGAACGGAGGCGCGAACGGAGGCATCGGACGCAGGCTTGCGAAGTACGAGCCGATAGGGAAACTCCGTCTGTCCGGGACGCCCGGAAAGCGTCAGCCAGGCGTGGACTTTGCCGATCCGAACGGCATATTCGGTCAGCGTGGCGCCGGCGTTTCCCGCTTTGCCGTCGACCCAATCGGTGCGAACGGGAAGAGGCGATGCCGGAATGGCCGCTTGCTTCGCACGCGGATTCGCGACCTCACGCGAGACAACACCGGCATCGGCCTGCAGCCACGCGTACTGAATCCCGGTGGCCGTCAGGTGGCCGTAGAGGCGGTAATCGGCGTTCTGCGATTCGGAGTCCTTTAGCCTTTGGATGCCGGGGTAGCGCGTTCCTTCACCGAGGGCGATCGCTGTGCTCATCGCAGGAGAGGGAGGCATGAGCACGAAGAGCCGCGCGTTGCCTGTCATCGCTTTCTTCACATCGGCCAGCGAAGGCGAGGGCCCGAGATCGGATGTTTTTACCGTGGCCCCTATGTGATCGAGTACCCAACCGTCCGAATTCCAGCGCAGAATGTCGGCGGGGCTCTCGAGCGTGGGGTCGTCGATCCAGTGCACCGACGGGTCGCTGCGCAACGGTGCGAGCCGGTCTGCCATTTGGAGGATCGTGTCGGCGCTTGCCGCCGGCGGAACGTAGACTCTCAGATTTGGTTCCTCCGGCGCTGCCCATTTTGTGACCTCAAAACGGTCGCCCACGGAAACCTGCGTGCCGGCGGGACTAACCCGGGCGGTCGCTTGCGAAAGGCCCGGCGAAGCGGTGACGGACAGCGTTGCGGCTTGCGATGAAGCGCCACTGGCAAGACGTTGCATTTCGGAACCGGCGTAAAGCCCGATCGCCTCGCCTCCCCGAACCACAACCTCGTCGCCGTGTACTTCCTTCACGATGACGCTAAACGGTTCCTGTCGGGCTGGCTGGCCGAACAGGTCCTTATCGCCGCGCGCCTGACCGCCGAGAACCGGAGTTTGCGTCAGGTTTGCCGCCTGCATGTAATTCCACATGCGCTCGAAGATGCGATCCATGCTGGCGTGCGGACCCTCTTCGCGGATGGCGCGTACCAGGGCCGTCGTCATGGCGCCGTGGGTTTCGTTCTGTTCGCCGATGAGTTCCAGGGCTTCCTGATTCTCCTGCGCGGCCGCGAGAGTGAGCACGCCGGCGTCTTCCGGATTGATTTCTTTGCCGGTCGCTTTATCGATCGGCGAAGGGTCGTCTATCAGGGGCTCGCCGAAACCGGCGGCATCGGCGCCGCCGCGAACGCCGGAGTTGGAACGGGACCTGCCGCGGCTGTTCGACGGTCCTCGCGTCAGAGAACCGCTGTGACAACTGTCGGCTATAAAGGTAACGACGACGCCTTTCTTTGCGGCGTCCCAGAGGACTTGCGAGAGCTCTTTGTCGCGGACATCCACCGCACCCTGCCATTGGTCCGAGGCCACGATGGTCTGGTCGAATTCATTGCGGGTGTTCGGATTCGCGCGCTTCAGCGCCGCGTTGCGAATGTAGTTTCCGTGCCCGGAGTAATAAACGAGGCGGATATCTCCGTTGGCCGCAGTTTCCACCAGCTCGCGCCGCAGAGTCGTCAGGATCTGGTCCGCGGTGGTTTTTTCGGGTGTGATGAGTTTGACGATATCGCCCGGCTGGAACCCGAAATCCGGGGCGAGGAGCAGCCCTTCCATGAGATTTACGTCGTTGATGGCTCCTTCGAGGTCGGGGTATGTCCAGTGGCGCACGTCACCGCTGGCGAGCGCTTTTCGCGACGGAGATTTCTTCGGCGGGTCGGCCGAGACCTGTCCGGCGGGAGGGTTGTATTGATTGATTCCGATCAGGACGGCGCGGCGCGTGGCGCCTGGGCAGAGGCCCGCGAGGCCGGACAGAACGGCAATCCATAGAATCGGAAAACGGTAAACGCCATACATCCGGAATCTCCTGGCCGCCACGCGATATGGGCCAATCATAAAAGCGATATGGGCCAATCATAAAGCGATGTGCGCCAATCATAAAGCGATGTGCGCCAATAATAACACGGTTCCGACCGGTGTGTTACCGTCAGGAACCGGGCTGACTATACAGGTCCCGGGCCGTGATTTCCGTGGGGAGAACCACACAACGAACGCTGCTGGCTCTGGGCTTTTGCCTGGCAATCGCGGCTACATTTTTCTTCGCGTTTCGTGCCGGGCATACCGCGCGCCATATAAGGGGGCAGAATGAACCCATCCAGGCATGGATGAGCGTGCCGTTTGTGGCGCATACTCGCCATGTGCGTGAAGCGTCGTTGTTTCAGGCGATCCACGTGCGGCCCGACCCACGCGATCACCGCCCGCTCCGCGACATCGCGCGAGCAGAGAATTTGCCGGTTGGCGAGTTGATACGCGAACTGGATCAGGCGATCACCCAGTCCGCTGCAGGCGAGTCTCCCGCGGGCGAACCAAAGCGATGAACGATCAGGTTCTCGCCGCGCTGGGGCGCTATGGTCTTCCCGCCCTGTTCATTGTGGTCGCCATCGCGGCGATCGGCGTTCCTTTGCCGGTGACTCTGCTGCTGATTGTCACCGGCTCGCTGGCGGCGCAGGGAACGATCGATATCTGGTGGGCCATTGCCGTGGCCACGGTGGCTGCCAGCGCGGGCGATCAGATCGGCTATGCGATCGGACGCTGGGGTGGCAAAGAGCTGGTGCTTCGGCTTGCCGGAGCGCTCGGCAAAGCGGACGGGCTCAAACACCTGGAGGGCAAAGCGACTAAGCTGGGCGGGCCCGGAATCTTTTTCAGTCGCTGGCTGGTAACGCCGCTTGGCCCGTGGGTCAACTTTGCCAGTGGCATTGCGAACTACTCCTGGCTGCGGTTCAGCGTTTGGGACTTGCTGGGCGAAGCGCTGGGCGCCGCGCTTTACATCTGCCTCGGACTGGCATTCAGCGACCGCGTCCAGGCAGTTGCCGACGTGCTTGGCAATCTGACCTGGGCCGCGGTTGGCGTTCTAATCGCCACATTACTGGGCTGGAAGCTGTTCTCCCGTGCCCGATAGCTTCGTCAGAACGTGAACTTGGCGGACAGTTGTAGCTGCCGCGCCCCGTAGAGTCCGTTGGTGGACGACGAAGCCGTGGGCGCCATGAAGGTCGGGCTGGGGACCAGACAGCCGTTCGCACCAGCCGCGACAGCGCTGGTGCAGGCTCCCGATCCAGCGTTAACATAGTTAAACGCCGTGGTATTGACGCTGCTGATGTTAGTGTGATTGAGGATATTGAACGCTTCACCGAGCATTTGCAGGTGAAGTTTTTCCGTCAGCCGGAATTCCCGCATGATGCGAAAATCCACATTGTTCAGCCGGTGACCGAAGTAGACATTGCGGCCCTCAAAGAGCGGGCGGCCACCGGTGGTACCACCGGTGTTCGTTGTGGTGCCTCCGGTGAGACCGGAGTCCGCACCGCCGCCGGGGAAGCCGTTGATGGTGGCGAATAGCGGCTGCGGGCTGGCGAACGTCATGACGCTGGAGAGCGCGTAGCCATGCAGGACCGCGTGCAGGAATTTGTTATTCATTTTGCCGAACATCAGCGGCGTATAGACCAGGCTTGCGACAAAGCGGTGCCGCTGATCCAGATCGGACAGGGAATTTTCCCGCTTCTGGTTGAGAGGATCGACGGGAGGATCCGTGCCGAAGAACGTTCCGTTCGCGCCGGACACGGCGCCGTCGTCAATGGACTTGCTGTAGGTGTAGTTGATCAGCGCTTCGAGGCCGTGACTCATGGGCTTGTGAATAGTGAGAACTCCGCCGTTGTACCAGGAATTCACTACGCTCTGACCGACCAGAATAATGCCGGTAGAGGGATTGATCCGGTTAGCCGCCGTATACCAGGGTTCCACGTCGGTATCGACGACGTTGCCCGTTGAATTCAGCACCTGATAGGTGTGGGTAGCGGTGGTTGGTCCGAGATTTCCATCGACGAAAACGGGAAGATGCAGGCCACGGCTGAAGATATAGCTCGCCGATATGCTCATGTTTCCCGGCAGCTGCTTTTCGACGGCGAACTCACCTTCGTGGACCAGCGGGTTGACAAAATCCTGCGTGACTCCATGGGCCAGCTGCGTGCCGGCGGGAGGCGAAAAAGTGGTGATCTGGGGCGTGAGGGCGCCCGGAAACGGAGCCGTCGGAGCCCCGCCCGGAGGGGTGAAGATCACGTTCGGGAAAGTGAGCGCCGGGCATGTGGACGGCACGCAATTGAAAGTCTGCTGGAAAACGCCATTTTCGACACGCACCGCATACCAGGTGCTGTTGGAGGTCTTCGCGTAGAACATTCCGTAGCCCGCCCGCACCACAGTACCCTTGACGGGCTCCCAGGCGAGGCCGATACGCGGTCCGAAGTTATTCGAATCGGTGTTGATTTTCGAGGTGTACGCGGACGTCAGAGGGGTGGAGGTGTTGGGAATCGGCGGCTGAGGAATGAGCTGGATTTCATAACGGGCACCGAGGTTGAGCGTCAGATTCGTGCGAACCTTCCAGGTGTCTTCGATGAAACCCGCATAATCGTTATCGTAGAAATCGTCTTTGCCCACGTGAGTAATGGGATCGGTTACCTGCGCGAAAGAGGAGTAGTGTCTTCCGGTAAGGCCGTCGCCGGCATTGGCGCCGAAGACGTCTTCCACCCAATTGTTGAACGAGGTGTAACTGTAAACACCGCCACCCTGGAACAGATTGACCAGGACTTCGTGGATGGCGTTGGCGTCATAGCCGAATTTGAACTGGTGTTTGCCTTTCGACCAGGAGAGCGTGTCAGCCAGCTGAAGGCGGTGTTCATCCGGGAAGGCGGGGCGCGGGAGCGCGTTCGGCAGACCGTAGCCTGTCACGTTGGTAACGCTGACGCTCGGCCCCGTACCGTTGGCGCCGATAATCTCATTATCGAGACCCCATTGAAACCGGAGGTTATTGACAAGCGAGCTGCTGAAGGTGGAATCCCAGTTGCCGACGAAGATGCGGGTGTGAGTAACCGCGGTACCGTTTGCCGAGAGCGAACTGTTGTTGATTGTAGTGTTGGCGTTGTAGGAATCCGGAGCGTGGTAGTCGTCAAAATCGAACGCGGCGCTCAGGTGATTCATGGCGCTCAGCTGGTAATCCAGCTTGCCGAAGGCGACATCGCCGTTACCGTGGCGAGGATACGACCCGAGATTGCCGCGCAAAAAGGCATTGGCTTCCGCGCACTGCGTGGCGTTGATGATGGCCGGGCAGGTGAGATTGGGGCTCGCCGCAGTGGGAAAAGCGGTACTCGTATAACTCACGGGGAATACTTTACGCGAGCCGTCATACGTGAAAAAGTAAAACAGTTTGTCTTTGATGGCGGCTCCGCCCACGCTGCCGCCGAACTGCTGCTGCTGGTGGACGCCCTGAGTGAAAATCCCCGCGGCCTTGTTGATGGGATCGAGCGCGTTGAGCGAAGGATAGCGGAGGTAGTAGAAGAGATCGCCATGCAGCAGGTTGGTGCCGGACTTGGTCACAGCGTTGACAACGCCACCGGCTGCCTGCCCGAACTCGGCGCTATAGTTGCTCGCGCTGACCTGAAACTCCTGAATGGAATCGATACTGTAGGTGTAGGGAACGGTGGAGCGGCCGCGGGCTTCCGAGAAAAATGCCTGGTTATTGTTGGCGCCATCGACGGCATTGTTGTTGTAAAGACCGGAAATACCGCGATAGGAAACGAGACCGCCATCGGTTGTCACGCCGGGCGTCAGCAGCACGAAATTATCCCAGCGGCGACCTACGATCGGCAGATTCTCCACCAGTTCCTGGCTGACTTCCTGGGAAACCTCGGTCTTGTCTGTATCCACAACAGGCGTTTCGCTGGTCACATTCACGGTCTGCGTGCCAGCCTGTACAGTCAGAGCGAAGTCGATTGTGATGGTGCGGCCCACTTCGAGGAGAATTCCGGTATGCTGCGCCTTCGCAAAACCGGTTTTGCCGGCGCTGACTTCGTAATGGCCCGTTTGCAAAAAGGCGGCAGTGTAAATGCCGGAATCGTTAGTCGTAAGGCTGCGATCTGCCGATGTGTCCGTGTTGTGAATCAGGATTGTGGCGCCGGGCACCACGGCTCCGGCCGGATCCGTCACTGTGCCGGCGATCTCTCCGCTGCCCGCCGTTTGCGCTAGTAAACCAACGGCGCTTAACGCCAACAGGGCCACGAAAGCAGCGCCTGCGCGAACGTGCGGCGTCAACGAATGAAATGGAAACTTTTTATGTTCTCTCACAATGATCTCCTCACAGCAGGATGCAGACAGAACTTTCCAAACGCTCGCCAACGTGGCAGCGCGCACAGATCCTCAAGGAATGAAGAAAAGCCCCGTTTTTTCAAAGTTAACAGACATGAAACCGTTTTGGAAGGAGAAACGTCAACGCGCCGTATCAAACTTTTTGATGGGGCAACGGCAATACAATCTATCGGCCGATGAGGTAGAATTCGGCATGGGATCGGCGACGGCTGCCTTCGGGTTTGTATTGAATGGCATTACCGTCGAGGAGACCGGAATCGCCCCGCACGTCACGCTTCTCGATTACATCAGAGATCGCGGACTTACAGGCGCGAAGGAAGGCTGCGCAGAGGGAGAATGCGGCGCCTGCGCGGTCCTGTTCGTCCAATCGGGAGGCGCTTCCGGGAAGACCCGTTCCGTTTACAGGCCCGTCAACAGCTGTCTGGTGCCGCTTCTGGCCGCATCCGGTTGTGAGGTGTATACGGTGGAGGCACTGGCGGAATCCGGCACGCCTTGCGAAGCGCAGCGCGCGATGGCCGAGCGCGGCGGATCTCAGTGCGGATACTGCACACCTGGCTTCGTGGTGAGCATGTTCGCGGAACAACTTTGCAGACGCGGCAACGCATTCGACGCCGATAGTCTGGGTGGTAATCTGTGCCGGTGCACGGGGTACAGGCCGATTCGCGATGCCATGCAGTCGCTCGGCAGCGCGCCGGATACTCCGCTGCGGCGCCGTCTGGAACTGCCTGCGCCGGCGGTTGCGCCAGTGCGCTACGAAGCCGCGGGAGGGCGGTTCTCACGGCCCTGCAGTCTGGCCGAATGCATGAGTCTTGCGGCCGAAAGTGGCACTTTCGTTGCGGGCAATACCGATCTTGGTGTGATGACGAACCTGCGGCATCGCCGTTTCGAGCACCTGATCAGCCTCGAAGGCGTTGCGGAATTGCGCGAGTTTCGCGATGCGCCGGACGCGGTGCAAATCGGCGCCGGATTCACGCTCACTGAGATTGGCGAACGCTGGACGACCGCGCCGCCTGCGCTTCGGGGCTGGCTGCGTTTGTTCGCCTCGCCGCTGATTCGAAACCGCGCCACGCTGGGCGGCAATCTCGCGACAGCGTCTCCTATTGGCGACGCCGCACCGCTGCTTCTCGCCCTCGACGCGGAACTGGTCATCGCCGGAGTGACGGGCGAGCGTAACATGCCGCTCCATTCGTTCTTTTTGGATTACCGGCAGACTGCTCTGTCGCCGGGTGAAGTGATCCGGTCGGTTCGAATCCCAAAGCCTTTCCCCGAGGAGGCGCGATTTTATAAAGTGGCTAAGCGCCGTGTCGACGACATCAGCACGGTGGCGGCAGGCATCGCCATCCGCACGGGTGAATCGGGCCAGATCGTTTCCGCGCGTATCGGTCTTGGCGGCGTCGCGGCCGTTCCGGTTCGTGCCGTAGAAGCGGAAGACGCCATCGTACGAGGCGATCTGGAAGACGCCAAAGAAATTCTTCGGCGCACGCTCGATCCCATGAGCGATCATCGCGGCTCCGCTCAGTACAGGCTGGCGATGGCGTGTAGTCTTCTGGACAAATTTTTCTCGGAGCGCCTATGAACATTGCCGGCCAGCCGCTCACTCACGAAAGCGCCCGCGAACACGTCACCGGCGACGCGCTCTATACCGACGACCTGGTGCGGCGGTTCCCGGGAATTCTTCATGCGTGGCCGGTGCTTTCGCCGCATGCTCATGCGTTTGTGGTGCGGCTCGATACGAGTGAGGCCATGCAGGAGCCGAGCGTTATTGCGACGCTGACAGCGGCCGATGTTCCGGGCGAAGGCGACTCCGGGTGCAATCGTCACGACGAACCGCTGTTCCCCGCCGAGGTGAATTATCATTTGCAGCCGGTCGCGTGGGTGCTGGGCGAAACGCTTGAAGCCGCGCGTCTGGGCGCGGCTCGCGTGAAGGTGGAGTATCGGCCGCTCACTCCTGTGTTGACTATCGAAGAGGCTATAGCGGCGGCGAGTTTCCACTCCGGGCCGTTTCAAATCCGGCGTGCGGATGCGGCCGACGCCATTGCGCGCAGCCCGCATCGGGTTAGCGGCGAGCTTGCCATTGGCGGCCAGGAACATTTCTATCTGGAAACGCAGTGCGCCATCGCACGCCTGGATGAAACCGGCGAGACGATGGTGGATTCCTCCACGCAGCATCCGGCCGAAACGCAGGAAATCGTAGCGCGCGTGCTGGGGATTGCACGCCACCGGGTGACAGTGCAGTGCCTGCGGATGGGCGGCGCGTTCGGCGGCAAAGAGGTACAGGCGAACCCCTGGGCTGCGATTGCGGCGCTCGGAACGTGGAAGACGAAACGACCGGTTCGTGTTCGGCTGCCTCGCCATCTCGATATGGCCCTGACGGGGAAGCGGCATCCGTTTCTGGCGAAGTTCGCGGCTGGTTTCGACGACGAGGGTGTGCTGCGCGGCGTGGAAATGAAGCTTTATTCCGATGGCGGCTGGAGCCTGGATCTTTCCGACCCCGTGCTCTGGCGCGCGTTATTCCATTGCGACAACGCTTACCTGATTCCGGCTCTCGACGCCGAGGGCTGGGTTTGCAAGACGCATAAGACATCGCAGACTGCCTTCCGCGGGTTCGGCGGGCCACAGGGAATGATTGTCATCGAAGATATTCTGGATCGCGTGGCGCGCACGCTGGAACTGCCGCCGCATGTGGTGCGCGAGCGTAATTTCTATTGCGAAGGAGATTCCACGCACTACGGCCAGCCGGTGAAAGACGCGGCGCGGATTCCGGGAATCTGGAACGAGCTGAAGCGATCCAGCGATTTCGACCGGAGGCTCAGCGCCATCGCGCAGTTTAACGCCGCAAGCATACATTCGAAACGCGGCATCGCCATCACTCCGGCGAAATTCGGCATTTCTTTTACCGCGACGTTTTTCAATCAGGCCGGCGCGCTGGTTCTGATGTATCGCGATGGCAGCGTGCAGGTGAATCACGGCGGCACCGAAATGGGGCAGGGCCTGCATACCAAGATCCGGCAGATCGCCGCGCAAAGTCTGGGGATAACGTTCGATGCCGTTCGGGTTATGCCGACGCGCACCGATAAGATCCCGAACACGTCCGCGACAGCCGCTTCCGCCGGTACCGATTTAAACGGCGCGGCGGTTCTGGATGCCTGCCGGCAGATTCAGGCGCGGCTGATTCCCGTGGCGGCGAAACTGCTTGGGTGCGAAGAAGCATCGGTACGATTTGAAAAAGGCCGGGTCTTCAGCGCGGGCTCTATCGGGAGCGACGACAGTATCGAACTCGCGAAAGTGGTTGACGCCGCCTATCGCAGCCGTATCCCGCTCTTCGCTCACGGCTACTACCGGACGCCTGAAATCCATTTCGATCCGAAGACCGCGACAGGCAAACCTTTCCACTACTTCGCGTATGGCGCGGCGGTGAGTGAAGTGGAAATCGACGGCTTTACCGGGGAGCATCGCATCCTGCGCGCGGATCTTTTACAGGATGTGGGCGATTCTCTTTCGCCGCTGGTGGATCTTGGACAGATTGAAGGCGGCTTCATGCAGGGGATTGGATGGCTCACGGTGGAGGAGCTTCTTTGGGATGCGCAGGGCAGGCTCGCCACGGCGGGCGCATCCACTTACAAGCTCCCCTCGTGGCCGGAAATGCCGGAAGTTTTCAACGTGGCATTTCTGGAGCGAGCCGCTGAGCCTGGCGTTGTCTTTGGCAGCAAAGCCGTCGGCGAGCCCCCGCTCATGCTGGCGTTTTCGGTGCGCGAGGCTCTTCGTGCCGCGATCGCGGCGTTCGGCTGGTCAGACGGGCGTTCGTGCGTTGTTGCGCTCGATAGCCCTGCCACGCCGGAACGAATTTACTGGGCCGTGGAAAGCGCACGAAGTTTCAGCCAGGCCTCCGTTGCCCCGGCCGCGGGGGCCATTCACGGGTGAGAATTCCGCTGGCCTCTCATGACGGGCGAGACGAGGGGAGTATCGGAGAGGCGCTGACACAGGACCATGCCGTTGTCGATCGACGAAATTAACCATTTTGCGCAGGGGCAATTCATCGAATGCCTGGGCTGGGTCTTCGAACATTCGCCGTGGGTTGCGGAACGGGCGTGGCGTCGGCGTCCGTTTGCTTCGTGTGCGCAATTGAACGAGGCGATGGATACGGAAGTAGCGGCCGCGCCGGTGGAAGAGCAACTCGCGCTGCTACGCGCCCATCCGGATCTGGGCACGCGCGCGAAGATCAGCCCGAGTTCGGCCGATGAGCAGGCAGGCGCGGGGCTTGACCGGCTGACCGGCGACGAGTATGCGCGCCTGATCGAGCTGAACGGCGCGTATCGTGTGAAATTCGGATTTCCGTTTCTCTACGCGGTGAAAGGCAGCGATAAATTCGCTATCCTCGAAGCTCTGGAGCGGAGACTGGGCTCGCCACCGGATCGTGAATTTGCGGAAGCGCTGGAGCAGGTTTATCGGATCGCACGTTTTCGGCTCGAAGGCATCGTCAGAGAGTAAGGCCAAAGAGTAAGGAGATATATGCATCAATTCGCCAGCGGATGGAAAAGGAGTTACTACGGGAAAGGCGATGTGACGGTCTATCGTCTGCATCGCGACCCGGGCGAGGGCGCCGTTTTCGGAGCCAATGTGCTGATACTGATTTACGGCGACGCCTTCTGGCCCACTTATACCGAGGGCGACAACTCCAGTCTGGTGGCCACCGATTCCATGAAGAATTTCATCCAGCGCGAGACCATGAATTTTACCGGCAACGATCTGGAATCTTACTGCCGGTTTATCGCGGAGAAGTTTATGAACACATATCCACAGGCCGAAGGAGCGCAGGTCACGGCGAATGAACTTCCGTATGCGCCCCTCAGCGATGCGTCGGTTGCGTTTGCGCCGGTGGGCACGGAACGCGCGTGGTCGCGGATCGAAACCACGCGACAGGGCGTTGCCGAACAGCGCTCCGGCATCGGCGGATTTCGCTTGCTGCGCCTGAATGGCAGCGCCTTTCGGGGCTTCGTGCGCGACCAGTACACTACGCTACCCGACATTGCCAATCGTCCGCTCCACATGTGGCTCGATCTCGACTGGGCTGGGGCCGATTCGATCGCGAATCAGGTACGCGCGCTGGTGCACGAAGTTTTTAACGGATTCGAATCCGGCAGTATCCAGCAGATCATCTATCAGATCGGAACCAGGATGCTGGCCGAAATTCCCTCCATTACCGAAGTGAAGCTGGAAGCGAATAATCGCACGTGGGATACCATCCAGGAACAGGGTGACTCGATTGGCGTGTATACCGATGCGCGTCCTCCTTACGGATGCCTGGGCCTGTGCCTGAAGAGATAAATGGATGGGGCGCATTTCAACTCACGTTCTCGATATCGCAAGAGGAGCGCCGGCGGCAGGAATCGCCGTTGAATTGCGCGCCGCCGGCGAACTGCTCCATGCGTGCAGGACAAATTCCGACGGCCGTACGGACGCGCCCATGCTGATTGCAGAGCGCATTCCGGCCGGACCATATGAACTGGTCTTCCATGTTGAAGACTATCTTCGCGCGGAACGGCCCGGCCAGCGGCCATTTTACGACCGCATCACTATACGATTCGTGGTGAGCGAAGAGACCGGGCACTATCACGTGCCGCTGCTGCTGGCCGCTCACGGCTACAGCACGTACCGGGGATCATGAGCGACCTCGCGAACAAGGCGATCCGGATTTGCCGCGAGCTCGCGCTCTGCACGGAGGAGCCTGGGCGCACCACGCGCACTTTCCTCTCGCCGCCTATGCACGATGTCCATCGCCTGCTCGGCGAATGGATGCGACAGGCTGGCATGGAGGTTTCCGTGGATCCGGCCGGCAACCTGCGCGGCGTGCGGCTGGAAAAGGGAGCTTCCGGCAAGAGGCTGGTCATCGCTTCACATCTCGATACTGTGCCCGACGCGGGAGCCTTCGACGGAATTCTCGGCGTGGTGCTGGGCGTCGCGCTGGTGGAGGCGATGAACGGGGCCGGCCCCACCATCGAAGTCATCGGTTTTTCCGAAGAAGAAGGAGTGCGGTTTGGTATTCCATTCATTGGAAGCCGCGCGGTTGTCGGCACGCTGGATGAGGGCGTGCTTACGCCTGCTGTTCTCGATGCCATCCGCGCATTCGGATCAGATCCGGCCCGTTTACGTGCGGCGCACCTTTCGCCCGACACTACCGCCTGCATCGAATTCCATATCGAACAGGGGCCCGTGCTGGAGAGTCTCGGCCTTCCGCTTGGCATCGTCGATGGAATTGTTGGGCAGAGTCGCCTGAGTCTCACATTCCGGGGGAGGGCCAATCACGCAGGAACTACGCCGATGCTTCTGCGCAGGGACGCTGTCGCCGCAGCTGCGGAATGGATCAGCCACGTGGAAAAAGTGGCGTGCAGTGAGCGCGGTCTTGTGGCTACGATTGGTTCCATCGTGGTGGAACCCAATGCTTCGAACGTGATTTCGGGGCTCGCGCGAATCAGCCTCGACGTGCGGCACGCCTGCGACGAAACCCGTCATGACACCGTCGCCGGAATGCTTGCCGCGGCTGAACAGATCTGTGGCCGGCGGGGGATTACGCTCGAACACCAGCAGCGTCTCGACCAGCCCGCCGTGGCACTGGACGCGGGTCTGCGTGAGGCGCTGTCGCGTTCGGTGGAAGCATCCGGCTATCCGGTGCACCGCATGACGAGCGGCGCCGGTCACGACGCCATGATTCTCGCGGCGCACGTACCCACTGCGATGCTGTTTCTCAGAAGCCCTGGCGGAATCAGCCACCATCCGGATGAAGCCGTTATCTCTGCCGATGTGGAAGCGGCTATCCAGGTCGGTCTGGAGTTGATACGCCATGTCTGAAGCAGCGCCCGATCTGGTAATTCGCGGCGGTAACGTCGTCACCCCGCAAGGCGCGATGGATGCGGATATCGCCATTGGGGGCGAGTACATCAGCGCGGTTGGGGCCGGTCTTCGCAAAGGTAAAAGCGAGATCGACGCCACAGGGCTCACGATTCTGCCCGGCCTGATCGATATCCATCTGCATTTCAATGAACCCGGCCGCGCCGATTGGGAGGGCGCCGCGACCGGCAGCCGAGCGCTGGCTGCGGGCGGCGGCGCGCTGTTCTTCGATATGCCGCTGAATTCGTCGCCATGCACCACCAACGCGCGAAACTTCGACCTGAAACGCGCGGCGCTGGAAGCGGCATCGATTACAGATTTCGCGCTGTGGGGCGGCCTGGTGCCGGGCAACTCCGGCGAACTCGCCGAACTGGCGGATCGCGGCGTGGTCGGCTTCAAGGCCTTCCTGTGCGATTCCGGATTAGCGGAGTTTCCCCGCGCCGACGATCTGACTCTCTACGAAGGCATGAAGGAAGCTGCGCGACTCGGCCTCCCCGTTGCGGTGCATGCCGAGAGCGAAGAGATCACTACCCGACTGGCCCGGCGCATCATCGATTCCGGCCGCCACGATATTGCGGCCTTTCTGGAATCGCGGCCGGTGCTGGCCGAAGTGGAGGCTATCGCCAGGGCCGGACTTCTTGCGCGCGAAGCCGGCTGCAAGCTGCATATCGTGCACATCAGTTCCGGCAAAGGCGTCGCGGCTTCGCTCGAAGCACGTTCGCTCGGCACAGATATTTCGATCGAAACCTGCCCGCACTACCTGCTCTTCACAGAGGACGATTTGCTGCGCATTGGCGCTATCGCGAAATGCACGCCGCCACTGCGCAACAACTCCGAACGCGATGCGCTTCGGGCGTCTCTCCTGTGCGGTGAAATAGATATGGTTGGCTCAGACCACTCGCCGTGTCCGCCGGAAATGAAAGAGCGCGAGAGCTTTTTCGAGATCTGGGGCGGGATCGCCGGCGTGCAGTGGACGCTGCCCGCGCTGATCGATCTGGGAACGGATCTTCCGCGTCTCGCGAGGCTCACGGCTACACATGGAGCCCGTCGCTTCGGCATGGAACGCCGGGGCGTCGTCGAAGCAGGCTCGTATGCCGATCTCGCGCTCATCGATCTGAGTGGCTCGCAGATGGTTCGTGAGGAATCGCTTTTCCAGAGGCATCGCAACACGCCATATCTCGGCATGAATCTGCGCGGCGTGGTGCGGAAAACGGTGCGGCGAGGCGACGTGATTTACTCTGATGGAACGATTACCGCGGAGACTCCAGGAATCTTAGTGAAGCCCGCAAGGAATGGGAATGCAACATCTGGGACACACGCGTAGCAGCTACCAGCGCGACCATCTGATCCACACGCCCGACACGTTTGTGCGCGCGCCACTGCCGGGCATGCGCAACGCCACCGCGGTTGTGCACGCGGGGCCGGCCATGGGCGCCGGTTTCACGCAATACACCGTGGAACTGGAGCCTGAGGGCAGCTTTCATCTGGGGCAGGCGCAGAGCTTCGTCTACGTTCTGGATGGCGGCGTTACTTGCGGAGAAACATCGCTGACGCCAGGCCACTACGCCTGGCTGCCTCCGGACCGCGGTGTGCGCGTCACTGCAACGAAAGCGTCGCGAGTCGCCGTTATCGAGAAGCCCCACTCCGCGTGGAACGGAGTTGTTCCCGGGTCCGTAACCGGCGACGAGCGTCTCATCGCCCCAAAACCTCTGTTGGGCGACGAAAGCGTCGCGGTGCGCACATTACTCCCGGAGGACCCGGCGTTCGATTGCGCGGTCAACACCATAACCTTCCAGCCGGGCGCCACCTTGCCCATGGTGGAAGTTCACATCATGGAACACGGTCTTCTCATGCTCGAAGGCGAGGGCATTTACCGGCTTGGCGATCGTTGGTATCAGGCTGCCGCGGGCGATTTTATCTGGATGGCGCCCTATTGCCCTCAATGGTTCGGGGCGTTAGGCAAAGTGCCGGCAAAATATCTCATCTACAAGGACTGGAACCGGCATCCACTCAAATGAATACGACCATCGACACCGCGCGTCTCACGCAGGAACTGGAAACCCTCTCGACTTTTTCCGATGTGCCCGCTCCGGCGGTAACCCGCATCGTTTTTTCCGAACTGGATTTGCGCGCGCGGGCCTGGCTGAAACAACTTTATTCGGACGCCGGTCTCGAAGTGCGCGAAGACGCCATCGGCAACACGTTCGCACGCTGGCGGGGCAGCGACGCCAAACTGCCCGCCGTGGGTACAGGATCCCATACGGACGCTATTCCGCACTCCGGCCGTTATGACGGCACCGTCGGGGTTCTCGGTGGCCTGGAGGCTATTCGCGCGCTGCAGCGCAGCGGCTTCACGCCGCGCCGGTCGATCGAGCTTCTCATGTTTACTTCCGAAGAGCCGACTCGATTTGGCATTGGCTGTCTTGGCAGCCGGTTGCTGTCGGGCTCGCTCGATCCCGCCACTGCGGCCGCTTTTCACGACCCCGAAGGCAAGAGTCTCGATGAGGTTCGCGCGGCTGCAGGATTCCAGGGATCGCTCGAAAGCGTGGCGCTGAAGCCCGGATATTACTCCGCCTTCGTCGAGCTCCATATCGAACAGGGGCCGCTACTCGAACGCCGCCAGGTTCCAATCGGCATTGTTACCGCCATTGCGGCGCCGGCCAGTCTGAACATCATAATCGAAGGCCAGGGTGGCCATGCTGGTGGGGTAACGATGCCGGACCGTCACGATGCCTTCCTCGCCGCGGCCGAAATCGCGCTGGCTCTTGAGGCCGCTGCGCGTTCAACCGGAGCTATCGACAGCGTTGCAACCACCGGTGAGTGCGAGGTTTTTCCCGGCGGGGTCAACAGCATTCCGAGCCGTGTGCGCCTCAGCGCCGACATTCGCGATATCGATCTGCAGCGCAGAGATGGCATGCTGGCCAGCCTGGAGCGCGCCTGCCGCGAGGTTTCGGCACGCCGCGGTGTCGTCACAAAAATTCGAACGATCAACAGAGATGCTCCGGCCACCTGCGATCCCACGATTGTCGAGACCGTCGCCGCGGCGTGTGAGAAGCATGGACTGGCGTTCGACAAGATGGTGAGCCGCGCTTATCACGATTCTTCATTCATCTCGCAGATCTGCCCGACCTGCATGGTCTTTATCCCCTGCCGCGCGGGAGTGAGCCACCGGCCGGAGGAATACTCCGATCCCGAAGCGATTTCCCGGGGAACTCTGGTGCTGGCCGAAGCGCTGGCGCAGCTGGCGCGCTGAAAAACATTCTGCGATGTTAGCCTGACTTCGTGGAACTCATGAACTGGTCGCGGCTGATCAGCACTGCGCGCGCGGGTGGTTCCGACCATCCCTCTACCGACCGCACGGAATTCGAAGACGATCTGGGCCGCGTTGTTTTCAGCACGCCCGTGCGCCGGCTTCAGGATAAGACGCACGTGTTCCCGCTGGAGGCGCACGATTCGGTTCGCACGCGTCTGACGCACTCTCTGGAGGTCAGCAGCGTGGCGCGGGATCTGTCGCAGGCGGCTTGCAGGCGGCTTTCCGGGCGGATTCCGCCACAGTATTCCCCTGCTATCTCGACCATCGCCGCGGCCTGTGCGCTGCTGCACGATATCGGCAATCCGCCGTTTGGCCACGCCGGCGAAAAGGCGATTCAGGATTGGTTCGTGCGCAAGCTGACGGAAGATCGGGAACTGGCCGCCGTCTTCACAGCTCCCGGCAATGCGTCGCTATCGAGCCCGGTTTTTCTCCCTGCCGCCCAGGATTTCATTCAGTTCGATGGCAATGCGCAGATGGTGCGTCTGGCCACGCGCCTCCAGGTGGTCAGTGAGCCAAACGGTTTGAACCTGACGTTTGGCACCTTATCGGCCGCGTGTAAGTATGTGGTTGCGTGCCGCGATACCCTGCCCGATTGCCACGAGCGATCGAAACCGGGCTTCTTCGAAACGGAGCGTGAACTGATCTGCCGCATTCAGAGCGAGACCGGAACCGGCATCGCGCGCAACCCTATCACCTATCTGGTGGAGGCGGCCGACGACATCGTCAACGTCTGTATCGACCTTGAGGATGGCGTGCGCAAGAGAGTCTTTCGCTGGCAGGAAATGATTGAAGAACTGGAGCGACATGGTGCGGGTGGCGAGGCCAGTGCACTGAAGAAAGAAGCTCAATCCCGGGCCGGCATAACGGGACTGGCCGGCTATGGAGCGGGCGATGTATTCGCGCAGGCGTTTCGTGCCGTTCTGATGGCGCGGCTGATTCCCGCGGCGCTGGACGAATTCGAATCGTCGTATGAGGCCATCATGAGCGGCCAGTACGGTTATGAGCTGGTAGGCCGGTCAAGGCTCAACGGTCTGTACGTTGCCTGCAAGCGCGTGGTGAAGCAGCACATTTTCAGTTCCCCGGAAGTGCTGCGGCTGGAGATTATGGGCCGGAAAGTCATACATGGTCTGCTGGATCTTTACTGGGAAGGCGTCATGCCCGAGGTGCGCGAGGAGAAGGGCTTCAGCAACAAGCTCTATGCCATCCTCTCGGATAATTACCGGAATGCCTTCGAGCAGGATTTGACGAAGGAGTTTCCCGGGATCGATCCGCTTGCGCTGCGGCACTATCTGAAGCTACGGCTCGTTTGCGATCAGGTGGCAGGTATGACGGATGCCTACGCGGTGAGTCAGCACAGGCTTCTGGCCAATTCGTGAGAGTGTCGAAATCGCAAGAGACGACGGCAGGTATCCCGGCGCCGACGAATTGGACGTATACTGGCACGTGCGTGCCTCGGTAAACGCGGCAGGGCAAACAGGATAAACATGAAGACGAGAATCCATCTTGCAGCAATGCTTCCACTGGCGCTCACGGTAATTGGCGCCACGCTGATAGTGGCAACCCCGGCAGTGGCGGCTCCGCCCCGGCCGCGGGGCCCGTGCGATATCTACGGCGCGGCGGGCGCGCCCTGCGCAGCAGCCCACAGCACCACGCGCGCGCTCTACGCATCCTACAAGGGGCCGCTCTATCAGGTCTTGCGCCAGTCGGACGGCAAGACTCTGAACATCGGCGTGGTGGAGCCTGTCGATTCGCCGGTCCCGGATGCGGGCGGATACGCCGACGCGGGCGCGCAGGACAAGTTCTGCGCCAACACCTACTGCTGGATCACTATCATCTACGATCAATCTCCCAGGCACAACGATCTCACCCAGGCGCCGCGCGGCGGATTCAGTGGCCCGGCCATGGGCGGATTTAACAATCTCCCGATTGCCGACATGGCGCCGATTACGATCATGGGCCACAAAGCCTATGGCGTGTTCATCGAGCCGGGCATGGGTCTCCGCCAGAACGACGTGAAGGGCACCGCGGTCGACGACCAGGCCGAGGGGCAGTACTGGGTGATTAACGGCAAACACTACAACTCCGGCTGCTGCTTCGATTACGGCAACGCGGAGATCGACAGCCGCGACGACGACAACGGCACCATGGAAACCACCTACTACGGCAATGCCACCAGCTGGTATCACGGAAACCAGCCCGGCCCGTGGGTTATGACCGACCAGGAGAACAACCTGGTCGGTTGCGTGAACAAGGATGCAACGAAGCTCTGCGACAGCCTGCCGAACGTCACCTGGCAATTCGTTACCGGCATTGCCAAAGGCGAGCCGCATCACTGGACCTCCCTGGGCGGCGACGCGCAGCGGGGCGCTCTATCCGTCATGTTCGACGGCCCGCGCGTCAACGCAACTTATGATCCGATGCGCAAGCAGGGCGCAATCCTCCTCGGCAACGGCGGCGATAACAGCGTTGGCTCGCAGGGCACTTTCTATGAAGGCTCGATGACGGCTGCGGGCACTTTTCCGAAGGACGCCACCGACCAACTGGTGCAGGCCAATGTACTGGCTGCCCGGTACGACGTGCCGCGACTGAGCCTGGCGCAGGGACTCCAGACGTTCTCACCGGGGTCCTCGCAGGACACCACCGTGACGTTTACGAACACCACGGGAGCGCCTGCGACGGGCGTTCAGTTGAGCATTTCCGCGCCCCGGCAGTGGACCGCATTCGTTGCGGGTACCACCCAAATTTCGAAAACGTTCGCCGATCCGGTCGCACCAGGTGCCAGTGTGAGCGCCACGTTCAAAGTCACCTCGGGGCTGGCGGCATTCAACGGCGATCTGCCTGGCAGTGCTCGGTGGACCAGCGGCGGCAAGGCGCAATCCGAGACAGCCTCGGTGAAAGTGCGAAACGTCAGCCCGGTAAAGATCAACGAGTTTCGCGTCAGCGACGGTTCCGTCACCAATCCGACGAACTCGTTCATCGAGCTCTACAACGCCGGCGCCAATAGCATCGACATTTCCAACTGGACCCTGACGGAACACGCGGCCCAGCAGGCCATCTTCTCGGCGGTGCGGATCCCGGCCGGAACCAACCTCGCCGCTCACGGCTTCTACCTGCTTGGCCTCTCCAACTCCGGCCTCGCGGCCCCCGCACGCGCGGGCGACGCCAACATCAGCGTGAGGAACACCACCGGCATGTCGGTCGGCGATACGATCGACATCGACACCGGAGCCGGTGCCGAGACCCGCAAGATCGCAGGCGTCGGGACGCCGGCCAGCGCCCCTACAACGCTGTGGCAACCACTTCCGGATGGCCCCGTGATCACGATCCCGGTCGGCTCAACCAGCGTGCCGGTCACAAGCGTAGCTGGCTTCGCGGTCGGCGAGAAGATCGCCCTCGGCTATGGCGCCACCTATCCTGCCGTGGCAAACGGTGTCGAGCACTACGAGGTGGCAACGGTCACCGCAGTCGGCAAACCGGGTACGCAAGCGCTGCTGGGCGCGGACGCATCCGCTGGCGCCTCCAACATCAAGGTGACCTCCGTCGCCAACATCTCAGCTGGTGACAAAATTCGGCTGGACATCGACAGCGTGGGCCATGGAATCGAGACCGTTACGATCACGCGCGTCGGCACACAGTCAACCCGCACGGCGCTCTCGGCCGATGCGAGCGCAGGCGCGACGAATATCAAGGTGCGCAACCTGAATGGTTTCGCGGCTGGCGACAAGCTGAGCGTTGGCACACCCGCGAGCCGTGAAACGGTGACCATCACCGCCGCAGGCAGCACCGGCATCGACATCACGCCAGCCCTCACCCACGCGCATTCCAACGGCGAAGCGGTTGTAAATCCTGGCACGGGCCTCGACCTCGCCGCACCGCTGAAGTTCAACCACGCGGCCAACCTTCCCTTCAGCGACAGGGGAACCGGGATCACCTTCGCGCCAGCGACGGCCTTTGCCCATTCGAGTAACGAGCCCGTCCAGGCGCTCGGCTCCGGCATCACGCTGGACCATCCCCTCGCCAGGGATCACGCGATCGACGCGGTTGTGCGTGACGCCGCGGTCACCACCGCGGGCTACCAGGGCACTCCGGCGCCCAACCAGTGGTTCGGAGGCCCCGCCCTTTCCACCGCAGCCGGCAGCATGGTGCTGCGTGACGCCGCTGGCCTGGTAGTCGACAGCCTCAACTACGGTCTTCTCGTGGACCCGTGGGCCGCCGAGGGCTATCAGGCCACCTCCGGAACAGGGCAGAGTGGCTGCCGCGTGACTTCGCCCGGCCCGGCCGGTGGTTTCGGGCCCGCTGCGACCGCCCCCGGTATCAACAGGAGCGCGGGGCGTTTCCGGGACGGCCTCGACACCGATAGCAACTGCACCGATTTCCGGGTGCAGCGCGCCACCACCCTGTCGGCGGCTTCGGCCGCCGGCGCGACCAATATCAAGATCGCCGGCGTAACAGATTTTGCCGCTGGCCAGACGATTATGATTGATACCGGCGCGAGCCTCGAAACCGCCGTCATCGCGACCGTTGGCACGGCGGGCGCCACCACCGCAGGCGCCGCCACCAGCGTGGGTGCCACCGTTATCTCTGTAGCCAACCCGACGGGCTTTAGCGTTGGCCAGACGATATCCGTCGACAGTGGCGCGAACCATGAGACGGCGGTCGTCGCCGCTACCACCGGCGGCAGAGGCGGGGCCTCAATCACAGTGGCGACGCCGCTGGCTCTTGCGCACGCGGCCGGCGCACAGGTCTCCGGTTCCGGCATCAGCCTCACCGCTGCGTTGACCAGGGGGCATGCCAGCGGGACGCAGGTCACCAGCAACCTTCCCACGCCCGGTGCGCCCAACCAGTATTAGATACCAGTCGCCGGTCGTTCCTGAAAACCCAGCCTGGGCCATTCTACCGGTTCGTTACGGAGCTTTGTATTCGCCGAAAACCCGGCGGAGGGCGTCGGATATTTCGCCTACCGTGGCCGCGGCCTGGGCGGCGGCGACGATTTTCGGCATTAGGTTTTCATTCGTGCGGGCTGCGGCTTCGAGATCTTCTATCGCGCGGTTCCACTGCCCTGCATCTCGATTCGCGCGCAGTCGGGAGACGCTTTCCTTTTGCGATTTCTCGATTGCCGTATCGACCTTGAAGACCGGCACGGTGAGGCCTTCGTCCGAGTGGAAGCGGTTGACTCCCACTATGATCTGTTTGCCCGTTTCGATGTCGCGCTGAAATTCGTAGGCGGCGTTCTGAATCTGCCGCTGCTGGTAGCCGGTTTCGATGCCTGCCAGCGCGCCACCCATTTCGTCGATGCGTCGGATATAATCTGTGGCTTCGCGTTCGATGCGGTCGGTTAGTTCCTCGATGTAATAGCTGCCGCCGAAGGGGTCGGGTGCGGCGGTGATGCCGGTTTCGTATGCGATCACCTGCTGGGTCCGCAGGGCCAGCCTGGCGGATTCTTCGGTGGGCAGGCCGAGGGCTTCGTCGCGTCCGTTGGTGTGGAGGGACTGAGTTCCGCCGAGCACGGCGGCCAGGGCTTCGAGGGTGGTGCGGACGATGTTGACGTCGGGCTGTTGCGCGGTAAGACTGGAGCCGGCGGTTTGGGTGTGGAAGCGGAGCATGCAGGAGCGTTCGCTCGCGGCTTGAAAGCGGTTCTTCATCAGACGGGCGTAGAGTCGGCGGGCGGCGCGGAATTTGGCAATTTCGGTGAGGAAATCCATGTGCGCGTTAAAAAAAAACGAGAGGCGCGGGGCGAAAGTGTCGATATGAAGTCCTGCGGCGATGGCGGATTCGATGTAGGCGATCGCGTTGGCGAAGGTAAAGGCTATTTCCTGAACGGCCGTGGAACCTGCTTCGCGGATGTGATAGCCGGAGATGGAAATAGTGTTCCATTCGGGGACTTCGGTGGCCGCCCAGGCGAAGACGTCGGTGACGATGCGGAGGGCGGCGCGCGGCGGATAGATCCAGGTGCCGCGGGCGATGTATTCCTTCAGGATGTCGTTCTGGATGGTGCCGTTGATTTTTTGGGTGTCCGCGCCTTGTTCCTTCGCGATGAGGAAGTAGAAGGCGAGGAGGATGGCGGCGGTGGAGTTGATGGTCATCGACGTGGAGACCTCGGTGAGCGAGATGCCGGCGAAGAGTTTTCGCATATCGTCGAGGGAGGCGATGGAGACGCCGACGCGGCCGACTTCGCCTGAGGCGAGGGGATGGTCGGGATCGAGACCCATTTGGGTGGGGAGGTCGAAGGCGACGGAGAGGCCGTTGGTGCCCTGGCTGAGGAGGTAGCGGTAGCGGGCGTTGCTTTCTTCGGCGGAACCGAAGCCGGCGTACTGGCGCATGGTCCAGAGGCGGTCGCGGTACATGCCGGGGTAGATGCCGCGGGTGAAGGGGAATTCGCCTGGGTTGATTGGAGCCATCGGCGTTCAGCTTTCAGCGGTCAGCTTATCGCCGCGAGATGCTTCTGGCTTTGAGGATGGAGGAAATGCCGTAACCGACGGAGACGAAGGCGAGGAAGCCGGCGAGCATCATCATGCCGGGCGAAGTGGTGGCTGCGCCGCGCCACATTTTGAAAGCGACGGCGGCGGCGATCAGGAGAAAGATGAAGCCGAGGAATTCATGCCAGAGCGAATGTAACGGTTTGACGGCGGCGGGCACTACGTGTTTGACAAATGCCCCGGAGTTGCGTACGGCCGGCATCCATTCCTTTCCGGCGTCGCGTGCCATTTTTGCAGCGACCTTACCGGCAGCCCGACCCGTCGCGCGGAGTTGGTCGTTATCCACAGCTTTAATGGTACCGCAGATGGCGGCGGACGGGGTTTCGACGAATCAGTTGTTGTAGACGGTTGGGGTTCGACTGTACAATCAAGAAAAATCGATCCGTAAATATCGCGGAACGTTTGGCCACGAAGTTGCATCTTAGCAGTTAGGAAGATTCGAGAAAAGGTTGCTCAGGGAAAGGGGCCGAAATTGGAAGAAAGTCTCAAGAGCAAGATGCAGGACCTGGGAAACGCGATTAACGAATCGCTATCCGACTCTGAGCGCATAGCCGAAGCGATCGGAGAGATCAAACGTGCGGGCTACGACGTTTTTCTGGTGCTGGAAGCGACCATCGGCTTCAATAAGCGCGATGAAGATGACGAAGCTGCCGGCGTCTCCGACGCTGAGCCAAATGAACTTACCGCCGTGGGCAAGGTCCGGTTCACGACTCAGGACCAGCGGTTTCTGAAGGCTCTTCGCATCACGATCGACGAAGAAGTTTAAGGGTCGGGCGCTCGCGCCGGGGCGCGACTTATACCAGTTCTTTGTAAACAGCCAAGGTTTTTTCCACAGCATCCTGCCAGCGGAATCTTGCCGCGTGTGCTTTTCCTGCAGTAACCATTGCCATTCTTAAGTCATCGTTGTCCGCCAATAGATTGACGGCGTACGCTAATTGTTCGTCGCTTGCGGGGTCGACGAGCAGGGCCGCGTTGCCGCAGATTTCGGGCAAAGACGAGCGATTGCCCGCGATGACAGGCACTCCTGCGGCCATGGCCTCCAGCGCTGGCATACCGAAGCCCTCATCGAGCGATGGAAAGGCGAAAATAGCGGCTCTGGCGTACCAGCGGGCGATTGCGCTGTCCGAAATGTAGCCGGTGATGTGAATTCTGGCGTGGGCGGAACTGTTGGCGGCTTCGCGCAGGACGGCTTCGGCTTCATAGCCGTGAGAGCCGGCCAGGACGAGGGTCCAATCGGGCGGAGCGGCGCGAAAGGCGCGGATCAGGGCGGTCTGGTTCTTTCGCTTTTGCAGAGCGCCCACGCAGAGGACGATTTTTTCGCGGGGGGCAGCGGGCTGAACGGGCCGGGGCAGGACGCCGTGGTGGATGACCCGGATGCGGGAGGCGGGAACGTTCAGATAGTTCTCCACCTGCAAGGCAGTGAAGGCGGATACGGCGACG
>Ga0302140_10001076_pt1 | contig 35687 bp, 22 predicted proteins | sample I_Bog_E1_1_FD_202095 | JGI IMG/M metagenome (GOLD analysis project Ga0302140, IMG submission 202095) | Peat permafrost microbial communities from Stordalen Mire near Abisko, Sweden - I_Bog_E1_1 | ecosystem: Environmental > Terrestrial > Soil > Wetlands > Peat | place: Sweden: Abisko, Stordalen... | reverse complement strand
GCCGCAATGGACGATTGGGAAAAACTTCGACGGGACGGGCGCATTCGGCCCATACCTGGTCACTGCAGATGAGCTTCCGCCAGGTGCCAACGGGCTACACATCCAGACCCGATTGAATGGCGTTGTATTCCAGGACGCATCTACAAGCGATATGGTGTTCAGGGTGGCACGGCTGGTCTCAATCCTGAGCGAAGCCGTTACCCTTTCACCTGGCGACATCATTGTGAGCGGCACGCCGGCCGGCGTTGGTATGGCGCGGAATCCGCCGTTGTTCATGAAGCATGGCGATGTGTGCGAGGTTGAAATCGAAGGAATTGGAGTGTTGCGCAATCCGATCAAGGACGAAGTGGTGGTTGCAACAAACGAAAACGGCGCCGCTCGATAACCAATCAATTCGTTAAAGGAAGTTATGCCGGTGAAGGAGACACAGCCGATCGCAAGACAAGCCGGTGAGAGCCGTCTTCGTCGCGATGCGCTTAATGCAAGCAACATTGTGTCGTCTACTCTTGCCAGTATCGCCCCCGCGATGAGCTTCTTCTTTGGCTTCGCTGTGATTGTTCAAGGGGCAGGGCTGGCGGCTCCGTTGACCATTCTTACCGCAATGGTTGTGATTCTTTTTCTCACCAATACGATTGCGGAGTTCTCGCATTTCACCCCATCGACGGGGTCCTTCGTTACGTTTACCGGAAAGGCGTTCGGGCCTTCAGTTGGTGCAGCGGTCTCGGTCTTCATTACATTCGGATACATCGTTGCCGCGTCGACTGTGGTCTCCATTGCCGGTTCCTGGATCGCTGAAACACTGGAACTCTTCTTCGGCATCTCGATTCACTGGGCCATTCTGACAGTGCTGATATCGGCCGGGACCGGCTGGTTGGTTACGCGAGGCGTTGCGCTCTCGACGCTCTGGTCGGGAATATTCTGCTATTTTGAGGTTGGGTTGTTGATCTTGGGCAGCATCCTGATGCTTGTTGCCCATCCCAAATTCGTCACTCTTGCGCCATTCAAGTTTTCAAACCTGACTGGCGGTCTGTCAGGGCTTGGTGCAGGGTTTCCACTCGCTGTTTATCTATTCATCGGATGGGAGAATTCTGCATCACTGGCAGAGGAGACAGAGAATCCTCGACGCGATATCCCGCGTGCTTTGCTCACCTGCACGCTAGCCATCGGCATCTTTTACACATTCCTTGCCTACGCAACAGCGGTTGGATTCAAAATGAATGCGCAAACCCTTGGCGCTTCGCGGCTACCCTTCATCGATGGACTGAAAGCCTCTGCACCCTCTCTCATAGTGGTGGCGTACGTTGCCGGCGTCACCAGCATCCTCGGATCGTTCATTGGCCTGGTCAACTCCCAGGCGCGCATTTTGTTCAACTCGGGTCGCGAAGGCCTATTGCCACAGTTCCTTGGAAAGATTCATCCGCGGCACCAGACGCCGCACTGTGCTCTTTGGGTGTTCCTCAGCATCGCCGTTGCCCTCGTCCTTGGCTTTGGGCTGTTCGGCGGCGTGGCGCCAATGGACTACTTCGGTCTTGCCGGCACCCTTGGTACCATCCCCATCATTCTTATTTACATGCTCACAAATCTCGCTCTACCCGTCTACGTTTTTCGCTATCATCGCAGCGAACTCAGCATCCTTCGACATGCGCTGGTGCCGACTCTTGGCACACTCATTATGCTGATTCCCTTGTGGGGACTCGTGCAGCGCGTCCAGCCGCGGCCATTCGATATCTTCCCCTGGATCACGCTAGGTGCTCTCGTTGTATCGGTTGTGTATGGCATTTTAATCGCCCGCGTTTCGCCCGACCTGGCAGCTCGTATCGGCGTTTATATAGCTGATCAGTAATGGCAACTTTAGTCATGTTCAATTAGCAAGGAGTCAAGTTTATGAACCCCATTCTCTTCCGTGGCGCCAACGTCTGGGACGGCAGCGGTGCTCCCGCTTTTCTTGCTGACGTGCTCGTCGAGGGATCTAGAATTAAGTCGATCGCGCGGGCATCGGAACACCTGGCAACTGACGGAGCATATGTGATTAAGGCACGGGGGCGCACGCTGATGCCCGGCCTCATCGAAGGACATGCGCATATCTCCTTCGGTGGCGCGGTGAATGATTCTGATCTCGGCAACATCCCTCCTGAGGAGCATATGCTCCTCACTGTTCGCAACGCGAAGACGCTGCTGGACCACGGCTTTACCAGCGCTTACAGTGCCGCCACTTCGAAGCTGCGGCTCGATGTTGTCATCCGCAATGCAGTAAATGCTGGACAGTTTCCAGGGCCGCGCATCCGTGCGGCAAGCCCGGAGATCACGGTCACGGGAGGTCTGGGCGACGAGCGTAAAGCGCATATGTATTACGAGAGCTTCGGCATGATTGCAGACGGCCCAGAGGAGATAAGGAAGGTTGTTCGCCTGTGTTGCCGCGAAGGCGTTGACAACATCAAGGTGAATATTTCTGGGGACGACTTGAGTCCCGCCGCTCATGGCGGCCTGACCGTGATGCGCGATGACGAAGTGAAAATGGCGGTCAGCGTTGCCCGCGACTTTGGAAAGAAGGTTAACTGCCATGCGCGGGCGGCGGAGTCGGTGAAAAAGGCGGTTCGCTGCGGCATCGATGTGATCTATCATTGCGAATCCGCGGATGAGGAAGCGATCGATATGCTGGAATCCGTGAAGGACCGAATCTTTGTCGGCCCAGCGATCGGCATCATCTACAGCACTCTGTACGAGGGTGAACAATTCGGATTTCACCGCGATTCCGAAATCGGCCGCCAGATGCAACCCGTAATTGACTCCACGGCCGCGGTCTATACGGAGCTTCGCAAGCGCGGCGTGCGCATTCTCATTGGGGGAGACTACGGATTTGCGCAATCACCCCAAGGCGACAATGCTCGCGACCTCAAGCATTTCGTCGATCTGCTCGGCTTTTCGCCAAACGAAGCTTTGCAATGCGGCACGCGCATTGGCGGGCAGGTGATGGGACTGGGCAACGAGCTTGGCCAAGTGAAGGAAGGCTATCTCGCCGACCTGCTCCTTGTCGATGGCGATCCGCTCAAGGACCTCGATCTTGTGGTGCGGGAGAAGAATCTGCACGTGATTATGAAGGAAGGATCGCTCTACAAGAATTGTGCAGACACAGCTCCGCTTGAGCATACGGTAGAGGATGAATACGCGCTTGCTAACGGCAATCGCCCGGCGTCTTGAGCCTGCGTGTCCTTCAACGTCGAACTCACTCGGGCGCCCTTGTTCTTGCGGGGGTCATCTCCAACGCCCAGATGGCCATGGGGCGCATATACATACCGGCACGGAAATCTCCAGTGATATCCCACGCTTCAGGGGTCCGGAACCAGTAGCCTTTGGTTTCGTAGATCACATGGTAGAGTCCACGCGTCGTCTTCCATGCCTCGTCTTTCAGTCCTTCGCTCATCAGCAGTCCGGCAAAGCCCTCTGTTGTTCCAATCCAGACCTCCTTGGCCTCGGCGTTGGCTAGGATCGTGCCATCCGCTGCCATTCCGTTGGCAGCGCCCATCTCTCCGCTGCCGAATTTCATTACGTTGAAGTCGAAGATTTTCTTCATCGCCGAAACCTGCATCACATGCGGTACTATCTCTCCGAGTCCAGTGAGGTTGGCATACCACTGGCCCGCCAGCTGGTCCGTCTGAATGTCGTCCTTCGATTCGCTGCTCGTGTCGTAGCGAAAGTACTCCCCATTCCAAAGGTCAGTGATATAAGTCTTCTGTCCCTTCAGAAAAAGTGCGTGATATTCTGCGGCCGAAGTCATGTTGCCAAGAGTGTGAGCGATTTCTTCCGCTGCGCGAAGAGCCGCCAGCCAAAGGCCGCCGGAATACGCGCTTACCCCCGCCGTAACCCAATCATCGTAGGTCTGGTCAGGATAGCCTCCGTTCTCAGGCACTCCACCGCCATGATCGAACTGGCGCAGATATTGGATAGCGGCTCTTACCGCGGGCCATGCGCGGCGAAGAAAAGTGGTGTCAGTCCGACCGGTGAGAACGTAGTCTCGATAAACCATCAGCACAAATTTCGAGTTCAGGTCTTTCCAGTCATTTGTGTCCTGCCAGCCGGGTTCGTTCACGGCAACAAACGGATCTCCTTCCGGAACCCCCAGGTCGTGAGGCACCGCACCAATTTTCTTGCGCTTATGCGTGATAGGCTGGCCGGCTTGCTCCGACTTCCACACCCAGAGTCCCTGCTCGGGCAATTCCTTTGGCACGGTATCGGCGAATTCCAACAGCACCTGCTTATCGATGTCCGGCCAAAACTTCAGCAGCGGAAGCGATGCATAGAAGCTGACATCGAGCGTTCCATAATATGCGTAGTCGAAGCATTCCAGGAGTGCAAACGAAGGCGACGTCTTCAGGTCTGACCCGGCCTGACGTCCCCAGAACGTTCCTCCATCGGTGAGCGCATAAAGCTCATTGAAGAGCATTCCGCGATACCATATTGGCTTGTTCTCATTGCTTACATAATCCGCCTGCCACCTGTCGATTGCATCGCTCCACTCGGTGGCGTGGAGAAGTCCATCGCGCGCAATCTTCCACACATTCCGGCCAGATGTTCCGTAGAAATCCGTGTAGCGCCTGTTCCATTTTCTTCCCTCTCCGAACTGAACCAGAGGAAAGTCCCACGCAATGACCATGGGAATGACCTTTGTTTCCCCCGGCCGTAACGTGAACCGTACCGCAATTGCTCCGGCAAGCTTTTCCTTATCGCTCACCCATGATTTCCCATCGTTAGCGAGCCGGCCCACTTTCGAGAATGGTGTCCACACGGCTTTGCCGTCTCCGCTTGCCTGGAAAGTCGTCTGATAGCTCACCTCCACGCCAGGTGAGTCGAGCGCCGCGATGGCAAACTGACCATCCCACTCATTGGGGGAGATCTCTACGCGATTGCGGTCGAAGACGATTCCCTTGATCGTACCTGAGCCGGTGATGGGCTCGCTCGCGTAGTGGTTGTGATTGCCTTGATTCGGCGCACCGGAAAAGTCGTGCGTGTAGGTCCGGAACCACCCCGACATATTCGTCCAGGAGAGCAGTACCGACACAGTAACGGCTTTATCGGTAGGGTTATCCGCATGCAAACGGTAAATTGCCACCGGATAGCTGGACTCACGGTAGTTGTTGGGAAGGACGGGCGAAAACTGTTCCAGCATCACGTGTGCTGGAAACTTTTTATCCCTGTAGTCGAACCAGGCCTTGGGAAAGAGTGCATAATAGTCGCCCGCGCCAACCGGGTAATCCCATTGCCAGCTGGACAACTCGGTGCTCTGAGGATGACCGTTCATCAGTACCTGAGATGTACCATGAGTGTCGCCCTCCGACTGCTGAAACATGGCGAACTGATTGGCGTATACGGGCTCATATTTGTGAGTCGCGGCTTTGATATGCCAGCGGGAGAAGTCGCCGCGATAGCTGCGCGAAAACGTTCCCGCCCCCAGGCCGCCGACGGGAACACCCTGCCAGTAACCGTCATCGATGTCGCCATGAACCCTCGTCGTTCCAGGATTGGCGAGAGGAAGTCCCAACGGGCGTTTCCAAGCGGCCTTTGGAATGCCTCCAGAAGCCCAGGCGCTGGAAGCCGCTGACAAGCAGAGCGAGAATACCAGCATAAACAGCCACAATCGCTTCACGTTCCCTCCGGAGTCCAGAATTGTCTGGAAGACAACATTGCCCGGGAGCACGCATACAGAGACATCCGGCATACAATTGCCGCTCCACGGCGGTAGAAAGGATAACGCACGTTCATCCGTTGACTCGGATCTGAAGGATATCCGAAGAGGACTTTCCAATTTGCCTTTTCCGAGAAGATATTAACTAACCTTTACAAACAATATCACGATGCTTGTTAAGTTCCGCAATCGGCGACCGTCTCGCAGGCCTTACCAAGTACGATGGGCAAACCGAGCTGATGAACCTTCCCGAACAATATCTGATTCCTGTGCCTGAAGGGGTTGATCCAAAGACCACCGTTGCCCTGATTTTGCTTGCGTCATGCTTCGAGTCGGCACTGCTCGCTCTTTCTTTGGTCGGCCAAAATATGAAGCAACAGCTTCGGAGAGTCGCTTACGGAATCAGGCATGGGGCTGACAACAAGCATCCGTTTCTGGTCTTGACCCGTACCTAGCTTGAATGCGGAAAAAAGGCGTCGAAAATTCGTCCTAGAATTCGCCGTAGCCCTTTCTCTGATAGGACATCTGGCTCGAAGTTGCTTTCGAGAATCAAACCAGAGAGGATCGGCCCCAATGCCGCTAGCGCTACGTCATTGTCTGTTCTCGTGACCCGAGTCAATTCCCCAAACATCTGCGCATACAAACCACTGTCCGTACCGGTCTTCGACATTTCAAAGGCTTTACGGAACCGATCCTTCGATTCGGGGTGACGGAGCGCATACAACTTAAATTCGAGAGTAAGAATGGAAAACGCCTTGTCGCGAACGAATCCTATGTAAAAATCTCGGAACGCCAAAAGGCCCTGTTTTCGATCTGTGGATTTTCGAACGCAATTGGTAAGCCTCTCGATACTGGCTCTGGTCCGATGCTCGAACAGAGCCAGGAAGAGGTCTTCCTTGTTTTTGAAATGCGTGTAAACCGACCCCTTGCTCCTGCCCGCGGCGGCGGCGATCTCATCCAATTGAGCGCCTTCAAATCCATCTCGTACAAAGATCTCCTCTGCGGCCTCAAGAAGTCGAGCTTGAGTCTCCTGGATTCGAAATTGTTGTCTAGTCAGAGTTTTCATGGGCTTCACTCCTATTTAAACATTCCAATGAGTTTTCCGGTTGACAAAAAACTGACCGGTCAGTATCTGGTCACTGTGCCACATGACGAAGATGCGAAATGCGCTTGGTCTCTGGCGAGAATGGACTGACGCTGACGTCTGAGTTCTCACGCACATAACGCAAATAGACATGCCACTACCAGGAACAACTCGGATTCCCAATGTCTGGTCTGTCACGATCTTTCAGCGTTCTAAATGCGCCCCTTCAGCCTCGTTGATAGTTCTTGCTTTTGCTGCAGCGGCAAGCAAGGGACATTGTCCCCAAGGCGGTTCGCGCGCGACGCTACTGCCGCTTTCAGGTGAACCTCAATGCGACGGAACCTCTTTGCAACAGTCCGCCATGCCTCTTGGCAGTTCGGGCGTTAACACTCTGAAAACGCAAGTCAACCTGCAAGGGAGCTGCGGCGGCAGCGTCTACGATCCAAATGCTCCGGCCGGTGCGCTGATCTTAGAAGAAGCGATCTCGCACGGACTCGAATGCAACCTCGGTAAACTCGGAGCGGACGCAGCTTCCCGGCTCATCTTAACCAACTCAAAAACGAAAGGTAAATCGACATGAAGATCGTTCTCGCAGCAACAATTCTTCTGGCCGCAACTTCCGCTTTTGCCGCCTCTCCTAATCTCACAGGTAAATGGACAATTCACCAGAGTATTGCAGGAAACGAGAGCGATATGACATGCACCTTTGTCCGGATCGATGCGAAACTCACTGGGAGCTGCAAGGGTGACAAGGAGATTCCGATTACCGGCACCGTCGATGGCAACAAGGTCACGTGGAAATACGACACGGACCATGATGGCACAGCGCTCACTCTCACATATACGGCCACACTCGGCGATTCCGAGACGTTCTCTGGAAACGTCGACGTCCAGCCGTACTCAATCACGGGCGATTTCACCGCGGCGCCGTCGAAAGATACCAGCAAGTAAAGACAACGGCACTTGGTCCGTGCTGAGAAGGATCGTTTGACCAATGGTTACGGAGGCATTTTGTGGACAAGATGAATATATGGCGTACCTATAAGGCGTGGGACAAAGCCCACCCTTCGATGGGATGCGGAAGAGGCCTCACAAAGGTGCTGACGGGGACTGCGGCCATAGTCCTGATGATTGGAACTGCTGGAGCACAGTCTTCCGGTGGCATTCACACCGACGGAACCGCCTTCAAGGATGACCAGGGTCGCACTCTCATATTGCGCGGCGTCAATCTCAGTGGCACCAGCAAGACTCCTGCGAAGACGTCATCCGATCCGCGAAAAGTCTCCTTCGTCGGGCGTCCATTTCCACTCACGGAGGCGGACGAACATTTCCGCCGGCTTCAAAGTTGGGGGCTGACTTTCGAGCGGCTGATTGTGCCCTGGGAAGCAATCGAACACGCAGGTCCCGGCGTTTACGACAAGGCCTATCTGGACTACCTTCATGAGTTGGTGAAGCGTGCGAATTCCTATGGAATTCGCGTCATCAACGACCTGCATCAGGATTTCTACTCGCGCGCTTCGGGTGGCGACGGCGCACCTTACTGGACGCTCTCGAAGGTAGGGTTGCTTCCTGACCGTACGAACGAACCCGGAGCTCCTCAGGAGCAACCGGCTCGTCCCCTGGGATATTGGCCGCCGACCGCGGCTCGCTTATCTGTTGACACAATGGACACACTTTTCTGGGCTGGAAATGACTTCGCACCTGAGCTGAAGGTGGACGGGACTCCGGTGCAAGAGTGGCTCCAAAGCCACTACGTGAACGCGATGCGCGAGGTAGCTCTGCGGATGCGCGATCTCAGCAACGTCGCGGGCTACGACACCTACAACGAGCCGAGCACCGGCCTCGCGGGCGTTAACGATCGCCATTCTCCAGAGATCATGATGATGGTAATGGGTCACTATTTATCGCCTGGTAGCCCAGCCCCGAGCTATTGGGACCTGATGCAAGCTGCTTCGGGGTTTACACCTGAGAATCAATCCGTCGTAGCGAATCGGCTCTGGGCACCTGGCACAGAAGACGTATGGCGTCGACTCGGCGTCTGGGATGTCGTGGACGGCAAACAGACTTTGCTAGAGCCTGGCTACTTTGCCGCAGTCGGCGAAAAGAAACACGGGCAGAACTATTATGTTGCTGCGCTCCACCGACAGATCGCTGAAGCAATCCACAAGATTTCCCCAAATGCGATGATCGCGCAGGAGTCATCTTCCTTTGATGGTGACCAGAAAGCACTGGCTTTGGGGATCCCGGGCGAAGTTAGCGAACCTCATTTTTATGACGGTGTTGCCTTGCTCAGCAAGCATAAGGAACCGGACACGACTTACGCGGTTTTCTCAACCAAACCCATTACGGGCGGCGATGCAGTGATTGATTCGTACGTTAAGCAGATTGAGGATGCGAGGGCCAAAGGTCAGGCAATCGGCCAGGTTCCGACATGGTTTGGAGAGGTTGGAATTCCATACGATGTGAATGAGAAACATGCTTATCGGATAGGCGACTTCAGCGTGGTTGACAACTATGCAAGCCTCTACTACGGAGCGCTCGATAAGACGCTGTCGTCTGACGCGATCTGGTGCTACTCCGCGAGTAACAGCAATGAAAAAGGCGATAACTGGAACGGAGAGGACTTTTCGATCTTCAGCCCGGATCAGCGTAAGAACCCTAATGACATCAACTCTGGCGGCCGTGCTCTGGACGAAGTCGTGCGGCCCTATCCCCTAGCCACCGCAGGGACGCCTGTTTCGATGGAATTCGACTCCAAATCGAAGGCCTTTCGTTACAAGTACAAAGTAGACAAAGCGATCTCTGCCGATACCGAGATCTTCCTGCCCAACTACCAGTATCCGAAGGGGGCAGTCGTTACCGTGGATGGGGGCACCTACAAGCTCGACCTCGCGCATTCGCGCGTTAGCATCTCTGCGACCGCCGATGAGGTGACGGTCATCGTGATGTCACAATAAGATGAAACGGACGCAGATCACGTTCACCTATGCGTCGACGCTTGGCAATTTTGAAAAGTACTCACTGAAGGTGTTGCCTGCAACCCATGGTCGATTCTCCACTTTGTCCAAGAGGTAAATGCACAATGACAAGATCGCTTTCACGGCGCAGTTTCATAAGAGCTTCGGCAGCTACTGCAGCCGCCGCCGGAATCAATGCGGTAGCGCCCAACAGTCTCCTCGGAGCCACGAAAGTCTCTCTGCCCGGGATTCAGCTCTACATGGTGCAGGCCGAGATGCAGAAGGATACACCCGGCACCCTGCGCAAGCTGGCGGCCATTGGCTACCCCTACGTGGAATACTCTCCGTTGGGCTTTGGCAATGCCGCCGAGTTTCGAAAGATGGTCAGCGATGCTGGTCTGCAGTGTCCATCAGGACACTTCGTATTCGGCATGGGAGAGACCAACAAGCAACTCGACGATGCTGCAACGATCGGTGCGCGCTACACTATTAGCACAATTATGCTGCTTCGCCCGTCGACCAACGCGGCCGGTGTGATGGAGCAACTCAACCATCTCGAACGCGACGACTTCAAACGCATGGCCGCCAAGGCAAATGAAATCGGTAAAGGTGCACGCGAACGAGGGCTGCAGTACGCCTACCACAACCACAACGTGGAGTTCCGCACTTTCGAGGACGGTGTGACGGGCTACTCGATCCTGATGAAAGAGACCGATCCGGAATTGGTCAAATTCGAGGCTGACCTGGGATGGATGGCAACCGGCGGCGCGGATCCTCTGGCGATAATCAAGTCAGCGCCGCAGCGCTTTCCTCTGCTACATTTCAAAGACTTCGCGGTTCTGAGTCCGTCGGTAATTGAACTTGGCACTGACCGGCAAAAGGAGATCGTCGACCTGGGGCAGGGGATAGTGCCATTCAAGAAGTTTGTCGCCGAGGCGAAGAAGTTCGGGGTTGAGCGATACATCGTGGATCATGACCCACCGTTCAAGAATCAAACTGCGCTTGAGGTAGCAAAAATTGACTTCGACTATCTCTCGGCCTTGCTCGCTTCCTGAGCGATATGGCCGCCAGATGCTTTGTGACCATGTATCCGGCGGCCGACTTTTACCAGAGCTTTAGTCGCAATGTTGCAGGCTGAGTTGGCTGACGAGGTGAGCTACGCCGAAAGCCCACGGTGCTGGTGGAACCGCTCGGATAGCGATGGCCATCGAGGCGGATAAGCCCGTGATGGATTATTCGCCAAACAGTGTGCTAGCCGGAAACACCAGTTTTGATGGCCAAACCAAATATGACCGTTGAGAGTGCCTATTTGGTTTGGTTCAGCGTGCTCTTGATAAATGCGGAAACTCGGTCATGAAGCTGCTTGAGGGATTCATCGCGGACATAGACCATGTGTCCTGATTCATACCAGTCATATTCGATGTTTTTCGCAAGCGATTGAGGAATGGGCAAATGCTTTTCTTCGTATTGAGCGGCGAAGAAGGGCGTTGCCAGATCGTAGTAGCCGCCATTGACCATGATTTTCAGACGAGGATTGGTCTTTAGAGCTTCGGCCAAATCGGTCGCGACGTTCAGCGCGATGGGATTGCCGCGATGAACCAAGTCCCATTGTGTGCTGCCAAACTGCGCATCGGGCAAGTAGGTTTGACCTTCACCATATTTGAGGTCGCGGCGAACGTAATCGTTGAAGAGCGAGACGTATGCCGATGAGATCGCCGAGCTTTGCGGATCGTATTCAGCGCTTTCGCTCAAGGGGTTCAAATTAGGGCCTGAGAAGCGGGAATCGAGGCGGCCGGTAGTCAGGTCCTGGTCTTCCTGCAGAGTCTTTTCAAACTCGCCGCCGTTGACGCGCAGGTTTGCCTTGAGCAGATACGCAACTGGCAGGCCGGTGTACTCATGAAGTTTTTCAGCGACAGATTGCTTTTCCTCGGCAGTAAGGTCAGTACCAAGCGCGAGCGCATGACTGTAGGGGCCCATGGTGAAATCTTCAACTTCCTTGAGAAAAGGCTCAAGGGTGGCCGGTTGCTGAGGCAGTTTCTTGTGGTACCAGGCTGTGGCGGCATAGGTAGGCAGAGCCAGCACGTAAGGCAGGTCGACACCCGGATTGCCGCTTGGGCCATCGATGTCAGTCGTGAAGTTGAATATCTGCGAGAGCAGGATAACGCCATTCAGATCGATGCTCTTGTTGTTCTCCAGAATGTCGGCCAGGACAGCGGAGCGAGTGGTGCCGTAACTCTCACCGAAGATATACTTGGGCGAGTTCCAGCGATTGTATTTAGTGATGAAACGGGCGATGAAACGTGCGAATGCGTTGGCGTCTTCATCGACACCCCAGAAGGCCTTTTCAGCATCCTTGCCAACGAGCCGTCCAAAGCCGGTGCCGGGCATGTCTATGAAAACCACATCGCTTGTGTCGAGCAAAGAGTATGCGTTGTCGACAAGCTTGTATGGAGCAGCGGGCAAGTGCTGATCGCCATCGGTGACCACGTGCTTGGGGCCGAGCGAGCCCATGTGCAGCCAGACTGTTGAACTCCCGGGGCCGCCATTATAGAAGAAGGTAATGGGGCGGTCTTCAGCCTTGGCATCCTTCTTGAAGTAAGCGACGTAGAAGATACGCGCAAACGGCGTGGCGTCCTTTGGTTCTTTAGGCTCTGCGTTAGCGAGTTGGCTGCCGGGCTGTGGCTTTCCGTCCAGGCCGAGTTGCGCGTCCTGTACGTCGGTCGCTCCTACCGTGATGGTGCCTGCGACGGCGTTGTAAGCGATGTGCTGTCCGCCAACGTCGACCGTCCCTTGCGTTATGACTTCGGTGGGAGGTGCTTTTTCGGTAGATTTGGCATCAGATTTGTCCGCCGCCGCTGATTTTGAATCAGCTTTTGCGGCTGGGGTATCGTCGTCGGTTAAGGCGAGCGCAGGTGAAGCGAGCAGTGCGGCTGAGAACAGGGCTGTCGTCAAGAGATGGGGAAGGCGCATCAGTGTTCCTCCAAAAGTGTTTGAGTTGGGCGGGGCCCGTTTGATCAGATATGTTTCTTCGATCGATTGCCGGCTATTTCGTCGGCTTGTCGAAGGGTTGTTTGTCCGTAATCCGAGGGCGATTTTCGGCTTGCAATTCTTTTGAGACGGCTTCAACTTCGCGAAAGACTCGTAGCAGATTGCCGCCCAGAATCTTGCGGCAGTCCTCAGCCGAATAGCCGCGATCCAACAGGGCTTGCGTTATTTTGGGCAGGTCGGCAGGGGAGTCAAGGCCTTCGGGTAACTGGCCGCTCACGCCGTCGAAATCAGAGCCGAGGCCAACGTGGTCTACGCCCGCGACCTTGGCAATGTGATCGATGTGATCGATGAGCATTGATAGCGGCGGTCGCGGAATTCGGTCCATGTAGCTGCGCTGAATCTTTTCTTCCTCAGAGTAGGTGAACTCCTTGCCATCTGCCTTGGCTTTGGCCTTGGCATCGGCGACAGCCTTCTCAACAATAGGCGCCTGGACCTTTTCGGCGTCCTTATAGGCCTGGGAGACAAAGCCCGAATAATAGTTGACCTGAACAACTCCCCCTTTTGAATTGGGTCCGCCGGAATTTGCCACAGCGCGAAGCATATCGTCGGTCATGTTACGGGGGGCATCACAAAGTGCCCGTGCAGAGGAGTGCGAAGCAATGACCGGGGCGCGCGTAATAACCAATGTGCGATAGAAGGTTTTGTCGGCGACGTGAGAAATATCGACCATCATGCCGAGGCGATTCATCTCGTATACCACATCTTTCCCGAATTCGGTCAAGCCCTCTTTTGTATGGGGAATCGATGTATCGGTGAAGTCGCCGGAACTATCTGCCCAATCCAGCGAATTAGACCAGGTGAGCGTCATGTAACGAACGCCGAGTGCGTAATACTGACGCAACAGAGGTATCGAGTTCTCGATCGAGTGACCGCCTTCGATACCCATCAAAGCTGCGAATTTATGCGCCCTATGGGCGGCCTCAATGCCTTCGGGCGATGTGGCAAATACAATCTGATCGGGATATTTTGCTACCTGCTGCTTGACGGAGTCGATCAACTCCAACGTCCGGCGCGCATAGTGATCCTTATAGATCGTTGGCTCAACCCAGATGGAAAAGAACTCCGCGCCCAGGTTGCCTTTGTGGATCGAATCCAAATTGAGATTGCCCCCGTTGAGCGGATCACCGAGATCGAAATGGTCATCGAGAAAGCGCTGCGGGGTATCTGCGTGGGTGTCGATAACGATGGCGGATTTCTGGACTTCAGCGGCTGTGATGGTCTTCGGGGTCGCTTTCGGAGTTGGCTTTGCCGGAGTTTGGGCGCAAAGAAAGGCCGGGATGGCGAGGAATAGGGCTGTGAGAGGGATTTGGACTCGCATATGCTTTGCGTAAGTATAGAACGGGGATGCTGTGAAACGGGAGATTGGCCGTCGTAATCGATTGAACGATAGACGACGGGCCCAGTACCGTCTACTCTTGTTTCGGTCACCTGGCAAGCATTTGCCGACGAGTCATCGATAGCGAGGTCCAGTGAGATCGAATCCTTCTTCTGTGCGGCGGCCGGAGTCAGGCGGAGCGAATCAGCCTGCTGCAGCCTCATCGGCCATCTTGATTGGGCTTGGTGGGCTCGTGCTGCTGTTTGGCGCCGTTTATCTGTTCAAGACGAATCCGGCGGCTGGAAAGTGGACCCAGAGCTACGACCCGACGGGGCGTTGGTGGCTCTCGACAATTGCTGCGGCACTGCCGGTGATTGTGCTGCTCGGTGCGATGGCCGTCTTGCGATTGAAGGCGCATGTTGCGGCGGCGATCGGGCTCCTGACCGCGCTGGTTGTTGCAATGGCTGTCTACCAAATGCCGCTTAGACTGGCGTTCACCACAACGGCGTATGGCGCGGGGTACGGGCTGTTTCCGATCTGCTGGATTATTTTGCCAGTGATCTTTCTTTATCAGTTGACGGTGAAAACGGGGCGGTTTCAGACGCTGCAGTACAGCCTGACGAACCTCACCGATGATAGCCGGCTGCAACTTCTCCTGATTGCGTTCGCGCTGGGTGCGTTCATTGAGGGGGCTGGAGGATTTGGCGCTCCGGTCGCGGTTTGCGGCGCGATCTTGATCAGCCTCGGGTTTCGGCCAATTCAGGCTGCGGGGCTGTCGTTGATTGCCAATACTGCGCCCGTGGCTTTCGGATCGCTTGGGATTCCGATTGTGGCGCTGCACGGTGTTACTGGACAGGATGTGCTGCTGCTGTCCAGGGTGATTGCGGTCATTCTTGTGCCGTTTTGCGTGCTGGTTCCGTTCTGGCTGGTGTGGATCTATGCTGGCTTTCGCGGGATGCTGGAGGTTTGGCCGGCACTGGTGGTGGCGGGTGGAACTTTTGGCCTGACGCAGTTGCTGATGGGCGCCCTGGTTGGGCCCGGTTTGGTGGACATTGCTGCGTCTACGGCCACGATGTTTGCGCTTGTTATGTTCTTTCGGTTTTGGAAGCCGAAGCGGGTTCTGAACGCACTGGGCGAGGATATTACAGCCACGGTTCGGGCACGAAGCGGGCAAGGGGCTGGAGCAACGTTCAAGGCATGGCTGCCGTGGCTCACGCTGAGTGTGGTGGTTTTTGCATGGGGCATTCCTCGCTTCTCGCTTTGGATGGACCGGGCTACTTCAGTGAGCGTTGAAGTTGTGGGGCTGCACAATATTGTGCAGCGCGTTCCGCCTGTTGCGGATGCACAAACGGCTGAAGCGGCGATCTTCAATTTGAACTGGCTGGCGGCCTCAGGGACTGGGATTCTCGTGGCGGCGATTTTGGCCGGGTGTTTGATGGGACTGGGGCCATTTTCTCTGGCGAAGGCGTTTGCGCATACGGTTTTCAGCATGCGATTCACGATGATGACAATTGCGGGGATGCTCGCATTGGGATTCGTGATGCGGTATTGCGGGATGGATGCGACTCTGGGACTGGCGTTTGCACGTACTGGAGTTCTTTATCCGTTCTTTGGCACGTTGATTGGATGGGTGGGAACGGCGACTACGGGTTCAGATACGGCGTCGAATGTGGTGTTCGGAAGCCTGCAGCAGGTGACGGCGCGGCAGATTGGGGTTTCACCGCTGCTGATGGCTTCGGCTAATTCCGCGGGTGGCGTGATGGGCAAGATGATTGCCGCGCCGAGCATTGTGGTGGCCAGCACGGCTACGGAAAGCTATGGTCAGGAAGGAACGATCCTGCGGTTCGTTTTTTGGCATAGCCTGGCTCTGGCGACGCTGGTGGGTATGTTCGTTTTGATCATCGCGTATGCAGCGCCATTTGCTCGGCTGATTGCGAAGTAGCGGGCTAGTCGCGCTTACCGCTATTTAGCTGGACTCTTCTTTGATAGGTTCCGGTACGAACACGTCGGCGGCCTTGTGCCACTGTCCCTGCTGCTGGAAGCCCGCGCCTTCCAATCCTATTTTGTAGGCGTTGGCACCGTCTTCACCGGCGGCACGTTGCATGATGTAGCCTTCGTAGGTGACTCCTTTTTCGTTGATGACAATGACGATTTGATTCAGATCAAGCATGGCGGTTTCCTTCCGATCCGGAGGTTCTTCGGTTCAGGCTAATCTATCTTCCTGCGCCTTGCATAGGCCGGGGTGTCCTCAGGGCTGGCTCGCGGCGATGATGAACGTCGCAGTTGATGCCATTTTGGGGTGCTTCAGGGTCAACGAGAAACGAGATTTCTGCGCCCATGCCGCCCGTGGTGATACTTTACTTTTTGGCTGCGATCCTGTCTGTTGGCATCCCATGTATGTGGCGGGAGGACGCTGACCTGCCCAGACTTGGTATTTGCGTTTTGGCAGGCTGAACGAGTTTTGGAGCATTTTTCCTATGATGGAATTCCACATTTCGCGGAATGCGCGCGAACGATACCAGTTCGCGGCGGCGCTTTTTTCTTACACCGGAAACGTCGTGTTCGCCAACATGGCAGCGTGCCGGGAGTTCGCGTTCCGGATGAATAACGTGCGCGACGCGGCTACGCATCCCGAGCGCGCGGTTCATGCCGGGCAACTTTTCGCCATGGGCCTGATTGACGAGGCCAGCCACGTCCTGATGGCGCACTACCGCGAGCAGTTCGACCCTGAGGTGATGACCAGCGCCCTGGACTGGTTCTCCGCGCAAGTAGGTTCGGAACAACTGGACAAGCTGCTTTTGACGTTTGTCGAGCATTTCCCAGGTTCGAGCGTGATTCGCGGGCAAGAGACAGCGCAGCAGTGGCTCGCGAGATCGACAGATGGAACGCCCAATCGTGCAGCCGCTCTGGAGGAATTGCTGCTGCTGTGGACGGCCAACCGCAACGAGGCATTCCGGCCGTTTGAAGAGCTTTTCGAGGATAAAACTCTCGCCGAGCAAACCGTTTACCGCCAGGTAACCCTTCAGATGCCAGAATACTTCGCCACCCGGCCGCTGGTTCCTGTCGACGGCGCAACCGCCGTGAGCCTGCTCGATCTGCTGCGAAAGCCGGCGCTCGATTCACCTGGTTCGCTGAGCGATCAACTCGCACTGATTCGGACGCTATGGAAACCGCTGCTGGGCGAAAGCATGGAGCGATTCTTCCTGATTGTAGGCGAAATTCTGCGCGAAGAAGAAGTGGCTATCTGGGCCATCTACAGCCCGCCTGATCCGGAAGAGCAAGCGAAAGCCAGGGCTGCGGCTGCGGCAGCGGCGGCACGCAGGCGTGAGAGCGGTGTGGAGCAATGGCCTTCGGTTGTGAGCCATGCGGAAGTGCCGGTCTTCGGCGACCCGGCTCAGGAGTACGAGAAGTTCAGCGCGGACACGGCCTGGATGCCAACCACTGTGCTGATTGCCAAGAGCACGTATGTCTGGCTGGCGCAATTGAGTAAGCAATATGGCCGGCATATTTCGCGGCTCGATCAGATTCCGGATGAAGAGCTGTCTACGCTGGCTGCACGGGGGCTCAATTCGCTATGGCTGATTGGGGTGTGGGAGCGGAGCCGAGCGTCGAAGACGATCAAACAACTTTGCGGGAATACGGACGCCGTGGCCTCGGCTTACTCACTCTACGACTACAAGATCGCCGAAGACATTGGCGGCGAGTCGGCTTATATCAATCTGCGTGACCGTGCTTATCGCCACGGTGTAAGACTCGCCAGCGATATGGTGCCGAACCATATGGGGATCGACTCGCCATGGGTTGTCGAGCATCCGGAGTGGTTCATCTCCCGCGACGATTCGCCCTATCCAGCCTATAGTTTCAATGGGCCCGATCTATCGAACGACGGCCGCGTTGAGATCAAGATCGATGACCACTACTTTGAGCAGACCGATGCTGCGGTAGTCTTCAGGCGGCGCGACCGCTATACAGGCGAGACGCGCTATGTGTATCACGGAAACGACGGTACGAGCTTTCCCTGGAACGACACGGCCCAGCTTGATTATCTGAATGCCGCGGTGCGCGAGCAGGTAATTCAAACCATCCTGCATGTGGCGCGATTGTTTCCCGTGATTCGTTTCGATGCGGCGATGACGCTGGCGAAGCGGCACTTCCATCGGCTTTGGTTTCCAGGGCCGGGGTCGAGCGGCGCTATTCCTTCACGCGCTGAATACGGCATGAGCCAGGCGGAATTCGATCGGGCGATGCCGAATGAGTTCTGGCGCGAAGTGGTGGATCGCGTGGCTGTCGAAGTGCCCGGAACGCTGCTGCTGGCCGAAGCTTTCTGGCTCATGGAGGGATATTTCGTCCGCACGCTGGGCATGCATCGCGTCTACAACAGCGCGTTCATGGTGATGATGCGCGATGAAGACAACGCCAAATACCGGTCGGTAATCAAGAATACTTTGGAGTTTGATCCGGACATCATGAAGCGGTATGTAAATTTCATGAGCAATCCGGATGAACGCACTGCGGTTGACCAGTTTGGCACCGGAGACAAATGCTTTGGCGTGGCTGCGCTGATGGCTACGCTGCCGGGCCTGCCGATGTTTGGGCACGGACAGATCGAGGGGTTCACCGAGAAATACGGCATGGAGTATCAGCGCCCGCGCTACGACGAGACAGCCAATCCATGGCTGGTGGAACGTCATGACCGCGAGATTGCTCCTTTGCTCAAACGCCGCTGGCTGTTCGCCGAGAGCAACAACTTTTTGCTGTATGACTTCTTTCAGGATTCTGGCACCGTAGACGAGAACATCTTTGCCTATTCCAATCGGAGTGGGATAGAACGGGCACTTGTGGTCTACAACAACCGCTACGGCTCGACGCGCGGGACGATTGATTTTTCTGCTGCCTATGCAGACAAGGCAGCGGGACATCTGCGGCAGCAGCGGTTGCAGGAAGGGCTTGGGTTGAGCGGCGATCCGGAGGCGATTCTGGCGTTCCGCGACTCGCTCACGGGGCTTGAGTACCTGCGGCGGTCGGGGCAGTTGTCTGCGCAAGGGCTCACACTCGATCTGCATGCTTACCAGTGCCATGTTTTTCTCGATTGGCGTGAGTTGCGCGCGACGGCCGAGAAGCCGTGGGACCGGTTGTGCGATCAGCTCAATGGCAGCGGCATACCCAGCCTTGACGATGCGCTGGTGAACCTGGAACTGCGGCCCGTTCACGAGGCGCTGCGGCTGCAGTTGGACTCAGGCGTCGTGCGCCTGCTGGCCGATCTGGCGGAACATCCTCGCACCGTTTCGGACGGCCCCAAAGCGAAGATCGATATGAAGCTTTCAGCCGAACGCCGGGAGTTCTTCGATCTGGCTTGGCGGCGTTGCGAGGGATTCCTGCGTGCGGCGCAGGCTGCCTATGTTTCGCGCGTTGCGCAGGAAGGGAAGCGGGAGTCTGTCCATCCAACGAGCCCAGTCCTGCTCTCGCCTGTATTCAGAGAGCGGCTGTTGGCTGCGATGCGGATACCGGTGATTGAAGCGGCCTTCTCGCAGCCGTGGACTGCAGCGGCTCGACGCGTGCTGCCCAGCCCCAGTCCCCAATTTACCGCAACGGCAATCTGGGGACCGCTGCTCGGCTGGTGTGTGCTGGAGTTGCTGGCTGAGTCCATCGATGCGGAAAACCCGGAGAGAACGGCGTTGGATATATTTGACCGTCTACGCCTTCGCGAGCCGTTTGCCAAGGCGTTCGGCGCACTTGGGTTTGAAGGTGAAGAGGGCTGGCGCGTGGCGGCACGCATCAAGGTGGTGTTGCTGGGTGAAGCCGGTGTCGGCAAGGAAGAAGTTCCGACCTCGAAAGTGACTCCAACGGAGGCGGCTTCGGAAGATGCGGCGGCTGTTTCGACTTTTGATTCGGAATCGCCTGCCGTTACGGCTGAACCAGCGGTTACTGAGGTTCTGGAAGAGAAATCCGCAGAGGCGGAGAGCATCGCCCTTTCGAACACTTTATGGGCCGATCCCGATGTGCGCTGGCTGACGGGTGTTCACGAAGCAAAGGGCCGTTCCTACCTGGTTCGCGAGCAATATGAGGAACTGCTCTGGTGGCTGCTTATGCCCTCACTGTTAAAGATGGCCGGCTCTCCTGCACTTGACCGTTTGGCGATCAAGGAGATCGGCAAGAAGGTTGACCAGGCGCTCGCTTCAGCTGAGACCGCGGGGTACCGCGTGGATGTGCTCCTTGGATTGCCCGATCAGGAGGAGGAGGCCGCAGAGACCGTGGACACGGCGAGCCCACACGCCAAGGAACGTCAGTCCAAGGAAGAATCTGAAGAATTGGAGATTGTGGCAGCGGATATTCCACTGGCCGATTCTGCTGACCCAATCGATTCCGTCGATTATGCCGAGCATGCCCTGCGCAAGCCGTCGAAATGAGCGCCATTTGTCCCAGGGGGCTGGGACCCGTAGAATCAAGGAGGGCCGGCGGCGACCTTGCCCGGAGCGGCACCAGGTACCGATGAGCGAACAGCAGACAGGGAATTCCAATCAGGGGCAGCCGGTTTCTCCGGCGTGGATCAGAATCGAGCGGGCGCGGCATCCGCAACGCCCCTATCCCATGGACTTTATCGAACGGATATTCACGGATTACAGCGAGATTCACGGGGATCGCGCCTTTGGCGACGATGAGGCCGTTTCGTGCGGCATGGCGCGCCTGGGCGATGAAGAGGTGATGGTCATCGGCAACCGCAAGGGCGGCAGCACCAAGGAACGGGTGAAGCGGAATTTTGGCATGCCTAATCCCGAGGGTTATCGGAAGGCGCTGCGCTGCATGAGGATCGCGGAGAAATTTTCCCGGCCTGTCATTACTTTCATCGATTTGCCGGGTGCCTATCCTGGGTTGGGCGCTGAGGAACGCGGCCAGGCGGAAGCCATTGCACGAAACATTCTGGAGATGTCTCGTCTGCGCGTACCTACGATATCCATCATTACCGGTGAGGGCGGCTCGGGCGGCGCATTGGCGCTTGCGGTGAGCGACCGCGTTCTGATTCTTGAGAATGCGCTTTACTTCGTGATTACTCCGGAGTCCTGCGCGGCTATCATGTGGCGGGATGCGGCCAATAAGCAGTTGGCGGCTGAGGCTATGCGGATATCGGCCCCGGAGGTTGCGGCGCTGGGCTGCGTGGACGAGATCATTTCCGAGCCTGGCGAAGGCGCGCACACCGATCGTGAAGCAGGCACCGGCATCCTCGGCAATGCGCTGAAGAGCCATCTTGCGCAGCTCAAGGCCGCTCCCTTGGACGAACTGGTAGCCGCGCGGCAAGCGAAATTCCGCAACATTGCGCAGTTCTACACGGAAGGCTAATGGCGCATCGTCTGCACAGTCTGCCGAGAGAATCCACACCAACCCCGGAACATATTAGGGCAGGAATTCATTCGTGCGGTGGAAACTGCGTGAAGACAACGGGGCTCTGCGCATGAGTTCCTCAGAGACCGGCGGCGGCCGCATGCGCGCTTATCTGCAATTCATCGCGGCGGTCTTGTATTTCTTTTTGGCGAGGTCCTTGGCGCGGCATGGGGCGCGGGGACTGGTGCGCGAGGAGTGGGCGCCACTGCTCGAACAGGCCATGCTGGTCTTCCTGCTGCTGCTGGGCTATGCCGGGTTTGGGTCGTGGATGGATCGCCAGAGCAAACCGGTGAGCGCGCAGGGGTTGCCACGGCGGGCGGGATTACTGCGCGAGATTGGCCTCGGCCTGAGTGTGGGCTGGTCGATTGCCCTAATTTGCGTGCTGCCACTGGTGCTCGTTGGGGGCATTGAGATTGTGCTGGCACTGCAACCTTCTGCCTGGGGCTGGCTGTTGGTCGATGCGGCGTTTTTCGCGCTGGCGGCTTTGGCGGAGGAGATTGCGTTTCGCGGCTATGGATTTCAGCGGTTTGTTCATTCGGTGGGGCCGATCGGTGCGTCGTTGGGGTTTGCTGCGTTCTACGCCATTGTCCAGGCATTGTTACCGGGATCTAACCACGCCAGCATCGCTGTATCGGTTGTATTCACGCTGGTGCTTTCCATGGCTTATCTGCGCACGCGGGCGCTGTGGCTAAGCTGGGGCATCAACTTCGGCTGGAAAGCGAGCCGGGCATTGGTCTTTGGGCTGGCGGTGAGCGGCAACAATAGCCATTCGCCGGTGGTGCAGGGCGATCCGATGGGACCTTTCTGGCTTACTGGCGGGGGCTACGGTCTCGATGGAACATGGATTGCTTTTTTTGTATTTCTCGCCGCGCTGCCGGTTGTCTATCGCCTGACCCGCGATCTGGACTATCGGTACAACGCACCGGTAATCATCCCAGGCGGAATTCCGGTCGATCTGGACGCTGCCGCCCGCGCACAGCATGAGGCTGCGACCAGGGATGCTGAGCCTCCCAAGCCGGCTCTGGTCCAGATTCTGCCGGTCGCGGTGCCGCCGCCAAGAACCGTGCCAGCGGAGCCTGAGTCCACAGCGGATTCCAATTAAGAAATATTTTCCGCCGGACATCGCAACCTTGCACTCATCTTTCCCGTCTTCAAATCATCAACTAGCGCATTCTGAATTGGCGCGGGCCCTCTTCTTGAAGACTCCATCGCGCGATCGGCGCTTGTTGCTTCATTCAGAGAGGCAGGAAAAAGTGATGACGCAGTCGAATTGCCGGAACCGCGCCGTTTGCGCGTTTCTTCTGGCTGCATTTGCCCTTACGGCACCGTTCGCCGTTGCCCAATTCCCACGTGGACAGCAACCTCCTAAGCACTATGCGTGGTCTGATACCAGCCTGTCACCCGATGCGCGCGCGGATATGGTGATCAAGGAACTCACCCTGGATGAGAAGATATCCCTTCTGCATGGAAACGGGTTTTCATTCGGGCAAACCGGCGCCAGCGAATCGAACGGCGGAGCGGGTTACTCGGTCGGCATTCCCCGTGTGGGCATTCCTGCTATTCAAATGGCCGATTCGGCTTACGGTGTCACCCGGGGCGCTGCTTCGGGGCGCTATTCAACTGCGTTGCCGAACAACCTTGCCGCTGCATCGTCGTGGGATCCACAAGCGGCCTTTGATTATGGGGCGCTGATTGGTCGTGAGTTGCGTGAAGAGGGCTACAGCATGTCGCTTGGCGGCGGCGTAAATCTGCCACGCGAGCCGCGCAACGGACGCACTTTCGAATACCAGGGCGAAGATCCGCTTCTGGCCGGCACGCTGGTGGGAAACTTCGTCAAGGGAGTGCAGTCGGAGCACATAATTGGCGACTTGAAGCACTACGCCATTAACGACCAGGAGAGCGGCCGCAACGCTGTGAACGCGAACATCGACAAGCGGTCGATGCGCGAAACTGATCTGCGCGCATTCGAGATCGCGCTGAAGATTTCAGATGCCGGCGCCTTCATGTGCTCCTATAACCGCGTAAACGGCGACTTTGCTTGCGAGAATACTTACTTGCTTACGGATGTGCTCAGGAAGGATTTTCACTTTCCGGGGTTCGTGCTTTCCGACTGGGGTGGCACACACTCGACAGCTAAAGCCTCGCACGCGGGCCTTGACCAGGAGCAGCCCGGCAAGGGCTTTTTTGGCGACGAGCTGAAAAAGGCGGTCGATAGCGGGGAAGTATCTCAGGACGAAATCAATGAGCACGTCCATCGCATCCTGCGTACCATTTTCGCGACGGGTCTTTTTGATAATCCAGTGGCGAAAAAGGTTCCCGATGTCGAGGGCGGCTACGTCGTTGCACAGAAAATCGCCGAGAAGAGCATTGTTCTGCTCAAGAACGAACACAACATTCTGCCTCTTGAAGGGGAGAGGCTGCATTCTGTCGTGTTGATTGGGGGCCATGCAGATGTTGGCGTGCTCAGCGGCGGCGGATCGGCGCAGGTGGATCCTCCAGGGGGTTCGGTTGTGCCCCCTCCCCCACCGGGGCCGAATCCGATGGCGGCCTTCATGCGCCAGACGTGGATGCCCAGTTCGCCTCTGCGTTCGTTGACGGCCAAGCTGCCATCGGCGACGGTTTCCTACAATTCCGGAGATGATCTGACTGCTGCCGCGGACGCTGCCAAGAAGGCCAACATCGCCATCGTCTTCGCCTATCAATGGGAGTCGGAAGGGATGGACCTGAAGACGCTGGAACTGAGCGACGAACAGAACAAGTTGATTGAAACCGTAGCTGCCGCGAATCCCAAAACCATCGTCGTACTCGAATCAGGCAGTCCGGTGACCATGCCATGGATCGACAAGGTAGCTGGCGTGGTTGAGGCATGGTATCCCGGCATTCGAGGCGCTGAGGCCTTGGCCGATCTGCTCACCGGTAACGCAAACCCAACCGGCAAGCTGGCCATTACCTTCCCGAAGAGCGATGCCGATCTACCTCATCCGACATTGGAATTGCCGCCGCCCACTTCGCAACCCAGCCGTCCCGCGCCTGGGGCCGACATTTCGAGCTTTATGGCGATGATTGCCAAAGGTCTGCCGGCGTTTGAGACTTACTACGACGAGAAGCTGAAGGTTGGCTACAAGTGGTATGACGCGGAGAAGAAGCCGGTGCTGTTCCCGTTCGGCTTCGGCCTTTCCTACACTACCTATGCTTATTCCGGATTGACAGTGAGGGGTGGGGAATCGAAAGAGGTTTCATTTACTGTTCGCAACACCGGCAAGCGCGCGGGAACGGAGATCGCAGAGGTCTACACTTCACTTCCGGACGCTGCGGGTGAGCCACCCAAGCGGCTGATTGGCTGGGCTCGCGTCGAACTGGCGCCGGGCGAGTCGAAGAAGGTCTCGGTTCCGGTGGATCATGATCGCCTGACTATCTACGATGAATCCTCCAATAGCTGGAAACTTGTTCCTGGCAGTTACAACGTGATGGTGGGGGGCTCTTCGCAGGAACTGCCGCTTCATCAGCAGATCACCTTGCCTTAGATCCAATAGATCGTTATCAAATCCGGCCGCAGCGTGGAATCCAACTACGTTGCGGCCATTTTATTTGCCAAATGAAATCTCAAGTCGTTCCAATCGAATATTTCCAAAAGATTTTGCTTGTCACCAAAACCCTTCGAAACTCACAATACATCCTGTCTGTCCCCATTTCCCAGATCACTCTGATTGAATAGCTAATCCACGAAGAGAGGACTGTATGCAAAAAGCAATCAGGATTTACGCATTACTCTTAAAATCGCTGTGCCTTGCCGCGCCGGTAGCCGTGGCCTCAATCTCATTCGCTTCATCAGCGCAGGAAGCCGTGCAAGACACGGAGTCGCGGGCTGTGCCGGTTGTTCCGCAACAGGTGCGATATGGCGGCAAATTGGCTACACGTGCCGGTGAAACAGTGGAAGCAGTGTTCCGTATTTATCCGGCCGCCGAGGGCGGCGATCCGATCTGGACTGAAACTCAACGCGTAGTGATCTCAGAAGATGGCTCGTATTCGGTGCTGCTGGGTAGTGCGAACTCGAACGGGTTGCCCCAGGCCGTGTTTGCAGGCGGCGCGGCGCGATGGCTGGGCATCAGCACTGATCAGTCTCCGGAACAGGAGCGTGTGCTGCTTTCAAGCGTGCCTTACGCTATGAAGTCAGCAGATGCGGAATCGCTTGCGGGCCATGCGGCTTCAGACTTCGTGACTCAGGAACAATTCGCCGAGCTTGCCCAGTCCGCCCAGGTGAGTGCACATGCAGGTCAAACTGGAGGCGGATCCCTATCTCTTACGCCGCTGACCTCCGGCACTGTAACCGGCTCGGGCACCGCAGGCGCGGTTCCGCTCTGGACGGGAACACTTACTCAGGGCAACTCGGTTATCACTCAGGTAGGGTCGGATGTCGGGATTAACGAAGCTACACCCGGCGCGACACTCGATGTGGGTGGAACAGCGAATTTTCGTGGCACGGCGACCTTGCCGGCAGAGAGCACGGCAACTACGTCGGCTGGATATCGTTCGCAGCTTCTGGATTTCACTGACAGTGCCTGGTCGACAACCACTAAGGCGCCGGTGGCTCAGACCTGGCGACTCTATGCTACGGACTCAGGAAACGACAGCGCCAATCCGACCAGCAGTTTCAATTTCCAGTTTCAGAACGGGGCCGGAGCGCTAACTCCGACCGTTCTCTCCATCGCCCAGACGGGCGTAATTACATTCGCACCTACGCAGACATTTCCCGGCACCATCACCAGCGTGAGCGCCACCAGCCCGTTGTCGGAAGTATCGAGCAGCGGAAATGTCAGCCTTGGGTTGAATACAAATGCACTAGTGACGGACATTACACCTTCCCTCGAGAGCAGCTTCAATTCGGTTTACGCGCAGTTGGGAAAGTCCAATACGTTCACCGGTGAACTCGAGGCGCAAGGGAGTACAGGCTTTCCAGCAATTGAAGGAGAAGGCACTAACAGCACCACCGGTGTTTTAGGGCAGTCCGACAGCGGCTACGGGGTGTCAGGCATTTCTACAACAGGCACCGGAATCTACGGCACTTCGATCGGAACAGGATATGCAGGCTACTTTATCAACAATACGGTTTCGAGTCCTGCGATTTGGGCTGAGAACGATGCGGCCGGCAACCCTGGCCTCGGAATTGCGGTCAAAGCGATTGTTTCAAGCGCGCATGCGATAGGCGTACTTGGCAAGGCTCTGTCAGATGAGTCCTACGGCGTGTTTGGAGAGGACCTGGGCGGAACGGACAGTTATGGCGTGTATGCGAACGCAACCGGTGCCGGGAGCACTGCCATCTATGGAATTTCAACGGGCGGAGCGGATGCGAATAACGTCATCGGGAGTGGCGTAGTGGGGGTTTCAACCAGCGGTAACGGTGTTGAAGGACGCACCCTCGGTGCGAGTGTAACAGGCGCGAATGAGGCACCGAATGGCTCCTGGGGAATGTGGGGTGACATAGGCCCGGGGAGCGCGAACGTCGGCGCAGCCATTCTGGGTACCGCCGATAACTTCTATGCGGCCTACCTGGAAAACAACGGGTACAGCCCAACCATCTTTGCCTATAACAGCGGTGACGGACAGGCGGCTACGTTTAATAGCTACTCCAATTACCAAGCGTCTCCGACGGTGAATGTAACGAACAGCAGCAACGGGGGAGCCGGCGAGATGGTTAACACCAGCAACTACGCTGTAACTCTCTATCTCAGCAACAATGGAAGCGACGGGATCATTGACCAAGTCGCCAAAGCCAAAACACCCGCCAATGACGCACTCTTCAAGACGCTTATGGCATCCACTCCGACCGGTACCTGCGGCATTGGTGGCAACGGTGACCTGAGCTGTACCGGGCAGATGAAGTCTCTCGTCTCAACGAATGACGGAGCGCGCAAGGTGGAGACTTACGCGACCCAGTCGGCGGAGAATTGGATGGAGGACTACGGGACCGGAGTGATGGAGCGTGGCGTGTCGGTGGTGAAGATCGACCCGGCCTTTGCGGAGACAATCAGCCAGACGGCGGACTATCACGTTTTCATTACTCCGCGGGCCGATTCGAAGGGCCTCTATGTAATCAACGCTACGCCGAGCAGCTTCGAAGTCCGTGAGTCCGGCGGGGGCACGTCATCTCTGACCTTTGACTACAAGATAGTCGCTAAGAGGAGTGGCTATGAGAGACAGAGGCTCACTGATGTGACCGAGCGTTTCAAAAGCGAAGTTGCGCGGGCGAAGCCGGTCAAGCTCGACGGGCATAAGAGCCAGGAGAGAAATTTGACTGCGGCGAAAACACACGCAACGACGTATATGGCGCCCTCAATCCAACCTTGAGACTTTTGGCTTTGAAAAAGATTTCCTTGTCACAAGAGCTGCTCGGAATTCACAATATGTTCGTTTTATCGCCAGGATCTTCGCGTTCGCGATGGTTCAAAGTCAACTGACGAAGAGAGGTCTTTATGCAAAATGCAAGCAGTATTTCTGCATTTCTCTGCGCGACGCTGCATGTGGCCGCAACTGCAGTTATGATCTCGATCCCATTCGCCGCATCGGCCCAGGATCCAGTACAAGGCACTGAAGCGCTGGCGATACCGGTTGTTCCGCAACAGGTGCGCTTTGCCGGCAAACTGGCCACACGCGGCGGAGACACGGTCGAAGCAATGTTCAGTATTTATGCGGCTGCTGCGGGCGGCGAACCGCTCTGGAGTGAAACGCAGCGGGTGACGATCTCTGAGGATGGTTCGTACACAGTTCTGCTGGGCAGTGCGAACTCGAACGGGTTGCCGCAGGCCGTGTTTGCAGGCGGCGCTGCGCGGTGGCTGGGCGTTAGAATCGAGCGGTCTCCGGAGCAGGAACGGGTTCTGCTTTCGAGCGTGCCTTATGCTATGAAGTCTGCCGATGCGGAGTCCCTGGCGGGCCATGCGGCCTCCGATTTTGTGACGCAAAATCAATTTGCGCAATTTACTCAGTCGGCGCAGGCGACTTTGCAGGCCGGCAGCACGGCGGCAACGATTACGCCGCTTACATCCGGCACTTTAACCGGGTCGGGCACGGCGGGAACGGTTCCGCTCTGGACCGGAGCGCTTACTCAAGGCAACTCGGTTATCACTCAAGTAGGGTCGGATGTAGGGATCAACGAAGTAGCGCCGGGAGCCACTCTCGACGTTGGTGGAACGGCGAATTTCCGCGGCACGGCGACATTGCCTGCGGAGAGTACCGCAACGACGTCTGCTGGGTATCGTTCGCAACTATTGGACTTTACTGATAGCGCCTGGTCGACAACCACCAAGGCCCCTGTCGCTCAGACGTGGCGACTCTACGCAACCGATTCCGGCAATAACAGCGCCAACCCGACCAGCAGTCTTAATTTTCAATTTCAGAATGGAGCGGGAGCAGCAACGCCTACCATTCTTTCCATCGCACAAACCGGTGTTATTACATTTGCTCCTACTCAGACTTTTCCTGGGACTATCAAGAGCGTAGCTGCAACGAGCCCGTTGGTCGCGACCACCAATTCGGGGGCTGTCAGCCTGGCATTCAGTATGCCTGCCCTGGAAACCGCGCTCAACGGACTTTACGCGCAGCTTGGACAGTCGAACACATTCACTAGCAACCTGTCGGCAAGCACGGACAAGGGAATCGAATATGCTGCAGTTGCCGGGAACGGAAGCAATGGCTCCATTGGCGTTTTTGGGAATTCGGACACGGGCTACGGAGTTTACGCTGAGACCACAACCGGACAAGCTGTGTTTGGGCAGGCTACCGCTCCTACATTCGGATCGGTGGGGGTTTTGGGAAGCGTTGGCACCAACTTCAGCAACAGGTATACGACCCTGTCCAACTTCGGAAACGCTGGTGTTTGGGCCGATCAGTCCTGTTGTGTCGGGAGTGGTCTGATTTCAGCGGGGTTGATTGCCACGGCAGACTCGGGAAGCGCGAGCATCATGCAAAACAAGAGCTCCACAAACGCCGCGCTGTCGGTTGAAAACTTTACAGGACCCGGCGCCACGGTGAACGGAACCTCGGGCGACGGCCTGGACGCCGTCTCAAATGGCAACGGAAATGGCATCTCAGGCACATCAAATAATAGCGGCGGAAGCGGTGTAAAAGGCCTCGCTTTAACTCCGATCGACGAACAGGCAGGTGTATTGGGCATCGGCGGCAGCTCTAGTAATACCTTTAGTGGATTTGGTACTTATGCCGGAGTGTGGGGCGATACGGGCGAAGGCGGTGGGGTCGCAGTTAGCATCGCCGGCACCGCGGACGACGGGCGCGCGGGTCTTTTCATCAATAACAGCGCAGATTACACCACGCTATATGTGCTGAACATCGCGTCTGGTGGTTCGACCGGTCTTTTCAAGACTTTCATGGCTAAAAGCGCCGATGGCACGTGCGGCATTGGCGGCAAGGGTGACCTGAGTTGCACTGGTCAGGTGAAGGCCCTCGTTTCGACTGGCGGCGCGCGGACAGTGGAGACATACGCTCCGCAGTCGGCTGAGAACTGGATGGAGGATTACGGGACGGGCGTCATGGAACGCGGAGTGTCGGTGGTGAAGATCGACCCGGCCTTTGCTGAAACCATCAGCCAGTCAGCGGATTATCACGTCTTTATCACTCCGCGTGCAGACTCAAAGGGGCTGTATGTGATCAATGCAACTCTGGAAAGCTTTGAAGTCCGCGAGTCCGGCGGCGGGACTTCATCGCTAAGCTTCGACTACAAGATTGTGGCCAAGCGCCGCGGTTATGAGGCGCAGAGGCTTACCGATGTCACCGAGCGCTTCAAAGCCGAAGTTGCCAGGGCGACGCCAACTAGGGTCGGCGGACAGACGCCGGTCAAACAGGATAATCAAAAGGTACAGCCAAAGACCCTGACTACTGCCAAGGTGCGCGTAACTCCGCAGATGCCGACGGCGAGCCAACCTTGAAATTGACGCAAATGAATCGATGAACTGCTCATGCTCATAAGGGTACTTGCCATTTGTGGCTGAATCGAGCTATCGTTTGCCCAGTGCAGTTCGCATGCATGGGAGGCTCCCATGAATCTGCTGTTCTCGCTTCTGGAAAAACGGCCTGCGGGTCGACTGGCTTCGAACATCTGCTGCAGAAGCAATTTACTGCGGGCTGCGATGCCGTGCGCGCTCTCGGCTGCGTTGCTGGCCGGTGGGGTTACCGCTTCGGCCCAGATTACCGTCAACACCAAGACTGGCACCGTGACCAACGACTCCACCGGGAAAACAACGGCCTCGGTGGACCGGCGCTATCAGCAGATTACGCCTACCCAGGTGCCACTGACGAAGAGTGAGCTTGACCCAAAAACGCGCCTGGAACTGATTCGGTTGATACAGGCGGAGCAGGGGTTCGCGATGCGGCCGTTTCCTCGCGGCCACAAGGGATTGACCCTGGCCGCGAACGGAAAGCTTGAGCCCGCAGGCGAAGAGTATGTGGCCATGGCGACCACGGAAGGATTGTGCGCAAAACCCGGCGACCGGGTGGTGCTGACCGACGTCAAGATCGATCGGACCAAAATTGTTTTCGATTTGAACGGCGGACCCGATCCTAAACATCGGTTTCTGCGCCATATCCAGATTGGCATGGGTGGGGATACCAACCCCGTGGTGCAGGGGAACGACCCAGAGCCGGTCGGTGCGCGGCTTACTCTCACCTTCAAGGAACACGTTCCGGAGCTTACCGGTTCGGAGGTCAAGGCGCTGTTGGCGCCGCTGATCTCCTTCGATGTAAAGACGCCGATTCAGGCCTACACTGACACGCTGCCGACCAAACTGAAGGATGCGATTTTGAACCACCATGTTCTGGTTGGCATGAGCACGGATATGGTGCTTTTCGCGATGGGGCAGCCGGACAACAAGTCGCGCGAGATGGACGGGCAGATGCCGTTTGAGGAGTGGATCTACGGCAAGCCTCCCAAGGATGTGCAGTTTGTGCGCGTCAACGGCAACCGGGTGATTCGTCTGGAAGTTGCCAAGATGGGCGAGGCGCCGGAAATCTTTACCAAAGATGAAGTAGAAGGACTGATGCGGACAGACGGCACTCCGCTTGATCCGGACTCGACGCGGCGGGTTGCCAAGTTGGGCGATGCGGAGCGTGATCCGGACAAGGAAGCTCCGGCAGCGCCTCCTAGCCTGCGTAATCCGGGTGAAAAACTGCCCAGCGATGACCCTTCCAACAGAGCCGGAGTGATGAAGCCGGTGCAATTTCCCAAGCCAAAGCCGGATGCGCAGCCGGGCGCGAATCCTGATGGTGAGCCGGATGCTACACCGACAGCCGCCACGCAGCCTTCGGCAAATGGCCAGCCTGCACCGGCGGACACATCGCAGCCGCCAACGGTGAAGCCGCAGATGTGGCAGAGTACAGTGGCATCTTCGGGAGCGAGATGACGGGCTGTTCGTAGCTTGCAGTCGGCATTCATGTAAACTGGTAAGAGCGAGTCAGGCTCCTTCTCTAGCATTCCTCGGGATCAAATCTCAGGCCCCTTCAATCCAATTGGGCAAGAGGCGCGCCAGGGAGGCGAGCATAGGACCGCGCCGTTGAAGCCGTCCGCACCAGCGGATGTGTGCAGAGACAACCCCAAAAGGAGAAACACCCAACCGATGGCCAAGATTGCAAAAACAGGTGACCGCAAGAAAGTAATGGACACGACGAAGTCGACGGACTGTCCCAAATGCAGCAAGCCGACGCGCATCGTCAAGCGCGTAAAGGACCGCGAGCGCGGTATTCCGGGCGGCGTCTACATCTCGTGCTCTGTGTGCGATTTCTACGAGAAGCTTTAAGCTTCAAGTTGAGTTTCAAGCACAAGAAAAGGCCCGGCGCGATGCCGGGTTTTTTCTTGCCCTGCGATTGGGTGGGATTTTGAGAAGTGCTGCTCAGCCGATCAGGCGCGTCATCCATGCTGCCAGGGCTTGCTGGTCGGGCGTTCCGGCTGCGTGCGCGGCCTGGACATTGACACGCTCCTGATGTTCGCGGTTCTGACTGATCTTGAATTTGCCTTCTATCCGAGAAATTGGGATGCGGAAGCCCTGAATTCCCGCCAGCATGGTTCGACGAAAGCCCGCAGGCATGGCGTTCCACCGCTCCGCAAATGCCGATTCACTTGCCTGAATCAGACCCGCAAGCAATGTCTCCTTTCCGGCTTCGTCCTCGACTAGTTTCAGAGTCCCATAAGCATGAACCGCGATGTAATTCCAGGTCGGGACTGAGAGATCTTCGACATAAAACGCCGGCGAAACATAACTATGCGGGCCAGGAAAAACCACCAGCGTTTCGCGTCCCGCAAGAGCCTGCCAGTGCCGATTGGCCTTGGCGAAATGGCCTTCGATCAAGCCATGTGCCCCTTCATCCTTGACTACAAGGGGAAGATGCGTGGCCACCAGGGGCGCAGGAAACTCCGGCTCTGCTTGCGGTCCGAAGAGAATTGCAAATGAATAGGCCTGCATGGCCTCAATGAGGATTGAACGATCTGCGACCTGGTTGAATTTGGGCGAGTACATGATTCAACGTTAACGGTCTAGCGGCTAAAATGCCAATTCCCGTACACGGCGATTCGCGAATCCTTAGCCAGCACTGGGTGCTAATCTGTGAATCGCGCCAGGATCTCAGAAGTGGAGGGTGCAGATGCGGTCGGCGGATACACCTCGCGATTACGGAAACACAGTGCCTCAAGCGAAAACACGAGGAATTGGACCTGCGTTGGGGTTGATTTTTGCCGCGCCGCTGGTGGCGGAGTTCCTTCTTGGAGACTTGCCTATCAAGCTGCTTCCGGCACTCGTTATGCTGGCTCCGATGTATGGCGGTGGCGCGCTTCTGATCCGTGAAGTGGTCAGGAGAACCGGGCGGGGATGGCCAAGCATTCTGGTGCTGGGCATGGCCTACGCGATATTCGAAGAGGCGTTCACGACCCAGTCGCTCTTCAACCCGAACTATCTGAAGCTGAATCTAGGACTGCTTACCCCCGCATTCATCCCATCGCTAGGGATTAGCGCATGGTGGACGTTGTGGATGCTGATGGTGCATGGAATTTGGAGTATCTCCACCCCCATCGCGCTGATCGAGGCGTGCGTGCCCGATCGGTCCCGGACTCCGTGGCTGGGAAATAAGGGCCTGGTGATTGTGACGATCCTATTCCTTCTCGGCGCGGCTGCAGGGACGGCAATGGGCTATAAGCAGGATCACTTTCTGGCCTCGACTGTGCAGTTTGCCGCGTCCGGGGCGGTGCTTCTGATTTTGGTGGCCCTTGCATTCATGATTCCTCCGCCGCGCAGTGTTGCTTCTTCCCGTGGCGGGCCGTCGGTTTGGATTGTTGGCGGCGTCGCACTTGCTTTGGGATCGGCTGCCTTATTTGTGCCCAAGGATTGGGGTTGGAGTGCCGTGGCTGCGTTGCTGGGAATTGATCTCGTAATGCTGCTGTCAGTGCTTGCGTGGTTAAGAGCGGGCGCCTGGGGATTGAGACACCAACTCGCACTTGGTGCAGGAGCTGCGCTGGCGTATGGGTGGCACGCATTTGTGCAGCAACCCGTGGTTGGGAAAGCGGATGCAGGTTTTCGCGTAGGGAACGCGATTTTCCTTGCGGGCGCAATAGCACTGATATGGTTTGCTGCACGCCGGAATATAGCAAAGCAGATCAATCCGCAACCAATGCCAGAGGGATGATTACGCCTGAGTCCCTTCGTTGTTATTGAATCCGCTCGAAGCGGAAGCCGGCTTCGCGCAGCGCATGGCTGATGGCGGTGATGTGGGTCGCTCCGCGGGTTTCTATCGTGACATCGATGACGGTTTCGCCCAGGCTCACCCCATAATAAGCGCGGTTGTGAACGGTTTCGACGATGTTAGCGCGTTCGCGGGCGAGAATCTGAGTAAGCTGCAACAGCGCGCCGGGGCGATCTTGCAGATAGACGCGGACACGTAACAGGCGGCCGTCCTTCACCAGACCTCGCTCAATGATTTTGGCCAGCAGGCTGACGTCAATGTTGCCGCCGCATACAAGCACAACTGTGCGGCGATGGCGGAGATTGGTTTTCGCCTGGACTACCGCCGCTAATGCCGCTGCCCCCGCACCTTCCGCCAGAGTCTTTTCCTGTTCCAGAAGCATGAGGATGGCGCTGGCAATTTCCTCGTCGTCGACTGTGACGATTTCATCCACATATCGGGAGACAAGCGGCAAAGTCAGGTCGCCTGCGCGGCGCACGGCGATGCCGTCGGCAATAGTGGCCTCAGACGCAATGGTGACAGGATGACCGGCCTCGCGCGCCCGCAGCATGGAAGGCAGCTTCTCCGGCTCGACACCAATTACGCGGATACGCGGGTTGGTCTCCTTCAAAGCGCAAGCTACGCCGCCTATCAGCCCGCCTCCGCCAATGGGGACCACCACAGCTTCAATGTCAGGCACCTGCTCAAGCAGTTCGAGGCCAATCGTTCCTTGGCCGGAGATAACTTCCGGATCGTCGAACGGATGGATGAAGGTGCGGCCCTCTTCGACGCGTCGACGCAGAGCTTCTTCGCAGGCTTCGTCGTAACTGGCGCCGAACAGGATCACCTCAGCGCCATAGCCGCGCGTTGCTGCAACCTTGATTTGTGGAGTAGCGAGCGGCATCACAATCTGAGCCTTGATGCCGCGCGCCGCCGCATGAAAGGCAACGCCCTGCGCGTGGTTGCCTGCGCTGGCGGCGATCACTCCGCGCTTTCGTTCGGTTTCGCTCAACGTGAGCAGCTTGTTGAGTGCGCCGCGCTCTTTGAACGAGCCCGTGCGTTGAAGGTTTTCGAGCTTCAGGTGCAGCGGCAGTCCGGCCAATTCCGAGAGGTGATGCGAAAGCTGGCATGGCGAAACGTGGATGCTGTCGCCGATGCGGGCGCGGGCCGTTTGGATGCTGGTAAGTGAGACGGATTCCAAAAACGATCTCCTAAAAAGGCCAAAATATTGCAGGGTACGAAATGAAAAACCACCAGCCGCATCCGCGGGTGGTGGCCTGTGTGTTGTGCTACTGAATCGGTTCGATCAGGCTTCGCTTCCCGCGCGTTGGTTGAAGTTTGTAATTCGGTGTTTGGGGACAGGGACAACGTCTTGAAATAGCCGGCAACACAGCGGGATGGCGAGGAAGATTTGCATGACGTTGAGCCAAGTAGAGCAGAGAGGCAACGGAAGAGTCAAGACGAGGCGTTGTTTTGCATGTCGTTATTTCGAACCGAAAATTGAGGTTTCTTTGC
>Ga0302140_10001074_pt1 | contig 35713 bp, 27 predicted proteins | sample I_Bog_E1_1_FD_202095 | JGI IMG/M metagenome (GOLD analysis project Ga0302140, IMG submission 202095) | Peat permafrost microbial communities from Stordalen Mire near Abisko, Sweden - I_Bog_E1_1 | ecosystem: Environmental > Terrestrial > Soil > Wetlands > Peat | place: Sweden: Abisko, Stordalen... | reverse complement strand
CCCTCAAGGTCAGGCCATCATGAAAATCATCGTAGCCATCAAACAAGTCCCAGAACGCGATGCCCGCATCCGCATCGACGCAGCAGGCACCGGAATCGACCTCCAGGACGTCGAATTCGCCCTCAACGAATCCGACGCCTACGCCCTTGAAGAAGCCCTCCAGCTCAAGGAAGCCAATGGCGGCGAAGTCGTCGTCATCTCCGCCGGCCCGGAACGCGTCGGCCAAACCATCCGCGAAGCCCTCGCCAAAGGCGCCGATCGCGGCATCCACATCGAATCCGACGATCTAGCATCCTACGACCCCCTCGGCATCGCCAGCCTCCTCGCCGCCGCCATCCGCGACGAACAGGCCGACCTCATCCTCACAGGCCTCCAGTCCGACGACCTCGGCTTCGGTCAGACCGGCGTCATCCTCGCCGAACTCCTCGCCATCCCCCACGCCACACTCATCCTCAAGACGGAAGTCACCCCCTCCGGCATCAAGGTCCTCCGCGAGCTCGAAGACGGCTGGTTCCAGCACGTCGAAATGGCCACCCCCGCCCTGCTCACCATTCAGTCCGGCTCCAACAAGCTCCGCTACGCCACCCTCATGGGCATCAAACGCGCCAAGCTCAAGGAAGTCCGCATCGTCTCCGCCGCCGACCTCGCCGCGGCTGACCCCGCCCTTAAACCCGGCCAGCCCGCGCTCACCCTCCTGCGCCTTAACCTGCCCCACAAACAGCGCAGCACACAGATCCTCGCCGGAACCCCCGACCAGGCTGCCGCCGCGCTCGTCGAAAAACTCCAATTTGAAGCGAGGGTCCTATGAGCAGCGTTCTCGTCTTTCTCGAAGCCAAAAACGACCAGGTCACCCGCATCTCGCTCGAAGCCCTGGCCGCAGCAGCAGCCCTCGCCGAGACATTCAACCTCCGTCTCATCGCAGCCATGGTTGGCGCTCCAACCGATCTTGTCTTCTCTTCCATCAAGGGCAAGGTGCCCCACACCGTCTACGCCGTCCATCATGAAATGCTCCACGCCTACACCTCCGACGGCTACTGCGAGGCCTACGCCCAGCTCATCCAATCCACCAAACCCACCTTCGTCCTCTTCCCCCACACCTACCAGGTCCGCGACTACGCACCCCGCCTCGCCACCCGCTTCGCCCAGGTCCTCATCTCCGACGTCACCTCCTGGGAGCGCTTCGCCGGCGACATCGCCTTCCTCCGTCCCCTCATGCAGGGCAAGCTCAACGCCGCGTACCGCGCCACCTCCCTCTCTGAGCACTCACCCTGCTTCCTCTCCGTCCAGGCCGGCGCCTTCCGCGCCGACCTCCACGTCCCTGGGGAAACCATCCTCGAACCCTTCCTGCCCAGCCTCGGCCACCTCAACATCCGCACCATCCCCGGCGAGCCATTCCGCGCCTCCGCCCAGACCGTCGACCTCGGCTCCGCACCCATCCTCGTCTCCGTCGGCCGCGGCATCAAGGAAGAAGCCAACATCCCCATCGTTCAGGAGCTCGCCACCGCCCTCGGCGCGGAACTCGCCGCCTCCCGCCCCATTTGCGACGCCGGCTGGCTCCCCATGGAGCGCCAGGTCGGGTCTTCGGGACAGACTGTCGCACCCAAGCTCTACATCGCCATCGGCATCAGCGGCGCCATCCAGCACCTGGTCGGCATGAAGGGCTCCCAATGCATCGTCGCCATCAACAAAGACGAGAACGCCCCCATCTTTGAAGTCGCCGACTACGGCATCGTCGGCGACCTCTTCGACGTCGTCCCGGCGCTCACGGCTGCCGTCAAAGCCCGCACCTGACCACCGTCAGCCCAAAACAAAACGGCGACCCCCACCAAGGGAGTCGCCGTCTTACTCTTTCCGAAAATCCCGTAGCTCCAGGCTTTGTGAAGGGTACGGGCTTCAGCCCGTACGTCTAACCTACATAGAATCAATAAGAATTCAGCCCCTTGAGCAGAATCAGAACTGCTGTACCCAGCGGCGAAATTCAACGACGGGATTTTTTATCAAGAAAAATCCCACCTCGCTGAAGCTGACCGGGCATACCTATTCTGATTCTGCTCTAAGCTCTTCCTCCTACCATTCCCTGAAGGTTCTCGGCCCTTTTCCGTTCGCCCCCGTCCGATTACTTCTTCTCATCTGCCTTCTGATTCTCCCGCTTTGCTGCGTAAATCGCATCCTGCCCATGGGTCGGATCACGATGGAACAGCTTCCGCGAAATATCCGGCCAGAACTCCTGCAGCGCCGACCCCACGCCGCCTTCCAAGGTCACCGTCAGCGCATTCTCCAGCGTGTTCCCCACTCCGCGCTCGTCCGCCGGATAGTACAGGTTGGATATCCCCCCGCCTATCAGGTTTCCCAGCACATTCGAGTAGTTCGGCTCCCACTTCCCCGTCACATCATGCTTGCAGATCACGTTCGTCGCCAGCGCATACAGAATTCGGTGCGTCTTCGGCCCATATCCAAGCCGGAAATACCGCGGATCCTGGTGCAGCAGCGACGGCAGCACTGCGTTCCCAATCATGTTCCCAATAAACGTGTCGGCATAGTTGGCCCCAAATCGCTTCGAATACCCGCCAATCCCCCCGCCATACTCGTAATCCGAGTCCTTCGCCTGACCTACGCCAGCAAGAATTGCGGCCACGCCAAACTGCATCGGATCGGTCGTCGATGCCCACGCCAGCTGAAACTTCTGCTTCCGCGTCAGCGATACCGCCTGTGCATCATAGCTCGTGTTGAAGTTCGGCAAAAGCCCCAGCACACGCTGCTTCTTCTGCGCCTTCAGTTGCTCTTCGGCAAGCTGTTCCCGCGCCTTCGCCGCTGTGGCAGCGTCTGTCGTCTGCTCACTCCCGGCTGGCGCGGAAGACGAACTCCCCGCCGCCGCTGCTGGTGCTGCCGGCCTAGCCGCAGTCGTCTGTTCCGGCGCAGTCGCCGGCGTCTCCGGCACCGGAGCCTCCGGCAAATCCCCCACCGGGGCGGAATACGCAACCTCGGCAACAGGCACTACAAGGTGGCCAATCGTCTGCGCCCCAAGCGAACCAAAGCACAACACGCCAGCCAATACGCCGCCAAACACACCACGGCTACTACGAAGAAAAATTAAACTCATCGGTACGATTGTCTCCAGCGTCGGTCGCAAACCGGCTCGGGCACGGCAACAGTTGCGAGGCAGAGGCTCTTCCTAGAATAAATGACACGCTCGTCATCCGGGAGCTCAAGATAAAAAGATGACCCTCGCTGGACCACAATGACCAGACAGAACCTCCCCTTGCCAAAACCACTCCCTCGCAGTTAGACGCAGTTCTGCTCTCTGCGGACACAATTTCTCCGCCACAACACCCCAAAAGCCCAGTTTTCTTTACCAATCCGCCAGAAATCCACCCAGGCCGGCACACTTCGCCCCCTCCTGGGTGGAAAATCCCGCCTCACCCCTGCGCCGCCCGTTCCTTCAACTGCGTCAGCAGCATCTCCACCTGCTCGCTTTCTTCCATGGTGCGGAACCGGTCTTCCAGGCTCTCCGGCGCCAGCACCTCGCTTACCGCCGCGCTCTGCGCTGCCGACTGCCGCACCCGGTCCTTCACCCGTCCAATGGTCTGGTCCTGCATCTCGCCCGCGTGCTGACGCGCCTGCGTCGCGCGCCCCAGTACCTTCGCCCGCCTGTGCTCGGCCATCAGCATCTCAGCCTGGGCCCGCGTCTCTGCCAACTTCTGCTCCAGCTTCCGCAGCGTCTGCCGCATGCTGTCCGCCTCCAGCCGCTGGTCCTCGGCCTGCGCCTCAAAGCTCACCGCGAGCCGGTCAAAGCTCAGTGTCCGCTCCAGCGCCCCGCGAGCCATATCGTCCAGACCCTTCGCCACCGCCAGCTCCGCCTTCCGCCGCCACTCCGCGGCAGCCGCCGCATGTTCCGCCCGCTTCTTCTCCAGCAGATGCTGATCCGCAATCGCTATCGCCACCTGCGTCTTCACCTGCAGCAGTTGATTTTCCATATCCAGAACCAACTGCTTCAGCAGCAGCTCCGGATTCTCCGCCTTCTCAATCAATTCGTTCAGATTGGCGCGCAACAGGGTGCTCACTCGCTCCAGCAGTGCCATCCCGTGCCTCCTTCTCTGGGGACCTTCCCCTTCTGGTTGTGCCGGCAGCGGCTTCGCACCCCCACCGGCTCGTTTACCTTCCTTTTACTTCTTCGGCGCAGCTGCTTCGTCCCCCTGCACCGACTTCTTCATCTCTGCCGACAGCTCATCCGTCAGCGTCTTGCTGCGCTCCTGTACGCGTGCCATCACCACCGGAAAGTACTCCTTCATAATCGCCGGCTGCTGTTCCAGCAAATGCTGCCCCGCTGGAGCCGCATAGAACGCAATAATCGCATCCACATCCTCCCGGCTCACATGACGTTTATAGATAGTCGACATGTCCGCGATCATCTCGTCGATCGGGTATACGTGCATAGCCTTGTCCATGTACTTGCTGATCAGTGCCGTCATCGCCTTTTGCTGCTCAGGAGACAAGGCTTTTCCCGACGGCAGTTCCGCCTGAGACTGCTTGATCTGCGCGCTCACCTGCTGTTGCATCGCCGCGCTCATCTGCTTCATTACCGTGTCCATCTGCTCATGCAGCCGCATCACAGTAAACAACCGCTTCAGTTGCTCATCCGTCGGCTGGTCCGCCTCAGGAATCGTACCCACCAGCGGCTCCGCCTTCGCCGCCACAATATCTTGCTGCAAATGCTGGTCCGGCGCCGCACTGCTCCCGCTCTGCGCCAGAGCACTCATCGGCAGCAACATCACGCCAACCACCGAAACCGCAACCCTCGAAACTCGCTTCATTCCATCCATCCCTTCAGAGCTCTTATCTGTCATTGGCAGGCTGTCCCCGGTCCCTCGCATTTGGGAACCGGGGAGTAGCCACGCGGCACGCTACTTCTCTTCCTTCTTCTCCCGAATCTGCTGCACATTCGCCATCAAGCTCTTGATGTCCATCCCGCTCAGCGCCTCGAAAATCGCCGGCACCTGCGCCGCAATCTTCGTCATGTCTCCGGTCAGCTTGTTCACCCCGGCCGAGTCGCCGCCCGTGCTCACAATCGTGATCTTGTCCACCTTGCTCAGCGGCTCGCTCATCGCACGCACCACGTCGGCCATGTTCGTCAGCAGCTTGTCCACCACCGCCGCCTGATTCCAACCCTGGTACGCTTCCGCCTTCAGGTTCATCGCCTTGGCTTCCGCCTCACCCTTCTGGAAGATAATGCTGGCCTCGGCCTCGCCTTGCGCACGAATCGCCGATCCACGACCTTCCGCTTCCGTCGTCAACCGCGCCTTTTCCGCGCTTGCCAGGGTCTCAATCCGCTGCCTGTCAATCTCTGCCGGCTTCAATACCGTCGCAATCAGTTCTTTCTCCCTGCGCAAAATCTCCGCTTCCTGTACCTTGATCTGCGCTTCCTTCTCCGTCTGGTCAATCTTTACCTGTTCAGAGATCACCTGCTGCTGCATGATGTTCGTCTGAATCTCGTACGCCTTGTCAGCCGTCGCCTGCTGCCTCTGGCTCTGCTCGGTAAACTGCGCCTTCTTGATGTCCATATCCCGTTGCGCCTCTGCCTGCCGCGCCAAGGATGCCGTCTGAGCTATCACCCTGTCCTGGTCCGCCTGCGCCGTCGCCACCGCGGCCTCCCGCGAAGCTACCGCCCGCTGGATCGCCGTATCCCGCTCCGCCGTCGCCATCGCAATGTCGGCGTCTCGCTTGATCCGCGCAATATCCGGTCGGCCCATGTTGCTGATGTAGTCGTTCTTGTCCCGCACTTCCTTGATCGTGAACGACACCACCTCCAGGCCCATCTTCGCCATATCCCCGGCGCAAGTATTTCGCATCCGGTCGCCCACCATCTCCGGCTCTTTCACAATCTGCTCCACCGTCAACTGACCGATGATGCCCCGCAAATGGCCCTCCATCACCAGCCGGATCAGTCCCTCCCGTTGCTGAGGATTCTTTGACAGGAACTGCTCGGCCGCAGTCAAAATAGAGGGCTGATCACTCCGCACCTTGATCTGCGCCACCGCCTCCACCGTCACCGCTACGCCCTGGTTCGTGTACAAATCCTGCTGTGGCGCCACGTCAAAGCTCATCAGCTCCAGCGACAGCTCCCGGTAATTCTCCACCATCGGAAAAATGACGACGCCGTGGCCCGTAATCACCCGCGGCCCCCGGTATCCATACACAATCAACGCTTCGTTGGGGCCGGCCTTGCGATACATTTTGGCCAACATGCCCAGCAAGAACACCAACGCCAGCACTCCCAGTCCCACAAAGAGCACAATCTGATTCATCATTTCGGACCCGGTCCTTTCACCGGGAGGGGTAAAACTATGGGTTAATGGTGAAACCGCTTCGATTGAGCGACCTTTCGGAAGCTCGCCTCAAACTTCTTCCCAGCGGCGAACATACGCAATGCCTTGTTCATACCGCACTACAAAAACCTCTTCGCCCTTGGCGATTGCCTGCCCGTTCTCCGCTCGCGCCGCCACACTCCGCCGCGCGCCCATCTGCTCATACAAAAGCTCGCCCACGCCTCCGGCCCGTATCGGCGCACTCACATGCCCCACCACCCCAGGCACCGCCGTCTCATCGGGAGTCAGCTCCCGGTCATGCGGCATCAGCACCCGCGCCAGGAACAGAAATACCGCCGCCCCGCCCGCCAGTCCGCAAATCGCCGCCAGCACAAACACCACCAGCGTCACAAATCCGCCATACCGGGTCAGCAAATACCCCGTCGCCCCAAACCAGCACAGAAATACCATGATCGAAAACGCGTTCCACCACGGAATCGTCGCCGTCGTCCGCACCACTCCGCCAGCACCACCCGCAGCCGGCACATGCCCCGGCAAGTGACCAGCCACAGGCAAATGCCCCACATGGGGCGGATGAAAATGCCAGCTGATATGCCCCATCCCGCCAATCAGCGAAACGATACTCAGCAGCAACCCCGCCACAAAGCACGCAAAGTAGAACCCCTCCCAAAAACTCACGATCGAGCCCAGAAAGCTCATAATCTCCCCCGCACTCCCCGCCACGCCAGCCATCATCCAAATCATCGCGTCCCCGCCTTCCCTTTCCCCGCGTTCAATGCTTTTGTCCTTCCCCGAGCCCTCAACCACTCTCCGCGTGCCCCACCTTCGCCACGTCTTTGTTGTTGTGGCTAAGGTGGGAGTAACAAATTCCGCGCCCTCAACTCTTTCCCTTCCCCACCTTCATCTCCGCCGTCATCGCCCCCGGCCGCAACACCTCCAGCAACCGCAGCAACAGCCCCGGCGTCTCCAGCACACTCTCCAGCAGCAGCAAACACTCCCGCGACTGGTCATGCCGGGCCAGCGTCAGCAGCGCATGCTTCAACTGCCCATCCCGCCGGAATCGCTCCGCCCCCGCCACCAGCCACAAATCCAGCTTGCCCTCAACGCTTGCCATACCCCGAACATCGCTCTGCAACTCCGGGTGATACCCCTCCGGATCGTCCACCAGATACCCCGGATGCACCTTGAAAAAATCCGCCAGCGTCTCCCGCGTCGTATTCGTCAGGTGCGGCCGTGCCCCGCTCTCAATCTGCGACAAGTAACTCTGGCTCAGCTTCCGCCCCGTCTCCGCCTCAATCGCCCGCACCAGCTCCTGCTGGTTCATCGCCCGCTCCAGCCCCCGCAAGCTCCCCTCAACCTCGCGCAAATACCGTATTTTCTCTCCCAGCTTCATCCACCCACCCAGGTAATATCGCAATCTGCAATTCAATATATCGCAGATTGCAATACAGTGCACGAAATTATTTCGCTCCTGGTTGGCTGGGGCTCACCAATTGGCGCCGTGACGCATTTCTCTTCGCTGCTATGTCCGCGAGGCATCCCGCTAACGTGATACTTTGGGAAAAATCGTGATTACCATTGAATACGCTCTTACTAGTGGTATCCGCCACACAGATGGTCGTTTATGTTTTGAAAGGGCACGACTTTAGTCGTGCCGCAAACGGCCCAAAACGAGTTGGGCTTTAGCCCCTGAGGGAAGTTTCTTCTGGGATTTCAATCCAGAAACTTCCAACTTTACCCGGCTCGAAGGTCGCCCTACCTCTTGAGATGTCTTCGCCAGTCAAGCCCCAAATCCGGTAAAAAAACCTACCAAAAACTTGCGTACAATTAACATTCAAAAGCGCAAAATAGAAATATCAATGCAAACTTCCAACCCCCGCTTCACCGCCAATCCGGATGGAATGGCGTCCAAAAGTGCACAAAAACGCACAAAAACGCCGGGGAACCAACCCGCAACACCAACCGCATCAATGAGATAGGAGGAGTTTCACGCAAAAACACCCCACCCCCCCCTTTGTAGCCACAATCTGTAGCTACACTTCTCCGATGTTGGTCCTTCCGTCCCTCACACCGCCGCAAAATCAATAAACCCATGCTCCGGATTCGTCCCCACCAGCTTCACCGCCAGCTTGTCCCCAACATCCAGCCCATGCCCGCCATGCACAAGCATCCCTTCCACATGCGGCTCCAGTGCACGGACAAAGGTTCCATAGTGGTTAACACCGGTAACGATCGCCGAAAAGTTCTGCCCAATCTTCGAATGCAGCACCACCGCCGCAATCCGCTTGCTCATCTCCCGCTCCACCTTGCGCTCGTTGTCTTCCATCAGCGTGCACCGCGCCGCAATCCCACACAGCGACTCCGCGGAGTACGGCTGCGCAGCCCCGCTCAGCAACGCCTTCAGCAACCGCTGCGTCACCACGTCCGCAAACCGCCGGTTCGGCGCCGTCGAGTGCGTATAGTCCTGCACGGCCAGCCCAAAATGCCCCGGCGATACCTCGCCCGGCTTCACCATCACATACTCGCCTGGCCCCATCAGCTTGATCACCGTCAGCGACAGATCCGGAAACCGCACCGGGTCCGCCTTCCGCTGCACCACCAGGAAGTCATTCAGCGCCTTCGAGTCCGGTTCCGCCGGCAGCGTCGTCCCCAGCCCGTTGGCAATCTCCACTATCCGGTCCCACCGCTTCGGCACCCGCACAATCCGCCGGATCGACGCCACCTTCGCATCCTCCATCGTCCGTGCCATCACCCCGTTCGCCGCCACCATAAACTCTTCAATCAGGCTCGTCGCGCGGTTCTTCAACTGCCGCGCCAGGCTCACCGCCTGCTCATCCACCATCACCGGCCGCGTCTCAATCGTCTCCAGGTCCAGCGCCCCATGCTGGTAGCGCCCCCCCACCATCCACCGCGCCGCCTGGTCCTGCAGCTTCAGTTGCGCCGCCAGCGCCCCGTTCGCACCCACTTTTTCCGGAGCCTCTCCCGTTCCCGCCAGCCAAGCCCCCACCGCGTTATACGCAAACTGCGCACGGTTCTTCACCAGCGCCCGGTAAATCTTCCCCTCCGTCACATTCCCGCCATTGTCCACCACGTACTCGGTCAACACCGCCGCCCGGTCCGCGTTCTCATTCAGAGAACTGATCCCCTCACTCAGCTCTGCCGGCAGCATCGGAAACACCTTCACGCCCGTATACACGGAAGTCGTCTCCGACTGCGCATGGTCGTCCAGCGGAGTCCCACGGCTCACCACCCCGTCCACATCCGCCACCCCCACCAGCACCCGGATTCGCCCATCCCCCAGCTGCTCCGCCCATTCAATCTGGTCCAGATCCCGCGACGTGTCGTTGTCGATCGACGACCAAAGCAGCGGCCGCAAATCCTTCACTCCCGTTCCCGGCAACTCCGGCGGTGCCGCCACAATCCCCGCCAGCTGCTTCTCCGCCTCCGGCGAAAAATCCGGCTGAAATCCATGCTCCTGCATCGTCGCGTGCGCTGCTGCTGCCAAATTGAAGTGAAAAGCGGATGGCATTGGGCAAACTCCCTCTTTGGCTGCGGAGATCCCTTCCTCCGCGCCGAACACGTAAGCCTAATGCAAAGGGCGGGGGTTTGTGAAAACACCCCCGCCCCGCACTTCCCAACTGCCATCGCTCTTTACGGCTCCACGTTCACCGTCAGAAACGTCGAGTGGCTCACCGTTACGTTATTCACGTACGCCGCCGCCGTTATCTTCAGCGTGTGCACCCCCAGCGGAGTCCCGTTCTGCCCGGTCACCACCACCGTGTTCGTGCAACCCAGCCCGGCTCCCGCCAGACCCGTAAGCAGCAGCGCCAGCATCACCACCCGGCCCACCGCGCCGCGCCGGAAGATCCCCGCTCGCCGCCCGATCGGCCACAGCAGCAGGCACGCGCCCGCCAGCGCCAGCCCACTCATCGGGCCCATTGGCTTTGGCTCGTTCTTCGCCGTCGTCGCCGTCGATGCGCTCCCCGCCGTCGTGATAATCGTCAACAGCGTCTGCCCCGTCCCATTCACGATCGTCGGGCTGAAGATGCAGCTGATCGCCCCCTGAGACGGCGGATTCTGCTCCGCGCACACCACTTCGATCGGCCCCGTCAACCCGCCCGACGAGGTCACCGTAAACGGCACCTGCGCCGTCGTCCCCTGAATCATGTTGATGTTCGTGATATTCGAGCTGATTGAGAAGTCCTCAATCTGCAAAATCACCGCGCTCGACGTCGCCGGCCCATACGTCAGGTCACCCTCGTACACCGCCGTAATCGAGTACTGCCCCGCAGCCAGCGAAGGCACCGGTATCGTCGCCACCGACGTATCCCCAACGCTGATTCCCAGCGAAGTCGAACCTATCAGCGTCGTTCCCGCATAAAACAGCACCGTACCCGAAGGATTCTGCTCCGCAGTCGCCGGCGGCAAACTCACCGGGCTCACCGTTGCCGTCAGCGTCGCCGTCTGTCCCGGCGACAGCACCGACGAACTCAGCACCAGCGTTATCCTCACCGGCAGCAGCGTCGGCTCCAGCACCACCGCCGCCGAGGCGCTCGTCGTCCAGTTCGAGTCGCCCGTATACACCGCCGTGATCGTATGCGACACCGTATTCAGCAGCACCACGCCGCCTAGCACCGCAGACCCCGAACTCACCGCCCCTGAACCCAGCAGCGTCGTCCCGTCATAGAACAGCACCGTACCCGTAATCGGCGTCGTCAGCCCGCTTGAACTCGTCGCCGCCGCCACCGTCGCCGTAAAGGTCTCCGGGACACCCGTCGTCAACGTCGTCGGTGTCGCCACCAGCGTCGTCACCGTGCTCCCCTTCGCCACCGTCACCGTTACTGCCGACGAGGTCGAGGCGTTGTAGTACGAGTCTCCGCTGTACACGCCCACCAGCAAATGCGACCCCGGCGTAAGCGATGCCAGCGAAACCTGGCCCGTCGCCCGGTTTCCCGAGCCCGTCACCGACGCCAGCCCGCTCGCCACTCCGTCCACATTCACCGTCAGCGTCCCGCTCGGCGCGGATGCCTCCGACACCGCTCCGGAAATCACTCCCGTCACCGTCAGCGTGCTCCCCGCCAGCGGCGTCGTCGTTGAGGGCGTAATCACCGTCACCGTCGTCGTCGGCCCCTGCAATACCACCACCGGAGACGTGCTCCCGCTCCAGTTCGTATCCCCGCTGTACACCGCCGTCAAAGAGTGCGTCGTCGCGCTCGGCAGAAACACCCCCGCCAGCACCGCGCTCCCGCCGTTGACCGTCGCCACTCCCAGCGTCGACGTCCCATCAAAAAACGTCACAGTTCCCGTAATTGCCGCCGAAATCGAGCTGCCCGACGATGCCGCCACCGTAGCAGTCAGCGTCTCCGGCGTCGTGCTGTTCACCACCGTCGACGAGGCCGTCATCACCGTCGTCGTCGTCCCCTTCGCAACCGTAATCGTCACCCCCGCCGAAGTAGATGCCGAGTAGTTCGTATCCCCGCTATAAATCCCAGCCAACGTATGCGTTCCCGGAGCGATCGACGACAGCGTCACCTGCCCCGTCGACCGGTTCCCCGATCCCGAAACCGACGTCACACCCGCCTGCAATCCGTCCACCGTCACGCTCAGCGTTCCCGATGGAGCGCTCGTCTCCGTCGTCGCCCCCGTCACCACGCCCGTCACGCTCAGCGTCGAGCCCGCCGTCGGCGTCAGCGTCGCCGGCGTGATCACCGTCGTTGTCGCAGAAGGCCCCACCAGCACCACCACCGGAGACGTGCTCCCGTTCCAGCTCACATCCCCGCTATATACCGCCGTCAACGAGTGCGTCGTCGTTGCCGACAGCACCACGCCCGCCAGCACCGCCGTGCCCCCACTTACCGGCGAAGTGCCCACCGCCGTCGTCCCGTCATAAAACGTCACAGAGCCCGTAATCGTCGAAGAGTTCCCGCTCGACGATGCAGCCGCGGCCACCGTCGCCGTCAGTGTCTCCGGCGTCGTGCTGCTCACAATCGACGGCGAGGCCGTCAGCGTCGTCGTCGTCGTCCCCTTCGTCAACGTCAGCGTCAGCACCGACGACGTCGACTGGTCATAGTTCGCGTCGCCACCATAAATCCCCTGCAGCGTATACGTCGACGCTCCCCCTGGAATCGTCACCGACAACTGCGCGCTCGTCACGCTGTTGTTCGTCGACAAACTCGCATACCCCTGCGAAATCCCGTCCAGCGTCACATTCACCGTGCCCGTCGGTGGCGTCGCTCCCGGATTCGCCGCCGAGATCGTCACCGTCACCGTAATCGTCTGTCCCGCCGTCGGCGTCGTCGTCGATGCTGAAACCACCGTCGTCGTCGTGCTCGGCTGCACGTTAATCGTCACCGGCTGCGAATTCCCAGACTGGTAATTCGAATCCCCCGAATACACCGCCTCAATATTGTGACCGCCCACCGCAAGCTGACCCGTCTCCGTATAAAACGCATGGCCCGACGAGTCCAGACTCACCTGCGACCCCACATCCTGCAGCGTCGTATCGTCAAAAAACTGCACCGTACCCGTCGGCGTCGGCTGCCCGCCCGTCCCCGACACACTCGACGACAGCACCAGCGTCGCGCCCGGATTCAGCGTCACTCCCGCCGGGTTCGTCTCCACAATCGTCGCCACAAGGGAACCGTTCGCCTGCGCCTGCAGCCAGTTCTCCACCAGCTTCGCCGCATTCACCGTGCCCAGCCCCGTCGCCAGGTCATAGCCCGCTTCCGCCGCAAATCCGATACTCCCAGCCTGCCCGCAACCCGCACTTCCAGCCACGCACACCAGCCGGGCATTCCCCGCGGCAATATCCTCGACCGCACCGGCGCTCGCATCCCGGCTCAGCGCATACAGGTTCCCCGCAACATTGCCCTGCGGCCCGTACTTCTGCGCCACCACCGCCGCCAACCCGGCAAACATCGCCGCCGCGCCCGCGCTCCCGCCGCCCGTCACCAGCCAGCAACCATCCGCGCCAGTCTCCCCGGCATAGCAATACGCCAGCCCGCTCGCACTGCCCGCCGCGGCCGGCATCACAACATCCGGCAAATACCGGTGGTGCCCACTCCCAACCCCGCTCGCCGTATCGCCCGCAGGATCGCTCGCCGGAACTCCTTCCGCGGCCTGCCATCCCGGCCGCGCATACACCTGGCTCACGCCGCCGCCCGTCGCATACGCCGCATCCGTCGCCGTCGCCTGGCCCCAGCCTGCCGCCTTCCCGTCCAACGTTGCCGCCGCGCCCACAGCCGTATTCCATGGCGTCGCCGCCAGCGCATTCACTCCATAACCCGTCGTCACCGGCGCGGAATCTCCCCCCACGTGGCAAGCCGCCGCGCCGCTGTCGCCCGTCGCAGCAACCACCGCAATTCCCTCCGCCGCCGCCTGCTGGTACACCGCCGCATAAAACGCACCATGCGCCGCGCTCAGCCCGCTCTCGCAGGCCGTGTAACCCACCGTCACCGTGTGCGCCAGCTCTCCATCCACCGTCGCCGCCAGCGCCAGATCCAGTCCATCCGTAGCATTCGTCGTCGCCGCCGGAACCACCAGGATCCGCGCTCCCGGCGCCGTCACTCCAGCCCACGAAGCCGCCAGCAGCGTCGCCGCCTCGTCCCCAGTCCGGTCCACTGCTGTCTTCTGCGCTGCCGTGCTCAGCTCCACCTCGTTCGCAGCCAACCCAAAGCTATCCCGAAATGCCGCCACATCCTCCGGCGCAATGGCGCTCCGGCTCGGTATCGCAATCGTCTCGCCCTGCCCGTTCCACTCCGCCGCCAGTCCGCTCCGCTTCAGCAGCGCACTCGCGGCAGCCGGCGGTATCGGCCCCGTCAAAGCCCCAGCCGCCACACCAGCGGTCGCCACCAGCGCCCGCGCATCCTCACTGCTCGCCACAGGTATCGTCGCCGCGGCTGCGGCCAACTCCCCATCCAGCGAAACCAGCCCTGCAACCTGCGCCGCAATCCCCGCCGGCAACTGCGCCTGCCCCGTCATCTGGTACCGCGCTCCAACAGCGGTCACCCTCACCCCGAAGGCCTGCTCCGTCTGCGCCAATGTCCCGGAAAACTCAATCCACTGCCGTCCCGCCGGCAACGCCGCCACGCGGAAGCCCTGCGCCTTCAGCCACCCCACCACCGCAGCCGTATCCCCCGCGCTCGGCCCAAACTGCTGCCCAAACTCCGCCGCCGTCAGCCACGCGTGATATTGCGCATTGCCCACTGTCTGTTGCGCATTCAAGAGAGTGTCCAGCTTCGTCTGCTGGCTCCCCGGCCCCTGCAACAGCAGCAGCATCCGCTCCAGCCGCACCGATGCCGTCGCCGCCCCTGACGTGCCAGACTCAGCCCTGCCCTGCGCAAAGTTGCCCGGCACTGTCTGTGCCCCCAGAACGCTCGCCGCAATACTCCCAGCAAGCAGCAGTGAAAAGCACCGGTAGCCAAAGCTTCGTCTCAGTCGCATCATTCCCTTTTGCTCATCCCCGAAACATGCCCCCGCCCCAGTCTCAGGCGGTACCGCACCGCAGTCTCTACGCGTCCACGCTTTTCCAAAAACAGCGTGCCCACATTGGCGACAGCTTTCTCCGGCGATGGTTGATTCACAACGATTGTATAGCCGCAATTCCCTCAACCCCTATGCAAAACTTCTCCCCTCCCCGCCCCCAACATCCCACAAAAGCGGCATCCCCCAGCCCGGCTAACTCCGCTGGCTCCGCGAACCCCGCGAGATCCGCTTTCCCCCTGCTATCATTGCCGTCAAACTTGCCACAAAGGAAATCCCTGTGCGACCACTGCGCCTCCTCTCCCTCATCGCTGCCCTCTCCGCTGTCTCTGCCACCAGCCTCCTCGCCCAGAAGTTCCAGGAACCCACCCGCGACGAGCTCCAGATGACCGCCGACCCCAGCGCTCCCGGATCCTCCGCCGTCTTCCTCGACATCTCCGAGACCACGGACAACTACTCCCACTACATCAGCGCCTACGCTCGCATCAAGATCTTCACCGAAGCAGGCAAACAGTACGCCACCGTCGAGGTCCCCCGCTCCGGCGGGCAGGCCCAGCCCATCCTTGAAGCCCGCACCATCCATCCCGACGGCTCCATCGTCCCCCTCACCGGCAAGGCCGCCGAACTCCTCCAGGCCAAAACCATCAACGGCCGCCAAAACGTCACCGTTTTCAATCTCCCCGACGTCACCGTCGGCTCCATCCTCGAATACAAATGGACCGTCCCCATGACCGGCGACGGACAGGTATCCGGCTTCACCGACGACAACGAAGACTTCGCCGTCTCCGCCTTCGCCAGCTCCATCCCCCACTGGCAGGTGCAGCGACCACTCTTCGCCCACCACCAGCACTTCTTCTTCAAGCCATTCAGCTCTCTCGAAACCGCCAGCAACACCGGCGGCGCCAACTCCATTTACTACATGGTCAATGGCGAAATCGCCAAGACCCTCCTCTTCTCCGCCCGCCTCCCTGCCGCAGCCAAAGTCGAAGTCAGCCAGAAGGGCGACTACACCCTCGACATCAAAGACGTTCCCGCCCTCGTCCGCGAAGCCAACACCCCACCCCTCGGCTCCCTCGCGTATCACGTCGATTTCTACTACTCTCCCTACCCCACCCTCGACACCTACTGGGACAATGAAGGCAAGCGCTGGCTCAAGCAGTTCGACCACTTCGCCGCCGTCACCGACACCCTCCGCGATGCCGCAACCCACCTCACCGCCGGCGCAGACTCCGACGAGGCCAAAGCACGCAAGCTCTACGACGCAGTGCAAGCCCTCGAAAACACCTCATTCACCCGCGAAAAATCCGCCGCCGAGCGCCAGGCCCTCCACATGAAGCGCGAAGACCGCAGCGCCCAGGACATCTGGACCGCCAAATCAGGCTCCAGCGACGAGCTCGCCGCCCTCTATCTCGCCCTCGCCCACGCCGCAGGACTCGATGCCAGCCCCATGTACGTCGCCGACCGCCGCTACCTGCTCTTCGACCCCGGCCTGCTCTCCCTCGCCCAGCTCCGCGGCAACCTCGTCGTCCTCAAGCTCAACGGCAAAGACGTCTACACCGATCCCGGCGAAAAATTCTGCCCCTTCGGCCAGCTTCACTGGGCCCACTCCCTCTCCGGCGGACTCCGCCAAACTCCCTTGGGCGTCACCCACGACAGCTTCACCCCGCCCATCGCCTCCAAGGAAGCCATCACCGCCCACTCCGCCGATATCACCCTCGACCCCGTCGGCAACGCCACCGGAACCGTCCGCTTCGTCTTCACCGGCCCGGACGCCCTCCGCTGGCGTCAGCTCAACGCCCTCTCTGACCCCTCAGAGGTTCAAAAGCAGTTCAACGAGAGCCTCCACGACCTGCTCCCCGCCGGCATCTCCGGCGAGCTCGACCACTTCCAGTCCCTCGACAACGCCGCCGTTCCCCTCGCCGCCCTCGTCAAAGTCCATGGCAGCCTGGGCTCCGTCACCGGCAAGCGCCTCATCGCCCCTGCCTTCTTCTTCCAGACCAATCCCCGCACCCAGTTCGTCGCCACAGACCAGCGCCAGCACCCCGTCGATCTCCACTACGGCGAGCAGCAGATTGACGAGGTCATCTACCACCTCCCCACCGGCTACACCGTCGAGTCCGCACCGCCCGCCGCCCAGCTCCCCTGGCCCGAGCACGCTGCCCTCGTCGTCAAAGTCACCCCCGGCCCCGGCACCCTCACCATCAAGCGCATCTACGCCCGCGCCTTCGTCTTCCTCGATGCCAAAGAGTACCCAGCCCTCCGCGACTACGCCCAGAAAATCGCCACCAGCGACGCCCAATCCGTAGTCTTCACCCAACCCGCCTCATAGCCGCAAAGCCCTCAAACCCCGCTGACTCGCTGACTGGTCACTCCGCGCAGCGGGGCTAACTTGCTAGCCTCCTAACCTGCCGCCCCGTCTCATCAAAATTCTCTGCGCCCAGCCAGCTCTCAAACCGCTCTCGCCTCTCCGGCCACTCACCATCCAGCATCGAGAACCACGCCGTGTCCCGGTTCTGCCCCTTGACCACCATGTGCTGCCGGAAAATCCCCTCAAACCGGAATCCCAGCCGCCCCGCCGCCTTCCGCGACGGCTCATTCCGCGCATTGCACTTCCACTCGTAACGCCTGTACCCCAGCGCCTCAAACACATATCCCGCCAACAGATACATTGCCTCGGTCGACGCCCGCGTCCGCTGCAACCCAGGCGAATACAAAATATTCCCCACCTCAATCACTCCATTGGCCGGGTCCATCCGCATCAGGCTCGCATACCCGGCAGCCTCCTGGCTCCCCTCCGGCAAGATTGCCCAAAAACGCGCAGCAGTCCCCGCAGCCTTCCCCGCAATCGCCTCCGTAAACGCCGCTTCCGTCGCATACGGCCCATCGCCCAGGTAATCCCAAACCTCGTCCGCGCCCTGCACCGCGCCCCACAGCGTAGCCCCGTGCCGCCCCGCATCCAGCGGCTCCAGCCGAACCCAGTTCCCATCCAGCACAACCGCCTCAGGCAGCTCCGCCCCTCGCCAATCCAGAATCTCGTTTTCCATGCAGCCAGCTTACCCCATCCCTGCCCAATTACTGCCACACCGACAGCAATCCGCCCGCCAGCACCAGGCACACCAGCCAGTACCCCTGGTTGATCGCAAACAGCGTGAACGGCCTCTGCTCATAGATCCCCTGCGCCACATTCGGCGCTGCAAAAAAGCCCAGCCACACCATCCCGCCCACCACCGCACCGGCGCCAAAACTGCTCGCCCCCGCATACCTCACCAGGTGAGCCAGCACCAGGCACAGCACCACGTCCCCCACCAGCGACGCCACCATGCCCACCCACATACCCTTCGGCTTGCCATTCACGTTCAGCTTCAAAATATCCGCCCACGGCTTGGAAAACAGCATCGGCGAATACCACGTCGCACCAATCAGCCACTGCATGACCGCCGAAACCAGAATCGCCCAATGATTCAAATGCAGATGAATCGGGAAACTTTGCATTGACACCTCCACGCACCAGCCACAAAGGCCGCGACCACCGGCTTCTGATTTGTGCGCAATTTGGGATTGAACTTCCCCACGACTCTCCCCCCATCCCCGCACCCGTGTCAAGCACAAATCTCCACGGCTACGACTGCCGCGCAACCCATCCTCCGCCGCCCCCCATCCCTCGCAAATTTTCCGGCTGACCGCGACTCAGTCCATCCAGTACACTCCACGCATGATCCTAAAGCCCCTCCTCGCCGCCCTGCTTTTCCTCCCTTTCGCCCTTCCCGCTCAAAAGGCCCCCCCCCCCCCCCCCCCCCCCCGCCCCACCCCCCCCAAACAAACCCCACCCCCCCCCACCCACACCAGAAAAAAATACCCCCCTTTCGCCCTTCCCGCTCAAAAGCCCGCCCAGCCCGCCCCGCCGCAGCTCCTCTCCCACGAACTCCATCCCGACCGCACCGTCACCTTCCGCTTCAAAGATGCCTCCGACCAAAAGGTCGAGCTCAACCTCGAAGGTGTCGCCAAGCCCATCTCCATGACCAAAGATGCGGCCGGCATCTGGACATACACCACCCCGCCCCTCGCGCCGGAAATATACGGCTACAGCTTCCTCGCCGACGGCCAACCCCGCATCGACCCGGAAAACCACCTACTCGCTCCCAACATCGCCTTCCCGCCCTCCAACGCCCTCATCGTCCCCGGCGCCACGCCCCAGCCATGGGACGAAACCGCCGTCCCCCACGGCGTCCTCCACACCCATCGCTTCACCACTAAAGTCGCCCTCGGCCTGCCTGCCAATCAGGAGGATCTCGTCGTCTACACCCCTCCCGGCTACGACCCCGCCGCAAAGCCCTACCCCGTCCTCTACCTCCTCCACGGCTGGAGCGGCATCGCCGAGGGCTGGACCCACGACCAGCAGGCCAACTTCATCCTCGACAACCTCCTCGCACAGGGCAAAATCAAGCCCATGGTCGTCGTCATGCCCCTCGGCTACGGCGACATGAGCTTTGTCCAAAACGGCTTCGCCATCTGGCGCGACCCCGTCCCCGTCGAGCACAATACCCAGCTCTTCATGTCCATGCTCACCACCGAAATCCTCCCCTTCGTCGAGTCCGCCTACAACGTCTCCCGCGACCGCAATGGACGCGCCATCACCGGACTCTCCATGGGAGGCCTGGAATCCCTCGACACCGGCCTCCACAACACCGACAAATTCGCCTGGATTGGCGGCTTCTCCTCCGCCGTCCACAACCTCGACTACGTGCACCAGCTCGCCACACTCGACCCCACCACCGCCAACCTCAAGCTCCTCTGGATCGCCTGCGGCACCGAAGACGGACTCATCGAGCCCAACCGCAAATTCATCGCCTTCCTCAAAGAAAAAGGTCTCCCCGTCACACAGATCGAAACCCCAGGCCTCCACGTCTCCCTCGTCTGGCGCGACAACCTCATCCACTTCGCCCCACTCCTCTTCCAGGACTGACCGCTGGCCCTTCACAAGTGCTTGTCATCCTCGAGCGAAGCGAAGGATCCGCTTCTCGCCTCCTCCACAACCCCCGGGTGCCCCATCCATTCCACAGCAGCCCCGTGGAAAGGGTGGGGCAACCCAGTCTCCCACCCAAAGCTCTGCCATCATCGATCAACCCTTGGAGGCTCTCTTCCATGACCCAGCAGCCCACCACCCAGCAATCCGACGCTTTTGCCGAAGCCGTTCAATCTGCCGCAGCCATCAAGACGCTGTATGTGGACCCGCGAATCGACTGGTACAAGACTCACACCCGTTGGCCAAGATTCTGGTTTCGCAGTGTCGGCGTCCTCATCATCCTCCTCAGCGTCACACTGCCCGCCATAGCCGCAAGCAGTTTGCCGGCAAAGGACATTGTTCTCTCCGCCATGAGCGTCGCCATTGCAGCGCTCACCGGTCTCGGCTCCTTCTTCCATTGGGAGAAGACCTGGCGAGGCAGCTCCTCCTCACAAATGGCCCTTGAGCAGCTCTGCGCCAAGTGGGAGCTGGAACTGACCAACGCACGCCTCATCCTCTCACCCGATGACCGCGTCAAACACGTCTACCAGGCCACCGATGACCTGCTCACAAACGCCCGCAGCGTCGTCGCCTCCGAAAGCGAAGGATTCTTCAACGGCCTCCAGTTCCCCCAGCAAAACTCCGCCCCAAAAGACTGACCACCCAGCCGCCAATCGCCAACCACCCCGCCGGGAACCCTTCAAAATCTCGTCCAACACAAATGAGGGTACACAAATGAGGGTGCCCCATCCATTCCACAGCCTCACCGTGCAATGGGTGGAACGAACCAATCCCCCGTCCTCCACCACCCAAAAACCACCATCGAGCCCAACTCGATCCCGGAGGGGGCTCGATGCCCCAAGGCCCCGCCTTTCACAAGCTCCCCTGCCCCAAAGAATTCTTCCCCAACTCTGCTTCCAATTAACCCCCAAACCCGCACAATGGAAATGTGAGTCAACCCACTCTCGAGCGCAGCTCGATAAAGCCGCCTCACACACAATGCTGCCCAAAAACACACCACCCTCAACCCAACATCCATCATGAATTCAACAACTTACTTGCCGAAAACAGAGAAATCATAACAAAAACGTGCACTCACGTTCTCTTTTTATTCGCTTTTAGACGCCTAGACAGCCTGAAATCAACAACCTGAATTTTCCATCCCGCGTGCAAAACCGCCCAAAAGCCACTTTTCAGGTCCCCCGAAAATTCCCCCGGCCGTCGCCCTCAACGCTCCGCAGGCAACCCTCTGTTTCCCGTCGAAACGCTCAGCTTTGCTGGCCCGCTCAATGGGATCGATCCCTTCACAGTCAAGCTGTGCCCAGCCTGCGTCAATTGGTTGGCTCCCAACTGCAACGCTCCGCCGGCCAGCGTCGCCGTCCCGCTCCAGTGCTCGAACCGGGCCAACTCCGGGTTCACCCCGCCTCGCTTCCAGTCAAAGTCCAGCGTCCCCTTGGCCGCCGCGGCCAGGTCATGCGCCGTCGCTCCAGTCAGCTCCACCCTGCCTGAGGCCGATAGCGTCTGCCCCGTCCACCCGCCCCCCATCAACTGCCCCACCTGCGCAGGATTCAGGTCACTCGCCGATATCGTCAGCGAGTAGTCCACAAGGTCCCCGTTCGCGCTCAGCTCGCCGCTCACGTGCGTGTGACCTCCCAGCAGATCCGCGTCCAGCCCATCGATCGTCAGCGTCCCGTTGTGCTGGTGCAGCTTCGCGTTGGCTTTGTGCACCGTCACCGGCCCCAGAACCAGGCTGTCCGCCGATACCATGAAGTCCGTCTGCGGCCACGCAACCTTGTCCGCGGACCGCATCCGGTCCATCAGCGGAGACAGCAGGGACTTGGCCTCCGGCGCGCCCAGCAGAGCCACCTGCAGCGCTCCAGCATCCAGGGCAGGGAACCGCAGTTGGATCTGCGGCGCGCATCCAGCTTCCGGCAGTTCATTCTCGTCGCCCTGCGCGCAGCCTGTCGGCGCGGTCGCAGTCAATCCGCCCTTCAGCGTCCCGTACGTGAACTCCGACGTCAGCGTAATGTTGTCCCCGGCAATCGTCACACCTGCCTGCGCCAAATCCAGCGGATGTCGCAGCCACGGAGCCTGCCACCGCGTGTGGTGCATCTCCACCGACCCCAGCAGCGCATCGTCCGTGGCCGCGGTGCTCAAGGGGTCAGGCGTCCACAATCCGTTCCCCGTCAAGTCGATCTCCGCCGTGCCACCGGCAAACCCATCCGCATCGTCGCGCGGCGCCAAACCCATCGCATACGCCAGTTGGCGCAACCGCTCCGTCTCTCCCCCCCCCGCTAGGCCCACGTCGTAGCCCGCCAGCGAAAGCGTTCCCCGCAACGTCAATGCCTGACCCGCCGTTGTTCCCGGTGCCCCAGCCGCTCCAGCCCCATCCAGCGGCAGCGTTACCTTGCTGGCCAGTGCCACGCGCCCGTCCGCCGCAAGCGCAGGGGACCACGTCATCTTCGGGAAGACCAGTGGCTCCTTCAGCTGCCCACCCCGCAGCTCCACCCCGTCCACTGTGAGTGTGCCGGCCAGCGGCAGCGTCGGCGCGTCCTTCTCCGCAGTTCCATGGCGGCCCTTGCGAACCGGCGCAGCAACTGGCGCTGCGGCGGGAACGCGCTCCCAACTCAGGCTTCCGTTGACCGTGCCCCGTGCCTCTATGCCCGGCGCAAATCCCCGCCGCAATGTTCGCAGCAAATCCAACCCCGCCTGCACGGGCAGGTTATTCACTGCCAGCGTCGCATTCGAAGCCACTCCCGCGCCAGGCAACTCCGCCTTCAATTGCAAGTGGCCTGAGCCGATTGCCGTGTCGCAGCCCACCTGGTGAAACGCGTTGATCGAGTGCTGGTACACAAACGAGCAGTTCGAGTCGAAATCCAGCGAACTCTCAGGCGCAAACTCCGCCCGCCGAACCTCGGACGCCCGCAGCCGCGCCTTCGTGCTCGCCGCCTCTGTCGTGCCCTCCACGTGGATGTCGGCCACCAGGCCACCACGCCAGCCCGCGTCGGATCCCAGCATCAGCCGTGAAAGCTGTCCCAGTTGCGCGTCCCGCCACTCCATGTCCAGCTTGATCGGCATTGAGCGCAGTTGCGGAGCAGAGTGCAGCGTCCCTTCCACGCGCAACTCTCCTGTCCCGTTGTCCACCTCAAAGCTCAACTCCGTGTCCGTCCGCTGCGGCTGGCCTACCAGCCGAAGCCGCCATTCCCCAGGATTCTCCTGCCACAGCGACAAATCTGCGTTGGCCAGGGAAAACGGGCTCTTTACGTACCCCTGCTTCAGGTTGATGCGCGAGTTGGTCGCCTCCAGGTAGGGAAAACCTGCGTTCCGCGCTGCCAGTCCTGAACCTGCCGCGCCGGTCAGCATTGGCTGCGCCGGACCCACCATCAGCGCTTCCAGGTTCCAGCGACCGCTCTCGTTCCGCACAATGTTCAGGCTCGCCTCGTCCACGTTGACACGGCTCACCTGCAGCTTGCCCCGCCACAGTTGGACCAGGTCCACGTCCGCCACCACCGTGCGTGCCGACAGCACCGGCTCCACTCCATACGATGGATCCTCGGCAACCGTCAGGTCATGCACCACAAAACCCGGGCGTGGAAGCAGCCGCAACTCCACCCCGGAAAGGTGAACCGGGCGTCCGAAGGAGTGCGAAACAAGTTCCGTAATCCGCTTCTGATAGCGGCTGATGTTGATCAGCGGAGGCAATACCAACGCCAGAATCACAAAAACAACCAGAATGAATGCCGTCAGAAACCGCCCCTGCCATGGCTTGGACTTCGGCCTGAGCTCTGCGGAAGGTGCGGATTGGTGGCTTGCCGGCTCGCTCATCTCACTTCACCAGGTGAAAAGTGCGCTTCCAGCGCGTATCCACGAAGAACCGTGCCCCTACGTGCCCAAACCACTCCAGCTTGTCCAGAATCCCGGTGTGGTTGATCTGGTCGTCGGGCGTCTTGAAGGACCAGTAGTTGAACAACGGGCGTCCCACTATGTTCTCCCGCGGAACAAATCCCCAGTAGCGCGAGTCCAGCGAATCGTGGCGATGGTCGCCCATCATGAAGTATTTGCCCGGCGGAACCACAAGGTCGTTGCCCTGAATGTGATTCGGCATGTCCAGCTCCCACTCCGACGTCACCTGTCCGCCCGCATCCAAGGTCGATACCGACGGAAACTCGTCCACATACGCGCTGTATGCGTCCATCGGCTCGTCGTCGGGATGCAGCGCCGCGTATGGCTCGTTCTGCGCCACGCCGTTCAGAATCACCACTCCATTGCGCAGGTGGATGTGGTCCCCAGGAATGCCGATACACCGCTTCACCAGGTACATATCCGGTTCACCCGGCTTCAGAAACACCACAATGTCCCCGCGCTTCGGCTCCCGGTAGTGCACCAGCGGCATCCAGCTTGTGCCCGGCGCAATCGTGATCCGGTCCACAAACAGGTGGTCACCCACCAGCAGCGTCTTCTCCATCGATCCGGAAGGAATCACAAAGTTCTGCGCCAGAAACGTCAGCACAAACAGGCCAATTACCAGCACGGAGCACACGCTCGCCAGTGCCTCAAGTGGCGTCTCCTCCGCCGCGGCAGGCTGGGAGACGTTGGCCGTGGACTGGCCGTTCGCTGCTGCGGTTGGCGCGGCGGATTCCGGAGTTTTGCTGGGTGGTTTGGCCATTTAGGTCTGTCTTTGCCCCTGTGCGCCCCGTCTCGGCTCCTAGTGCACCACGTGGAAAAAACGCCTCCAGCGGGCGAAGCCTTTGACCTGGCCGAGTATATCGGTGTCGTGTCCGAGTCTATCATCTTGAGCGCTTTGCGTTCCGCCCCCAGCCACAGCCGAAGCCTCCGGAGAAAGCGGCAGCGCAGCCTGCGCCAGGTCCGTCCGCGAGGGCCGATTCAGTGAGAAATAAATCACAAGCGGCCGCGCGATGATCTGCCCCCGCGGCACAAAGCCCCAGTACCGCGAGTCCAGACTGTGGTTCCGGTTGTCCCCCATCATGAAATACTTCCCTGCCGGAATTACCAGGTCCCCGTTCTCCGTGGAAGCCTGCATCAGCTTCCACCAACTCGGTTCCACCCGCGGATCCGTGTAGCTTGCACTGGGAAAATGGTCAAGATAAGAGTTGTCGGCGATCGGCTCAAAGGTCGCATACGGCTCATCAAGCGCCCGGCCATTGATGAACACCCGTCCCTGGTCAATGTGCAGCCGGTCCCCCGGCAGACCAATCACCCGCTTCACCAGGTACTCGGCCGGGTTCAACTGGGAGTGAAAGGTGACAATCTCTCCACGCTCCACCGGCGCGTACGGCAGCACACGTCCCCAATCGCCCGGCGGGGCCAGCGTCGCCCGATTCATCAGCAGAAAATCCCCCACCAGCAGCGTATGTTCCATGCTCTCCGACGGAATCACCATCGGCTGCGTCACGAAGGTAAGCACAAACAGCGCCACAATGATGGTGCGCAGCATGGATGTGACTGCTTCTGGAAGCCCTTGATCCCCATGCCTCATGTGCACAAACGGCACCGCGGCAGCGTCCGGCTCATCCGGTGCAACCGGCAAATCGCCTGGCCGCAGTTCCGAATCTGGGGCGGGAGTCGTCACCGCTTGGCCTCCTCCGCAGCTGGCCTGATCAGGGATTCCAGTGCAATCCGGGCCGCTTCCTGTTCCGCCTTCTTGCGCGTGCCACCAACTCCGGTAGCCAGCGCCGGGCCAAGGTCCCCATCCGCCTGGCGCAATCGCAGCTCCACCTGGAACCGTTTGCGATGGTCCGGCCCGCTCTCGTCGGAAATCGTGTACACCGCGGTAGCCGTGTGCGCCGCCTGCAGATGCTTCTGTAGCGCCGACTTATGGTCCCCAAGCGCAGCGCCAGAGCGAAGCTCACGGGCCAGCGCGTCGGCCGCTTCCCCCAGGACCCGCTCGCTCAGAAACCTCCGCACGGCGTCCAGACCACCGTCCAGAAACAGCGCGGCAAGCACAGCTTCCATCGCGTTGGCCAGCAGAGCCGCCTTGCGCCGCCCGCCCGACCGCTCTTCCCCCTTGCCCAGCAGCAGGTGCGCGCCCAAACCGATCGCCTGGGCCACTTCCGCCATGTTCCTTCGGCTCACCAGTTCCGCCCGCAGCCGCGTCAGCTCGCCCTCCTGCCAGTCCGGCAGCGACTCGAACAACCCCTCAGCAACCACCATCCCCAGCACCGCATCTCCCAAAAACTCCAGCCGCTCGTTGTCCAGGTGGCTGGCATCTTCCGGATTGCCCGTCGTCTCAATCGCCAGCTCATAGGCCTGCGAGCGGTGCGTCAGCGCCACCACAAGCAGCTCCGGACGCGCAAACCGGTGCCCAAGCTCTGCCTCCAGGCGGCTGAGATCCGGTATTGGAAGTGCGATTGGAGTCATGGGCGCCTCATGGACCATACTCCATGGTAGACGGAAAGCGGAAAATTGGGGAATTCCGCCACAAAACACCAGCCCACGGTCTGTGCTGCGGTCCTAGTGCGGAAGGGAAACATTCGGCTTGGCCACCGGAGGTGCAGCCACCGGCTTGGCATCGTCCTTGTCATCTGCGTCGTCCGAGTCCGCGCTCGTCGCCTCGCAACTGTGTCCGTTCACGGCGTAGGCCGTCTTCACCCCGCGTTCAGCCGCAAGCCGAGTGTCCTGCTGCCCATCGCGGGCCTCCAGCGCAGCCTTGTATTCCGCTATCGCGGGATCCCGCCGGCAATCCAGATCCAGCATCCGTCCCAGGTAAATATGCGACCACGCAAGGATGCGTGCCTGTTTCGATTCCGCAATCGCCTTTTGGAACCCGTTCAGCGCCTCTTCCGGTTGACCGCTCATGATCGCCGCCCGAGCCAGGATAAAGTTCGCCCGACCTGTGTCGACCGACTCGTCCGTCGGCGCAATCCGCAGCGCTTCCTGCGCTAGCGCCGAGGCAGTCTTCACGTCGCCGGAGTCAATCCGCGCCTCCGCCAGGTCCAGCCCCGTCAGCTTCCGCGGGGCTACCCGGCGCAACGGGTCGCCGTCGGCTTCCTTGTCAAACTCAATGTTCTTGATCCGGTTCACTTCATGGTCCACATCCATGCTGTACACCAGCTCGCCGATCGACTCCTTCAAGCTCGAAGGGTCATGCTCAAACTGCACCATCTGCTCGTAAAAATACGGCGTCAGCACCCATCCCTGTGCCGTATCGTGACGCACTAGGGCCTGCCGAACCGCTTCCATCTTCCCCTGCACCACGCCCTTGTCGTGCTCAATTCGCTCAAAATCCGACCGCTTCGCATCCGCCGGAACCACGTAAGGCGCAATGCCGGTGTCCATCGTTCGCGCCTCAATCGCCTTGATCAGGCATTCGATCGTCAGGTCCACAATGTCTGACCGGTACTGGTACTCCAGCGGCGCCTCCCGAACGTACTTCAGCACCGGCAAAAAACGGTCCATCGCCGTCGCCCGCGAGTAAAGCAGCGGCTCAATCAGGTAGTGCAGATACGTATGCCGCACGTCAGCCATCCGGATATTCCCGTCCACCGGCGACACCACCACCACAAAATCCGGCCCATAAATCCGCGCATTGACCGTGTGCGGATTCAGCTGCGGCTCCACCACCACCAAAAATCGCCGCCCATCATACGTCGACGCCGGCATCTTCAGGTAGAAGTTCGTGCTCACAATCATCTGCGTCAGCGGGTCGTGCAGCTGGTTGATGATTTCGTCGTAGCTGCGCCGATTCGTCAGCCAAATCCCGTGCAGGTCAATCGCCGTCGCAAAATCCCGCAGCAGCGGCACAATCTCCACCACCTGCGTCGAGTCCGGCGGCATCTCCGGCAACTCCACCGACGTCTCCAACTCCGGCGGCGGAGTCAGGTACAACGCCAGCGAAATGTATTGCGATATATCCTTCACGCTGCCCGTCATTCGGTGCTGCGCTATGAAAAGGCACAGCTTGTCGCGCTTGTCCCGCGCCACCTCGCTCGCCGCAAAGGCCTTGTTCATCTCGTCCCGGATGTGCTGCCGAATCGGATCGCTCTCCGCCTGCCCTAAATCGTACCCACAGGCATTCAAGGCCGACGCCATGAAAAACAGCTGCTCCGAACTCACCAGCGAAATCGCCGGCCCCGCCGGGTCCACCAGCGAAGGAGCATGCTCCTTCGTGTACACCGGCTGTCCCCCGGCAGGTTTGGACGAACTCGAACTCGGTTTGTCCACCACCTGACCCTGGGCATGTGCGTACGGCGCAACCGGCGCTGCTGTCACCAGCAGGGCCAACATCGGAACAAAAGAGCGAAAATATCTATGCAAGGACATCACCAAGGAGTCTAGTCGATTCAGGGTGCGGATGGGGAGTGCGCCCACCGCTGCCCCGCCTCTATTTAGGACGCCCCAGCATTCATTTGGTTGGGCTCTCCGCTCTTGCCCGGGCTGGTTCGGCAGCGCCGATTGTGGAACATCCCGCCACCATACCCGTGGTACCCTCGGGCTGAGGCTTGTCCCCCGTGGCGTTTCAACCCCCCAGGCAATCGATCCGGAAACCGGCCCCCCGCACCGGAAGAAGACCAGACCAAGACCCGGCCGAATCCCCGGATTTCCCGGACGACCCTCCTGCCCTCCACTTTGGCGGCGGCGGCAGTGGCTTCCGTCCCCCACGCATCGGACGCTCTCAGGTTCCTGACCGTCGCCGCCGCAAACTTGCCGGCCGTTTCACCTTCACCGTCCTCTTCATCCTCGCCGCCATCACCGGCTCGCTCGCCGGACTCACCCTCGTCTACTCCGTAGACCTGCCCCAAATCCACGACCTCGAGCGCTACCGCCCCTCCACCACCACCGAACTCCTCGACCAGAAAGGCCGTCCCTTCGGCTCCTTCTCCCTCGAACATCGCGTCATCGTCAACTACGAAGATTTCTCCCCCATCCTCCGCGAAGCTGTCATCTCCATTGAAGACAAGAACTTCGAGTCCCACTGGGGCATCAACGTCTTCCGCGTCATGGGCGCCGTCTGGTACGACCTCCGCGCCAAGGGCCGCGGCCAGGGTGCCTCCACGCTCACCATGCAGTTGGCCCGCAATCTCTTCCTCTCCAGCGAACGCACCGCCGCCCGCAAGCTCCAGGAAGCCTACCTCTCCATCCAGATCGAGCGCTCCTTCACCAAAGAGCAGATCTTCACACTATACGGAAACCAGATCTACCTCGGCCACGGACAGTACGGCTTTGAGGCCGCCAGCGAATACTACTTCTCCAAGCACGCCAGCCAGCTCAACCTCACCGAAGCTGCCCTGCTCGCCGGACTACCCAAGGGCCCCGTCGCTTACTCGCCCCTGCTCAATCCCGACAAGTGCCTCAAGCGCCGCAACCTCGTCCTCACCGAGATGGAAGGCGACCACATCATCACCAAACAGCAGGCCGATGCCGCCCGCTCCGCGCCCCTCGGCCTCAACATCCCCCAGCCTGAAATGAGCGTCGCCCCCTGGTTTATTGAGGAAGTCCGCCGCGAACTCGAAAAGCAGTTCGGCGCGGAAGAGGTCCACCAAGCCGGCCTCAAGGTCGAAACCACCCTCGACATCGACCTCCAGCAGGTCGCCAATCACGCCGTCGCCGACGGGCTCGCCAGCTACGAGCACCGCCGCGGCTGGCAGGGCGCTCCCAACCTCCTCGCACAGGGCATCGATCCGGACACTTACAAGCATCCCGACTGGGCCATGCATGTAGGCCCCGGAGATTACGCCCACGCCCTCGTCACCTCCGTCCTGCCTCTCGAAATCCGCGCCCGCGTCGGCAAGCAGAAAATCGTCATCACCCCCGAAGGCTGGCAGTGGACCGGCAAACCCAACGGCGACGACCTCGTCAAACCCGGCGACGTCATCTTCATCCAGATGGGCTCCGCCGACGAGGGCAACGCCCGCAAGGCCACCCTCGAGCAGGACTCCGGTGCCCAGGGCTCGCTCATGGCCATCGACAACACCTCCGGCGACGTCCTCGCCATGGTCGGCGGCCGGGACTACGCCACCTCCCAGTTCAACCGCGCCACCCAGTCCGAACGCCAAACCGGCTCCAGCTTCAAGCCCTACGTCTACACCGCCGCCGTCGAGTCCGGCGTCAAGCCCGAAGACATCATCATGGACCACGCCGTCAGCTTCGGCGGATACACCCCCCACAACTACGAAAACGACTACAAAGGCGCCATGACCGTCCTCAACGCCTTCGCCGAGTCCCGCAACATCCCCGCCCTTGAGCTCGCCGACCGCGTCGGCATCCGCAAGGTCATTGAGGTCGCCCACCGCTTCGGCGTCACCTCCAACATCCCCGCCTACCTCCCCGTCGCCCTCGGTGCGGTAGAAATCACCCTCCAGGAGCAGGTCGCAAGCTACTCCGTCTTCCCCAACGACGGCATCCGCGTCGCCCCCCGCCTCGTCCGCAAGGTCAGCAACGCCGACGGCATCACCCTCTGGGAACAGGCCCCATCCGTCAACGAAGTCATTGACCAGCAGACCGCCCGCACCATGATGCGCATGTTGCGCGAGGTCACACGCTCCGGCACCGGAGCCGCCGTCGCCCAACTCAACCACCCCCTCGGCGGCAAAACCGGAACCACCAGCGACTACACCGACGCCTGGTTCCTCGGCTTCTCACCCAGCATCACCTGCGGCGTCTGGGTTGGCTTTGACAGCCGCCAGTCCCTCGGCGAAAAGGAAACAGGCGCGCGCGCCGCCCTGCCCATCTGGATGACCTTCATGAAAGCCGCCATCGCCGGCAAAGACACTGAAAAGTTCCCCGGCGACCTGGCCGCTCCCGCTCCCGCCGCCGTCGCCGCCGCCCAGCCTGCAACCCCTGCCAACGCCGCCACAGCAACCGTCAAACCTGCCTCAGCCACTGTCAAAGCAGCTCCTGCCGCGCAAAATCCGGCAGCCAAGCCAGCCGCAGCTCCAAAAACTCCCCAAACCACACCCAGCCAGCCCCACCCCGCCATTCCGGCAGCCAAACCGATCGTGCACTCGGCTCTGCCCACCGCAGCCGCAGCCGGCACACCCCGGCCCGCCGTCAAGCCAGCCCCGCCCCACTAGATTTCCAGTTTATTTTCCAGAAAAGATACGTCGTGCCAGCCGCCACCACCGCCGCGCCCGCGCCACGTCCTTGCCAATCTGCGCCTTCAGCGCCTCCGGGCTTGGCCACTCGATCTCCCCGCGCTGCCGCCTCATAAACTCCAGCCGCAGTGACGTCTCCGCAGTCATCTCCACCGGCTCAAAGTCCAGAATGTGGCTCTCCACCGCAAACGAAGCTGCCCCGAACGTAGGCCTCTCGCCCACGTTGGTAATCGCCTCAAACACCCGTCGCCCAGCCCCAACTCCCACCGTAAGCCGCGTCACATACACGCCAAATGCCGGCAGCAAACCCGCATACGGCGCAAGATTCACCGTCGGAACCAGCAGCCGTGTCCCTATCCCCCTGCCCCGCGCCTGCGTCGAAACAACCCCAAACGGCCGCCCCAGCATCCACCGCGCCCGCTCCACACGCCCCCTGGCGACCAGCGCCCGAATCGCCGAGCTCGAAATCTCCAGGTGATGCGTCTCCACCGGCGGATGAATCGTCAGCCCAAAGCCAAACTCCTGCCCAAACGCGGCCAACTCGCTCGCGCCCGCCTCGGCCCGGTGCCCAAACCGAAAATTCCGCCCCTCGTGCAGTGCCAGCACGCCCAGCCGGTCATGCAGTATCTCCACCACAAATTCCCGCGCCGACAGGCTCGCCAGCGCCTCGTCAAAAGGCAGCACCACGACCGCATCCACCCCGGTCGCCTCCAGCAGACGCAGCCGCTCCGGAATCAGCGTCAGCAGCCCCGGCGCTTCCTCCGGTCGCAGAAACCGGTCCGGGTGCGGATCAAACGTAATCGCCACCGCCCGGGCATTCCGCGCCCGCGCCTCGGCAATCGCCGCCCTCAGCAGCTCCTGGTGCCCCAAATGCACCCCGTCAAAGTTGCCGATAACCGCCACCGACGGGCCAAATCCCTCGGGAATCTCAGCCGCGGCCCGAAAAACCCGATGCGTCAGCCCCATCAGGCCAGCCTCACTCGTACGCTCAGCCCGTCGTGGGCCAGCTGCATTTCCGCCGGCAGCGCTGCATTCGTCGCCTCGTGCGCCAGGTCATGCGCAATGTGCGTAAACCACGTCTGCCGCGCCCCAATCCGCCGCGCCCAGCCCATCGCCTGGTCCAGCGTCGCATGGTTCGGGTGCGGAGCATGGCGCAACGCCGAAATCACCAGCACCTCAATCCCCTCCATCAACGGAAAACTCTCCTCAGGAATCGCGCTCACATCCGTCAGGTACGCCAGCCCGCCCACCCGGTACCCCACAATCGGCAGGTTCCCGTGAAACACCGGCACCGGGGTAAACTGCGCCCCGTGGATCGTCGCTCCTCCCTCCACGGCATGAAGCGCAACCTTCGCCCGGTTCGAATACGTAGCCGCCGGCGAAAACGTGTACGAGTAGATCCGCTCCAGCACCGCCCGCGTCTCCGTCGTCGCATACAGCGGAATCGCCTGCCCGCTCTCCCGCCAGCCCACAAAGCTCAAGGGGCGCAAATCGTCCAGCCCCAGAATATGGTCCGCGTGCGAGTGCGTATACAGCACAGCATCCACCCGCTTCAGCCGCGTTCGCAGAGCCTGCTCGCGAAAGTCCGGCCCGGTATCAATCACCACCGAACGCATCTTCCCGTCCGCATCGTTCCACTGCAGCAGCACCGCCGGGCGCAGTCTCCGGTCGCAAGGGTCGGCCGAGTTGCATACCGCGCACTCGCAGCCCACCGTCGGCACTCCCATTGAGGTGCCCGTGCCCAGAAATGTAAGCGTCCCCTGCATGGCTTAGCGGATCAGACCTCCCGGAGGCGGCGGCATCGGCGGCTGCGCCGAAATCATCCGCGTCAGCTCCACAAACGTCACCCGCAGCTCCACCAGAACTGTCTCCAGCGTCCGAATCTCATGCTCGCTCAGGTTACCCGCCGTCCGCTCCGCAACCACGCCCAGCAGATCGATCGTCTGCCGCGCGCCCAGAATGTCGATCCGCGGCCGCTGACCCTCCGGCGTTCCCGCCCCCATCTGCATCATCGCAGACAGATAAAGCTGTTGCACCAGGTGCTCAAAACCAATCTTTTCCGGCGCAGGCAAGGCCGGGTTCTGCGCCCGCACCAGGTCGTTCAGCCGCTCCGCCGCGCTCCCGTAGAGTTCCTTTTGCCGGCTCGACTCCTCGGCCGTCGGCGCCGGCGGCAGGTGGCTCGCATCGTCTTCGTCCAGCTCCACCACCGAAGCTGGCTCTTCGGCCACCATCTTTGCCGGAGGCTCAACCAGCGTCAGCCGCGGCGCAGCTTTAGCTGGCTCCGGTTTCGGTGCTTCCGCAACCGGAACTTCCGCCAACTTCTCGGAAGGGATTTCGTCCTCCGTGTCCCGCAGCTTGCGGCGGTCGATAACGGTGAACTTCGGGGTCGAGGGGGAATCGTGTTGATCGCTCATGGTATCGTGGCTTCTCACTGCGTCGGCCCATGGCCGAGCGGGTCTGGTTGTTCAGGAAAAGTTGGGGGGTGCGGTCAGCACGCGTGCCGTGCCACCAGGGAAGACGAGCGTGGGGTTGCCGAGTTCTGCTTCGGCGCGCACAACGCCCAGCGCAAAGACGCGTCCGTCGGGCGTGCGTGTGATGCTGGTAATCGTCGCCAAGGCTTTCGAATCTTCGCCTGCCTCGGCTTTTCGCACTTCCGTCCCGGGCCCAGGCAACTCGGCCCCTTCCACAAGTGTTAACTCAAGCTGCCGCAGATGCCGATGCACCTGCCCCCGCGACCGGATCCGCTCCACAATCTCCTGGCCCAGGTAGCAGCCCTTCGTATAGTGCAGCGCGCGCGTCTGAGATGTCTCCTGCGGCAGGTCGCGGCTCTCAATATCGGTCCCATAGAGGGCAATCCCCTCCACAATCCGCAGCGTCTCCAGCGCCTCGGCTCCCACAGGCACCGCCCCAGCCGCAACCACCCGCTCCCACAGCGCCGGAATCTCCCCCGCCTCTGCCCACAGCTCATAGTGCGGCACCAGGCTCCCATAGCCGCGCGCCACATGCACCGCAATCTCGCCGACTTTCGCCGCCGGGCCCAGCGTATTCTCCGCCAGCGCCGGCAAGCCCAGCGCCACCAGCACTGCCCCAGCCCCCGGCCCCGTCAACCCAATCGCCGACTGGCCTTCCAGCGGAACCAGCTCCACATCGTCCATCACAATAAAATGGTCAAAGTGCGCCATCAGCGCCGGACTCTGCGCCGCCGTCAACTCCAGCGTCAGCGCATCCTGCGCACCCGCATCGCCCACCCGCCAAACCACCGCATCCCCCTGGATCCGTCCCTGCGCGTTCAGTACCAGGTTGTACGCGCCCGACCCTGTCTCCAGCGTCTCCACACCGTTCGTCACCATGCCGGAAAGCCACCGGAACCGATCCTCTCCGCGCACCGCCACCCGGCGCAGCCAGCCCAGGTCGTGCGCAGCCACTCCCATCAGCAGTGCTTCAGTTTCCGTCCGCCACGCGTCCAACCCGTCATGGAAGCACGCTGCGGTCAGCACACCCTGGTACGCCAACAGCGGCGCGTTCCCATATGCGGCAACTATGCTTGGTTCCGGCCCGGCAATCTCGGCTATATCAATTTCGGGGAGCATGGGGGAATTCTCTCGCGGACAGCGCTTTTCCGGGGACCGGAAGCGATTCTCCGCCAATCTCGATTATAGCTCCGACACTGTTTCCCGCAGAAGTTACCCCACCCCGACCCATAAGGCGATAGCATGGGGCAATCACGCCCTCCATCGGGCAACACTTTCCAGCGTTCACGGCAGGCAACAGGAGATCGGATGAGCGGCACGCGCGGCACAAAACCACATCGGTTCCTCTACGCTCTGGCACTAGGCCTGCTCGTCTCGACCACCCACGCCCAGGCACCCGCCGGCCCCGCCAAACCCGAGACCCGCATCACCCCCGACCAGGCCAAGGATCTCTTCCGCAGCGTCGATGAGCTAGCCCGTTACGCCTCCGACGAAACCGGCCTGCCCCTCAAGCAGAAGATCAAGCGCACCCTCACCAGCCGCGCCGCCGTCGAAAAGTACCTCAACGACAAGTTCAACGAAGATGAAGACTCCAAACGCATGCAGCGCGGCGAAATCGTCCTCAAGAAATTCGGCCTCCTCGACCAGGACTTCAACCTCAAGCCCTTCATGCTCGCCCTCCTCAAAGAGCAGATCGCTGGCTACTACGACTCCAAAACCCGCACCGTCTACCTCCTCGACTGGCTCGATGCCGAAGCCCAAAAGCCCGTCCTCGTCCATGAGCTCACCCACGCCCTCCAGGACCAACACTCCGACCTCGAAAAGTGGAGCGACCAGACCCCCGACGAAGTCTCCCACAACGTCGCCGACGACAACGATCACCTCTCCCGCGACGAAATGGACACTGCCCGCACCGCCGTCCTCGAGGGCCAGGCCATGGCCGTCTTTCTCGACTACTCCCTCAAGCCGGCCGGCAAAAGCCTCGTCAAGAACCCCGAACTCCTCGATCAGCTCGAACAGCAAATGAACAGCACCGACGACTCGCCCGTGCTCGCCCGCGCACCCCTGCTCCTCAGCAAATCCCTCCTCTTCCCCTACCAGGACGGCCTCAGCTTCGAACAGGACATCTGGATGGACAAGGGCCAGGCCGCCGCATTTACCGGTGTCCTCGACCATCCCCCCGCCTCCAGCTGGGAGGTCATGAATCCCCTCGTCTACGAGCAGGGCAAGCAGGCGCCCCTGCTCACCCTGCCGGATATTCACCCTCTCCTCGACAAGGTCTACCGCCCCTACGACATCGGCCAGGTCGGCCAACTCGATCTCCAAATCCTCGCCCAGATCCTCGGTGGCGAACCCGCCGCCCGCGAGCTCACCCCTGCCTGGGAC
>Ga0302140_10001072_pt1 | contig 35736 bp, 48 predicted proteins | sample I_Bog_E1_1_FD_202095 | JGI IMG/M metagenome (GOLD analysis project Ga0302140, IMG submission 202095) | Peat permafrost microbial communities from Stordalen Mire near Abisko, Sweden - I_Bog_E1_1 | ecosystem: Environmental > Terrestrial > Soil > Wetlands > Peat | place: Sweden: Abisko, Stordalen... | reverse complement strand
TTATATATCATTCATATACCGTAATCATAATAATTTTTAGTCGAATAATATAGTGAATATTTGAGGGTAAATAGGAAAAATTAGTTATGCGAAATATGAGTTATATGTTTTGTCGTTACTTTAAGCGGAGTAAAAATATTAACTTCATCAGCTAAATATTTTGCAAACAACTTTAATGTACCTTCATATGACTTCATAGTTTTTTTAGTTAAATCTTTATTTGTACAGTGAATCATGAAATCATTAATACTTTCATCAAAATCGTAAATTCTTTTACTAATTTTCGGCATAAAAAATAAGACACCTCCAAACCAATTTTTGTTAAAACTGATTAAGTGATGTCTTATTGAATAAAATTATATTTATAGGTATAAAATCATATTTGTCGGCTCTACTTTGTAAAGGTTGTACACCATAAGCCCACTAAAACAGCCCTAGCTAACTTTATTCTTAAGTCTTAATTTATCAGCGATAATTGCGATAAATTCACTATTTGTAGGCTTGCCTTTTTCACCATGAACAGTATATCCAAATAGTCTATTAATAGCTTCTATTTGACCTCTACCCCACGCAACTTCTATAGCATGTCTTATTGCTCTTTCTACTCTTGAAGCTGTTGTATTGTACTTCTTAGCTATTGAAGGATATAATTCCTTAGTTACAGCTGATAATAGTTCCATATCGTTAACAACCATAGTTATAGCTTCTCTTAAATACATATATCCTTTTATATGAGCTGGTACGCCAACTTCGTGTATTATATTGGTTATTTCTGTTTCTAAATCCATAGGTACCTTTGTTTTGTTTTCACTTGATGAAGATATCATTGATGATGCTTGATATGAAGTTCTTATATTTGATGCTTGTGAAGAAATGCCATTAAACATTTCTCTTATTCTTTTAGTGAATACTTCCATATCAAAAGGTTTTACAGTATAATAATCTGCTCCAAGTGTTATAGCTTGTTGAGTGATTTTATCTTGTCCAACTGCTGATAATATTATTATTCTTGGAGCTTTTTCTAATTCCATAGTATTTAATTTTTCAAGAACACCTAATCCATCTAAATGTGGCATAATAATGTCTAGAATAACTAAATCAGGCTTTCTTTCTACTATTAATTCTAAAGCCTCTCTACCATCTTTTGCAATCCCTGTGACAACTATATCTCTTTGATTTAATAGATAGTCATTTAAAATGCTACAAAATTCTTTGTTATCGTCAGCAATAAGTACAGATATTTTTGAATCTTCCATATTTTTCTCTCTCCTTTAATCTATTCTTAAATTATGTGTTATTGTTATATTATATGCGTTCACCCTTATAACCATATCTTATCTAATAACTATGTTATTGTAAAATACCACATGAGATATTATTTCTACAAATTTTTGTAAAATCCTTTTTTTATTATTAGGGTATGTAACTTGGTGTTAATGGATATTATAATTTCTATTAAAATATTTCCTTTTACTTAAATATTTTATAGGTTTGATTGTTATAATGCATTTATATTCCACTATTTGTAAATTATACACTTTTTTTCTCAAGAAGTAAATAGTTTCTCAAAAAATACTTTAAAGTATTTTTTTTAATAAAAATGTAACTATATATTCCCTTAATCCTCAATTATTAATCGAATATATATATATATTATAATAATATCTCTTTTTCTACAATGTATATACCCTATCCTTCGAAAAAGAATTATTTCTAAATTTCTTGTAGATACATATTTGGCACAATTAAGGATTTCTAAAAATGATATTTTTAGAAAATCATGTAGTAAAAAGTTAAACTAAAAAAATTCTGCTATCAAATTTTATATTTGGTAGCAGAATTTTTACTTTGATCCTTTTATCTTTTGCTTCTTGAATTTTTCCTGCGAATATCTAGTACTTGACTTCTGAAACTTTCACTTTGGACTTTCATCCTTAATCAACAATTGTGCATTGTTATTACTCTATCCCATAGCTAGCATCTGTAATACTCCCAGATATAATGGCTACACGCTCCTAAACATTGTGACCCTTGGGCTGTAAGTTCTTCTAAGCTTCAAGCAGAGAAAATTGTATTCCTATTAAGAAAATTCCATCTAGAGCTAAGAATCACTTTATTATCCCTGCATCTTGAAGCATCCATTCTATATATATTCCATACCCTGTATCAGGTTTATTAATTAATACATGAGTTACTGCTCCTATAATTTTATTATTTTGGATAATTGGACTTCCACTCATTCCTTGAACTATTCCACCAGTTTTCTCTAATAACTTAGGATCTGTAATTTTAATTACCATACTCTTAGAACCAGCAGTAGATTGATTTAAAAGCTTTTCAATTTCAATATCAAATTCTTGCGGACCGCTTTCATCAATAGTTGTAATTATTTTTGCTTTTCCTATAGATATTTCATCTCTAAATCCTACTTTAAGTGGTTTTATTTTTTTATTTAATGCTTCAACATTTTTAATTTCTCCAAAAATCCCACTTTGTGTATTTTTTTGAATATCACCAGTTGGTGTTTGTTCATTTATAAAAATTCCTCTTAATTCACCAGGTGAGCCTTTTTCTCCTTTTCTAACACTTATTATAGATGATTCTAATACATCGCCTTTTTTAATTAAGAAAGGTTCATTTGTATCACAATCTGTAATCGGATGCCCTAATGCTCCAAATTTCTTAGTATTATCATCAAAGAACGTCATTGTTCCAACTCCAGCTGTAGAGTCTCTAATCCACAATCCGATTTTGTAGTCTTTATCATTTTCTTTTTTTAAATGAATAATTTTAGTACAATTTTCGCCATTTCTTAAAATATCAACTTTTATATCCTCTTGTTCACATGCTTTAATTGTTTTTAACAAATCAATAGAATTTTCCATGTCCATGCCATTTACTTTTAATATTATATCACCAATTTCAAGACCACATAACTTTCCAGGACTTTCTTCTTTTTTATTATTAACTTCTATATCAGAATATCCTACAATGAGTACACCTTCACTATTTACTCTTACGCCAATAGGATTTCCACCTGGATAAACTTCCAAATCCTTAATTTTTTGAACTTCTAAAGATTTAAGTGGAATCATACCTAAAAATTTTATTTGATATTTATTTTCTTTATCACTAATTTTATTTATTGTATTTCCTATCGGTGCAATTGACTGTACTGTTTTTTCATTTCTAGTATAAATTTTATTAGGCAAATTATTTATACTTATTGTGGTAATTAAAACTAGAATCAGGATTGGAGTTATAATTAGACTAGTTGTACATAAAAGTTTTTTCTTCATATTTCTCTTCCTCCTTTTCTCCAGCATATTCGAAGAATAGCAAGTCATTATTTTAGTCTATCTTCTCTCATACTACGTCAGCATATTTACTTAATAAATGAGCTATGAGCCAAACATACTTACTTGTCTGACATAAAGTGAAACTTTTCAGGTGGAGTTTTATACTCCAAATCAATTTAGTTGAACTTATCCACTAAAGGGACAAAATGTATATCACATCTCTGACTCGTTATTTCTCCTATTTGCTTTATGATTTTAATTTACCCACTAGACAAAAGTCTTATCCTATAGGAACTTTGTTATTGTAGACAAAAACTTTAGCATATACTAAATTTTAATAGTTATATAATTTTATTTCTTATATACAAAAAAACTTTTAAAATCTAATCAAATCTCAGTGGCGGCTCAAACTTTGTTTTGTAATCATCAATTTTCGGTTACTAATAAAAGTCTTCACAGTTTCATAAAAATACACAATAAAGTTTTATTTTAGTTTTGAACTAATTTAATAGTTTAAACAAAAAAATAAAACCACGTAATCACATGGTTTTATTTTTACCAATTTTTATTAGTATATGTATTTATTTTTTAATTTCTATTTTTTTTAATTCACTTAATTTTATCATTTCTTTAACATTATTTAATGTGGCTTCTGTTATATCATCACCAGCCAGCATTTTGCTTATTTCAAGCTCTTTTTCTTCTTTTAATAAAATTTTTATTTTAGTAAATGTTTTATTATCTATTACTTTTTTAATAACAAAATAATGATAATCAGATAATACTGCAATTTGTGGCAAATGAGTTATACATAAAACTTGATGTGTTTTTGATAATTGATACATTTTTTCTCCAACTCTTTGTGCAACAGCTCCACTTATACCTGTATCTATTTCATCAAAAATCAAAGTAGGTATTTCATCTTTTTCAGCAAAAACACATTTTAATGCCAACATGATTCTTGAAAGTTCTCCACCTGACAATACCCTTTCTAGTGGCATAAGTGGCTCTCCAGGATTTGTAGATATAAAAAAGCATACATCATCAAAGCCTTTTTCATTAAAATCCTTTTGCCTAGATACTCTTATTTCTAGTCTTGATTTTTCAAGTCCTACAAACGTAAGTTCTTTTAAAATTTTTTCTTCTAAATACTTACTTTTATTTACTCTCAGATTATGAATCACTAAAGCTTCTTCTTCCATCTTAGATAAAATTCCTTTTTCTTTTTGCTTAAGCTCTTCAATTATTTTTCCCGAATTTACTATTTCATTGTATTCTCTTTTTATTTTTTCATAATAATCTAGTATTTCTAGGATAGTTGGTGCATATTTTTTCTTGTATGCATTTATTTCATAAATCCTAGCATTTACTTTGTCTAAAGCATCTTGATCAAAAACAATTTCTTCAGCCATATCTCTAATTTCATGACTAGCTTCTTCTATTGTATAAAATGCCTCTTCAATAGCTTCTTTATTCTTTTTTATTTTTTCAAAATGATTTTCTATATTCGATAATTCTTGAATTACCTTTGCGATTGAATCAATTACGCTAAATTCTTCATTTCCATTTAATATACTATAGGCAGTAGCTAAACTATTATTAATTTTTTCTGCATTTGCTAAAATATTATATTCTTCTTTTAAGCTTTCTTCTTCATTTTCTTTAAGCTTGGCTTTTTCAATGTCTTCAATTTGAAATTTTAAATAACCAAGTAATTTATCTCTATCTTGATTTCCTGAAACTCTTTTAATATCTTCTTTTATTTGCATTAAGCTTTCTCTGAAAACACTATACTTATTTAGTGGCTTTACTAATTCACTATCAATAAAATCATCTAAATATGATATATGACTACTCCTTTGTAGCAGGTCGACATTTTGATGTTGCCCATGAATGTCTAAAAGCTTTGCTCTTACTTTTCTTAACTGAGATGTAATCAAACTTTTTCCATTAATCTTAATTAAATTTTTTCCACTCGCATGGCTTTCTCTTGAAATTATTAATACATCATCATACTCAATATCTAATTCATCTAAAACTTTGAAGACTTTAGATCCTTCAATCGTAAATAGTGCTTCTACATATGTTTTATCTTCACCTGTTCTTATTAAACTCTTAGAAAATTTTCCAGCAAGAACAAAGTCTATTGCATCTATAACAATAGACTTTCCAGCTCCTGTTTCCCCTGAAAGTATATTAAATCCTTCATTAAAGTTTATTGTTATTTCTTCTATTAACGCAAAATTTTTAATATTTAGTTGAATTAACATTTCATCCCATCCTTATAATTATGATGACATTCTCTTTCTTATTTTCTCTACTAATTCTTCAGCACTGTCTATACTTCTAAGTAAAATAAATATAGTGTTATCTCCAGCGACAGTTCCTGCAATATCTGCACTTTCCAAATTATCAACAGCTTCTGCTGCAATTGGTGCTGAACCTGTTATAGTTTTTATAACAACCATCTTATCTACATTTTCTACAGAAAGAACTGTATTAACTAATATATTGCTTAATCTATCAATAATATTTTTTTGTTCTCCTGTAGATACAAAATACTTAGACTTTCCACTTGAAGCTTGCATTTTTATTAATTTTAAGTTTTTAATATCTCGTGATACAGTTGCTTGCGTTACATCAAATCCTTCTTTTTTTAATGCATCTGCTAACTCTTCTTGAGTTTCTATTTCTCGTGAACCTATGATTTCTAATATTTTTGTATGTCTTTTTGATTTCAAAATTCCTCACCATCGCATTCTTTAGAATTGTTTAAAATCTTACTCCTCAAAACCTTAAAATAATCATAATCATCAAATAAAAGTAATTTTACACTTTTTTTATTTTTGCTTACATTTACTTTAGTTTCATGATTAACTTTAATAGCCTTTTGACCATCTACTGTCAAATAAATTTTTTCATCTTCATGATCTGCACATATTTCTATAATACTATCGCCTTTTAATACAATAGTTTGCATACTTTTTGTATGTGGGCATATAGGCGTTATGGTTATAAGTTCTAAATCAGGATATACAAATGGTCCACCTGCTGAAAATGAATATGCTGTAGAGCCTGTAGGGGTTGCTATAATAAGTCCATCGCCTTTAAATGTTGTATATATTTTACCATCTACAAATATCTTAAATTTTACCATCCTTGATAATGTTCCTCTAGCTAGTACTACATCATTTAGTGCTTTAAGTTCTTCCTTAGATTCATTATCTTCAACTTTGCAATTTAACATCATTCTGTCTACAATTTTATATTTACCTTCTTCAAGTCTTTTAAGTGCATTATCCAGGTCAGATATATCTACACTTGACAGAAATCCTAAATTTCCTATGTTTATTCCTAAAATAGGTGCCTTAAAACCATCATTTAAAGATCTTGCTATTCCAAGAAGGGTTCCATCTCCTCCGAGTACAACAAGCAAATCAATATCTTTTAAGTCTTGCTTTTCTATATCAAAAGAACTACAAATAGCAATGTCTTTAAAGTTGAATTTTTCTCTAAATTTCTTTATAACCATATGTAATATTTCATTATCTTTATCCTTTGATGGATTAATTGCAATTCCAATATTATTCATAGCCCCTCCAAAGAAGTTAAATTTCTACATGTGATGCCTCAACTACTATATCAACATCTTCTCTTTTAAAATTGCTTTTTTTATTTTTATCTTTTGAAAAATAAACTAAATATTCTCTATTGCCTTCTGGTCCCTTAATAGGAGAATATCCCACTCCTAGAACATTCATATCCTGATCAAGCAAAAAATCTATGATTCCATAAACTACTTCTTTATGTGTACTTATTTCTCTTACAACGCCTTTTTTACCTACTTTTTCACGTCCTGCTTCAAATTGTGGCTTTATAAGTGCTACAACTTCACCATTGTCTTTTAAAAGATTCAAGGTTGCTGGCATTATTTTTTTTAAAGATATAAAAGATACATCTATAGATGCAAAATCTAAAGCTTCTCCTATCTCTTCTAAAGTAACGTATCTTATATTTGTTCGTTCCATGCAAACTACTCTCTCATCTGTTCTTAGCTTCCACGCAAACTGTCCATATCCAACGTCAACAGAAAACACCTTAGATGCTTTATTTTGAAGCATGCAGTCTGTAAATCCCCCTGTAGATGCTCCTATATCCATGCAAACCTTATTTTCCAATGAAATATTATAAGTTTTCATTGCTTTTTCTAATTTTAGTCCACCACGACTAACATATTTAAGAGTAGCTCCTCTATATTCTATATTAGCATTAAAACTTACTTTTTCTCCAGCTTTATCTACCTTTTGTCCATCAACATAAACTTTTCCTTCCATTATGCACGCTTTTGCTCTCTCTCTAGAAGTAATTATGCCCTTTTCTACTAAAAGTAAATCAAGTCTTTCCTTTTTTTCTGCCATTTGTTTCTCCTTTTAATCATAAAGCTTTATAACAGCCTTACTTATGTTTTCAAAATCTAACTTATATGTTTTATACAAAGTCTCTAAATTTCCTTGAAGAATAAACTCATCATCATATCCAATGGATCTAATAGTTCCTTTATAATCTATGTTGCTTAAGTAATCTTTAATAGCACAACCTAATCCGCCATTTAAGATATTATCTTCTATTGTTAAAATATTATATCCTTCTTTTTTAATATTTTCTAGTAATTTTTTATCTATTGGTTTAATAAATGTTGCATTTATTATAGTAGGATTTAATCCATTTTCATATAATATGTCTTTTGCAAGCATTGCATGTTGTACCATTTTACCTGTTGCAATAATACATACCTTAGAGCCTTTATTTATTAATTCCCATTTGCCTTCCTCTACTTTTGTAATTGGAGAAAGGGTATTTATTATGTTTCCACCTCTTGGATATCTAATAGCAACAGGTGCATTTTTATTTATTGCCCATTTTAATAAAATTTCAACTTCTTCTAAACACTTTGGTGCAACTATATGTATATTAGGAATCATAGATAAATAAGATAAATCATTAATACCTTGATGTGTTTCTCCATCTTCTCCAACTATTCCTGCTCTATCTATTGCAAATACTACTGGAAGATTTTGAAGACAAACATCATTTAACAATTGATCAAATCCCCTTTGTAAAAATGTAGAGTAAACTGCAAAAACAGGTTTCAATCCATTACTTGCCATTCCAGCAGCTAATGTGACTGCATGGCCTTCTGCTATTCCTACATCAAAAAATCTATTTTTAAATTTTTCAGCAAAGCATTTCAGTCCCGTTCCGTCTGGCATCGCTGCTGTAATTGCTACAACTTTTTTGTCTTCCTCAGCAAGATGTATTAATGCTTTTCCAAAGGCTTTTGAGTAACTATTCTTTGGTGATACATTTAATTCTCCACTTTCCAAATCAAAAGGACCTACTCCATGATATTTACTTGGACTTTCTTCAGCTAATGCATATCCTCTTCCCTTTTGAGTTGCAACATGTATTATAACTGGTCCTTCAATTTCCTTAGCCTTTATAAATACCTCTGTCATCGCCTTTATATCATGACCATCAATAGGTCCAATATACTTAACTCCCATATTTTCAAAAAGCATAGATGGTACTACTAATTGTTTTATACTATCTTTAACTTTAGATAGTTTTCCTGCAATATTTTTTCCCAAATCTGATTGATTTAAGGAAGCTTGTATATCTGTTTTTAATTTATTATATCTAGGTTCTATTCTAAGTTTATTTAAATACCTCGAAAGTGCTCCGACATTTTTTGAAATTGACATTTGATTATCATTTAAAATAACAATAAGATTTGTTTTTCTATAACCCACATCATTTAGCGCTTCAAGTGCCATTCCACCAGTTAATGCACCATCACCAATGACAGCAATTACGCTATAGTTTTCTTTATTTAAATCTCTTGCCCTTGCAATTCCAAGTGCTGCTGATATAGAAGTACTGCTATGACCTGTATCAAAATAATCATATTTACTTTCATTTCTTTTGGGGAATCCACTCATTCCATTAAATTGTCTAAGTTTTTTAAATCCTTCTTTTCTTCCAGTTAAAATTTTATAAACATAACTTTGATGTCCTACATCCCATACTATCTTATCTTTATTAAAGTCAAAGGCTCTAAATAAACTCAAAGTAAGCTCAACAACACCTAAATTAGAAGCCAAATGACCACCTGTTTTAGAAACACTATCTATTAAAAATTCTCTAAGTTCATCACTTAAGACTTTATTATCATTTTCATTAAGTTTTTTTAAATCCTCTGGCAAATTCAATTTATCCAATAATTTCATAATACCATTCCCTTTATTAATTTTCTCTATTTAAAAGAGCATATGTAAGTTTAATTAAGCATTCTGCATTAACAGTTAATTTTTTTAGAGTATCTATACATTCTTCGCTTAATGTATTACATAACTCATTACATTTTTCTAACCCAAAAACTGATATGAAATTAGTTTTATTACGATCTTCATCACTATGTGTATTTTTACCTAATACTTTAGTGTCTCCAACGACATCTAATATATCATCTTTTATTTGAAAGACTAACCCTAATTTATCTCCATATTCTTTCAAATATTCCAAATCGCATTCTGGCGCATTAGCTAAAATTGCTCCTGCTAGTATTGACGCTTTTATTAATGCTCCTGTTTTCTTATAGTGCATATATTGCAATTCATCTTTTGAAATTTCTTTTCCTTCAGAAATAATGTCAACTACCTGACCACCTATCATTCCTTCAGCTCCAGCTGCAACTGCTATTTCATAAGCTGCTTTTAATGAATTATCTTTATTTTTTACAGCATAATCCATCATAATTATCATAGCTTCATTTAATAAAGCATCACCTGCGAGAACTGCTATGTTTTCTTGAAATTTAACATGATTTGTTGGCTTTCCTCGCCTTAAATCATCATTGTCCATACAAGGAAGATCATCATGAATTAAAGAATAAGTATGAATCATTTCTATAGCAGCTGCCATTGGCATAACTTTCTTGTAATCTTCTTTGTATATATGATAAGACAATGAAAGTAATATAGGACGAATTCTCTTTCCGCCTATATTTAAACTATAACTGCATGAATCATATATAATTTTATTATAGGATCCTTTTCCATTAAAATAATTTTCTAAATATTCATTAATATCTTGTTTTAAATTACTTATCTCCATTACTTTCACTAAACTCCACTTCTTTGTCATCTTTAATTATAGAAATTTTTGCTTCATATGAATCTAAAATCTTATAAATCTTATTTACAAGTTTAACTCCATCTTCATAAGATTTCATAGAGTCTTCAAGGTTTAGCTCATCTGTTTCTAAATTATTTAATATATCTTGGAGCTTATTTAACATTTCTTCATAACTTTCTTTTTTAGCCATTTTTTTAACTCCTTATTATAGACACATTCAAAAAAATAACAAGTCAGAAATATACATCGCATCTTTGACCTATTATTTTATTTCACGTGCCTTGATGGTACAAAATTTCCTTCTACATTTCCATCTTTAAGACAAATCTTTAAATTTATTGTTTCCTTTAATTGTTCTTTTGATATAATTAGATTTTTTTCATTATCCTCTATTATAGCATATCCTTTGCATATAACATTAATTGGATTATGAGCAGAAAGTAAATTATTATAACTCTCTATTTGTTTTTTTTCTCTTTTAATTTTAGTTTTTATTGAAAAGTTTAATCTATCTTGTAATTTATCTAATTCTAAATATGAATTAGATATTTTAGCTATTGGAGAATGAATATTTAAAATTCTTTCCGCTCCAGATAAATCACTTCTACACTCTTTCAATTTGTTATCTATTTTTTTGTCTAATATCCTAGAGATATCATAAACTTTTGCTTCTATATCATTGCTTAAGGTCACCGCTATTTCAGCTCCTTGCGATGGAGTCGCCGCTCTAACATCTGCTACAAAATCTGAAATAGTAAAATCTATTTCATGACCTACCGCTGAAATTATAGGTATCTTAGAATTAAAAATAGCCTTAGCTAATTCTTCTTCATTAAAATTCCATAATTCTTCTATAGATCCTCCACCTCTGCCTACTATTATTATATCTACAGACTTTTTTTTATTGAAGTAATTAATACCATTAATTACTTCTTTATAGGCATCTATTCCTTGCACCTTAGCTGGATATAATACTAAATCAACCAAGGTACTTCTTCTATTCGAAACATTTATAATATCAGAAATAGCTGCTCCAGTAGGTGATGTTACTATTCCTATTTTTGCAGGGTATTTAGGTAATGGTTTTTTATAAGCTTCATCAAAATATCCTGCTTTAGACAATTTTTCTTTAAGCTTTTCAAATTTAATAAATAAATCGCCTAATCCCTCTTTCTTTATTTCATCACAATAAAGTTGGAAGCTTCCAGTTGCAGGGTATATAGATGCTCTTCCTTTAATTAAAACTTCCATCCCTTCTTCTAATTCAAAGTCTAGTAAAACTGCATTGCTTTTAAACATAACGCAATTTACTTTTCCATTATTATCCTTAAGAGTAAAATAAATATGTCCACTACCATGATATTTTAAATTAGAAATCTCTCCTTTTACAGAGAGATTGCTTAAAATAAAGTCATTGTCTAACATTTTTTTTATGTAATTCGTAACCTCAGAAACAGTTAACGTCTTAATATTCATTTTCCTTTAAAGCCTCACATGCATTTTTTATTAAAAGAGTTGTTGTAAGTGATCCTACTCCACCTGGAACTGGAGTTAAAAACTTACACTTATTTATAATCTTATCAAAATCTACATCTCCAGTTATCTTTCCTTCAAAAGATGATGTTCCTACATCAATTACTATGGCATCTTTATTTACATAAGTTTCATCAATAAATTTAGGTCTTCCAATAGCAACTACCAATATATCTGCACCTTTACAAACTTCTCTTAAATTCTTTGTTTTAGAGTGACATATTGTAACTGTAGCATTTTCATTTAATAAAAGTTGTGCTACTGGCTTCCCAACTATATTGCTTCTTCCAAGAACTACTACATTCTTACCTGTAATATCTACATTTAAACTTTTAATTAAAGTAACTACAGAATTCGGTGTACAAGGTAAAAATTCTGGTTCACCCATATATAGCTTTCCTTGACTCTCAAATGTAAGACAATCAATATCTTTATGAGGAGCTATTTCTTTAATTATTTTCTTTTCATCAAAGTTACTTGGAAGTGGCAATTGTAAAATAATACCTTGAACATCATTGTCTTCATTTAATTTATGTATTTCAGATATTACATCTTCATCCTTCGAAGTTTCAGGTAGAGTCACTTTTGAAAATTCAACGCCAAGAGATGCTGCAACCTTTTCTTGACTTGCCATATAATAAATAGAACCACCATCATTTCCAACTAATATAGATGCAATTTTAGGGACTTTAAGATTTTTTTCTTTTCTATCATTAACAAAACTTTTGATATCTTCTTTTACCTTTAATGCTACTTCTTTACCATTTATAATTTGCCCCATATAACACATACCTACTTTCACTCTATACTCATTTGTTTTACTCGAAAATGTTTGAAATCTCGTTATGGAAAAGTGAAAGTCCAAATTTTATATTTTGATACTTGAACTTCCCCAGTGAACGAATGTAGTAAGTCGAATTTCCTTCATTTGATTTCTTGAACTTTATCTTTGAGCTTTTTACTTCATTGCCCACAGGGTACCCTAAAGGGCATGAATTGTGCATGGTTAATTAATTCTCTTTAATTTTATCTAGCACTCCATTAATAAAGCTTACACTTTTTTCATCAGAATATCTTCTTGTAATTTCTAATGCTTCGTTAATAACAACTGGTCTTGGAACTTGTTCATCATATAATAGTTCATATGTTGCAAGTCTCAATATACTTAAATTCACCTTAGATATTCTATCTATTTTCCAATTATGTAAATTCCCTGAAATAACTGTATCGATTGCTTTTTTATTATTTTCTATTCCAATCAATGCTTGTTTAACATAAGTTAAATCAATTTCTTTTATATCTTCTTCATAATTCTCCACAAATCCTTCTATTGCCTCTTCAGTTGTATCTTTACTTAAAGTCATCCCAAATAATAACTCCATTGTTTTATCCCTTGATAATTTTCTATTCATATAGTCCTCCTAAATTTGTATCATAATTAATTATGTATATTTATCATTATATACACTTTTTATTTCTTTTAAACCTAATCTTGCCTAACTTACATGGAAACACCCTCTGAAAGCTTCAGAGGGTGAAAATCAAACTAATTAGATTCACTTTCTTCCTTTTTAGGCAAATAAATATTTTGAACATAAATGTTAACAGCTTCTACATATAATCCAGTCATAGCTTCAACAGTTTTTTTCACATTGTCTTGTACCTGTGCTACAACATCCATGATTTTTCTTCCATACTCCACTGATACATTCATATCTATTATTGCTTTATCTTCTTCTAGCGTTACTTTACTTGCTTTAGCAGTAGTGTTCCTCTTACCTTTGAATATGTTTGTTAAATTGCTTGCAACACCCATTTGTGCATCTAAAACTCCATCTATTTCTTGAGCAGCGATTCCAGCAATAACGCTTACTACTTCATCAGAAATTTTAACAACACCAATATTTTCTTCTCTAACTAAATCTTCCATGTTACTTAACCTCCTAGGTTTTGTAATAACAAAACATGATAATCTTTTGTTTATTATATCAAATATAATTTAACATTACAATTATATTATGGTTTTTCTACTATTTTTGAACTTCTATTATCACATCTTTTATTTTTGATACATCTTGAACTATTTCTTGTATTGCTACAGTCTCATTTTCTTGAAGCGCACTTGCTGATTTAACTGTTACTGTTGCTTTATTTGAGTCTAATCTGCATAAAGCATCTTCATATCCTTTGTTTTTGATACTTAATTCTATTCTACTTTCATTATCTTTTACCATTGTTTTTTGAGTTAATTCTTTTGTTGCTGCATCCTTTTGATCTTTTGATGTATTAGCATCTGAAATTATAGAATTTAAAGTTTGAATTGTTGCCGAATCTTGTTGCTCTCTTGAACTTCTTGTATCATAAAAATAATTTTGTTGACTTAAAGCTTCCGTATCTTGATCATTTACTTTTTCAGTGGATAAAACTTGACTTAAATCTGTTGGGTCATTTAACCCTCCATTATTAAGCTTTGCAGCTAGCACTCCTACACATAATATTAATGCTAACAATGTAAAAATAATACCACATTGTTTCTTTGTCATAATAAAATTCCTCCAATCATTTTTCTATAAAATTATATGCTACTTCTTCATGCTATATACATTAACCTTATCTAAACTTAAGTTATATAGCTTAGATACTGCTTGTTCTATTTCGTATTTTATTTTACTATTTGTAGCACCTTCTGCGAGTATTATAACTCCATTGATTTTAGGCTTGTATGTTGTTAATATAAATGGCTCATTTTTTCCATCAGATGTAGTCATTACAATCGTTGATCCATCTGTATTTTGATTGTTTACTCGTGTTCCACCTTGATTATCAGTTTCTTCAGTAGTTGACTTTTGTGTATTTTTATCATAAGCGGGTACTTTTTGCTCTTCATTTTCAAAAGATATCATTACTTCAACATCACCAACTCCATTCATTTTTTTTAATATATTTTTTAAATCTGTTTTTTGATTTTCTTCATAATTTTTTGCATCTGTTTCATCAGTGGTTGCAGTATTATCTACTTTTTCCTGAGTAGTTGTTGTTGATAACTTATTACTGCTTAAACTCTTACTGCTTGGTAATAATACATTTATAGCAATTAAAATAAATCCTAAAGTTATACATACAGCTATCAGATTCCGTAGTTGTTTTTGAGCTAATATCTTCTTAATCTCTTTTTTTACTTTATCTTTATCCATACATCTATACCTCCTATTCTTCTGAGTTATATACTTCTATTTTCTCTTTTGGAATATTCAATTCACTAGATACAAAATTAATTATTTCCGTATATTCTTTGTTTTCTTCTTTTGTACTACTTTCTACCGTCTTGTTAATCACTATCTTTTTTATCTTATTTATTTTATCTTCACCTACACCTATCTTTAGTTTTTTTACATTTAAAGTTATATCGGTAAAGTTTACATCACAGTCAATTTCACTTTTAAATGTCATATTTTTATATTGGCTTTTAAGTAAATTATCACAATTTTTATTGAAATTTTCTATAAATGCTTTTTTTCTGGCGTCTCCTTTATCTTTATCATTTTCAAATGTATTTGTATTATCTAAATTAACTTTATTTTCATTTTGGGAGAACACTTTTTCATAGGTTTGAATGCCATCTAGAACACTTTTGTCTCCATTTGATATAAATTGTAAAATTGGATTTAGAATTACCGTTACTAGTATTAATCCTAAAACAAATTGAATATATTTTTTCATTTTATTGTTAGGTGATATAAGCTCTACTGCACTTATAAATATAAGAATAGTTACAAGTGTTATTACAATATTCTTTAAAGTATCTATAAACATAATGCTCACTTATCCTCCAACTACAAATCTTCCGGATGATGCCATGATACCAATTAATATAAAAAACATTAAACTTACAGTTAAAACGCATGATGTTATTAGTACCATAGAATTTCCTGCTGCTTCTAATGATTTTGTTATCCTTGAATCGCTTATTGGTTCAACTAATGCTGCTGATAATTTATATATAAATGTAATAAGTATAAGCTTAATAAGTGGATGCAACAGAATTATAATAATTACAACTAATCCTATGGAGCTTATTGCGTTTTTTATTATAAGTGAGTATCCTGCAACAGATGTGATTGCATCTGAAAATGTTTTTCCAACTATTGGGATGAAATTATCTATAGCAAATTTTGCTGTTTTAAGGGTTACTGCATCAATGGTTGTTGACGTAATTCCACGTACTGTTAATAGTCCTATAAATACTGTTATTATTATTCCCTGAAACCATATAGTAACTTGTTTTAATAAGCTACATAAATTTGTTATTTTATGTTCTGTAGAAAGATTATTTGCAAATTCTAATACAAACCCCATTAGTATCATTGGAATTATAATATTTGAATACACTTTTGGTATAAATACAACTGCCCCAAGTACAATTGGATCTAAAGTAGCAGCCGATGTAATTCCTCCAGCAAGAGAAATCATGGTCACAAGTATCGGAAGAAGAGCACTCATAAAGTCTGAGATATTAGTTATTACTTCCTTTGCAACTGAAATTGAAATTATAAAACTTTTTGATAGTACCATTATGATTAACGCATAGCAAGCATAAAAGGCAACTTGTGATATGCTTTCATCTGAAAATGCATCTTGCAGATTTTTTAAAAGTGAACATATTATTGTTATTGTAACTATTGATATTACAAGTTGTAAAACACTTTTAACCTCTTTGAAAACAACACTTAAAATTGCGTGTAAAATTGTATCAAAAGAAAGATTGCCTTTTCCTTCTTTAATATATGTTTTTATATATTCTACCGGATCTAAATTGTCCATAAGTTCTACATCTGTTTTCATTTTATTTATATATTCATATAAAGTACTAATCTCTTTCTTTGCACTTCCATCTAAGTCATCTATATTAACTTCACTTTTCAAAGATTGTTTACTTTCTACTTTATTTTGTGTGCTGCCATTTGTATCTACATTAATTTCTGCAGCATAGACTTTATTTAATTTTAAAAATGCATAGTTGGGGATTATTGATATAATCATATTAATTGTAAGACTCATTATTAATATTACTGTAACTCTTTTTATCATCTTCATAATAAACACCTACATTATCTGTAATATAGAATTTAATACAGCCATAAGTATTGGAATAGCAAGTACCAAAATCATTATCTTACCTGAAAGTTCTATTTGTGTTGCGAGACTATCTGCATTAGCATCTTTGCATAGTGCACTAGAAAATGATGCTATATATGCTATTGCTAAAATTTTTAGTACAATTCCAATATAAACCGTATCAATATTTGCTTTATCTGCAATTTCTGTTAAAAAATTAATTATTTCTTTGAGCGGTTCTATTATTATAAGAAGAATTAATGCTCCTGCAGTTAAAGTAAGCAATGTATTTAATTCATTTTTAGACTGCTTGAATAATAACATAATAAATAATGTTATAAATGCTATTGCTACAATTTTTATTATTATCATCACTACACCTACATTATAAACATTGTCTTAACGGTACTAAATAAATCTCCTATAAGGGAAACTATCATAAGAAGAATTATTACAACTCCCGCAATATTTGTAATAGCTGCTATCTCACCTTTTCCACTACTAGTTAATACCTTATCTAAAACCACCAAAAGTATTCCAGCCCCACCAATTTTAAAAAGAATACTTATATCATGCATTTATCTTCCCCCAATCTATACTAAATTCAATTGCACATTGTGAATTTTATATTATAAGTATCATTATCATTGTTCCAAAACATACTCCAAGATATCTATAGAGCTTTGTGTTTTTCTTTGCACTTTCATCAGCATCCTTTAAATTCATTTTTATGCCTTGAATTGCTAAAGAGAATATTTTTTCTTGGCCATAAACTCCTGATTCTCCAAGAGACTTGAAAAAATCTGCTATTATTTTCTTATCCTCATCAGATAAGTAAAATTCATTTTCCAATAATAAAAACTCTTCTAAAGCCCCTCCATATACACTTTCTACATCTCCTTTTGTTAGCCTGCCTGTAATAGCTTTAACAAATTTAGTTACAGGTTCACATACCTTATAAGAAAGATTCTCTAAAGCTTCTGGTAGAGGTGTCGTTCCATATACAATATCGTTCTCAAGAATTATTAATGCTTTTAATATTTCCTTAAGCTCATCTCGTCTTTTTCTAAAAGTATCCCCATAGGCAAAACCTATATAAGTGCTTATAATAACTATACTAATTGCAAAAATTAATTTAAGCACATGTTTTCACCACCTTTTAGACTATGCACATTTTCAATTGTTCCAACACCGTTTTTATTGCTTAAGACTATTGCTCTTTCTAGAATTTCATTATCAAGTAAATCACAAAAAACTTTTCTTTTGTATAAATCTTCAACTGTAAAGCCATGAATTGTAGTAATTATGTTTACTCCAGAGTTAAAAGCCATCATAAGCGCTTCAATATCACCTTTAGTTCCAATTTCATCACAAATTAAAACTTCAGGAGAAAGACTTCTAATTGCCATAATAAGGCCCTCTCTTTTTAAGCAATTATCCAAAACATCGGTTCTTATGCCCAAATCACTTTGAGGAATTCCAAAATGGCAAGCTCCGATTTCACTTCTTTCATCTATTACCACTATTTTCCTCCCATTAATTCCCAAAGAAGATATTCCATTTGATATATTCCTGGCTATATCTCTTAACATTGTTGTCTTACCGCATTTAGGTGGTGAAATTATTATGGTGTTATAAACTCTACTCCCTGAAACAATATATTTCATAACTTTATCTGAACATCCTATAATTTCTCTGCAAATTCTTATGTTTACAGATGAAATATTTCGTATAGTTTTAACTTCTCCCTTTTCCATAACACACTCCCCAGCTATACCGATTCTATGTCCACCTTTAATTGTTATAAAACCTTGACGTATATCTTCTTCATAAGCATATAATGAATAATTAGAAATTTTCTGTATCATACTTTTTATATCCTCTTTCGTAGGAATATAGTTTATAATACTTTCTCCATGCTTTGAATAAACTAAAATTGGTTTTCCAATCTTAATTCTCACCTCATATATTTGTTCTCTAAGGAATCTATCCTTGAGCAAATTTCCTATTGTAAGTGGAAAAATTCCTATAATCTCCTCTTCACCTTTCAAAATTCTCACTGCCTCCTCTCCCGTTCTCTTAATTAATTAATATGTAATGTCAAACTAAAATATTACTGAATTATAATAAATTGAAACTTTTCAATTAACAATGAATAATTAAAAAGTAATGAATAAATCCCTTTATGGATTTATTCATTATTTGTGCATTGCCCACAGGATACCCTAAAGGGCATGAATTTTTCATAAAAAAAGGACTATCTTAAATCAAACTTTAAGATAGTCCTGAATTACTCTTATATTAATTATCCTTAATATTTTTATTACAATATGGACATGGAATTTTATCATTGTTGTTTATGGTAGATTGCTCAATAAAAATTGTTTTATGGCAATGAACACAAATAATCTCTGTATACTCATCTTCCATATCATTTAATTCATCTATAGATAATTCTTCAAATAATTCATCTTGAATATTTGTCAAATCATCATCCATGAATTTAATATTTTCTTCAATGGTTTCTTGATTTACAGTTAACTCTTCAATTTTTTGGCTCATCATTTCTAAAATTGAAAACACACTGTTAAAACATTCTTTATATTCTTTATTTTCTATTTTTGATAAATTCCTTTTCAAGCCTTCAATATCATTTCTAAGCTCTTCCATATCTTTTCACTTCCTTTTCTTTATTTTAAAAAAGTGTTTTATTTAGGCATATAAGGCACATTTAAAAAAATAATAGTTCAAGATGTGATGTACATTAAGTTATTATTTTTTTTAAGGTCTCTAGATATAAATAAAGTTGCTAAGCTTTATACTTAGCAACTTAGGCATATTCAAAAAATAACAAGTTAGTATTCTAGTCTATTTTACGTCATAAGGAAACTCGACTCGTATACACTCACACAGTAAGTGATTAACACAAAATCATAGATTGCACTGCATCTTTGACTTGTTATTTTATGTCATATGTCTTATGTATAATTTAAACTCTTTCCATATAATCGCCAGTTCTAGTGTCTATTCTTATAACATCACCTTCATTAACGAACATAGGAACATATACTATTGCACCTGTTTCAACAGTTGCTGGCTTTAATGCATTAGTAGTTGTATTTCCTTTAACACCTGGATCAGATTGTGTAATTAGTAATTCAACAAAGTTTGGTGCTTCTACTGAGAATGCTTCATTCTTAAAGAATTTAATTGTTGCAAACATATTTTCCTTTAAGAATTTTATTGCCTCTTCAACCTTTTCATGGTTTAAAGGAATTTGTTCAAATGTTTCTTGATCCATGAAGTAGTATAATTCCCCATCGCAATAAAGATATTGCATTTCTTTTCTTTCAATTACAGCTTCTTGTAATTTTTCAGTTGGATTAAATGTTTTATCTGTAACTCCTCCTGAAATTACATTTCTAAGTTTAGTTCTTACAAATGCCGCTCCTTTTCCTGGTTTAACATGTAAAAATTCTGTTACTGTAAATACTGAATGATCGTACTCAAAAGTTGTTCCTTTTCTTATATCTCCTGCTGATATCATTAAATATCCCTCCAAATTTATAATATAATTACAATGTAACTTTAACCTTAAACATTAAGTTTAATACTTAATCGTTGACATAACACTAGTATTTTATCAAAAGAAAATACTAATTGCAATTATTTCTGATTATTTTTCGATAAAAATTTATATTTTTTATGTTTTAACCACTTTCTTTAGAGCTTATTTCTAATACAATTGAGTTTTCAGCTTTGCTTTTATTTATAATGTAATCACTTATCTCATAATTTTCTAATTTTGATATTTCATTTAATAATTCTTCCTTATCACCTTGTATTTTTATTTTAATATACCACTTTTTATTAATCTCATATGCAGCTAAAATGTTTTTTTCTTTTAAACAATTCAATTCCTCATTGAATTCTTTTAAAGTTTTATGATTATATATAATTTTTTGTGCATTGTTGTATACTTTAGTGCTTTTTGCTTTATCAATTTTATTTATATAAAAAATTTGTACAAAAACAAATATAATCATTACTATTATCAATATATATTTAAATAATTTATTCATTTAAGCTTACTCCCAGCTTATATTTTCCACTGCTATTTAGATTCACATCACTGATCTCTATTGAACCATTTGAACTAAACTCATCAATTTTATCTAAATCTTTAACTATAACTTCTCCTTTATTGTTAGTTATATATGCCTCTTCAATGCCATTTTTAATTATACTTTCTATCCATATGTTAATATCATTTGAATTGATATTATTGTGTTTACTATCATATATATCACTTTTATTTACTATAGGTTTTTCTTTGAATTCTCCTATACTCCTTGTTGTAATTGGAATTATAAGCAAATTTATTAGTAAAAATATTGTAAATAATTTATTTTCTGTTTTATTTTTATTTAATTCTATTTTATTATAAAATTTTTCTGGAATGAAATCTTTGTTTTTCATATATTTTTTCATTGATTAGCTCTCCTATGTTTATTTTTATTATCTTGAATCTATTTGTAAGAGATAAATCACATAGTGAATTATCAACATATATTTCTCCAAAATCATCATTTTGACTTATTTTATCCAAAACTATTTCTTTATCCTTTTCAACTAAACCATAATAAAATAATCCTTCCTTAAATGATATATAATAATAATATTCATTGAGTTTTATAATAACTTTACAATTAAAAATATTAGTCTTTAAAATTTTCACCATTATGTCTTTAACTATAAATTGAATTGGTTTAACTTCTATATTTTTTGCTATCTCAGATATTTTTTCTATTCTTTTAGCACCCTTTATATAATATATAGCAATAATATTATTATTTTTCTCAAAATCATATAATATATCTCCATTTTGCGGAAAATCATTGCTAATCTTATAATCTATGAAGTCATATATTTTGTTTCTTTTTATCTCACTTTTAAACTGTTTTACATAAAGCTCTTCTTCAAGTATTATTATTTTAAGATTAGATTTTAACAAATTATTCATTTCATTAACTTTATCAAAATCATACTCCTCTCCATTATATATAAATAAATTTTTCTTTATAATAACTATAGATTTTTTCATTTTTAATTTTCTCCTTAAATGAAACTGTATTTTTATTATTTACTTTTTTATATATTTTTATTGAGAATTATTTTCAAATTTATATGTTGGAATTAATATTATTTTTTCATCTCTTAAAATATATATGATTTCTCTTTTTCTACTTATTTCATTATCTCTATTGGTTATTAGAAAAATTTTATTATTGTTTTTATTATACTCAAGACTACTATCTTCTATTTTTTTAACAAAATCTTGTGAAAATATATCTTCACTGTTATTTTCTTGATCTAAACCATTCAATTTATCTCTTCTGGTTTTATTAAGATCTTCCATAAACTTATTAAGATTTTTTTCTTCATTTTCATCTAAATCATATATATCTTTATCAAACTTACATAGATTACCCATTTCACTATTGTTTTTCATCATTTTAAATATAAAACATCCAAGGATGCTCATTAAAGATAATATTATTACTGTACTTATTAAAACTGTAGCTTTCTTCTTTAAATACATCTAATAAATGCCTTTCCATCTTTATCATATATTATCAAATAAATTAATTTTCCTTTTTTCTTAATTTCAAGCTCATCTATATCTTCAAGCATAGTATTTATAGTTTGTGTAACATTTGCTCTCATATATTTTACAACAATTTTTCCTTCATAAGATTTAATAATCTTCTCTAAATCATTTGATTTAATGTCCTTTGAAAACAAAATATATTTATCATCTACTATTATTTGATCAAATCCTCCCTCGCATATAATATCATCTAAATTTATATAAAAATTCTGGCAATTATTATACTTAATAGTTAGATTTAATGTTTCTATATAGGACTTATACATTAATACAAATAGATTTATTCCTTCTACTAAAATTATAGTTGTCAAAAAAATATATATTAAAGATTCAATAATCGTAAATCCTCTTTTTTTCTTCAAAGCAATATACTGTTTATCTCTCATCCATCCACCAGCTTTTAGTAAATTCATTTTCTACATTAATCTCATTTTTTTGAATTTCAATGTTAGCTTGGATTTTTAATTTTAGCCCTACACTATCCTCTCCAATTTTACTTACCTCAATATCTTCACCTTTCTCAAGCTCTTTAATATCTTTGTTAAGTAATTTTTTAGAAAAATCCCTATCATACTTAAATCCTATTTTTTCAGCACTTAACAATTCTTCTATTTCTTTTGTAGACATATTGTATTTAAATTCATTAGTTAAATTGCATACGGCTCTATTAACTTCTTCTAGTAAAATCCTTTCTTTTAGGACATCTGCATTTTGAATACTAGCACTTATAATAAAGGTTGTAGTTAATGTCAAAATCATAACTGAAGCTATGACCTCAATCAATATACTTCCCTGCTTTTTCATACAAATTTACCATCTTTAATACCAATCAAATCTACTCCAACACCAATTGTTATGTCTTGCCTTTCCCCATATTTATCTATAAGTTTTATTGTAGTACCTTTTGATATTTTTCCATTTGGAGTTATTAGTACACTTATATCATTATTAATTATTTTAATTTCTTTAGGTAAGTTTATTATCTTTTCTATATTGTCCCATCCTTCTATAAAGCGGATTTCATTTTCACTACACTTTACAGTAATTTTTCCATATTTATTTTTCTCTTTACAAACTGCTTTTCCATAAGAAAGTAAATTTTGTATTTCATAAACATACGCCGTATTTTCCATATCATGTGATAGATTACTTCCTAATTTACTTAAGGATACACCTACACTAAATAAAATAGTTAATATAAATATACTTACTACAGTTTCTATTAATGTAAATCCATATTTCTTCATTATCGCATTCCACTTTTCAAATTATCAAATAATGGAAGTACAAACCCCAACAAAAATGCAACAATAAAAATAGCCATTATAACCATAAAAATCGGGCTAATTAATCTAAGATATTTTTTTATTTGCTCAAATAATTTATATTCTAAATTATTAGTAACTTGAAATACTTGAACCTTAATTGTTAAAAGTGGCTTATTAAAAGAGTTTAGCAACAATTTAATAAAAAATAATTTTGAATTTTAATGAAGTGAAATGAAATGAAATTTTGACGAATTTTTGACGTCAAATAAAAGGCTAGGAAAATATTCTAGCCTTTAAATCAATAACATTTTTATGCTATTAAATCTTTCTTTATATAAATTTAATTCTTTTTCTAAATCATCTATTCTTTTTTCTAATTTTCTACGTTCTAGTGGAGATAAAGGATTTATTTCTTTCAAGGCTTCAATCTTTAAAACTTCTTCTATATAATACCTTGGTGCTTTTATGTTTGGATTTCTAGTTAATACACCTTCATTTTCATAATTTATAATGCTTTGTGGGCTTTCAAAATCCCATCTTTCAGCCAAAGTGTTTCTGCTTAATAATGTTTGTTCCATAAAATCACCCCTAAAATAAACTTATGGAAATAATATGTGCAATTAGAATATAATTATACAAAAAACTAAGAAACACTTTTTTACTAGCCTTTATGTCTAATGTTTTAAAACCCATTTTTAATAAAATCTAAAGCATTATTATTAGCTTGATTTATTTCTTCTTTATCGTCACGATTTATCTGAATCTCTTCTTCTTCAATATTGTCTAAATTAATACTGAAATCATCTTTAGATATATTCTCTTCCTTATTATATGTTGTGCTATTGTTTACACTTGTATTACACGTTTCAGCATTGCTACTTACACTATGTTTACTCAGTGTTGGCACTATGTTTACACAATGTTGTACAGTTTGTAAATTATTAGAAATAATATAATCATATAGAATATCTTTTATAATATCTGATTCATTATATAAAGTAGAGAGAAAATCAAAAATGACTTTCTCTTTCGGATTAGCTTCATTTATTGTAAACACTTTTCTATGGCTAGTTTTACATTTACTTCTTTTCTTCTTTTCCATTGCTATCACCCCAAGTAATCTTACTAACTTCTAACGCTCCGAGGATATTGCTGTATAAAGGTTCCTTATTAATAGAACAACTCTTAGGAAGCTTCTCTTTTATTATGCTTTCTATAACCGTAGAACCTCCACCAGTCCAAACCACATTGTCATAATGATTTAAGTTAACATCTATTTTTATTTCATTTATAATGTCATTTGTGAATGCTGCTAGCTGCTTTGGAGTAACCTTTATATCTCCTTTTTTAATCAATCTCTCTATATCTTCTAAATTATATTCTTTATCTTCATTAAGTTTTTTAAGTTTAGCATAAAAATTTAATATCCCTATCTTATAGGTATTTAATACCTGTGGCTTTCCATTATCCATAGCAACAACATTAGATGTTCTTCCACCAATATCAATAAGTAATATTGAGCTTGTCTTTATTTTATCCTCTAAAGTAAAATATGATGCATACCCTTCTGGAATTACTAGCACATCATTTATTTTTACTGTCTTATCTTTTTTCTTATCAGTTTTAACTGTATATTTAAATTCTTTGCCCTTAAGCTCTTCAATATACTTTTGCTTATGCTCCATTTCACTTATTGGCAGAAGTAACGTTAAATTAGTTTCTATTTTTTCAACATCTTCATGTAATTTAGCAATTGCATATAATAATTGAGCTGTATAATCCTTGTTGGTTTTTATATATTCTTTACTAAAGACACCTTTTTCAAAGTAAGTATATTCTCCATCCAATAGTACATAATTAAATCCATCTGGGAATGTTTCATAATTTCTGCTTATGTTACTTTTAAAGTTTATTTGTTTACCATCTTGATTAATTCCTTTAACATTATAATTTCCTAGGTCTATTATTGATAATAAAATTTTTATTATATCACTCATGATTCATACTCCTTCTATCTTAAAATTTTAATAATTTGTTTGTTACAAATAGCTATAATTACAAATCCAATGCACATAGCTATAGCTCCATAAACTATTGCCCAAAATCCCCATACAATCAATACTTCTCCTAATGCTCTCCATTGTTCTGGTGTTGGCATACTCATTATTTAATTCCTCCTTGATATTGGAGCAACTTTAAGCTATACTAATCTTGCGTGGATTGGTAGTGGCTTATGCTGCTGCCTTTTTTTATTTACTTTTATATGCACTTACTTATATATTCTTTTATACTATTTACATCCCAAAAATCATTTGCTGCATTATCATAATAATTATTAAAATTTAATAACGTAAATATTGTTGAGGAAATCCCTTCGATTTGTTTTTCTTTTTTAACTCCAGGTATACAAAATATTTCAATTAATTGTTTTGATAACTCTTTCCCATTTACCTTTAAATTTTCGCTAGCCTTTTCTAATAATTCTTCAAATGTAATTTTCATTAATATCACTCCCATCCTAATAATCTTTTTTCTATTGAATCCCAGTCATATTGTCTTGGTTCAAAATTATCAAACTTAGTTTTTGGGTTCCAACCTTCATTTTCTACAGGTATAAAAGATTTTTTAATTTTATTTATATTGTTTATAGCCCATAGAGTATAAGCATATAAGTTATCTGCACCTTTCTCAGTTGCATAATTGAAAGCTTGGACTATTTTATCTACCTTATCCTTAGCGACTTGTAATAGGCTCTTAGCTTGTTTCTGTGTAAATCCAAGTTCTATTACTTCTTTTTCTTCATCAGTTATCTCTGAAAAGTGAATTTGACCATCTAGTGGTGGATTGCCATCACTGTCCTTTGGTGGTTCACTTATGAATAAATACTTTAATAATTTATAAGTATTTTTCTTTCCACGTTTAGTAATTGAGATGTAACCTTTTCTAACTAAAGCCTTTAGGAGTTTAGAAACTTTAGCTTTTCTTTTAGTTTTTAGATCAGACATGAGGATATCATAGCCTGGATAAGCATATTGGTAAGATGTGTTGTAATAATCAAAGATAAGTTCTAACATATATCCTTCTTCTAAAGATAGGTTTGTGTCTTTCTTGATTGCGTTTCTAAACTTTAAATAATCTTTAGCCATTTGATTCACCTCTCTTCTTTTACTTGATGTCATAATTATATATCTCCGCTTTTATGTTGTCAACAACATTTTACGTTTTATTGTTAACAACATAAAAATATATAAAAAAATAAACCATACTCAAATGGTTTATATAGTATCTAATATATCATTTAATTCTTTTACATAAGCCTCTAATTGTTCTTTATTCTTTTCAATCACTAGTCTAATTCCATCTTCTATTAGGTCATTAATTTTACACCCTTTTGCATCTGATAAAAGTTTTAGCTTCTTCATCAAATCTTCATCTATTGTTGTATTCATAGATTTACGTGCCAATACTATCACCTCTTTATTATTTAATTCTTTTTATATTATATCACACTTTATAGTTTTGTTGAAATATATTTTTATTGTTAACAACATTATTAAAAACGCTAAGTAGTATAAACAGATAATTAATATAAACTTAAGTAATATATGCAGTTCCAAAAGTGTAACCTTTGTGGATTTCTAAATTTGAAACTAATATTTTAGATTTGAAGTTATGGAAATGGAACTTGATATAAGTTTCGATTTTAGAGCAAAAAAATAAGACTAGGAAAAACTTAATCTCCTAGTCTGTCTTATATTCAGATTTAGTATTTATTTTTTCCACATATGTCCACAATTAAGACATTTAATCTTACCTTTGTATTTTTTACTAGACAATCCTCCTAGAACCATACCCATACCTGTACCAACTGGATCTATAATACTTGCAATCGTACCTCCAACAATAGCCCTTCCAACGCTTAATTGTTTTCTACGTTCGACATATTGTAAGCTTGTACTATGACATTTAGGACAATAAGGAATACGCTCTTTCTTAAACTGTTTCAATCTATCTCTTTCAGTAATTTTCTTAGGCTTCTCAACTGCTGAAACTTGAACCAGTGGTATATACGGAGTTTCTAAAACGGTTCTTGTTTCAATTAATATTAAATTTTTCTTTCTATCTTCAGGTAAAATCTTTTGAATAAAATTATACATATTTATAAGAGGGGCCTCTTCTTCATGTGTAAACTTTAAAATACAGGTTGTCCCTTCTTTATTTATGGATATATGTAGTGCATTATTTTCTAAATTTATTTCAATTATATCTTCTGTTGCAACAAACATTCTTATATTGAACGAATATTGAAAAAATAGGCCCTTATCCTTTATTATAAATATTCCTGTTACATTTTTCTTTATACTATCTAAACCACCTAAATATTTTACATCAAGTACTTTAGCTCTAGTCTTACCTCCATGTATTAATAAATTTAAGTATTTTATTAAGCTAATCTTCATTATTAATCCCCCTTAAATTTTTATATATTCCAATTGTATATTATTTGGTACTTTTGTCAAATACATTGAAATAAATCTATTTTTAGGCAAAAAATACGGCTATGAAATTTAATTCTAGCTTTTGTATAGTATATGGGTAATTTGTCAATAATACTAACGCATGAATTTTTTTCCTAAATTTATGGCAACGATAAAGGTAGTGCAAAACAAACACTTACACTGCCTCTATTTTATTGTTTAAAATTCATATAACTCAATTGTATACTATTTGAATTATTTGTTAAATATACTAAAGGAGACATGATAACCTAATTAAATAGAGGTAGTACAAAATAATCACCTACACTACCTCTATTTTATTTAGTTGTATAATATATAGAATTATTGTCAAATATATTAAATGTACAAATTTCATATTCTCCTAATTATTTGTTTTTTAAAAAAGATGCAGCCATTATTTTGGATGCATCTTATTTCTATTTATTTAATTCATTCCTTACATACTCATTGATGGTATCTTCTTCACCTTTAAATATCTCTGCCAAATATAATATAGTTTCTTGCTTATCTTCTGGAAGGTCTTTTATTGTTTCTATTAATACTTTTATATTTATATCGCTCATAAGATCACCGCCTTCAATTATATTATAGTTATAATTATTGGAATTTAAATCATTATTATTTTACAATACTTATATATTTTTCTAAATTATTTTTGAATAAACTATAATAATTTACTAATACTATTACTGTTCTAATCTATATTTTAAATTAATTATTACAATAAAAAGCAGTAGTTGGATTGCTCCTGGCTACTGCTGCTTTTGATTATTCTAGATATGCTTTTTTTATCAATTCATTACTAATTAAATTTTTTTCTAATATATCTAATTTAAATCTAATATAATCAAGAAAATTTTTCTTATCATAAATTAGTTCTTCTAATTCTTTCAATTCAAAATTAATTAAATAAATTTTTTCTTGATTAAAAACTTGTTTCGCAATTTCATTGCATGGAGCTGTCGGAGACATTCTAGCGAATACTATTCCTACTCTAATATCATGATATTGAAAATTAGATAATACTATTATTGAATGTAATTTATGATAATATGTATTATCTGGCTTTTTCTTTTCATTTTTACACTCACAATATATTATATTGCCTAACCTTTCTAATGTAGTGTTGGCTATTGCCCCACTTTTGTTTATAACATAACAATCAATTTGGTTAGTAGTTGTATGAACACCGGTAGATTCAAAACCTCTTATACAACTAAATAATCTTTTTGCTAACTCTTCTAAAACATCTCCTTGTAATTTTGTATTCTGCTGCTGACTAAGTATATTCTTTAATAACGACTCCATTTCAGTATAATCCTCAGATGTCGGTCTATAAAATAAATTATTAACATTGTAATTATTTTCTATTATCTTTGCAATTAAATCTTCTTCATTTGTTTTCTTGCCTTTTGATATTTTTTCAGCTAATAAGTCTATCTTTATAGGATTATCAAATCTTCTAATTAATATATAACGTACATCAATATTTTCTTTTTCTATAATAATATTTGATGTATCGCACCCATAACAATATACTTCATTTGCTATTTCTTTTAATAAATTTTCTTCATCAGTTGTTTTTAATAGAAGATTACATTCTGGACAGAGTAAACCAAATATTCTTTTCAAAATATTTATATCTGCTAATTCTTCTAATATACTTCTGGCGATTTTAACAGGAATCCCAAGTTGTTTAGACATTCTACTAACAGTTATATTACTACTTTCTTCATCTGTCATAAAGGCTAACCACGAATCAATTTTTCCGATAATAATATCACTTAGTACAGATTCACAAATATTTTTTAACTCTGGATAATACATTTTGAATATCTCCTTCCTCAACATATTCCGGAAAATTAATCACACCAAATCCGCGTTTAAAAAACATTTTAACGGCATAAGGCTCATTCCCATAATATAATTTATCAAGTCTATTAAATGCTAATGTTAATCCATCGCAACTTTTTTCTTTCATTAATATTTTCTTATGATCAAAATATGATGGTTTTGTTTGTAATGGTTCTTTTTTGGGAGATGTTTCTTCTACCCTAGTATCATCCGAATCAGTTGCCATAAGTTGAATTGGGTATCCATCATTTTCTTCTATAAATATATTCTTATTTTTTATAGATAATGAAATATATTTTTCTAACCAAATAGCTAAATCTTCAACTGCTATATTAAAATGTCCTGAATCTAAACTTAAATTGCCAAAATATTCTTTCGCAAAATTGACTAATTGCTCTCTACTATTATCGATAATATTTACAATTTCTTGTGGTGTTTTAGTTATTGATTCTAATATTCTATAATATGCCTTAAAATAGTCATTTTTATTTACTAAACTAACATCTACATCTATTTCAATCATTTTTTCTAAAATTCCTAATACCTGAACTGCCATATTATCTACAGTTATATTTTTTCCGGCATATTCCTTATCACCATTTCTTTCTATTTCATAAATTTGTGCTTTAGATTTTAATCTTATTTCTAATATATTTTTAATTATATCTATATTTGCAAAAATTGGATACTTAATTTTTTCATAAATATAATTACCATCCTTTTTTCTTCTTTCATATACCAATAATCCTAAATTTATATTTATCATTTTAATAATACTATTTTCTTCTACATAATCAATTTTATATATTTTTAATTTAGGTTCAAACTTGGCATAATTAAGATATTCTACTTTTGTATCCTTAAAATATTCATTTATAAATTCTTGACATAAATGAATATTTTTAAACTTATATAATCCGTTATCTATTTTAGCTACATAACAATATTTTATTCCCTGTTTAATGGTTTTATCAATCCAGTTTAGAACTTTTTCTTCATTTGATAATGCAAATTCTTCAATTCTTTTGATTCCTTCGATTTTAAATGAACATGTTTGTAACTTATTATCTTTCAGAAATTTTTTTGTTTCTGCTAAATTTATATATTCATCGTCTATAAAAGTTTTATTAATCTCCATAACGCACCTTACCATCTTCATATTTAATCAAATTTATGCTATAATAGAGGTATAATTACTAGTCTCTATTACACATTGAACTCACGAGATTGCACTCTCATATGCGAGTTCTTTTTATTTGGTTATATTTACATAATACTACATTTTGGACAAGTTTTCCACAAAATAAAAATAAGGGTAGCAAACAATATTTCTACTGTCTACTACCCTCTAAAAATAATTATTGAGCTTGCAAGAATTCCTCATAATTTTCTATTTTATCCTCTCTATTGGTCTTTTTTAACCAACTCTTGTATTCTAAAATAATCTCTTCTATAGTTTGCAAGCTTAATTTATTGTTCTTTTTTCTTTTCATTTTTACATACATATTAATTTTAATTATATTCCCCAATTGTCTCACTCCTTTTATGCATATACCTACTATGTATATGCTGCATTCAAATTATTGTGACTAAAATTAGGCAAAAAAATAAGAGGCAGACCAAGTATTTCTACTCAATCTACCTCTAATGGCTAGTATTTGTGCAATTTAGCCAAAATGTATTATATCATATTTAAAATTTAATTATAAGCAAAAAATAAAGGGTACAGGACTAAATCCCATACCCTTAAAACGTTCTTGCCATTAACTTACTTATTATTGCATTTTTGTTGCAACACCATGTTCATCGAAATGATATCCATAAACAGTAGTATTTTGATACATAACCCCACTGCTATCTAGTAAATAATCATTTCCACCATCATGTATCCATCCAGTTTGCATTGCTCCACTTGAATCTAAATAATACCACTCATTATTTATTTCTTGCCATCCAGTTTGCATAGCGCCACTAGTATTAAAGTAATACCACTTATTATTAGTTATTACCCAACCAGTTTTCATTGAACCATCACCGGAACCTCCTAAGAAGTACCATGTATTTCCGTCCTTTTTCCAATCGTAAAGCATCCAGCCATTAGAATCGAATAAATACCACTTTCCATCTATTTGTTCCCAACCACTCTTAGTATAAGTTCCATCATTATGCTTGTACCACCATTTTCCACTAGTTGTATCTTCTATCCACTCACCAGCAGTTGTTGTTGCTAAACTGGTTAATATCCCCTCTGTAAAGCTGTCCACATCACAGCCTTGACTTATACCACTAATTGTTCCACCCTCCGTATATTGATGCCCTACTCTATTGTTAAAGAAGTTTGATGGCAAGTTCCAAGGGTCGTCATTATAATCAGCTTCCCAAAAAGGCATTTCGCATATAGTTTGTTCTACATCCGTTAAGTACTCTATAAAACTTGTATAACTGTAAATACCCAATGTAATTGGACTCAATTGATTAAAAGCATTAATGAATCTAGTAACATAATCACATAAACCATCGAAGTTAGTTTCTATGTCCATCATAGGCACTAAATCCCATTCAAAATCTTTGATTTTTTGATAGAAATTTTGCGCTTGTGCTTCTGGTGTACTGGTTCCATCTAAGAAATGATAAGCTCCAACTTTCAATCCATTAGCTTTGCAACCATTATAAAATCCTTCCATAGTGCTATCTTGGAATGTAGCACCTTCTGTTGCTTTTAGATAAACATGATTTACTCCATCTGTAACAACTTTGGAAAAGTCTACTATTCCATCATTATTTGATACATCTATTCCTTTAATATCACTCATTTTTATTACCTCTTTTCTATATTTAAGTCATTAAATATTCTCAATAATAACTTTTGTTGTTCCGTTAAAGTATCAATTTTATTGTGTAAATCTTCTAGTATAACTTCAGATTTTAAATTAACCTGATAATCATTTGCAGCAGTTAATCTATCTTTTTCTGATTGACGATTTTGTGACATCATGATTATTGGAGCTTGAATAGCTGCTAAACATGATAATACTAAATTTAAAAATACAAATGGGTATGGATCAAAGGCTTTATCATTTAAAATAATAGTATTTGCTATAATCCAAATTACTAATACTACACCAAAGCTTATAATAAAAGTCCATGAGCCACCAAACTTGGCTATTTTATCCGCTGTCCTTTGCCCAAATGTTGAGGTTTCATTGCGTGAATTTTTTGAAACCTTATGCTTAATTAATCTGTGAATTGACTCCTCATTCATATTTTTATCACCTATTTTCTATAATTTTAATAAAAAAGAGTAACCAATTAAGGTTACTCTAAAAACTAAGCTTGTGCTACTGGTTGAGCTGCATTTACAGCATTACTTGTTAGTGTTGATGTTGCTACAACTTGATTATTATCAGTTGTTTGAGTGCTATTGGCTGCTATTGCAATAAGAGATTGAACTTTGCTTAATTGGTCTTTAAGACTTGCATTTTCTGTTGTTAATTGAGTATTTGTACTTTGTAGTTGTTGCAATAAAGTAGAATTATCTACTACTGCTTGTTTATCTTTGTTTACTTCTCCAGCTATACTTTGTCTTAAGTTTGCAACATCAGTTTGACTTAATTCTGGAAACTTCTTTAATAAAGCTGCATCGAATTGTTCTGCCTTTGATTTTAACTTTGCTTCTATACTTGTACTAATTCTGTCATTTTCATTTACTATGTTCCATACATTTTTAGCTTCTGTAATTAAATTTTGATTTTTTAATATTTCTGTCTCTACTCCACTTTTAACTAATTTACTTTCTAATACCTTTGTTATTAATACTAAAATTGATTTTATCATTTTACATACTTCCCTTCATTTTTAAATATAATAAAAAGACTTAGATTGTAAATTTTCTAAGCCTTTTTAGATCTTATTATTTTATTATTGTTGTGTTGATGCATTTACTGCATCTGAAACTTGATTTACATCTACAGTTGAGTCAAAAGGTGCAATTGTTGAACTTGCATCTACTGTTGCTCCTGTGCTTGCTGTCGCATTATCACCCGCACTAACAGTTACATTAGAACCATCTGTTCCGATTGTAGCATTTTCACTTGTAGTTGCATTTGAATTTAAAGAATCATTGTTAACATCACTAGCTTGTACATTAGCATCTGAACTTACTTGATTTGTAGTTTCAGTGACTTGAGATGTTGTATTTTCTGTAGTTGAAGCTGAGTTACTTTCATCAACTGCACTTGCAACATCTGTTATAACTTGTGATTGACTATCAGTAGAATTTGAATTATCTGTAGCTGTAGAAACAATATTATTAGCGATATCATTTGAATCTGAATCACTTGAAGCTTGTGCATTTGAAGAATTAGCTGAATCATCTGCTACTTTTGCAGTAGAATCATCTATTACTTCTCCTCCTGTTGTAGCTGCATCATCTGTAGTTTTTACTGCTTCATCAGTTGCTGAATTTTCTTGAGCTGTTGAAGTTGATTGGTCAATTGATGAATTTGTAGTATCTGCATTTGATGAATCTGATGTAGAATCATCCTTTGCAACTTCTTGATTTGCTGAATCCGCTGTTTCTTGGCTAGATTGTGTATTTTCACTTGAATTTGAATTATCTTCTAAAACTTCATCTTCTGTAACATTGTTTATTTCTTCTGCACCACTTTGAATTACTGGTTGTTCATCTTCGGGTAATACTGATACACCTTCATTGCCTATAACCCTTGCTAATTCCTCTCTTATTATTCCTCTTACGATTTCTTCAATACTTTTACTCATTTTACATTCCACCTTTTCTATTTATTTTCTTTTTCAGTTTTATAAAATTCAAATTCATCAATTCTTTTGTGTGCTGATTTTGTACTTTCTTCAATTCGTATAATTTTTTCATTCATGGTCCCAAATTTGTTCTCTTGGGCTTCCATCTTAACTTGAATATTATTTACACCTTGAGATATGAAGTCTAATTTAGTGGCCATTATAGCTCCCTCTTTAGTTTCTGCTTGTATATCCTTTGTAGCAGTTCTTTTGTAGCCTAATATTCCGATTGTTATACCTAGAATAGTGCATACAATTCCAATAATAGTGCAGATAACTCCAATTGTTGTTGCATTCATACTTCACCTTCCTTACTTCAATTTTTTATAAAAATAAGCAAGAACAAAATCTCCCTACGGTCGAGTATTAAAGTGATGCTCCATCAATCAGTGTGGCATCACCTTTTAATTATCATATCTGAATCACATTTTATACATAAAACAATAGGACTTCCAGTCTTCTTG